>FWPU01011995.1_pt1 | contig 11765 bp, 13 predicted proteins | sample 2228361 | NCBI WGS metagenome assembly FWPU01 (sample SAMEA103939777, study PRJEB20133) | metagenome | reverse complement strand
TCCGACCTCCTTCATGATCTTGTCCGCACCCACGCCGTTCGCGAGGAGGACCTTCCGGACCACGTTGGCCCTGTCCACCGAAAGTTCCCAGTTCGTGTAGGAGTCCATCCGGTAGGGGTGGGCGTCCGTGTGCCCCTCGATCCAGATCGGGTACGGAAGCTTGGCGATCTGCCCGGCGATGATTTCCAGCAGCTTCTGCCCGTGCTCGAGAAGACGGGCTTCGCCCAACCCGAACATGGCTTTGCCCGAACGCTCGACGATCTCGATCCGCACGCCACCGGACGTGGTGGCCACGAAGACCTGGTCCATGGCCTCCGAAAGTTTGGCCTCCAGCTCCTTCTTGATCTCTTCGGCCAGCCGTCTCTCCCAGGCCGTGCCGCCCTGGACGCCGCCGGGCTCGGGCTGGAGCAGGATGGCCTCGCCGGGCATATGGGAGAGCTTGCCGCCCCCGATGCCGTAGTCCCCGCGGATCAGGCTGAAGCTGCGGAAATACTCGGCCACGGCCTTGCGGGTCTCGGCGGACATCATGGCCACGAGCCACAAGACCATGAACAGGGCCATCATGGCCGTCACGAAGTCCGCGTAGGCGACCTTCCATGCGCCGCCGTGGTGGCCGCCGTGGTTCTTCTTGATCTTCTTGACGATGATCTCTTCAGGGTGCATCAGCGTTTCTTGAGCGCCTCCTCGACCTCGCTGAAATTCGGCTTCACGTCCTCGAGCATGACCCGGCGGCCGAACTCCACCGCGACTCTCGGCGGGATGTCCTTGGCGAAGGCCAGGATCGTGGCCTTGATGGCCTCAAGGACCTTCCGGTCGGAGCGGTGCCGGTGCTCGAGGTTGCGCGCGATGGGCCCCACGACCCCGTAGCACATGAGGATCCCGGTGAAGGTTCCCACAAGGGCCGCTGCCACGCTGTGTCCAATCACTTCCGGGGACTCGCTCATCTTGCCCATGGTGATGATGACGCCGAGAACGGCGGCCACGATGCCCAGGCCCGGAAAGGCGTCGGCCAGGGCCGTGATCGTGCCTGGCACCCTGCCCGCGTCTTCTTCGTGGGTTTCGATCTCCACGGTCATCAGCTCGTCCAGATCGTGGGGCCGTATGGAGGCGCCCATGAGCATGAGGCGCAGGGTGTCGCACAGCATGGAGACCGCCGCGTGGTTGGCCAGAAAACCCGGATACTTCTTGAACAGCTCGCTTTTTTCGGGCTCTTCCACGTCCCGTTCGATGGCGAGCGCTCCGTCACGCTTGATCTTGGTGAGGACCTCGTAAAGAAGGGCCATGATTTCGAGGGAGCTTTCCTTGTTGTGGTTGGATCCCTTGAAGACCTCCCCGAGGGAGGAGAGAATCTTCTTGAGAAGCTTCGGAGGAGCCATGACGATGAGGGACCCGGCTCCGGCGCCCAGGATGATGAGGAACTCCGAGGGCTGAAAGAGCACGTGGAGATTTCCATGATGCATCGTGTAGCCGCCCAGAATGGAGCCGAAGACCACGAGAATTCCGATGAAGGTCATCATGTTTCCAGGTCCTCTCTCTGGAGCCTTGCCTTGAGGCGCAGCAGCGCCTGGGTGTGGAGCTGGCAGACCCGAGATTCACCGACCCCCAGCAGGGCTCCGATCTCCTTCAGGTTGAGTTCCTCGTAATAATAGAGTTCGATGACCAGACGCTCCCGCTCGGGCAAGGCGTCGATGGCGCGGGCGAGGATGGCGTGGATCTCCCGCCACTCGGCCGAACTTTCCGGGCTCAGAGCGTCGGGAGATCTCTTTTCCCGGGTGATTTCCTCCAGGGCCCGCTCGGAAAGGGTCAACTCCTCGAGCTGGAGGAAGGACAGGGGCCTGGCCTGGTCGAGAAAGACCCGGTAGGCCTCCTCCGAAAGGCCGAGTTCGCCCCGGATCTCCTGTTCGTCCGGCGGGCGCCCCAGCCTGTTCTCGAGGGAGCGGATCGCCCGGACGTACTGGCGATAGCGGTCTCGCACGGCCCGGGGCACCCGGTCGTGTTTGCGGATCGCGTCCCAGCATGGCCCCCGGACGCGAATGGCCACATAGGCCTGGCCCGTCTCCTTCCGGGAAGCGTCGAGCTCCCGCAGGGCCTGGATCAGGGCCAGCACGCCCGCGCCCACCAGATCCTGCGTCTCGATGCCCGGAGGCAGGCGCAGGGCCAGGCGGCCGGCGATCTGCCGGACCAGGGGAAGGTAGGAGAGCACCGCCTCCTGCTCGGTCGGAATCGATGCGGCTTGGGATCTCCAGGCGCTGTGCATGACGCTCGTACCTCTTCTGTCCTTCATCCGGTCCCGGCCAGGGGAACGGTGTCCGCGCCGCAAAGATCCCCTTGCCCCTGTTTGCCGAACGAGCCCGGCTCGGCCAGGAGCCTGCCGGCCAGCTCCCGCAGATTGGCCGCGGCCCTGGAGTCGGGATGCAGGACCAGCACGGGTTTCTGCAGCCGAACGGACCGGGTGAGCCGGGCGTCCTTCAGAACGTGACCCAGGTAGCCGGGCTTGAGCCTGAGAAAGCGCTCCGCCGCTCTGCGCAGGGTCTGAAAGACTTCCAGACCTTGCCGCTCGGAATCCGCGATGTTCACGAGGAGGCGGAAATCCTGTTCCCCGATCGTCCGGCTCAGGACCTTCATCGTGGCGTAGGCATCCGTAATGGCCGTCGGTTCCGGGGTCGTGATGAGAACGACCCGGTGGGCAAAGCTCGCGAAGAACCGCACGTTGGACGAGATGCCGCTCGAGGTGTCGATGAGAATCGTGTCAGCCTCCTCCTCCAGGTCCCGGAAGAGGGCGAAAAGCCGGATCTTCTCGCCGGTGCTGAGGAGCGTGAAATCCCTCGCGCCGGAGTCTGCGGCGAGAACCTTGACGCCCCGGGGACCCTCCAGGAGGGCCTCGGCCAGGCTGCACTGGCCGAGCAGGACGTCTTCCAGCGTGTGGACAGGGCGGATCCCCAGGATCACGTCGAGATTTCCCAGTCCCAGGTCCGCGTCCAGGATGAGGACGCGCCTGCCCGCCTCGGCCAGGGCGATGCCCAGGTTGGCCACGATGTTCGTCTTTCCCACTCCGCCCTTGCCGCTGGTGAATGCGTAGACCGTGAGCGGCGTTCCTGCATGCTTGTTGGAAGTCATCTAGGGCGCCTCCATCATCCGATCAACGAGCCATGCCTTGTCGGCGGGCTGAATGTCGTGGGGGATGTCCTGCCCGTTGGTGATCCAGGACAGGGGGATCGAAGAGTTCAGGACCGCGTCCATCAGGCCGCCCAGGGAGCAGGCCTCGTCGAGCTTGGTGAGAATCAGGCTCTTGGGGCCGAATCGGCCGTATTCCGACAGGTCCTCCAGGAGCACTTCCCGGGCGTAGTTCGGGCTCAGCAGGAGATGGAAATGGGCGTGGGGGCACAGATCCGTCACGTCGGCAATCATCTCCCGGAGCTGCTTTTCCTTCAGCGCCCGGCCCGGCGTGTCGAGGAACAGGGTGTCGGCGTTCGCGAACTCCCGGATTTTCTCGGCCAGCTCTTCCCGGGTGAAGACCAGCGCCGTCGGCACGCCCAGGAGCTTGCCGATCCGGCTGAGCTCCTCCCGGGCGCCCACGCGGCACACGTCCAGGCTCAGGATCGACACCTTGCGCTTGCGCACGTACCGCTCCATGGAAGCCAGCTTGGCCAGCGTGGTGGTCTTGCCCACGCCCGTGCGGCCCAGGAGCCCGATGCACAGCCTGCCGTCCGTGAGGGGCTGGGTGGTGCCGATGCGGTTGAGGAAGAGCTTGCGCAGTTCCCGCCTGAGGGCCTCCACTTCCAGCAGGTCTTCGAGAGAGGCTCCCCGGGCAAGCTCCTGCACCGTCTGGTAGGCGCACGCTTCGCTCATCCCTTTCTGCTTGAGTTCGCGGTACAGGACAAGGGCGGCCTTGCCCAGGCGCATGATCTCCCGCTCCTCCACCAGGGAAAGCAGCATCTGCTTGATCTCGGCGATCTCGGCCTCCAGGGAGTTGAACTCCACGGCCGCTGCCGCCTTGCGCGGCTCGACCGCGGCCACCAGTTCGACCCGGCCTCCGGGCAGGGTCTTCTGGGACAGGATGACCACATCGTCGCCGAGCTCCTGCTTGGCCTGCTGGAGGACCGTTTTCATGCCGTTGCCGTAGAAGGTTCGGATGTGCATGTCTCATCCCTCAGCGGTTGACCGTCACAAGCCTCGTGTCCGGGGCGATCTCGTTGTAGGAAAGCACGGCCAGAGTGGGCAGGAACCGCTTGAGCAGCCTGCGCACGTGGCGCCTGAGGTCCGGCGTGGTGAGCAGGACCGGAACCTGGCCTTTCTGGCCGGCCTCGTCCAGGCCGCTCTTGATCTGCTGGACGAGGCGCCGCACCTCCTGGGGCTCCAGGGCCACGAAGCTGCCCTGGCTGCCGGTGACGAGCGCCTTGGCCACCCGTTCCTCCCACTGCGGCTCCAGCACGATGGCGCAGAGAGACCCGTCCTCGCTCTTGTGCTCCCGCGTGATCTGCCTGGCCAGGGCCTGCCGCACGTGTTCGGTCAAGGCCTCCACGTCCTTCACCGTCGCGGCGTGATCTCCCAGGGTTTCCAGAATCGTCAGCAGGTCCCGGATCGAAACCCTCTCTTCCATCAGGGACTGCAGGACCCGGTGGACCGTGCCCAGGGAAAGCTGGTTCGGAACCAGCTCCTCGACGACTTTCGGGTGGTCCTTGGCCAGTTTCTGCAGCAGGTTGTGCACGTCCTGCCGGGTGAGCAGCTCTCCGGCGTGCCGGCGGATCACCTCGGCCAGATGGGTCACGATGACCGTGGCCGGATCCACGACCGTGTATCCCATCATCTGGGCTTTCTCGCGGTCCTTTTCCGAAATGGCCAGGGCCGCAAGGCCGAAGACCGGCTCCTGGGCGGGAACGCCCTCGAGGCCCGGCTGGGCGCTGCCCGGATTGATGGCCAGGTAGGCGTCCGGCTGCATGGTTCCGCGGGCCACCTCGTTTTCCTTGACGTAGATCCGGTATTCCGAAGAGCCGATCTGGAGGTTGTCCTTGATGTGGATCGGCGGTACCACGAACCCCAGTTCCAGCGCCAGCTGCTTGCGCAGGGACCGGATGCGGTCCAGGAGGCCGCCTCCCTGGGAGGCGTCCACAAGGGGCACGAGCTGGTAGCCCACGTCCAGGGCGATGAGATCCACGGGTTCGATCCGCGGGCCCTCGTCCGCCTTGGCCTCGGGCTCGGCTTCCGGGGCCGGAGCCTCGGCGGGCCTGCGCGAGGCTGCGTATGCGAGACCTCCGGTGAGCGCGCTTAAAACCAGGAACGAGAGGTGGGGAAGCCCCGGGATCAGGGCGAAGACGACGAGAATGCCCGAGGCCAGGTACAGCACCTTCGGGTTTCCGAGCAGTTCCTTGTACAGGGTCTTGCTGAAGTCGGCTTCCGAGGCGGTGCGGCTCACCACGATGCCCGCGGCCGTGGAGACGAACAGAGCCGGGATCTGCGAGACGAGCCCGTCTCCCACGGTGAGAAGCGTGTAGTTCTTGGCCGCTTCGGCCAGGGGCATGCCCTTCTGGAGCACGCCGATGGCCAGGCCGCCCAGGATGTTCACGGCCGTGATCACGAGGCCGGCGATCGCGTCGCCGCGGACGAACTTGCTGGCTCCGTCCATGGCCCCGTAGAAGTCGGCCTCGCGGGCAATCTGCTGCCGCTTCCTGCGGGCCTCGTCCTCGCCGATGAGCCCGGCGTTCAGGTCGGCGTCGATGCTCATCTGCTTGCCCGGCATGGCGTCCAGGGTGAAGCGGGCCGCCACTTCGGCGATCCGGCCCGCGCCCTTGGTGATCACGACGAAATTGATGACGACCAGGATGATGAAGACCACGAGGCCCACGACGTACTCGCCCCCGACCCCGAACTGGCCGAAGGATCCGATGACCTTGCCGGCCGCCTGCGGGCCCTGGTCGCCCCGGAGCAGAACGAGCCGGGTGGAGGCCACGTTCAGGGAGAGCCGGTAGAGCGTCGCCACGAGCAGCACGGCCGGGAAGAGCGAGAAGTCCAGAGGCCGCCGGACGAAGAATCCGACCAGCAGGATCGTGATGGACAGCATGATGCTCATGCTGAGCAGCAGGTCGATGAGCGTCGGGGGCACGGGCAGGATCATGATCCCCAGGATCAGCATGATCCCGATCGGGACCGCGAGGTCGCCGCCCCTTTTCAGGACAGAGGGGAACCCCTCGAGCGCGTTATCCGGCGCGGACGCCATCGGCTGTCTTCCCCTTGATGCGGTATGCGTGGGCGAGGATCTCGGCCACGACCCTGTAGACCTCGCCTGGAATCTCCCGGTCGAGCTTCACGTTCCGGTACAGGAACCGCGCCAGCGGAGGATTCTCCACGATGGGAACGCCGTGCTCGCGGGCCAGTTCCTTGATTCGTTCGCAAAGCCGTTCGGCTCCCTTGGCAACGACCCGCGGCGCCATGTCGCGGGAACGCTCGTACAGGAGGGCCACGGCCACGTGCTCGGGGTTGGTGACGACCACGTCGGCCTTGCGGACCTGCTGCATCATGCGCTTTCTCGCCACGTCCTTCTGGAGGCTTCGGATCCGGGCCTTGACGTGGGGATCGCCCTCGGATTCCTTGAGCTCCTCGCGGAGTTCCTGTTTGGTCATTCTGAGCTCCCGTTCGTAGTTCCAGCGCTGGAACAGGAGGTCGCAAAGAGCCAGGAAGACGAGAGCCACCCAGACCTTGAGCACGAGCCTCAAGGCGGCCCAGCCGGCGTAGACGAGCGCGGACTCGATCGGACGGTTGCACAGGGCCGACAGAGCCGGCAGGCTCTTGTGGATCTCCAGATACGCGATCCAGCCGACCAGAGAGACCTTCAAGAGGCTCTTGAGCGTCTCGGCAAGACCGTTCAAGGAAAAGAGCCTCTTCCATCCGTTCAGGGGATTGATCCGGTTCAGGTCCGCCGAAAGGGCCTGGGGGGCGGCGATGAACCCGACCTGCGCCACGTTGCCGGCCACGGCGAGCGTGCAGGCCACGAGAAACAGAGGCGCCAGCAGCGAGAGGCTTTCCGCTCCCCACGAAGCGAGCAGCGCGACGGCGTCCCGGGTCTCTTCCAGGCCTGTGTGGAAGTCGAGGGCCTTGCGGAACACGGCGACCCAGGAACGAAGCCAGGAGGAGCCGGCCAGGGCGAAGAGCACGAGGCAGCCGCCCAGGAGCAGAACCGAGTTGATTTCCCGGCTCTTGGGGACGTTGCCCTTTTCGCGGGCCTTCTGCCGCTTGCGACTGGTTGCTTTCTCGGTTCGTTCCTGGCCGGGTTGTTCCGCCATGGCCTACCTTCCGAGTGCCGCCAAGACCTGGTTCATGGACAGGAAAGCCTCCTGAAAGTACTCCTCGAGGCGCGTCGCCATGGGGTTCGAGGCCAGAAGGAGCACGAGGAGGCCGACGAGAATCGTGATCGGGAACCCGAGCATGAGCATGTTCATCTGGGGCGCCAGCCGGGCCAGGAGGCCCAGGGCCAGGTACACGAGAAGCAGGGCCACGCTGATGGGCCAGGCCAGTTCCAGGGCCGTGCGGAACAGATCCAGGCCCCCTGTCCGGGCCAGGTCCAGGAACAGCGAAGGGGGCACATGGGCGAACAGCGGCGGGACAACGGCAAAACTCTTGGCCACGGCCTCCACGGCGATGAGGTGGCCGTCCGCCTCCAGGAACAGGAACATGGCCAGAAGATTCAGCCACTGGGCGATGACGGAATTCTGCTCGCTTGTGGCCGGGTCCATCACATTGGCGATGCCGAGACCCATCTGGAAGCCCACGAGCTGGCCGCCCAAGGTGATCGCCGCCAGGAGCATGCGCACGCCGAAGCCCATGGCGGCTCCGGCGAGGACCTCCCGGAGAATGCCGACTGCGAGGACGCGCAGGCTCAGGTCCGGGGGAAGAACAGGCTCGGGCAGGCAAAAGGAAAACAGAACCGCCAGCCAGAGGGACGCGCCGGCTTTCCACGTCGCCGGGAAGCGGCCGCTCCAGAGGGGAAGGGCGAACAGCAGGGCGGTCACCCGCACCAGCACCAGCCCGCAGAGCAGAAGCCGCCCTTCCAAGAGTTCGAACATCGATCGGTTCCCTCGCCCCTCAGCGGATGACCATGGGAATCATGTGAAACAGGTTCAGGGTGAATCCCAGCAGACGGTCCAGCATGTAGTGGCTGAAGAAGAACAAGCCGGCCCCCATGGCCAGGATCTTGGGCACGAAAGTCAGGGTCATCTCCTGGATCTGGGTGATGGCCTGAAAGATGCTCACCGCCAGCCCCACGACCAGGCCCAGGCCGAGAAGAGGCATGGAAACCAGGAGCACCGTCTTGAGCGCCTCCATTCCGACTTCCAGCACCAGGTCGGGTCCCATGATCAGAAACTCCTCACGAGGGACTCCACGAGCAGGTTCCAGCCGTCGGCGAGCACGAACAGCATGAGCTTGAAGGGCAGGGAGATCATGACCGGCGGCAGCAGCATCATGCCCATGGACATGAGCACGCTCGACACAACCATGTCGATGACGAGAAAGGGGATGTACAGGAGAAAGGAGATCTCAAAAGCGGTCTTGAGTTCGCTCGTGATGAAGGCCGGGATGAGCACGTGCGTCGGGACCTCGGAGGGACCGGCGGGCGGGGCGATCTTCGCGAGGCCGACGAAGAGCGCCAGATCCTTGCTGCGCGTCTCCCGGAGCATGAAAGCCCGCATGGGAACGAGGGCTTTTTCGAGGGCTTCTCCTTCCTCGATCTGGCCGTCCAGATAGGGACCGAGAGAGGTTTCGTAGACTTCGGTCCAGACCGGCTGCATGACGAAAAACGTCAAAAACAGGGCCAGTCCCACGATGACCTGCTGAGGGGGCGCCTGCTGGGTCCCGAGGGCGTGGCGGAGCAGGGAGAAGACCACCACGAGCCGGGTGAAGGACGTCATGGTGAGGACGAGAATCGGAACGAAGGTGAGCAGCGTCAGGACGATCAGGATCTTGACGGGCGCGCTGTACCCTGTGCCTTCGAGAGAATCCAGCAGCCGGGCGCCCGCCGCCCAGGCCGGGTCGGTCTGGAGGCATCCGAGAAGTCCGAACAGGAACGCCGCCTTCTTCATCGGCCAGATCCCTTGTTTGCCGCGGTCTCGGTCTGCGCCGCTGCCGGGCGCCTCGCCAGGAGGGAAACTCGGTTGGGCGTGACGCCCAGGACGAGCCGCTCCCCGGAGATCTCCAGCACGGCGATTCTTTCCTTTTGCCCGAGAGACCTCATGGCCACGAGGCGGACCGCAGGATCCGCAGCCAGGGTGCGGCGGCGGTTCCACCAGAGAGCGCCGGCTCCGGCCACGACCGCCAGCAGGGCGACGCCGGCGAGCTTCGCGTTCCGCTCGCCGGGCCCGGAATCCGGTGCGCCGCGAGGCCGGTCGGCCGCCGTGTCCTGGCCGAGGCCGGGCCGGGCGGGCCCGAACAGGCACAGGAGGAGGACCCAGGCAGCCAGCAGGAAGCGAGCGGTTCTGATCATCCCAGTTTCTGAATCCTTTCGGCCGGACTGATGATGTCGGTCAGCCGGATGCCGAGTTTTTCGTTCACCACCACGACTTCGCCCTTTCCGATGGGCCTGCCCTGGACCAGAATGTCCAGGGGTTCCCCGGCCAGCTTGTCGAGCTCCAGGACCGATCCCTGGCCGAGCTGGAGACCATTCTTGTCCTTCCCAGCTCCACCGCGAGGGTGACCGGAATGTCCAGGATGAGATCGAGATTCCTGGGCGTCGCCCCGAGATTCTTTCCGCTCGGAGCGGCTTCCCTGCGGCCCTTCTCGCCCGGGAGTTCGGTCCCATCCAGGGAGAAAGGGACGTTCTTGTCGTCGGTCTGACGGCCTGTTTGCGGTTCCATGTTTCAGGTCCTCCGGGTCGTCTAGGAATGGGGATCCGACGCGGGCCCCACGGACAGGACTTCCACGGCGTAGCTGCCGTCCTTCTGCCCCGCCAGGCACGCGCCTCTGGGCTTCCCCTCGATCTTGAGGAGCAGGGGGTCTCGCGGTCCCTGCTCGAGCCTGACGATGTCCCCGGCCTTGAGGTCGAGGAGCTTGCTCAGGGGCACCCTGGCTCTGCCCGCTTCCACGCTGATCTCCAGCGGCATCTTGAGCAGGTGCCCGATGACTCTCTGCCGCATGGTCTGGTCGATCTCCGCATACTCGGACACGAACCGGCCGTAGAGGCGGTCTTTGATGGGCTCCACCGTCGAGTAGGGAATGCAGTACCCGATGTAGCCGCGCTCCCATTCGAGCTCCACCTGGAGGGTGGTGGCGAGCACGATGTCCGAGGGCGCGATGAAGTTGGCGAACTGAGGGTTCTGCTCGGTGCGGACGTATGTGAAGGTCATGGTCTCCAGGATGGACCAGGCCCTCTGGAGGTCGGCCAGCAGAAGGTCCACGAGCTTCCGGATGATCCGGTACTCCATGGCCGTGAAGTCCCGATCGCCGATGGCCGTCCGGATTTTGCCCTGGCCTCCGAACAGGATGTCGACGAGGACGAAGATCAGCCGGGCGTCGACGAAGAACAGAGAGGTGCCCCGAAAAGGCTCGGTCCGGAAAAGGTTGAGCGAGACCGGCGCCGGCAGCTTCTTGAGAAACTCTGCGTACTTGAGCGATTCGAAGGACTCGATCTTCACCTCTGCCATGCGGCCCAGGAACCGGAACAGGGAAGCCGTGGCTTCCCGGGCGAACCGGTCGTTGATGATCTCCATGGTGGGCATGCGGCCGCGGATGATCCGGTCCTGGTTGGTGAGATCGTATGCTCTGAGGGTGCCGGGCTCCGAGGCCGGGTGTGCCTCGGTTTCGATCTCCCCCTCTGCGACTCCCCGGAGCAGCGCGTCGATTTCTTCCTGGGTCAGCAGTTTTTCCATGGCCTATTGCACCACGAAATCGGTGAAATAGATTTCCCGGGTCTTGCCCTCTCCCAGGATCCGGTTGATGCGGAAGAGGATCTCTTCCCTGAGGCGGAGCTTTCCCTCCATGGAGGCCACTTCCTCCAGCTTCTTGCTCGAAATGAGGATGATGAGGCTGTCCCGGATCTTGGGAACCTGAGCATCCACTTCTTCTTTCGGGATGCCTGCGAGTTCGAGCTGGAGCGTGAGCTTGAGGTACCGCACGGACTTGGGATCGAAGAGATTCACGATGAAGGGATCGAGGCTGTACAGAAAAGGCGGTGCCTTGCTGTGTTCTTTAGCCGGCGCTTCTTCAGCCTGCGGAGGCTTCTGCAAGACGAACTTCCAGGCCAGGGCGCCGGCTCCGCAGAGGAGGACCAGGAGCCCTGCGGCCAGGCCGATAAGAAGAATCTTTTTCTTGCCCGGTTTGGCAGCTTCCGGTTCGTGTTCAACCTCGGTTCGGGACTCTTGGGCGGCCATGGGTTCGTACCTCCGGCTCAAGAGAATGGGCGCAGACGGCAGTTGAGCAACAAGTGTGCCAAGGTGGAGAGAATGGAACTTGTTGAAAACATTAGGGGAAGTGGGGATCAGAAGGCCTGGGCCCGTCAGATTTCCCTGGGGGGAGTTGTCAGGAAAATGACGGAGGCGAGAGAGGAGTCAGGTGTCTGGCCTGAAGGTGTGGAGCCCGACCAAGGCCCGAGGCGGATGCCCGGAAGGCGGCCTCTTTGGAGGGGCACGCTCTGTCGTGCCCGCAGCGGTGGATTCTGGGTGGAACGACCCGCAGGTGCTCACGTTGAGGCCAGAAGACGGACGCGACGGAGCGCGTCCCTCCAGGGTTGGTTTCCCTCATTGGAGGGGCACGCTCTGTCGTGCCCGTGGGCCTTGGCCCTC
>FWPU01011992.1_pt1 | contig 11767 bp, 11 predicted proteins | sample 2228361 | NCBI WGS metagenome assembly FWPU01 (sample SAMEA103939777, study PRJEB20133) | metagenome | reverse complement strand
TGATTACATAGACAAAGTACATACGAAAAATCCCGGCCTCCTTTACCAAAGCCGGGATTGTTTGTGCACTCGCAGGGATTCAAACCCCGAACCTTCTGATCCGTAGTCAGATGCTCTATTCAATTGAGCTACGAGTGCAGGTCCAAAACGGAGTGCAAATGTAAAAATTAAAATTCCTGTGCCAAAATCTGTTTTTGAACCACAACCCGAAAACCCTATTTTTGAGGCTTATTTTTTACATCCCATGTCTATACGCCTATTGCTAAGCCTGTTGTTTTTGCTTCCGGCCATTATTCTTTTTGGCCAGGATGAAACCACCCCGGTTGGAAGGCCCGATATCCCCGGAACCTTTATGGTAGAATACGGCTTTAACCGGCTTACCTCGCCCCCTCAGGACCTGAAATACGGGTTCTGGGGCTCTCGCACCCTTAATCTTTATTATCATTACGACCATAGGCTGGGGCAGAGCAAATTCAGTGTACACCCAGGTGTGGGCTTTGGACTGGAACGCTTTAAACTTATTTCTTTTAATCAGGCTTTTTCCGATACAGTAATTCGCATTACCGGTGCTACCCTTATCCGCCAGGCCGGAGGCAACACCCGGCTTATTAATTCCGGGCAGGTGCTTTTTAACGACACCGCGCGCGCGGCATCCAAGTCGATGTTCATTGTAAATTACATTGACCTTCCGGTAGAATTCCGGTTTACCGCCAACCCCAACGACCCCTCCAAAAGTTTCAAAGCCGCCCTGGGGGGCCGGGTAGGCGTACTGCTGAATGCCCACACCAAACTGAAGTACAAAGAAGATGGCGAGGTGAAGAAATTAAAAAACCGGCAGGATTTTAATTTAAATGAAATTCGCTATTCGGCTTTTGCCCGAATTGGCGTGGGCAATGTGTACCTCTCGTTTTATTACAACTTCAATCCCCTCTTTAAAGAGGGCCTCGGGCCCGGTAACACCGGCACCTCAAGCTATACCATTACGCTTAGCCTGGCAAGCTTTTAACAACCCTTGAAGCGGGGCTTGCGTTTTTCCAGGAAAGCCTGTACGCCTTCCCGGTAATCGTGTGTGCTTCCGGCAATCTCCTGACAATACGCTTCATAATCAAGCATCTCATCTAATGTAGCCACGGTTGCTTTGTTGAGCATCTTTTTAATAAGCCCTATAGCCCGTGTGGGTGCCTGGGCATAATAGTCGGTGTAACGTTTTACGGCTTCATCCAGCTTTTCTGATGAAACTACTTCATTTATCAATCCCAGCTTATGAGCTTCTTCTGCTTTAAGCCGCGTACCCATGGTGCACAGTTCAAATGCCTTTGCCATGCTGGTAAGGCGGGGCAGAAAGTATGAAGAACCGGAATCAGGAACCAGGCCAATATTGATAAAGACCTCGATAAGCGTTGCTTCTTCTGTGGCAACAATTATATCGCAAGCAAGTGCCAACGAGCAACCCGCTCCGGCGGCCACTCCGTTTAAACGGCATACCACCGGTTTGGGAAGGTTACGCATAGCCCGTATAATGGGGTTGTAACGCCTGTGCAGCGAATCCATAAACGACCGCTTTTGTGTGCTGCTGCCAGCTTTTAAATCCTGACCCGAGCAAAATGCCTTACCTTCTCCGGTAAGAACGGCCACACGCACCTGTTCATCACGTGCTACCACCTTCCATGCATCCTGAAGTTCGAAAGTTATTTCATCGTTTAACGCATTATATACTTCAGGTCGGTTCAATGTAATGGTTGCTACTCCATTTTCGATGTTAAATTTCAGAAACTGATATGCACTCATGATTACACAGATTTTTTTTCAGAATAACACCACGCCGGCAACTGTAGCCGTAGCCACACCTGCCAAAGCGCCAAAAATTACTTCTTTAAGAGTATGTGCCTTAAGCTGAAGCCGGGCCGACATAATAAACCCGGCCAGAACTATCGAAAACAATACTGCGGGGAGCAGTTGATCTTCCTCGGTGTACCGGCTCAACACGGCCAGTATTGAAGGTATAGCAGCTGCGGCCAGGCTGTGAATACTCACCTTTACGAACAACGTGAGCAACCAGGCCACCAGTACCAGCAGGTTGAGCAGAAACAAGAGCCTGAAGAAATTATCTTCAAAGGTCATGTTAAGTTTGTAATAAAACAAAAAGGTACAGAAGCTGTAAAGCACCAGAATAATAAAAAACGGCCACAGGCGCTGCCGGCGTTCGGGCATATTATAGGAATGTATCTGCCCGTACCATCGCAAAAAGGCCATGTTTATAGCGGGAAGTATAAAAGTTAAGCCGGCTACCATAAGCACATAAGCATGGATATTATCGGGCCGCGCCGGCTGAAGAGCCCACGGAAAAGCATAGGCCAGCAACAACACCAGCCAGGTAGGCATAATTAGGGGGTGAAAAAAAACCGACAGGAAGCGGGCAAGTGCGTTCACGGTGTTACAGTTTTTTCCTTAAGCGCGCAACAGGAATATTCATTTGCTCCCTGTATTTGGCCACTGTACGCCTGGCAATATTATAACCTTTAGAATGAAGTATTTTCTCAATTTTATCGTCCGACATCGGCTTGCGCTTGTCTTCGTTTTCAATGATTTCGCGGATAATTTGCTTTACTTCACGGCTGCTTACTTCCTCGCCCGTATCGGTGGCAATACCTTCCGAGAAGAAATATTTCAGCGGATAGATTCCGAAATCGGTTTGCACGGCTTTGCTGCTCACTACACGCGAAACCGTTGAAATATCCATTCCAATTTTGTCGGCAATATCTTTTAAAATCATTGGCTTAAGTTTGGTTTCATCGCCTTCCAGAAAAAATTCATACTGATAGTCGGCAATGGCACGCATGGTTTTAAGCAGTGTAAGCTGGCGTTGTTTTATAGCATCGATAAACCACTTTGCCGAATCGAGTTTTTGTTTTACAAAAGTTACTGCTTCTTTAAGTTTTTTATCCTTCTTACTGCTCTTGTCGTAGGCCTTAAACATTTCGGAGTAGGATTTGCTGATGCGCAGTTCAGGTGCATTGCGTGAATTGAGCGCAACTTCCAGTTTTCCGTTGTTGTTGGTTACAATAAAGTCGGGAATGATGTACTGGTTTTTGGCCATCCCTGCCGAAGCACTACCCCCGGGTTTGGGATTGAGCTTTACAATTAGCGCAATGGCATCGCGCACAAAATCTTCATCTTCGGTGCCCAGTTTTTTCTGGATTTTGTGATAATGCTTTTTGGTAAACTCGTCAAAGCAATCGCGTATAATTTGACGGGCAACGGCAACGTCCACATCTCTGCCATTGTCCATGCGCTCCAGTTGCAGCAACAGGCATTCCTGAAGATTTCGGGCTGCAATTCCGGGCGGGTCGAAGGTTTGAATTTTTTTAAGGATAGATTCCACCTCTTCAACGGAAGTTTCTATTCCCTGAGAAAAGGCCAGGTCGTTTACGATGGCCTCCAGATCTCTGCGAATGTACCCATCGCCTTCAATACTGCCTATAAGTTGTTTACCTATGGCATACTGGCGTTCGTCCAGTCCCAGGTAGCCCAGCTGGGTAAGCAGTTGTTCATGAAGGGTTGACGGCATGGGTATGGGCATCTCGCGGTCATCGTCATCATCGCCACCTCCGTCACTGTACATTTTATAACCCGCATAGTCGTCATCGCGAAGGTAGTCTTTAATATCTATCTCATCTTCCTGTACCGCATTTTCAGCGGGCTCGTCCTGTTGTGTTTCTGTGGGGTCGGTGTCTTGTTCATCGGGACCTTCTTCGAGGGCCGGGTTGGCTTCCAGTTCCTCCTCTATTCGGCTTTCCAGTTCGGCCGTAGGCACCTGCAACAATTTTATAAACTGGATTTGCTGCGGTGAAAGCTTTTGCTGCAACGTTTGGTGTAATCCTAGCTTCTGCATACCCATTCCTGTTGTTACAAATGTACCAAATCGTTCAGGTAGAATAAAACGCCCAAGTCTTGTGTGGCTGGGGCGGTTTTTTTTGATAAAACTTTCAAATTGCCGTTTTTTGCGCCTTATTTCTTGCTGCCATGAAACGTACCCGCATTGCCGATGCCTTAAAAACACCTTCCCACGAATTAGGCAGAAATTTGTTGATTCAGGGATGGGTGCGTACCTTTCGCAACAACCAGTTTATTTCCCTTAACGACGGCTCAACCATTCACAACCTTCAGGCAGTAATTGATTACAGCCGATTTGACGAAGCCACCCTGAAGCGCATTACAACGGGAACTTGTGTTTCGCTTACCGGCCCGCTGGTGGCCAGCCCGGCCCGGGGCCAGGCAGTTGAGCTTAAGGTTGAGCAACTGGAAATTCTTGGCGACTGCGATGCTGAAAAATATCCGCTTCAGCCTAAAAAGCATTCGCTTGAATTCCTTCGCGAAATTGCCCATCTGCGCCCGCGCACCAACACCATAAGTGCGGTAATGCGCATCCGGCATGCCATGGCCTTTGCCATCCATAAATTTTTTAACGACAGGGGATTTTATTATATCCACACGCCCATCATCACCGGTTCCGATGCCGAAGGCGCAGGCGATATGTTTAAAGTAACCACGCTGGACCTGGGTAACCTGCCAAAGGATGAAAACGGCCAAATTAATTACAAGGAAGACTTCTTTGGCAGGGAAACTAACCTAACCGTTTCCGGTCAGTTGGAAGTAGAGGCCTATGCGCTGGCACTGGGCGACACGTACACCTTTGGCCCCACGTTCAGGGCCGAAAACTCGAATACCACGCGCCATCTGGCCGAGTTCTGGATGATTGAACCCGAAATGGCTTTTTACAACCTGCACGACAATATGAACCTGGCCGAGGAGTTCATACAATACCTGTGCAGGTATGCACTTGAAAACTGTGCAGACGATCTGGCCTTTTTGCACAAGCGCGCTCAGGAAGAGGAGCAATCCAAACCCAAAGAACAACGCAGCGAACTGGGCCTGCTCGAACGCCTTGAGTTTGTAGTTAACAATACTTTTGAGCGACTAACCTATACCGAAGCCATTGGCATTTTGCGCGAATCGGCCCCCAACAAAAAGAAAAAATTCCAGTACACAGTGGAAAAGTGGGGTGCCGACCTGCAATCGGAGCACGAACGTTACCTGGTTGAAAAGCATTTTAAAAAGCCGGTTATTCTGTACAACTACCCGGCTGATATTAAGGCGTTCTACATGCGCCAGAATGATGACGACAACGCCCCGGGCAAGACGGTGGCGGCCATGGATGTGCTTTTTCCGGGTATAGGCGAAATTATTGGCGGCTCACAACGCGAAGAGCGCTACGACCGCCTGCTGAAACGCATTCAGGAGCTGAATTTACCTGAGAAAGACCTGTGGTGGTACCTGGAGCTGCGCCGCTACGGCAGCGCGCCGCACAGCGGTTTTGGCCTGGGTTTTGAACGACTGATTCAATTCGTTACGGGCATGACCAACATCCGCGATGTGATACCCTTTCCGAGGTATCCGGGGCACGATGAATTTTAACCATAAAAAAAACCGGCCGACAGCCGGTTTTTTTATGTGTTTATTAAGGTAACCCGGTATTAGCGGTTGCCCAGTTTTTCCATCTCTTTTTCGAAAGTTTCTTTAAACTTTTCGTAATCGTAATCAATCTTCAGGCGCTCGTCTTTCGACAGGGTTTCGTTGTACTTGCTCACAATGTCGCTGGCCGAAAGTTCGATGGCAATATAGGTTTTGTAACTGCCGCTCTCGGTTTTTACCTGTTTTTCGCAGATGGTTTTTATGCCCGAAAGGGTTTGGTTTACCACCGTGCGGTTAAGTTGCTCAAAGCGCTCTTCCAGTTCTTCCTTGTTGTTAAACTCGCGCGAATTGAGGTAGTTGTCGGTTACCGTTTTTACGGTAGCCTGAATGCTGGCCGCCAGTTCGGCACGGGCATTATCCAGGGCCTTCTTCTTAGAGGCCACCAGGTCCGAGCTCTCGCCCAGCGAGTTGGCCCTGAAAAACTTGTTGTTGGTAAAAAAGTCAGGACCGGAGCACGGTATGTTAATTTCTACTTCGCCTTTCGGCAGTTTTTCCTTGCTTTTGCATCCCTCAAGCAGGATGCCCCCCAGTGCGGCAAAGATGAGGGCAGTGTAGGTAAGCTTTTTCATGACGCAATGTGTTTTTTCGAATACTACTACAATTTTAAGACCAAAATACCAGCTATTTCCGTATCAGCACCGCGCGTATTCGAAATTATTTTAAGATTGTTTGCAATAATTCCGGGAAACGCTCTTTTTCGAATGTTTCGAGCGCCTTGGAGTAAGCATCCTGACTGGACCGGTTGTAATCCAGCCCATACCCCCTTATCCGGTCCAGCACGCCTGCATAAATCTCTCTTCCATCGGCAGCCATCACCCGGATGGTTCCCGAAAGGTAGGTAATGTAAATGCTGCCGCTCACGCTGCCTTTTTCAGAATCGGCCTGCACATCTACAATCAATTCAGCCTGCCCGCGGTCGGAGGTAAACTCAAAACCGTTTGTCACCAGCAGATTTTTAATTCGGCTGCTCAACGGCATGTCGGGCCGGCTCAATCCCAGGCTTTTTTCCTGGGCCATGAGATAGACCACCGGCCGCTGCACGCGCAGCAGTAAAACGGCTTCAGGCACCTGGAGGGATGCCAGAATCATTTTCATGATTTCTGAAGTACCGCCGGCCAGGGCTTCGGTGTTTACCTTAATGGTAATGGTCTGCTCGCGATCGGCACTGGCTATGGCGGTAAGCAACAGGCGCGCGCTGCCCTGGGCATCGGTCCGGTAATCCGGAAAAATCTCGCCCGCTCCTTTCGAGAAATAAGCCGTAAGGGGCATACCCGAAACCGGCTTTTGATTGGCAAAGGTAGCATACGCCATAAGGGTCTGGTCTTTAATATTTACCCGGCGGTTTACTGACAACTCTGCCGGCACCGTGTGCAATTTTATGCTCCCTAACATACGCTGCACCGAGGCATAAATTTCATTGGTAAGCAGTATTTCCTCTCCCTGCAGCTTAACCGGTATAGCCTCGCCCAGGTATTTTTCAACACTTCGTAGCGCCTGCATGTAATAGCCCAGGGCTTCAACGGGGCTGCCCCCTGATTCGGCCGCCCGGGCTTTCTGAACAAAATCCAACGCCAGGGTTACGGCATTGCGTTTCTTTGCTTCTTTAATTTCGTTATAGCGGGCAACCGAAAGACGATAAAGTACCCAGTAGTTTTGTTCGTCTTCGTAACTGCCCACTTCCTCAAACTCCTCTATTTCATCGGCTGCCGTGGTTTGGATAATCTGCTCGTAGCGCTCACGGAAGTCCCGGCGGTTTTCTTCTACCGTGCTCAGCACCGAAGCACTTGAAACGGTTACCTTAATCTGCGATATTAGATCTTCCAGCGCGCTTTTGCGGGCTACCTGCACATAATTGTTGGTGCCATCTTTAACTGCACGGCCAATGCCGGTGTAATAACCCCGCATGGTGGTTTCGCCCTTTAACCAGGCAGGACGGTTATCAACCGGTGGTTGAACCCTGGCACTGCAGGCGCTCAGGAACAGCCAGGCAAAAAGTGCTGTTGCCCCTGGTATATTGCCCAAAAGGTTTGGTTTTAGAAAATTTAACTTCATGTTGATTTATCAGACAAATCTAAGGCCAAATCATAGACTTTTAAGATAAAACACCGTAAATTGCAGATGAGCCTCATTATGAAAAAGTATTTTTTGCCTTTAACCGCATGGTTTGCATTGCTGGCAGGCTGCCAGGAAACCGAAAATAAAGCCGGTGAATTTACAGGCAACGAAGCCACTTACCCGCTGGCGGCCGGCAACGATTATGCCGTTTATGGACATGTTACCTTTAAAGAACGCACCGATGGTTCAACCCTTGCTGTTGTGCAGGTAAGCGGTACGGAAGGCAACCGTTTACACCCCGTACATCTGCATCGGGGTGATATTGCAACCCCCGATGCCGAAATTGCCCTGCTTATGAATCCGGTGCAGGGCGCAACAGGCCGCAGTGAAACCCTCATCCGCCGGCTGGCCGATGAAACTCCGGTAACCTATGCGGAACTTATTTCCATGCATGCCTCAGTAAAAATCCATCTGGCCGAAAGCGGACCCGAACGCGACATTATTCTGGCCGGCGGCAATATAGGCACCGCCTACTCCCGGCCTGATGGCAGGATGCGTGCAGAGATAGCGGTGTGCAAAAGTGAATGAACGATTGGTTTAAGGCTGCAGAAAAAAATAAACCCGGCTCATCACCGGGTTTTTATTTTACAGGTTACACCAGGCTGGCACCGGTTTTATCCGTCTCCTCCTGCTTTCGAAGGAAGCTCATAGGAGGTAAGCATAGCGTTGTAATATTCGCGGTTCAGGCGGGCTATATGGGCCACGCTTATACCCTTGGGGCATTCGGCCTCGCAGGCACGCGTGTTGGTACATGCTCCAAACCCCTCGGCATCCATTTGCGCCACCATGCGCTCCACACGCTCTTTGCGTTCGGCATGCCCCTGAGGCAACAACGCCAGATGCGATACCTTGGCGGCCACAAACAACATGGCTGATGCGTTTTTGCAGGCAGCCACACACGCGCCGCAGCCAATACAGGTGGCAGCATCCATGGCCTCATCGGCAATTTTCTTAGGTATGGGTATTTCGTTGGCATCGGGGGCGGCCCCGGTGTTTACCGAAATGTACCCTCCTGCCTGCTGAATGCGGTCAAAAGCTGAGCGATCGACCACCAGGTCTTTAATTACCGGAAAGGGCTTTGCCCGCCAGGGTTCTATGGTTATGGTTTCACCGTCTTTAAACGATCGCATGTGCAACTGGCAGGTGGTTGTTTGCAGGGGCCCGTGCGGGCGGCCATTAATATAGAGGCTGCACATACCGCAAATGCCCTCGCGGCAGTCGTGGTCAAAATGCACGGGCTCTTCGCCTTTTTTTATCAGCTCGGAATTGAGTACATCCAGCATTTCGAGAAACGACATATCGGGCGAAACCTGGTCGTGAACATAGGTTTTGAATTCGCCTTTTTCGTTGGGCCCTTTTTGCCGCCAGATTTTAAGCGTGAGTTTCATAGCGTTTACTTATAACTGCGTTGCGTAAGTTTCACATTTTCAAATTTCAGCTCTTCTTTATGCAGAACTTCCGGTTGATTTTCGCCTTTGTATTCCCAGGCGGCCACGTAGGCAAATTCGTTATCGTTGCGCCGGGCTTCTCCATCTTCAGTTGCCGATTCTTCACGGAAGTGCCCGCCGCAGGATTCTTTGCGGTGCAGGGCATCATCCACCATAAGCTCGGCCAGCTCCATGAAATCAGACACGCGGTTAGCTTTTTCAAGCTCCATATTCAGTTCATTGGCACTGCCCAGCACGTTTACATTTTGCCAGAACTCTTCCCTGAGCTCTTGTATTTTTTTCTTGGCCAGTTTTAACCCTTCTTCATTGCGCGACATACCGCAGTAATCCCACATAATCATACCCAGTTCGCGGTGAAATTCATCAACGGTTTTTTTGCACTTAATATTCAGCAACCGGTGCAGCCGGCCGGTTGCCTGCTCAATGGCTGCCTTAAATTCTGGCCGGTCTGTGCTTATCTTTTCATACGGCATTCCGGCAAGGTAATCGCCAATGGTATAGGGAATGATAAAATAGCCATCGGCCAGGCCCTGCATTAGGGCGCTGGCTCCCAGGCGGTTGGCGCCATGGTCAGAAAAGTTTGCTTCGCCAAGTGCATACAAACCTGGTATGGTTGTCATCAGGTTGTAGTCAACCCATAAGCCACCCATGGTATAGTGCACGGCAGGATAAATCATCATGGGCACTTCGTACGGGTTATCACCGGTTATTTGTTGGTACATATCAAACAGGTTTCCGTACTTGGCCTCGATGTTTTTTTTGCCATCGCGTTTAATGGCATCCGAAAAATCTAAGAAAACGGCAAGGCCGGTAGGTCCTACCCCACGGCCCTCATCGCACACATACTTGGCATTGCGCGAGGCCACATCGCGTGGAACCAGGTTGCCAAAGGCCGGATATCTGCGTTCCAGAAAATAGTCGCGTTCGGTTTCGGGAATTTTTGCTGCATCTCTTGCCGTAAGCCCCTTAATTGGTTTTTTGGGTACCCACACCCGGCCATCGTTGCGAAGGGATTCGGACATGAGGGTGAGTTTGGACTGATGATGCCCCGACACCGGAATACAGGTTGGATGTATTTGCGTGAAACAGGGGTTGCCAAATAATGCACCCTTTTTATGCGCGCGCCAGGCTGCCGATGCGTTGGAGCCTTTGGCGTTGGTTGACAGATAGAATACATTTCCGTAGCCTCCTGTGCAGAGCAGTACCGCATGTGCGCTGTGGGCTTCAATCTTTCCGGTAATCAGATCGCGGGTAATGATGCCCCGTGCCCGGCCATCTACCACAACCACGTCTAACATTTCAGTGCGCGGATACGATTTTACTTTGCCAGCTGCTATTTGCCGGTTCATAGCCGAATAAGCCCCCAGCAGCAGTTGCTGACCGGTTTGACCACGGGCATAGAAGGTACGCGACACCTGGGCACCGCCAAAAGAACGATTGGCGAGCAATCCCCCGTATTCACGAGCGAATGGTACACCCTGAGCCACACACTGGTCGATAATGTTTACACTTACTTCGGCCAGCCGGTACACGTTGGCTTCGCGGGCACGGTAGTCGCCTCCTTTAATAGTGTCGTAAAAAAGGCGGTACACGCTATCGCCATCGTTCTGATAGTTTTTGGCTGCATTAATGCCGCCCTGTGCTGCAATGGAGTGTGCCCTGCGCGGGCTGTCCTGAAAGCAAAACGTTTTGACATTATAACCCAGTTCGGCCAGCGATGCCGCTGCCGAAGCTCCGGCCAGTCCGGTGCCCACTACAATAATATCGTACTTTCGTTTATTGGCCGGATTAACCAGTTTAAGATTAAACTTATGCCGCGTCCATTTTTCAGCGAGCGGTCCTTCCGGAATTTTTGAGTCGAGTGTCATATCTTTAAAACAGATTAGTCAGCTTAAAGGTTGAAGTACATAGCAATGGGGATATAGGCAAACAAAGCAGGCACAATAACCGCAAAAGCTTTACCTACAAAGAAAATCAGTCCGTTGTACTTCGGATGGTTAAGCCCCAGGGTTTGAAAGGCACTTACAAAGCCGTGCCATAAGTGAAAACCCAGTGCACCCATGCAGAATACATACAAAGCCACATACCAGTCTTTTGAAAACCAGTAATCAACTACAGCAGCCAGGTTGCGCACCTCTTTCCCGTCGTAATTTACGGTGGCTACCGAGCCAAAGTGCATCTCGCCATAAAAGTGGCGCAGGTGTATCACTAAAAAAATCAGCACCAGCGTACCCAGTATTCCCATGTTGCGCGAAGCCCAGATGGACGACTTGCCCGAGGTAACAGCATAGCGTTTTCCGCCACGAGCCCTTCTGTTCTGAATGGTAAGATAAAGAGACAGCAGCACATGCAGAAGAATAAAAGTAAAATTCAGTTTGGATATGGTTTGAATGAAAACGTTGGTACTCATAAACTCCGCATAAATATTAAACGATTTTCCGCCATCGTTGCGGAGCAACTGCAAATTGCCCGAAAGGTGTACAACCAGAAAAAGGATGAGAAACAACCCGGTAAGGGCCATTAACAACTTTTTACCTACCGAGCTGGTAAGAAAGCGAATAAACCAATTGTTCATAATCGTGCAGGAGGATTAAACCTTCGCAAAATACCTCCCCGCACAATTTCAAACAATTGAATTACGGATATTTAGATTTTGTTTAATCAGATCAATA
>FWPU01011991.1_pt1 | contig 11769 bp, 14 predicted proteins | sample 2228361 | NCBI WGS metagenome assembly FWPU01 (sample SAMEA103939777, study PRJEB20133) | metagenome | reverse complement strand
TCGATTAAAACTGTCGTCTTTCCTATAGTCATAACTGTAATATACTTTTGTCTCAATTCCACTATGGTTCGATTAAAACCCTTTCTGAATCTATCTTGCTTTTGGATTTTCCAGAAGGTCTCAATTCCACTATGGTTCGATTAAAACGAATTTAAAATAAAAATATTTAAAAAAATGATATCATTTAATATAGAAAAAGAACCCGACCCTCGGGCAAACAAAGAAAGTAAAATAAACAACGGAAATTTTAAAGACGATAGAATTTTTCTTAAGTTAAAAGAAAGCTCAGGGCAGCTTAATCAAGAAGAGTTTTATCAACTTCTTTTTCTTGATTTTCAAGAACACCTTAAAGATAATCAGCCAATTGCTGGTGTGTTTTCTCCAAAAGAAGAGCTAGAAAAAATAAAAAAACTACCAAGAGATCAAAAGAAAGAATCCCTTTTAGTTTTTAAAGAAAATTTTGAGAGACAACGTCAGGCTTTAGCTACTTTACGGATTTTTATTGAAAGAAGTATAGAATTTAATCCAGATACTCCGAAAGAAAAATTAATGGAAATAATTGAGTGGTTTGACACAAATTACGGATTTGACAACTCCCAAAGAAAAATTATTGAACAAATTATAGATGAATACTACAGACACCGCCAAGCAGTTTTAAAAATTAGAAAAAGGTTCCCTGATGACTATGAACTGGTAAATTTTTTAACTGGCGTTAATCTAGAAGGAGAAGAGCCCTTAGAAGTTTCTGTGGGACCGATAACCATAGAGATAGAAACCGACGCCTTTACTGCCGGGAGATTATATGAAAGATCGGAAAAACCAATACCCGGATTTTATTGGGCCGGCTTTGCTTCTCAATCGTCCGGCAGAAAGCCAATTTTTTATATTGTAATAAACCGAGATGAAGAAATACGAAGAACAAGGTATCCAAACGATCCTAGCGGAGAAAAAACAAGAAAGCATGAAAGGACACATCAAATAAATACAATTTTGAAGAGGGTTCTCAAATTTCCGGAACCCCCTCAATTTTTAACAAACTATATGGAAGAAAAAGATCCTGAAATTAGAAAAAATAGCCTAGAAATATTTTTTAGAGAAAGCAGAGAAGCAGCCCTAGAGAATGTGAAAGATGAAATTATTGCCCACCTATATACCATAACATTACAAGAACTACAAAAGCTGCTTGAGGATTTATTTTTTGCTAAAGACAACGGACCCTATGATTATCTCGCCTATTTAAGAAACTGGAATAGATTTAAAAATGATGTCTTATATCACCAAACAGCTCAAAAAATACTGGTACAAGAATACGAACAAATAATCAAAAAGGCAGTTGATTTTTTTGCTGAATTAGTAAATCGGCGCGGCTATTCAAACCAGGAAGCAATAGCTCTTTTAACCGATAAATCGCTTAGCGATTGGCCAAAGACAATTAAACGGCTTTTGGAATCCAAAACGCAGCAAAACATCTGATAAGAAAAAAGATGATCGGCGAAGGATTTTCCCCTGAGATAACAAATCATGAAAATCTTGTTTTCGGAAAAACATATTATAAAGATAAAGTACCCAAGTTGTATTTAATTGACAACGATGTAATTTTGGTGACTATTGGTTAAATGGTTCAAAAATCAAAAAATCTCCTATTAATATCCTTTTTTTAGACCTTGAACATCTTATTCTCTTTAAAATTTTAAAGATGGGTTTGACGAAAAATTTCTTTAATACTTATAGAATGCCGCAACAAAAGGCTAAGTAAATATTAAATTTTTTTAAATCCAGGTCAGAAGATTACTACAACGAGCTTTATAGAAAAATATAAAAGTAAGCAATAAAAAAACCGCCGAAAATAGCGGCTTTTTTGAGGGTCTTTTTTGGCTTTCAGAAATCTTCGGGAAAATAATTTTAAGCGGATATATATAAGTCACCCCCTAGCTACTAAATGGTGTCTAACTCCAAAAAAGTTTATTTTAGAATTAAGTAAAAAGATTAAAATGGCTGTGTGCCAACAATAAAAAAGAAGAGCCACTTGAGAAAATAGATTAACCAATCAAAGAAAAAAAAGATAATGAAAAATAAAATAAAAATGCCAAACTGGCTCAAAAATATCTTGATGTTTTCCATTTTTGAAGGCAAAAAAGTAAAAAGAATATGAGAACCGTCTAATGGAGGAATTGGCAAAAGATTAAATATCGCTAAAAGAAGGTTTATATAAACAATATAGCTGAACATTAAATAGAAACCTGAAAAACCAGATATTTCTGGAAAAAATCTTAAAGTTAAACCAAAAACCAAAGCAATAACTACATTAGAACCGGGTCCCGCCAGAGCTACTTTGGCTGAACCGTATTTTTGGTCGCGAAAATTATAAGGATTTATCGGTACCGGCTTTGCCCAACCAAAAATAATTCCGCTGCCGGTTAATTTTGTTATTAAAATCAAAAAAAATGGTAAAATTATAGACCCAATGGGATCTAAATGTTTTAAGGGATTTAAAGTTAACCTACCGGCATATTTGGCTGTTGGGTCGCCCAAATAATTTGCCGCTGCCCCATGAGAAAATTCGTGAACAACAACGGAAAAAATTAAAATGGCAATTAGAAATATCCATTCCATATCTTAAAGTTAACATATAATTTAAATCTTGTAAAAATTTTAAAAATAATCTATTGTTTATATATGGCAAGAAAATGCGCCATCTGCGGCAAAAAATCAATAATGGTCTGGCGAAGAATCCAATTAAGAGCAACCAAATTTAACCCTACCGTCAAAAGACGACAGTATCCCAATTTGCAATGGCTTACCATTCCTTGGCAAATAAAGAAACCGGGCTACAAAAAATTTGCCGGCAAAAAAATTTTAGCGTGCGCTAAATGTATCAAAGCAATGGGAAAAAGAAAATAACCGGGGCATGGTGTAATGGTTAACATGCACGCTTGGGGTGCGTGCGATCGCTGGGTTCGATTCCCGCTGCCCCGACCAAACAAAACTTGATGGATTTTGCGGGCGAAGCCGCGCCGCAGGCGGGGCGAGCGAGCAAACAAACTGCCCGCAAAATTCGCAATGTTTAATTGGTCGCAATTACTGAACGAAGTGCGAACCTTTTTTGAGCAAAACTTTCTGCCCTAACAGGCAGAACTCCGCCCCAGCGGCTCGCCGCCTGACGGCAGACAAAGCCCGCAAAAATTAACACATCTTTTAATGGACGCACGCAAAAATCTTTTTCAATTAAGGAAACAATTTTTGCGGGCTTTGCTTCCTTGCTGACGCAAGGACGAACTGCTTCCCACCCCTGCCGCGCCTTCGGCGCGGAAAGCAGGCGGGAAAAAATTCCTTCCCCCAGACCCCCCTCCTTTTTGCCTGCCCGCTGGAAACCCCCAGCGATTTTTTCGGACGGCGGGGCCGAAACATTTTGAATAGTCGCCCTTGCCTCACCCTTCCCGTGCACAGGCGACAAGACGGAACTCCCTTTAAAATTGCCAAATATGAATAAATAAGTTACCATAAAAGAGTTAATGGCTATACTATATCATTTAGTTTATACCTTTTAATGGTATATGGTAACCGATCCGATGTCAAATAGCAAAATCGCTTACAATTTCAGAAAATTGCGGGCGCAAAAGGGCTATTCCCTTGAGAAAGTGGCTCACCTTGCGGATTTGTCTTTGAATACCGTTATTTGCATTGAGTCGGGCGTGAATAAAAACCCGACCATTGAGACGCTCACCAAGCTCGCCCGCGCGCTTGAGGTGAACGTTGATGATTTGATCAAATGATTTTATGGGTAAAATAATCGCTATAGAAGGTTTTTGGAGAATTGGAAAAACTTCTTTATGCAGAAGGCTTAGTAAAATAATTAAGAAAGCAAAATATATTCGTGAACCAGATCATCTAAAATTAAAAAATCGTCCTGGAAGTGTTGAATATTGGTATTTGAAAAAATGGAAAGAGAAGATGGAACTTGCTAAGAAATATAAAGAAAAGGGTCATAACGTCATTATGGAAAGAACTTTCATTTCCACCATAGCATTTAATAATGCTTTAGGCAGAAAAGTTACAAGACCAATGAAAGAGTTAGTAAAGTATCACGGACAAAATTTACCGGATATGACCATAATACTAAAAGCGCCACGCCCCTTCTTAGAAAAAATTGTTTTTGGTGGAGTTGATAAGAAAATTTTAAAAACTCGAGCACTTCATAAACACAAAAATTTTTTACACAAATATATCAGTCACTTCAATATCTTAATAACCGATTTAGATGTTAAGCATTTTTCTGTACAGGTGGCGGACACCAAAAGCTTCCATCCGCCAGATATCATTGTAAATACAGTGATGAGAAAGCTAAAAGAAAAGGCTTCGTTGCAATGAACGAAGCCTGTTTAATCGAGGTAAAGCCACCATCTGGCAGTTACATCCTCGGGTACGAATCCGCTTTGGGCGCAGATTGAGGCAACCTTAGCAACCAACTGGTCGCTCAAGGCGATAATCTGGTCTTTGTCAGTTTCATCCCAAAACCGAGTAGCCAGATTAACGATCTCCTTGCCTTGAGTCGTCTCCTGTTCTACTGCCCAAAACAGCCATTTCTTGTAGGGGTACGGTCGCCCTGCTGCGAGAAGAGTGAGTTCCAGAGCTAGCTTTACTACACTTGATTTAATCAAGCGAGTCGCCATCTCCATGCCAGCAGGTACCGTGTGTCTCAAGTGATGCCTGTCGGTGCGGAACTCAAGGTATTTCCGTCGCAGAATGAAGGGCAGTTTTTCTCTAAGCACCTCGGATTGAACGCGGAGAATGTCGGCGAATTTACTCTGCGGGTCGCGGACCACTCTTGCGTGCTGGTAAATCCAGAGCGCTACCGGCAGCCTGCGAGCAAAATCTCGTTCCAACCATTCGTAGCTCTTGAAGCGAACGAAAACGGGGGGGGTCACGCCGTGATCGTCTACGACGTAACTGGAGCCGAGATTTGCCTCAAAGTTCTTAAAGCGTTCATCCGACAATACAACAAGAAGGTCCCTAACGAGTTCCGGATCGTACCATTCCATGAATGCGGAGGAGGCGTACCAGATCACCGCCGCATCATTGAGGAACCCTGCCAGTTCGTCTCTGCGAGCCAACCGCGTTTGCAGGTATTCATTTACGGCATCCATGTGGTTCATGACGCTCATCCTCTTTTTTTATGGTTTGACTTGTGAACGAACAACTTAAAGCATTTTAAAATATTTAAATCTTAAAGTCAAACATTTGACACCAAAATCTAAAAAAGTTATGATACTTTAAGCTCAGAAAGGAGGTAGTTATGCGTACCGAAAACCAAATCGAAGTGTTCTTTTACAAAAGGCTTCCAGACGGTCAGCGCTCGTTTCTTTTGATGAAGCGAGTCCCTGAAAGGGGCGGATTCTGGCAACCGCTAACCGGTGGCGTAGAGCAAGGAGAAACATTTGAGGAAGCGATTAAGAGAGAAGCGCTTGAGGAAACCGGCATTACCGAGATAGTCAAGGTGATTGACAGCAACTATCACTACGAGTTCACGGACGAAGGGAGACATCACGTTGAATACATTTTCGGTGTGGAGGTTCCAGCTAACACCAACGTCCGGCTCTCGCACGAGCACGACGATTTCCGGTGGGTTGGAAAAGACGAAGCGCTTCAACTCCTCAAGTGGCCCGGAAACAAAGAAGGGCTGCGTAAACTCTGCGAGCGTCTCGGCATCTAACACAGGGCCTTCCTCACCAGAGGATGCCCTCTTTTTTTAGTAGAAGTTTTAGCCCTTTTTTGATAGAGGTTTTAGGATACCATCCCAACCCTTCCTTTATTTTTGAAATATCCGCCTTTAAATGAAGCCTCTCTCTTTTTCTGATTAGCTTTTTCTTCGGAAGTATTACCAGGTTTTTCTTTGGTAAAAATTTTATGAATAGCTTTGCAATCTCTTTAATAGAGTATTCTTTTCCAGTCCCGAGATTATAAACTTTGCCTTTTGGTCTGTATTCTAAAATTTTATACAGAGCATCATTTACATCATCAACATAAATAAAGTCACGCTTTGGCCGGAGATTCCCTAATTCTAAATTCTCCTTTCGATCTTTAATTTGGGCAACAATTCTAGGAATTACATGTGGAATTCCGTCGTTAGGACCATACACATTGAACAAACGAACGATTGTGAAAGGAATCTTATTTTTAGTGCATATCTGTTTAGTTATTTTTTCTCCAACCAACTTTGTTTCGCCATATATACAAATAGGTTTGGTTTTACTATCTTCTCTTAATGCTTTTGAAGAGTTTGCATAAACTGCTGCTGACGAGATAAAAATAAAAAACGGTTTAGGATTGAGCGCAGAAATCGCCTCCAAAACATTAAGCGTGCCGTCAATATTTACTTTATGAGTCCTTTGCGGATTTTTATTGCAGTCTGGTATATAGTGAATTGCAGCAAGATGGCAAACTGCATTAGGTTGAATTTTTTTGACGCAATTGGTGATTTTCTTGTGATTGACAATATCTCCCTTGATTATTCTTGCTTTATTAAGAAATTTTAAATTTGAAATTTTTCCGCTAGAGAAATTATCATAAACAAAGACTTGATAGCCATTGTCCATCAGTTTTTTGGCTAGATTGTTTCCTATAAATCCCGCACCACCAATTATTAATACTTTTTTCATAAGTTTGAACTTGTTTATAGAAGAAAAGGGCTACCACAAGTTACTACTCTTTATGGCAGCCCTGGCATTGGTTCGCCCTCGAAGAAGATGTCGTATTCTCTTACGAAATCTTCTTCTGTATCGGGACAGTGAAAAAGTGTGTGAAGCTTGTCGGTGCAGTATAGTGCCCGCATCTCCGTCTTGACCTGCAGCGTAAGTTCAATGGCATTCGGTCCGGTAACGAGCCAAATCGGAAGCGGTACACCACCGAGATAGTTGAAGCTACGCTCCAACGTTGTCTGGCGGAAAATCATCGGCCACAAGCGGAGTATGATTGTTCTGTCGATAATCACCTCTTTCCTTCTGGTTATCTGCAATCCGTACCCGTTGAGCCTTGTCTCGATCTCGTCCACCAGTCGTCGCTGTATTGCATCCGGCTTCACCATAATCAAAGAACAATACTTCGCCATCACTGACCTCCTGTGTTTTTTGTTGGTTCATTTCTATCAACGAAGCTTACGCTAAATTAACTCAAAATTTCCTGATTGTCAACAGAAATTACTTTGATATCAGATAGTCATTCATTATTAAATAATCCAAACTACTATCGCTAAAAACTTTTAAAGCATCTTGAGGACTACAAACAATCGGCTCGCTGGGACCGTTAAAAGACGTGTTAAGAACCACCGGAACTCCTGTTAGCTTATAAAAATGCGATATGAGGTTCCAGAATTTTTTATTTACATCTTTAGAAACGGTTTGCGGCCGAGACGATCCGTCAACGTGAACAATGGCTGGGACAAACTTCCGTTTATCTTTTTTAACCTGAAAAGCGGCAAGCATGAAAGGAGAATACGCAGCATTTTCAAAATACTCTTCTTTGTATTCGTCTAATATCGTTGGGGCGAGCGGTCTCCATAATTCTCGTCTCTTAATCAAGTTTACCTTTTTCCAGTTGGCTTTTATCTTTGGATTCGCAAGAATGCTCCGATTGCCTAAAGCTCGCGGGCCAACCTCCATTCTACCTTGGAACCAGCCAATGATTTTGTTCTCGGCTAACAATTTAGCCGTAGTTTTACAAATATCTTCTGGCTTTGTGTAGTGTATTTTTCTGGATTTTAGAATGTTTTCGATTTCTTTGTTTGTATATTCTGGCCCCCAATATGGGTGTGTCATTTTTGTAAATTTTGCGTCTTTGTCGTATCGAGCGGCGGCGTATAGAGCGGCGCCAGCGCTTGCTCCTGCATCGTTGGCGGAAGGAAATACAAAAAGATTATTTACGAATTTATTCTGGATTATTTTTCCGTTAGCTACACAATTAAGAGCAACGCCCCCAGATAAACAGACGTTCTTAGTCCCTGTCATTTTAATGGCGACTTTAACTAGGTGAATTACTGTTTTCTCCAGTGCGGCTTGAGCCGAAGCCGCCAAGTTCTTGTAGGGTTGCGGGATATCAAATTTTGGTTTTATTTTATTGCTGTATCTATCAAAAACATATTCTACTTTGTTTGGAGACTTAACGTACTTCCTCAATTCCTCGTGCCAAAGTGCAACAAGGGCTTCCTGTTCGTCTAAATACGAAGAATCGTACCGAAGTTCTTTTTGAAGATTTACAGTATAGCCATCGTTGCTAATTTTTATATTACTAAAGTCAATATTCGCCTTTCCATAAGGAGCGAGGCCCATTGTCTTGCCACTATCCAAATAATGAAAACCAATATATTTGTTAATGCTTTCGTAGAAGTATCCTAAAGAGTCTTTAATCGGAAATGATTTCAGTATTGATATTTGTTTTCCCTTGCCATAAGCTATCGTTGTTGATTCATCCTCGCCTTGGCCATCAATAACTAGTATTGTTGCTTCATTGAGACCGGAAGTGAAAAATGTGCTGGCGGCGTGGGCTAAATGATGGGGAACAACGACTAGTTTCGGCTTTCGTTTATATCCGAAAGTGCTGTGCGGAAATATAATGTCTAAAATCTCATCAGTTGAATGAGAAAAATACATTCCTCTTAATTTGTACTTTTTCTTGTAATCCCAGCCAAAAGCAACGATATCAATATCGTCTGGTTTTAACCCGACCTTATCAAGACAAAATCCAACGGCGTTTAATGGTAATTTCTCCACGGCATATTTCTGCCTAATGAAGCGCTCTTCCTCGACCATCGCCAAAACTTTTCCATCTTTTATCAAACACGCCGACGGGTCATGACTTCTGGTATACCAGCCGTTTATGCCTAAAATAATCATAATTTCTTTTTGCTAATTTTACCTTTTTTGACTACGTAATAATTAAAGTTTTTGTTAACCTCAACTCTTTTTTCAGAGAGCCAAAATGGTTTTGGAACATCTGCCGCCACGACTCCGTTCTTCTTAAGTGGTGAATATCTGTAGTTTGCTATAAAAACTCTATAAGTATGTGATAGTTCTTTAGCAATTTTATTCCAAGAAAAGTGCCTAATAACATCTTTCCTATTCTGATTTCCTATCTTTTTCGCCCAGCGCGCATCCTGTACTAATTTTCGGATGATCTGGGGATACTTATCAAAATTATCTTCTAGGATTATACCGTTTAATCTCTCGTATCCGTTAGCCCCAATGGTGGAAGATATAATGGGCAATCCGGCAACTGCGAAGTTCAATATTTTAACTTTCATGCCAGAACCAGCCACTACGGGACAAAGAGCTATCGTCGCTTTTTTCAGTTCTTTGTTAATGTCATCAATAAATCCCGTAAAAGCTACGCCTCTACTTTTGATGTATTTATTTTTTAGTTCTTCTGGGGCCATTCCCACAAAAGTTGCTTTGAAGTTATAAGGTCTCAATTCCGGCAAAATTTTTTTTAAAATAATTTCCGCTGCTTGTCGGTTCGGCGGATAGAACATATTACCGACAAAAATAATGTTTCTTTCCTTAAGGTTTGGACCATAGTTACGAAGTAGCTTTGGATCTACGCCGTTTGGCGCTAATGTTATCTTCGCGGCGCTAATACCCATTTCCACAAAGCTTCTCCGATCTCCTTCCGTCATTGCGATTACTAAATCTGCTATTTCTCCCGACGCGTAGTGAACAAAATCAGTTAGTTTTATGTCGGAGGATTTATAATTACCGATGCTTCTCTTTAGAGTTGTTTCGTCATCATGAAGTTCTAAAAACAATGGCACATTCAATTCGCCTTTTAGATATTTTCCTAAAAGAATTGCTGTTTCTGAATCTTCGAATTGAATAGCATTGACTTTAGTCAATTTCAAAATGCTCAACAAAGATTCGGGGTTGTAAAATATTTTCTCTGGAATTAAGTGAATTTCTAAATCTCGTTCAGCAGAAAGAGCTTTGACTTCTTCATCAGTTCTGTAATTGCGATTACATAGAAATAATTTTACTTTTGCTCCTTTTCTCGCTAACTCTTTAGAGAGATAATACAGCCTATAGCAAACCCCGGTTTTAGGAGGGATTGTGAAAGCCGTATCAAGAATTATACCGATGGAAATTTTTTTCGGTGATTGCCTGTTTTCCCTAACCAGAACTTTTTCTTTGGCGAGAAAATAGGAATGCCGGCCTATTATTTTTGAAATTTTTTTATCCATTGGAATTTATAAGGTTCTTGAGCTGTGTTAAGTTATTTAAATAGATACAGTTATATTTCTTTTTGTATCCCGTATTTTTTCTGTCAATAATAGCGGCCCCGCAACCAGACTTTATTGCTCCAACGATATCTGTTGCATAGCTATCCCCGACGCATAAAATTTCTTCTGGTTTGATAGATAATTTTTTCGCTATAAAACGGTAGAGTTTCTGGTTTGGTTTACTGATGCCGATATCGCAAGAAACAAAGACGTGATCAAAGTATTTATTTAGTCCAAAATATTCGATTATCTCATTGGTGGATTTGTAGCCGTTGGTCGCTAAGACAAGTTTCACTTTGCGCTTCTTTAAAAACGGAAGAATCTTCTTGGCATCGTCATACATTCTATGTACTTCCGGGTTGCCATAAAATTGATGGGAGATGTCTCTGTTAATAATTTCAGCAACGGTTTTGTTTCTTAACCCGAGCTTTTTTAGCATTTTGAAATGGAAACCAAACCACCACTCTTCAATGTTTTTTTCATTATGATGATTTTTAGAATCCTCAGATACTTTATCATCGCCGTAATCCTTCCAAACTGCGCTGAAAGCTTTTTTAATTTCTCTAGGATGTGCATTAAAACCATGCTTTTTAAAAATTTTTTGATACACGATTCCCCCCTGGAAGGGGATAATCGTAAAATCGTGTAATGAAGATCAAAAACGATTGCTTTATATTGAGTATTTTGGAGAGGAGAAAATAGAGTTGAAATAGGGACATTTAAAACATTGGAAATACGCCAAATATTTTTCAAAGATACATTCTCTTCCCCCTTTTCTATCCTATTGATATAAACCGGACTAAAACCAGTCTTACTGGAAAGTTTTGATTGAGACAGACCGGATTTTATCCTAACTCTCCTTAAATTTTCTCCGAAGATTTTCTGTATATCCATATATTTACATTATGATATACTATAGGTTAATAGCTTGTTAAGCTTGAGGGATTCAAGATTTCGGCGTATACTGTTGATATGAGCCGAATAAATAGAAAAATTTACGAAGTATGCTCTAGCGTTATTTTGATACACGACAACAAATTTGTCTTACTTTATGATTACAGCAAAAAACATTATGTGCTCCCCCAGGGGCACAAAACAAAAAAACTCTCTCCGGGGCGGCACTAAGAGAGGTATATGAAGAGACGGGGTTTCAAAACTTATCAATCGTCAGGAAATTAGGTAGGTATCATTATCATTTTGACCAAGGCAGAAAAACAATATATAAAACAATCCATGTTTATTTAATAAGAGTTACCAACAGCAAACAACTGAAAAATACGCAAAATGCGAACGAAGATTTCTCTTCTCATATTTTCTCTTTCAAAAAAGCGATTGAAGTGGTAAGATGGAAACAGGATAAAAAATTCATTTCGCTGGCGCGAAAATTTTTGAAAATATAAATAGTCCCACCCACCGCCCAAATTAAGGCCCCGCCGTCCGAAAAAATCGCTGGGGGTTTCCAGCGGGCAGGCAAAAAGGAGGGGGGTCTGGGGGAAGGAATTTTTTCC
>FWPU01011989.1_pt1 | contig 11771 bp, 13 predicted proteins | sample 2228361 | NCBI WGS metagenome assembly FWPU01 (sample SAMEA103939777, study PRJEB20133) | metagenome | reverse complement strand
AGGCGTGGGGTTGGTGTTGCCCGTTGATGTCGTCGTAGCAGACCACGATGCTGACGATGCGGCAACGCAGGTCGTGCCCGCCGACGCCATCCCGCCCGGCCTCCGCCGGCGACTGCCCGGCCTGCGGGCCAGCCAGCTCCTGGATCCCCGGCTCTTCGCCGGGGACGCCGCCGGCCCTTGACATGCGATTCCATATTTCGATAATCTTCGAAACGTGAAAACCCTCCCCCCGAGCCGGCTGCAGGCCCGCGAGGGCCACGTGGAGGCCTTCAAGGCCCTGGCCCACCTCACGCGCCTGCAGGTCTTCTTCTTCCTGGTCCGCGCCGGCCGCGAGGTGCCGGCCGGCGAGATCCAGGCCCAGCTGGAGATCCCGGGGCCGACCCTGTCGCACCACCTGGACCTGCTCCGGCGGGCGGGGCTCGTGCAGAGCCGGCGGGAGGAGCGCTACGTCTATTACTCGGTGCGCCCGGAGACGGTCGGCGAGCTGGTGCGGCTGCTGACCGCCTGCTGCTGAGGGCGGAGGGAGCGAGACGATGAGCGAGCCCATCAAGGATGCCATCCGCGAGAAGTACGGCCGGGCCGCCCGCCAGGCGGCGGACGGGGGCCGCGCCTGCTGCGGCGGCGCGCGCGACGAGCGCCAGGATCCGATCACCGGCAACCTGTACGCGCCCGCCGAGACCGCCGGCCTGCCCGAGGAGGCGGTGCTGGCCTCCCTGGGCTGCGGCAACCCCACGGCCCTGGCCCCGCTGGCCCCGGGGCAGGTGGTGCTCGACCTGGGCTCGGGCGGCGGCATCGACGTCCTGCTGGCCGCCCGGCGCGTCGGCCCCACCGGCCGGGCCTACGGCCTGGACATGACGGACGAGATGCTGGCCCTGGCCCGCGCCAACGCCGCCCGCGCCGGCGTCGCCAACGCCGAGTTCCTGAAGGGCGACATCGAGGCCGTCCCCCTGCCGGACGCCTCGGTGGACGTCGTGATCTCCAACTGCGTCATCAACCTGTCCACCGACAAGGACGCCGTCTTCCGCGAGGCCTACCGGGTGCTCCGCCCCGGCGGCCGCCTCGCGGTCTCCGACATCGTGGTGCGCGGCGAGGTCCCGGCCGAGGTCCGGCGCAGCGTGGAGCTGTGGATGGGCTGCGTGGCCGGCGCGCTGGGCGAGGAGGAGTACCGGGCGCGCCTGGCCCGGGCCGGCTTCACGGACATCGACGTGGAGCCCACCCGCGTGTACCGGGTCGAGGAGGCGCGGGAGCTCCTGGCCGCCGCCGGCATCGACGCCGACGCCGTGGCGCCCCTGGTGGACGGCAAGTTCATGAGCGCGTTCGTGCGCGCCCGCAAGCCCGAGACGCCGAGAGCCGTGTCCGCGCTGCCGCGCGTCCACGTGCACCTGACCGTGTCCGATCTCGCCCGGAGCCGGGCCTTCTACGAGGCCTTCCTCGGCGCCGCGCCCGTGAAGGTCAAGGACGGCTACGTGAAGTTCCTGCCCGACTGGGCGCCGCTGAACCTGGCCCTGTCGGCCGGCCCCGCCGGGCCGGGGCGGGGCGCCGCCTCGCACCTGGGCGTGCAGGTCGCCTCCGCCGCCGAGGTGGTGGCCCGGCTGGAGCGCGTCAGGGCCGCGGGGCTCGCCGTCCGGGAGGAGTTCGGCGTGAACTGCTGCCACGCCAACCAGGACAAGTTCTGGGTCCAGGATCCCGACGGCGTGGAGTGGGAGGTCTACGTCCTCAACCACGACCTCGAGGACGCGGCGCCGTCCGCCGGCCGCCAGGCGCTGCCGCTGGCCACGGCCGCGGCCTGCTGCGCGCCGAGGCCATGACCACGGCCACCCGGACGGTGCCGGTCGAGGTCGTGAGCTGGGTGACCCGCTTCGTCGGCGGTGACGGGACCGGCCGCCGGGTCTTCGAGGAGCCGGCCGGTCCCGGCGCCACCCCGCGCTCGGTGCTGCGCGGGCTCAGCGCCCGCTTCCCGGAGCTGGGGGCGGCGCTGTGGCACGGCGACGCCATCGGCGAGCACATCGAGGTGCTGGTCAACGATGCCGTGCTCGGCGTCACCCACACCCTGGACTCGCCCCTGCGCCCCGGCGACCGCATCACCCTGCTCGGGCAGTACATGGGCGGCTGAGCGGGCCGTGGCCACCTACCGGGTCATCGCCTGGCGGGGGGTGCCGGCCAGCATCGAGGCGAGCGACGAGACCGAGACGGTGACGGTCCCCCTCTCGGAGCGCTTCCAGATGCTGATCGACGCCGCCGCCATGCAGCTCGGGCTCCACGACTCGGAGGCCTACATCGAGCAGTGGAGCCGCGGCCAGCCCGAGCAGCGGCCCGGCTCCGCGCGCGAGGTGGCCGAGGCCGTGGCCGCCGAGCTGGAGCGCCGCTTCCCGGAGTTCATCGGGCAGGCCTGCCGGCGCCCGTGAGGGCCCGGCTCGACCCCTGGCTGGTCGCCCTGTGCGCCTCGCGCACGTTCATGACGTTCGTGTTCATGACCTACGCGGCCACGCTGCCCGTGCTGCGCCAGGAATGGGCCATGACGGCCACCGCCGCCGGCTCCATCTCCACCGGGTTCCAGGCCGGCTACGCGGTCTCCCTGCTGGTCTTCTCCTGGCTGGCCGACCGCGTGAGCGCCCGCCGGGTGTACCTCTGGTCGGCCTGGCTGTCGGCGGCGGCGGCCCTGGCCTTCGCCGTCTTCGCGCGCTCCTATCTCTCGGCGCTGGTCCTCTACACCGTGGTGGCCCTGTCCCAGGGGGGGACCTACACCACCGCCATCATGCTCATCGCCGACCGCTACCCGCGCGAGCGCCGGGGCGCGGCGGTGGGCTGGCTGCTGGCCAGCGCCTCGCTCGGCTACGCGCTCTCGCTGGTGACGGCCGGCGTCGCCCTGCGGGTGGGCGGCTACCCGCTGGCCTTCCTGGCCACCGCGCTGGGGCCGGTGGTGGGCCTGGGCACCGGCTGGCTGGCGCTCCGGTCCTCGCCCAACGTCGTCCACCGCCGCGCGGCCGGCGCCGGCTTCGGCGCCGAGGTGCTGAAGAACGGCCCGGCCATGCGGCTGATGCTCGGCTACACGTTCCACTCCTGGGAGCTGCTGGGGATGTGGACCTGGACGCCGGCGTTCCTGGCCGCCGCGCTGGCGGCGGCCGGCGTGGGCGGCCTGGCCGGGGTGGCGCAGGGCGCCTACATCTCGGCCGCCTTCCACCTGGTGGGGCTGGTGGCCGGCTTCAGCATGGGGAGGCTCTCGGACCGCCTCGGCCGCCGGGACGTGCTGGTGACGCTGGCCGCCCTCAGCACCCTCTGCTCGTTCGGCTTCGGCTGGCTGATCGGCTGGCCGGCCGGGCTGATCTTCCTGGTCGGCGCCGTCTACGGCTTCACGGCGCTGGGGGACTCGCCGGTCCTCTCGACGGCCTTCACCGAGGCGGTCCATCCGGCCTACCTGGGCTCGGGGCTGGCGCTCCGCTCCCTGCTGGGCTTCGGCGCCGGCGCCGTCGCGCCGCTGGTGTTCGGCTGGGTGCTCGACGCCACGAACCCGCCGGGCGCCACGCCCGTCGTGTGGGGCTGGGCCTTCGCCACGCTGGGGCTGGGCGGTGTGGTGGCGACCTGGTGCGCGTGGGGCCTGCCGCGGAAGTGAGGGCGGGCGGGCCCGCCGGACCCGCGTGATAGACTCCGCGACATGAGCCGGATCATCCCGGCCAAGCTCGTGGAGGACACCGCGCGCGAGCTGATGGCCCGGGCGGCCATCGACATCCCGCCCGACTTCCGGGAGGGCGTGCGGCGGGCGCGCGACCGGGAGCCGAACCGCCTGGCCCGCTTCGTGCTGGACGAGATGCTGGCCAACTGGGAGCTGGCGACGGCGGAGCGGCGGCCGATGTGCGCGGACACCGGCCTGCCGCGCTACTACGTGCGGGTCGGCAACGAGGCGCGGATCGAGGGCGGCTTCGTGGCCCTGGAGCGCGCGCTCCGCCGGGCCACCGCCGAGGCCACCGCGACCATCCCCCTCCGGCCGAACCGCGTGCATCCGCTCACCCGCCAGGACCACAACAACAACGTGGGCATGCACGCCCCCGAGGTCACCTACGCGTTCGAGCCCGGCTGGGACTGGATCGACGTGACGACCGTCCACAAGGGCGGCCTCTTCGGCTCCGACTACCGGATGCTGTTTCCGGCCGACGGCGTCGGGGGCCTCAAGCGCTTCTTCGTGGACACGCTGGTGCAGTTCGGCCGGCGCGGGCTGGCCTGCCAGCCGGCCATCATCGGGGTGGGCGTGGGCGGGGCCAAGGACACCTGCGTGCGGCTGGGCAAGGAGGCGGCCTGCCTGCGCGTGGTGGGCAGCGTCAACCCCGACCCGGCCATCGCGCGGCTGGAGGCGGAGCTGACGGCGCTCGGCAACCACATCGGGATCGGCGCCATGGGCTTCGCCGGCACCTCGCTGGTCGTGGCCACCCACGTGGAGGTCGCCTACGGCCACACCGGCGGCATGCCGGTGGGCATCCACACCTTCTGCCTGTCCTCCCGGCGGGCGACCGCGCGCATCCATCCCGACGGGCGCGTCGAGCACCGGACGGATCCGCAGTGGTTCACCGACTACTACCGGCGGTCGGGGGTGGAATGACCGCCCCGGCGCCCGAGCGCCTCGACGACATCGCCATGGACGAGGTGCGCCTGACGACGCCGGTGCCCGAGGCCGACATCCGCCGCCTGAAGCTGGGCGATGTCGTCTACCTGGACGGGATCGTCTACACCGCCCGCGAGGGCGTGTACCGGAAGGTGGTGGACGAGGGGCGGGGCCTGCCTCCCGGCGTGCTCCGGCTCACCAACGTCAACTTCCACTGCTCGCCGGCGGCCACCGTCCGGCCCGACGGCTCGTACGCGGTGGAGGCGGTGACGGCGACGGCCTCCTTCCGGTTCGGCAAGTCCATGGCCCGCTGGTTCGAGCAGTCGGGCGCGCGGGTGATCGTGGGCAAGGCGGGGCTGACCGAGCTGGCCTACCGGGAGTGGTTCGTGCCGTACGGCGCCGTGTACCTCACGACCGTCGGCTACGGCCTGGGCGCCGCCTACGGCAAGTGCATCCGCCGGGTGGTGGAGGTGCACTGGCTGGAGGAGCTGGGCATCGCCCAGGCGCTGTGGGTGCTCGAGGTCGAGCGGCTGGGCCCCTTCCTGGTCGAGGGCGATCCCCAGGGGCGCAGCCTCTTCGCCCTGGCCAACCGCGAGATCGACCGCCGCCTGGGCGAGGTGTACGCGGGGCTGCCGCGGTACGCCATGAGCCGCTTCGGCGAGGCCACGCCCGCGCAGGAGATCGTGTGAGACCGCGGGGGCGGGCGCCGGCCCGGCGCCGGCGCCGCCCGGCGCGGCGGCAGGCGCCCTCGCGCGTGTAAGCTGGGGAGGATGTCTCCGCGAAGGAGGGCGCGATGTCCGAGCGCGTGAAAGAGATCCTGTCCTGGTACGGCAGCGACAGCCCGGGCACCCTCACCAACCTGGCGCGGCTGCTCCGCCACGGCGCGCTGGGCGGCACCGGCAGGCTGGTGATCCTGCCCGTGGACCAGGGCTTCGAGCACGGGCCGGGCCGCAGCTTCGCCATGAACCCGGCCGCCTACGATCCCCGCTACCACTTCGAGCTGGCCATCGAGGCGGGCTGCAGCGCGTACGCGGCGCCGCTCGGCTTCCTGGAGGCCGGCGCCCGCGAGTTCGCCGGCGAGCTGCCGCTGATCCTCAAGCTCAACAGCCACGACGTGCTGCGCGAGGAGCTCGACCCGTCCCAGGCGCTGACCGCCGGCGTCGCCGACGCGGTGCGGCTGGGGTGCGTCGGCGTGGGCTTCACCATCTACCCGGGCTCCGAGGCGCGGCTCGAGATGTACGGCCAGCTGCGGGCCGTCGCCGAGGAGGCCAGGCGCCAGGGCCTGGTGGTCGTGGTGTGGTCCTACCCGCGCGGCTCGGGCCTGTCGAAGGAGGGCGAGACGGCGCTGGACGTGACGGCGTACGCGGCGCACATCGCCGCCCAGCTGGGGGCCCACCTCATCAAGGTGAAGCTGCCCACGGCCCACCTGGAGCAGGCGGCGGCCCGCAAGGTCTACGAGCAGCACGCGGTGCCGGCCGGCACGCTGGCCGAGCGGGTGCGTCACGTCGTGCAGGCCGCCTTCAACGGGCGGCGGATCGTGATCTTCTCCGGCGGCGCCGCCGACACCGACGAGGCGGTCTTCGAGCAGGTGCGCGCCATCCGCGACGGCGGCGGGTTCGGCTCGATCATCGGCCGCAACTCGTTCCAGCGGCGGAAGCCCGACGCGCTGCGCTTCCTCAGGACGGTGATGGACATCTACGCGGGGGTCGTCAAGTAAGCCTCCGATGATCCTGGCGGGCGACGTCGGCGGCACCAAGACGGCGCTGGCCCTCTTCGACGACGCCGACGCCGCGCTGACGCCCCTGCGCGAGCTGGTGGCGCCGAGCCGGTCCGTGGACCGGTTCGAGACGCTCCTGGCCCGCTTCCTGGCCCCGGGGCCGCCGGGCGACATCGTGGCCGCCTGCTTCGGGGTGCCCGGCCCCGTCGTCGGCGGCCGGTGCGTGGCCACCAACCTGCCCTGGACGCTCGACGAGGCCGCCCTGGCCGCCGCCATCCCCGCCGGCCGCGTGCGGCTCCTCAACGATCTCGAGGCCACCGCCCACGGCGTGCTGGGCCTGCCCGCCGGCGCGCTGGCGCCGCTCCAGGCCGGGCGGCCGCAGCCCGGGAACATGGCCGTCATCGCCGCCGGCACCGGGCTGGGCCAGGCGCTGCTGGTGCGGGACGGCGACCGCTACGTCACGGTGGCCTCCGAGGGCGGCCACGCCGACTTCGCCCCCCGCACCGAGCTGCAGTGGGAGCTGCTGCGGTTCCTGGGCAAGGAGCTCGGCCACGTCAGCGCCGAGCGCGTGCTGTCCGGCGCCGGGCTGGTGGCGATCTACCGCTTCCTCCGGGCCGGCAGCGGGCTGCCCGAGCCGGCCTGGCGGCGCGAGCGCATCGCGACCGGCGACCCGGCGGCCGCGGTGTCGGGGGCCGCGCTCGCCGGCGAGGACCCGGTGGCGGGCCAGGCCCTGGAGGTCTTCTGCGACGCCTACGGGGCCGAGGCCGGCAACCTGGCCCTCAAGGGCCTGGCCCTCGGGGGCGTCTTCGTCGCCGGCGGCATCGCCCCGCGCATCCGGGCCGCCCTGGCCGGCGGCCGGTTCGTGCGCGCGTTCACCGACAAGGGGCGCCTGGCCGGGCTCATGGCCGCCATCCCCGTCCACCTGGTCCTGGAGCTGCGGGCCCCGCTCCTGGGCGCGGCCCGCGTGGCGCGTGCCCTGGCCGGCCGCGACGCCAGCGTCCGCCGCTAGCCCGAGGAGGCGAGGATGAGACTCGCCGGCTCCGCCGTGGTCGCCCTGCTCCTGGTCCTGACCCTGCCGGGAGCCGGCCCGGCCGCCGCGGCCTCGGCCCTGGTGGCCGAGCTGGAGCGCGTGGCCCGGCGCTACCATGAGGACCCGGCGGCGCTGGACCGCGTGCGCGACCGGCTGGAGCGGGCCGCGGCCGCCGCGCCCGACGCCGAGACCCTCACCGCGCTCAGCCGCGCCTGGTTCATCTGGGGCGATGTGCGCGCCGCCACCGCCCAGGAGAAGCTGATGGCGTACGACCGGGGCCGGCAGGCGGGCCGGCGGGCGGTGGAGCTGGCGCCCCGCAGCGCCGCCGCCCGCTTCTGGTACGCCGCCAACACCGGACGCTGGGGCCAGACCAAGGGCGTCCTGCGCTCGCTGTTCCTGCTGCCCGAGCTGCAGCGGGAGATCGACGAGGTGATCGCGCTCGACCCGCGCTTCACCCCGGTCTACGCCCTGGCCGGCAGCGTCTACTACGAGGTGCCCGGCCTGTTCGGCGGCGACCTGGACAGGGCGGAGGCGATGTTCCGGAAGGGGCTGGAGCTGGACCCGCGGTCCACGGTGATGCGGGTGGGGCTGGCCCGGGTGCTGATCAAGGCGGGACGTCCCGACGAGGCCCGCCGGGAGCTGCAGGCCGTGCTGGCGGAGCGCAACCCGAGCAACCCGGCCGACTGGACGGTGAAGGACGCGCCCGAGGCCCGGCGGCTGCTGGAGCGGCTGGGCGGCCGCTTCAGCGAGCCCTGACGCTGTGTCATAGTGGGGCAGAAGGGAGGCTCCATGCGCTTCAAGGCCTCGGACATCACCGACGAGACGCTGTACCTGAACCGCCGGGCCTTCATCACCGGCGCCGCCGCCCTGGCCGCGGGCGCCTGCACCGGCGGGGCCGAGGGCGTGCAGCCGCCCCCGCCCGGCGCCCCGCTGGCCGCCAGCCGGAACGAGGCGCTCTCGCTGAAGGAGCAGCCGACCGACTACAAGCACGCCACCACCTACAACAACTTCTACGAGTTCGGCGTGGAGAAGGACGACCCCGCCCGCCTGGCGCCCGGGCTGCTCCGGCCCCGGCCCTGGGCCGTGCAGGTCGACGGGCTCGTGCACCGGCCGAGGACGTTCGACATCGACGAGCTGCTGCGCCTCTTCCCGCTCGAGGAGCGCGTCTACAGCCTCCGCTGCGTGGAGGCCTGGTCCATGGTCATTCCCTGGATCGGCTTCCCCCTGGCCGCGCTGCTCAAGCGGGTGGAGCCGATGGGCAGCGCGAAGTTCGTGGAGTTCACCACGCTCCTCGACCCCGAGCAGTTCCCGGCCCAGAAGCCCGGCCTCTTCGGCTTCGGGTCGCTGGAGTGGCCGTACGTGGAGGGGCTGCGCCTGGACGAGGCGCTGCACCCGCTCACGCTGCTGGCGGTGGGCATGTACGGCCGCGTCCTGCCCAGCCAGAACGGGGCCCCGATCCGGGTGGTCGTGCCCTGGAAGTACGGCTTCAAGAGCGCCAAGTCCATCGTGCGCATCCGGCTGGTGGCCGAGCAGCCCCGCACGGCGTGGGAGAAGGCCCAGCCGCAGGAGTACGGCTTCTACTCCAACGTGAACCCGGAGGTCAGCCACCCGCGCTGGAGCCAGGCCACGGAGCGGCGCATCGGCGAGTTCCGCCGGCGGCCGACGCTGATGTTCAACGGCTACGCCGACCAGGTCGCGCATCTGTACGCGGGCATGGATCTGCGGAAGTACTACTGAGGCGTGAGCCGGCGCGCCCGCATCGTCCTCAAGGCGCTGGTCTGGGCCGGCGCCCTGGCGCCCCTGGCCGCGCTGGCCTGGTGGGTGGGCACCGGCGACCTCACGGCCAACCCCATCAGCTTCGTCACCAATCACCTCGGGGACTGGACCTTCCGGCTGCTGCTGGCCTCGCTGGCGATGACGCCGCTGCGGATCCTGACCGGCTGGGGCTGGCCGGCGCTGCTGCGGCGCCTGCTGGGGCTCTTCGCCTTCGCCTACGCGGTGCTGCACTTCACGGTGTGGATCCTGGTGGACCACTACCTCAACTGGGGGCAGATGGCCTCCGACATCGTCGAGCGCCCCTACATCACCGTGGGCATGGCGGCCCTGCTGTTGCTGATCCCGCTGGCCGCCACCTCCACCGCGGGGATGATCCGGCGCCTGGGCGGGCGGGCCTGGCGCCGGCTGCACCGGCTCGTCTACGTGGTCGGCGTCCTGGCCGCCCTGCACTTCCTGTGGCTGGCCAAGGTCGGCCGGACGGAGCCCTACTGGTACGCGGCCGTGCTGGCCCTGCTGCTCGGCATCCGGGCCCTGGCCGCCGGCCGGCGGGCGCTCCGCGCCCGGGCCGCGCGCCGGACCGCCCTGCGCGCCCCGTCGGTGGCCCGGGGCGCGTGAGGGCAAGAATCCCCTCCCCCGGGGTCCGCGCCCGGGCGTAGTATGCGCAGGCGATGAGCGCCCCGGTCACCGTCAACGGCCGCACCTATCGGTTTCCGGCCCGCCCGGTGGTGGTCGTCTGCATCGACGGCGCCGAGCCGGCCTACTTCGACGCGGCCCTGGCGGCCGGTCTGGCGCCGGCGGTGGCCCGCTTCGGCCGCCAGGGGCTCTCCACGCTGGCCCGCGGCGTGGTGCCGAGCTTCACGAACCCCAACAACCTCTCCATCGTCACCGGCGTGCCGCCGGCCGTGCACGGCATCGCCGGCAACTACTTCTACGACCCGGCCACGGGGACCGAGGTCATGATGAACGACCCCGCCTTCCTGCGCTGCGAGACCCTGCTGGCCGCGCTGGCCCGGGCCGGGGCCCGGGTGGCGGTCGTCACGGCCAAGGACAAGCTGCGCCGGCTCCTCGGGCACGGCCTGGCCGGCATCTGCTTCTCCTCGGAGAGGGCCGACCAGACGACGAAGGACGAGCACGGCATCGAGGGGGTCGCCGGCCTGGTCGGCATGCCCGTGCCCGACGTGTACAGCGCCGAGCTGTCCGAGTACGTGCTGGCGGCCGGGCTGGCGCTGCTGCGCCGCCAGCGCCCCGATGTCACGTACCTCTCGCTCACCGACTACATCCAGCACAAGCACCCGCCGGGCGACCCGGTGGCCAACGCCTTCCACGCCATGCTCGACCGCTACCTCGACGCCCTGGACCGGGAGGGCGCCATCCTGGGCATCACGGCCGATCACGGGATGAACGCCAAGGCGCGGGCCGACGGCACGCCCAACGTCGTCTACCTCCGCCCGCTCCTGGACGGGACGCTGGGCCCGGACGCGGCCCGGATCGTCCTGCCCATCACCGATCCCTACGTCGCGCACCACGGCGCGCTGGGCTCGTTCGCCACCCTCTACCTGGCCCGGCCGGCCGACGCCCCGCGCCTGGCGGCGCGCCTGGCCGCCACCCCGGGGATCGCCGAGGTCCTCGACCGGGCCACGGCCTGCGCGCGCTTCGAGCTGCCCGCCGACCGCGTGGGCGACCTCGTCCTGGTGGCCGAGCGCGACGTGGTGCTCGGCAAGTCGCCGGCCGAGCACGACCTGTCGCTCCTGAAGGAGCCGCTGCGCTCGCACGGCGGCGTGAGCGAGCAGACCGTGCCCTTCATCGTCAACCGCCCCGTGGACCGGGCCTGGATCGCCGCCCGCGCCGACCTGCGTAACTTCGACATCTTCGACTGCTGCCTGAACGCCGTCCCATGGTGAGCCGCCCGCTGGCGGTCCTGGCCGCGCTCGTGCTGCTGGCCGGCTGCGCGGCCGCGCGGTCGAACCCGGCCCGGACCGCCCCCGGGCCCAGCCGCGAGGTGCTGCCGAACGGGATGGTGCTGATCGTCCACGAGCACCGCGCCAGCGACGTGGTGGCGCTGCAGCTCTGGGTGAAGGTCGGCGGCCGCGACGAGGCGCCGGACGAGGTCGGCCTCACCCACTACCTCGAGCACATGCTGTTCAAGGGCACGCCCACCCGCCCCACCGGCTCCATCGACGCCATGGTCGAGGGGCTCGGGGGCCGCAGCAACGCCTACACCTCCTACGACTACACCCACTACGACCTGGTGCTGCCGGCGCAGCACCTGGCGGCGGGCGCCGCCCTGCTGGCCGACATCGCCGTGAACGCCTCGCTGGAGCAGGCCGACCTGGACGCCGAGCGCCAGGTCGTGTTCGAGGAGATGCGGCTGACCGAGGACAGCCCGGACCGCTACCTGCTGCGCCGCCTGTACGAGCTGGCGTACGAGCCGCATCCCTACGGCCGGCCGATCCTGGGCGCGCCCGAGCTGATCCGCGGGCTCACCCGGGAGCGGCTGCGGGCCTTCTACCGGAAGCACTACGTGCCCGCGCGGATGGTGCTCGTCATCGTGGGCGCCGTGGAGCCCGCCGCCGCCCGGCAGGCGGCGCTCGACACCTTCGGCCGGCTGCGGGGTCCGGCCTCGCCGCGGCCGGAGGTGCCGCCGCCGGCCCCGC
>FWPU01011988.1_pt1 | contig 11771 bp, 5 predicted proteins | sample 2228361 | NCBI WGS metagenome assembly FWPU01 (sample SAMEA103939777, study PRJEB20133) | metagenome | reverse complement strand
CGTCAGCGTCGTCTTGCCGTGGTCGATGTGCCCGATCGTCCCCACGTTCACGTGCGGCTTCGTCCGCTCGTACTTCGCCTTGGCCATGGTCGTCTGTCCTCCGACTTCGGTTAGCGGGATCCCGCCCGCGCCGACGGCTTGCCGGCCACCTTGGCCATGATCTCCTCGGCGATGGCCGGCGGGACCTCCTCGTAGCGGGCGAACTGCATGGTATACGTCGCGCGTCCCTGGGTCATGGAGCGCAGGTCCGTGGCATAGCCGAACATCTGGCCCAGCGGCACGCTGGCCCGGATCACCTGCGAGGATCCCCGCGCCTCCATGGAGACGATCCGGCCGCGCCGGCTGTTGAGGTCGCCGACGACGGCGCCCATGTACTCCTCGGGCGTGACCACCTCCACGTCCATCACCGGCTCCAGGAGGACCGGCTTGGCCCGGCGGGCCGCTTCCTTGAAGCCGATGGAGCCGGCGATCTTGAACGCCATCTCCGACGAGTCCACCTCGTGGTAGGAGCCGTCGGTCAGGCTGACCCGCACGTCCACCATCGGGTAGCCGGCCAGCACGCCGGTCTCCATCGCCTCCCGGACGCCCTTCTCGACGGCCGGGATGTACTCCCGGGGAATGGCCCCCCCCACGATCTTGTTCTCGAACTCGAAGCCCTTGCCGGGCTCGTTGGGCTCGACCTCCAGGTACACGTCGCCGTACTGGCCGCGGCCGCCGGTCTGGCGGACGAACCGCCCCTGCGCGGCGGCCTTCCGGCGGATGGTCTCCCGGTACGCCACCTGGGGCTTGCCCACGCTGGCCTCGACCCGGAACTCCCGCAGCAGCCGGTCCACGATGATCTCCAGGTGCAGCTCGCCCATGCCGTGGATCAGGGTCTGGGCCGTCTCGGGATCGGTGGTGACGCGGAAGGTCGGGTCCTCCAGGGCCAGCCGGGCCAGGGACAGCCCCAGCTTCTCCTCGTCGGCCTTCGTCTTCGGCTCGATGGCCACCGCGATCACCGGCTCCGGGAACGTCATGGACTCCAGCACGATCGGGTGGTCGGGGTCGCAGAGGGTGTCGCCGGTGGTGGTGAACTTGAGCCCGATGGCCGCCGCGATGTCGCCGGCGGCGATGCCCTCGATCTCCTCCCGCTTGTTGGCGTGCATCCGGAGCAGCCGGCCCACCCGCTCCTTCTTCTCCTTGGTGGAGTTGTAGACCGCGGCTCCGGACTCCAGGGTGCCGGAGTACACGCGCAGGAAGACGAGCTGCCCCACGTGCTGGTCGTTCATGATCTTGAAGGCCAGGGCGGCGAAGGGCTGGTCGTCGGCGGCCTTGCGCTCCTCGACCTCGTGGGTCTCGGGGTTCAGGCCCTTGACGGGCGGGATGTCGAGCGGGGAGGGCAGGTAGTCGATGACGGCGTCCAGCAGGGCCTGCACGCCCTTGTTCTTGAACGAGGCCCCGCACAGCACGGGGTAGAGCCGGAGGCCGATCGTCCCCCGGCGCAGGGCCGCCTTCAGCTCCGGGGGCGTGATCGGCTCGTTGCCGACGTACTTCTCCATGAGGTGCTCGTCCACGTCGGCCAGCGCCTCGATCATCCGCTCCCGCCACTGGCGGGCGGCGTCGGCCATGTCCGCCGGCACCGGCACCAGCTTGAACTCCTTGCCCAGCGTCTCGTCGTTCTCGTCCCAGACCCGGGCCACCTGGTCCACCAGGTCGACCAGGCCCCGGTACTGGTCCTCCTGCCCGATCGGGATCTGGATGGGCACCGCGTGGGCGCCCAGCCGGTCCCGGAGCATGTCCAGGCAGCGGAAGTAGTCCGCGCCCACCCGGTCCATCTTGTTGACGTACACGATGCGCGGCACGCGGTACTTGTCGGCCTGGCGCCAGACAGTCTCGGTCTGGGGCTCCACCCCGGAGACGGCATCCAGGATCGTCACCGCCCCGTCCAGCACCCGCAGCGACCGCTCGACCTCGACGGTGAAGTCCACGTGCCCCGGGGTGTCGATCAGGTTGATGCGGCAGTCGCGCCAGAAGCAGGTGGTGGCGGCGGAGGTGATGGTGATCCCCCGCTCCTGCTCCTGCACCATCCAGTCCATGGTGGCCGTGCCCTCATGGACCTCGCCGATCTTGTACGACCGGCCGGTGTAGTAGAGGATCCGCTCGGTGGTCGTCGTCTTGCCGGCATCGATGTGGGCCATGATGCCGATGTTGCGCGTTCGCTCCAGCGAGTACTGCCGCTCCACGTCGTTCCTCGATCGCCCCTGTCCGTCGCTTCTCGCTGCACATGCGAAGAGGGGGGTCAGCCGTCGGCCCCCCTCTTCGCGTTCGACTCCTTACCAGCGGTAATGGGCGAACGCCTTGTTGGCCTCCGCCATCTTGTGGGTGTCCTCTCGCTTCTTGACCGCCGCCCCCCGGTTGTTGGCGGCGTCCAGCAGCTCGGCGGCCAGCTTCTCGGCCATGCTGCGCTCGGGACGCCGGCGCGCGGCGCCGATCACCCACCGCATGGCCAGCGAGGTCCGCCGCTCGGCGCGGACCTCGACCGGGACCTGGTAGGTGGAGCCGCCCACCCGGCGGGACTTCACCTCGACCGCCGGCTTCACGTTGTCGATGGCGGTCTTGAACATCTTCAGCCCTTCCTGCTTCGACCGGTCCTCGATCGCGGCCAGGGCCTCGTACATGATCCGCTCGGCCACCGACTTCTTGCCGCGCAGCATCATGATGTTGATGAACTTCGTCACCAGCCGGCTCCCGAACTTGGGATCCGGCAGCACCTCGCGCTTCGGCGCGCCCGCCCGCCGCATGGCTTACGCGCCGCCCCGGGGCGCCTTGGCCCCGTACTTCGACCGGCTCTGGCGCCGGTTGGCCACCCCGGCCGTGTCCAGGGTGCCGCGGATGATGTGGTAGCGGATGCCCGGCAGGTCCTTGACGCGGCCGCCGCGGATCATCACGATCGAGTGCTCCTGCAGGTTGTGCCCCACGCCCGGGATGTAGGACGTGACCTCCATCCCGTTGGTCAGCCGCACCCGCGCCACCTTGCGGAGGGCGGAGTTCGGCTTCTTCGGCGTGGTCGTGTACACGCGGATGCACACGCCCCGCTTCTGCGGACACGCCTCCATGGCGGGCGTCTTCGACTTCTTCCGCACCGCCTCGCGGCCCTTGCGCACGAGCTGGTTGATGGTCGGCATACCTGTCAGCGCCTGAAAATCACGACAAACTCATACCTTATACCCGCGCCTCCGCTCCCTGTCAATCTCCGTTCTCCTTCCCGGGCCATCAGCCGGCCGCCGCCACGTCCGCCTCCTCCGTGCCGTCGCTGGGCGGCGGCTCCAGGGTCAGCACCTGGTCGAGGGGCTTGACGGCCTCCCCGGCCGGCGTGAGGACCTCGACCCGGGTGTAGTTGGAGAGGCCGGTGCCGGCCGGGATCAGCCGGCCCACGATGACGTTCTCCTTGAGCCCCCGCAGGTCGTCGGTCTTGCCCGAGATGGCCGCCTCGGTGAGGACCCGCGTGGTCTCCTGGAACGAGGCCGCCGAGATGAAGCTGTCGGTGGACAGCGAGGCCTTGGTGATGCCCAGCAGCACCGGCTTGGCCGTGGCCGGGCGCTTGCCCTGCCCCAGCACGCGCTCGTTCTCCTCCTGGAAGGCGAACTTGTCCACCAGCTCGCCGACCACGAAGTCGGTGTCCCCCACCTCCTCGATGCGCACCCGCCGCAGCATCTGGCGGACGATGATCTCGATGTGCTTGTCGTTGATGGTGACGCCCTGCAGGCGGTAGACCTCCTGCACCTCGTTCACCAGGTACCTCTGCAGCTCCCGGTCGCCGAGCACGGCCAGGTAGTCGTGCGGGTTGGGCGAGCCGTCCATCAGGGCCTCGCCGGCCTTCACCCGGTCGCCCTCGTGCACGCTGATGTGCTTGCCGCGCGGGATCAGGTACTCCTTGCTCTCCCCGTTGTCGGCCCGGATCACGATCTTCCGCATGCCCTTGACGAAGCCGCCCATCTCCACGCGGCCGTCGATCTCGGTGATGACCGCCTGCTCCTTGGGCTTGCGGGCCTCGAACAGCTCGGCCACCCGCGGCAGACCGCCGGTGATGTCCTTGGTCTTCGTGGTCTCGCGGGGGATCTTGGCCAGGATGTCGGCCGCATAGACCTCGGCCCCGTCGGTGACGACCAGGTGCGCGCCCACCGGCAGCGGGTAGCGGTGCCGGTCCGGGGCGGCCGTGTCCAGGGCGCCCCGGATGATGATCCCCGGCTGCAGGCGCCCGTCGGGATCCTCGATGATGACCTTGCGGGCCAGACCGGTGACCTCGTCGAACTCCTCCCGGACGGTGACGTTCTCCACGATGTCCTGGAACTCCACCCGTCCCGTGAACTCGGTCAGGATCGGGTTGGTGAAGGGGTCCCACTCCACCAGCACCGTCCGCGGCTTGACCTTCTGGTCGGGCCGGACCTTCAGCTTGGCCCCGTACACGACCGGGTAGCGCTCGCGCTCCCGGCCCCGCTCGTCCACGATGCCGAGCTCGCCGTTGCGGTTGGTGGCCACCAGGTCCCCGTCACGGTTCTGCACCGTGCGCAGGTTGTGGAAGCGCACCACGCCGCCGATCTTGGCCTCGTGCTTGGAGGCTTCCACCACCCGGCTGGCCGTGCCGCCGATGTGGAAGGTGCGCATGGTGAGCTGGGTGCCGGGCTCGCCGATGGACTGGGCGGCGATGATGCCCACCGCCTCCCCCAGCTCGGCCAGGCGGCCGGTGCCCAGGTTCCGCCCGTAGCACATGACGCACACGCCGCGCTTGGTCTCGCAGATGAGGACCGAGCGGATGCGGACGCGCTCGATCCCCGCGTCCTCGATCTTCTGGGCCAGCTCCTCCGTGATCTCGCTGTTGAGCTGGACGATGATCTCGCCGGTCAGCGGATCCCGGATGTCCTCGGCCGCCACCCGGCCCACCACGCGGTCGCGCAGCGACTGGATGATGTCGCCGCCCTCCACCAGCGGGGTGGCCTCGATGTACTTCACGGTGCCGCAGTCGTACTCGCTGACGATGACGTCCTGGGCCACGTCCACCAGCCGGCGGGTCAGGTAGCCGGAGTCGGCCGTCTTGAGGGCGGTGTCGGCCAGCCCCTTCCGGGCCCCGTGGGTGGAGGTGAAGTACTCCAGGACGGTCAGGCCCTCGCGGAAGTTGGAGGTGATCGGCGTCTCGATGATCTCGCCCGACGGCTTGGCCATGAGGCCCCGCATGCCCGCCAGCTGCCGGATCTGCTGGCGGGAGCCGCGGGCGCCGGAGTCGGCCATCATGTAGATCGGGTTGAACTCCCCGCCGGCCACGCCGCCTTCCAGCTCCCGGAACATGTCCTCCGAGATCAGCTCGGTGGTGTGGGCCCAGATGTCGACCACCTTGTTGTAGCGCTCGCCGTTGGTGATGACGCCGTCCTGGTACTGCTGCTCGACCTCGTTGACCTGGCGCCGGGCCTCCGTGATGTGCCGCTCCTTGGAGGACGGGATGTGCATGTCGTCGATGCCGATGGAGAGCCCGCTCAGGGTGGCGTAGCGGAAGCCGAGATCCTTCAGCTCGTCCAGGAACTGGACGGTGGCCTCGTTGCCGAGCGCGTTGTAGCACTTGGCGACCAGGGCGGTGATCTCCTTCTTCTTCAGCTCCCGGTTCTCGAACCGGAGCGGCTCCGGCACCACCTCGTTGAAGAGGGTGCGGCCGACGGTGGTCTCGATGATCTCCCCGCCCCAGCGCAGCCGGATGCGGGCCTGCAGGTCCACGTCCTCGTTGTCGTAGGCGACCCGCACCTCCTCGGGGTCGGCGAACAGCCGGCCCTCGCCCCGGGCCCCGGGCCGCTCCTTGGTCAGGTAGTAGATGCCGAGGACCATGTCCTGGGTCGGCACCGCCAGCGGGCTGCCGTTGGCCGGCGACAGGATGTTGTTGGCGCTCAGCATCAGCACCTGGGCCTCCAGCTGGGCCTCCATGGACAGCGGCACGTGCACGGCCATCTGGTCGCCGTCGAAGTCGGCGTTGAACGCCGTGCACACCAGCGGGTGGATCTCGATGGCCTTGCCCTCGACCAGGATGGGCTCGAAGGCCTGGATGCCCAGGCGGTGCAGCGTGGGCGCCCGGTTGAGGAGCACCGGGTGCTCCTTGATGACGTCCTCCAGGATGTCCCACACCTCCGGCCGCTCCTTCTCCACGTACTTCTTGGCGGCCTTGATGGAGGAGGCGATCCCCCGCTCCTCCAGCTTGCGGAGGATGAAGGGCTTGAACAGCTCCAGGGCCATCTTCTTGGGCAGCCCGCACTGGTGCAGCTTCAGATAAGGGCCGACCACGATGACCGAGCGGCCGGAGTAGTCCACGCGCTTGCCCAGCAGGTTCTGCCGGAAGCGGCCCTGCTTGCCCTTGAGCGTGTCGGACAGCGACTTCAGGGGGCGGTTGTTGGGCCCGGTGATGACGCGGCCCCGGCGGCCGTTGTCGAAGAGCGCGTCCACCGCCTCCTGCAGCATCCGCTTCTCGTTGCGGATGATGATCTCCGGCGCCTTGAGGTCCATGAGGCGCTTCAGGCGGTTGTTGCGGTTGATCACCCGCCGGTACAGATCGTTGAGGTCCGAGGTGGCGAACCGCCCGCCATCGAGCGGCACCAGCGGGCGCAGCTCGGGCGGGATGACCGGGATGACCTCCAGGATCATCCACTCCGGCTGGTTGCCGGACTTCAGGAAGGCCTCCACCACCTTGAGGCGCTTGACGATCTTCTTGCGCTTCTGGACCGACGTCTCGCCCAGCATCTGGGCGCGCAGGTCACGGGCCAGGCTGTCCAGCTCCAGGTCCCGCAGGAGGTCCCGGATGGCCTCGGCCCCCATGCCGAGCTTGAGGGCGTCGGGCCCGTGCTCCTCGAGGAGCTTGCGGGCCTTGTCCACCGACACCAGGTCCTTCTTCTTGACCTGGGGGACGCGGGACTCCAGCACCACGTACTCCTCGAAGTAGAGGATCTTCTCCAGCTCCCGCAGCGACATGTCCAGCAGCTGGCCGATCCGGCTGGGCAGCCCCTTGAAGAACCAGACGTGGCTGACCGGCGAGGCCAGCTCGATGTGCCCCATCCGCTCGCGGCGCACGCGGGCCCGGGTCACCTCCACCCCGCACTTGTCGCAGACGACGCCGGCGAACTTCATGCGCTTGTACTTGCCGCAGGCGCACTCGTAGTCCTTGGTGGGACCGAAGATGCGGGCGCAGAACAGGCCGTCCCGCTCGGGCTTGAAGGTCCGGTAGTTGATGGTCTCCGGCTTCTTCACCTCGCCGTGCGACCAGGACCGGATCTTGTCGGGCGAGGCCAGCTTGATCCGGATGGCGTCGAACGTGATGGGCTTCGCATGCCGATCGAGGATGCCCCACAGGTCCTTGGTGGGCTTCTCCTCCCTGATCAGGCTGCCGAAAGGCCGATCCGTCAGCATTCGCTCTCTCCTCTCAGGACGCCTTCTTCCCGTCCTTGGTCACCAGCTCGACGTCGAGGGCCAGGCTCTGGAGCTCCTTGACCAGCACGTTGAACGACTCCGGCGTGCCCGGCTCGAGGAAGTTCTCGCCCTTGACGATGGCCTCGTAGATGCGGTTGCGTCCCTCCACGTCGTCGGACTTGACGGTCAGCATCTCCTGGAGCGTGTGCGCCGAGCCGTAGGCCTCCAGCGCCCACACCTCCATCTCGCCGAACCGCTGCCCGCCGAACTGGGCCTTCCCCCCCAGCGGCTGCTGGGTGACCAGGGAGTAGGGCCCGATGGACCGGGCGTGCATCTTGTCGTCGACCAGGTGCGCCAGCTTCATGATGTAGATCTGCCCGACCGTCACCGTCTGGTGGAAGGCCTTGCCGGTGCGGCCGTCGTAGAGGACGGTCTTGCCCGCCTGCGGGAGCCGGGCCTCGCGCAGGTGCTCCTTGATCTCGGCCTCGGTGGCCCCGTCGAACACCGGGCTGGCCACCCACAGGCCCAGGGTCCGGGCCGCCCAGCCCAGGTGGGTCTCCAGGATCTGGCCCACGTTCATGCGGGAGGGCACGCCCAGCGGGTTCAGCACGATCTCGACCGGGGTCCCGTCGGGCAGGTACGGCATGTCCTCCTCGGGCAGGATCTTGGAGACCACGCCCTTGTTGCCGTGCCGGCCCGCCATCTTGTCGCCCACGGACAGCTTCCGCTTCACCGCCACGTAGACCTTGACCATCTTGATCACGCCCGGCGGCAGGTCGTCGCCCCGGCGCAGGCGCCCGATGCGGTCCTCCAGCATCGAGTCGTAGATGGCGATCTGCTCCTCCGCCAGCTCCTCGATGCGCCGGATCATGTGGGCCAGGCCCTCGTCCTCCTTGACCTTGATCTTCTTCAGCTCGTTCCAGGACAGGTTGTCGAGGTCCTCCCGGGCGATCCGGTCGCCCTTCTTGCCCAGGCGGCGGTTCTTGTCGGTGGGGTCGAAGAGGTCCTGGACCAGCGTCTTGCCCACCAGGAGGTTCTTGAGCTTCTGGTCGCGCTCCATCTCCACCATGGCGATCTCGTCCTGGTAGTCCTTCTCCAGGCGCGCGATCTCCTCCTCCTCGATGGACTTGGCGCGCTCGTCCTTGTCCACGCCCCGGCGGGAGAAGACCTTGACGTCCACCACCGTGCCCTCGATGCCCGGCGGCACCGTGAGCGAGGTGTCCCGCACGTCGCCCGCCTTCTCGCCGAAGATGGCGCGGAGCAGCTTCTCCTCCGGGGTCAGCTGCGTCTCCCCCTTGGGCGTGATCTTGCCGACCAGGATGTCGCCGGCCTTGACCTTGGCGCCGATGCGCACGATGCCCGAGTCGTCGAGGTCCTTGAGGGCCTCCTCGCTCACGTTGGGGATGTCGCGGGTGATCTCTTCCTTGCCCAGCTTGGTGTCCCGGGCCTGGACCTCGAACTCCTCGATGTGGATCGAGGTGTACTTGTCGTCCTTGACCAGGCGCTCCGAGACCAGGATGGCGTCCTCGAAGTTGTAGCCGCCCCAGGGCATGAAGGCTACCAGCACGTTCCGGCCCAGGGCCAGCTCGCCCTGGTCGGTGGCGGGCCCGTCGGCCAGCACGTCGCCGGCGCTCACCCGCTGCCCCTTGCGGACGATGGGCTTCTGGTTGATGCAGGTGTTCTGGTTGGAGCGGCGGTACTTGGTCAGGTTGTAGATGTCCAGCGGCAGGTCCTGGACCGGATCGGTCTTCTTGGACCGGCTCTCGGCCCGGACCACGATCCGGTCGGCCGAGACGTACTCCACCACGCCCGGCCGGCGCGCCACCACCACGGCCCCCGAGTCGCGCGCCACCACGTGCTCCATCCCGGTCCCCACCAGCGGGGCCTCGGGCTGGATCAGCGGCACGGCCTGCCGCTGCATGTTGGAGCCCATGAGGGCCCGGTTGGCGTCGTCGTTCTCGAGGAACGGGATCAGCGAGGCCGCCACCGAGACCAGCTGCTTGGGCGACACGTCCATGAAGTCCAGTTCCTCGGGGACGATCATGCGGAACTCACCGCCCTTGCGGGCCGACACCTGGGGCTGCACGAACCGGCCGTTGCGGTCCACCTCGGCGTTGGCCTGGGCGATGACGAACTGCTCCTCCTCCAGGGCGGTCAGGAACACGATCTCGTCGGTGACCCGGCCCTGGGACACCTTCCGGTACGGCGTCTCGATGAACCCGAACTCGTTGGTGCGGGCGTAGGTCGAGAGCGAGGAGATGAGACCGATGTTCGGCCCCTCGGGCGTCTCGATGGGGCAGATCCGGCCGTAGTGGGTGGGATGCACGTCCCGCACCTCGAAGCCGGCCCGCTCGCGGCTGAGGCCGCGCGGGCCCAGGGCCGACAGGCGCCGCTTGTGCGTCAGCTCGGCCAGCGGGTTGGTCTGGTCCATGAACTGGCTGAGCTGGGACGAGCCGAAGAACTCCTTCACCACCGCCGAGACCGGCTTGGCGTTGATCAGGTCGTGCGGCATGAGGGCCGCGATGTCGGAGATCGACATCCGCTCCTTCACCGCCCGCTCCATGCGGGTGAGACCGACCCGGAACTGGTTCTCCAGCAGCTCGCCCACCGACCGCACCCGGCGGTTGCCGAGGTGGTCGATGTCGTCGGTGGCCCGCGTGCCCAGCTTGACCAGCAGCAGGTGGCGGATGACCGCCACGATGTCCTCGCTGCGCAGGGTCTTGATGGACAGGGGGGCGTCGATGCCGAGCTTCTTGTTGATCATGAACCGCCCGACCCGGGCCAGGTCGTAGCGGCGCGGGTCCATGAACATCCCGCGGAACAGGGCTCGGGCCGAGTCGATGGTCGGCGGGTCGCCGGGCCGGAGGCGCCGGTAGATCTCCACCAGCGCCTCGTCCGGGTTCTTGAAATGGTCCTTGGCCAGCGTCTCGTGCAGGGAGGCGTCCGTCTTGCCGGGCTGGATGACCAGCAGCTTGAAGGGGGCCACCGGCCGGCTCATGACCTGCGAGAGCACGGTCGAGGTGATCTCGGTGTTCGCCTCCACCAGGACCTCGCCGCTCTCGGTGTCCACGACCCGCGAGGCGGTCCGGCGGCCCACCAGGGCCTCGGCCCGGACGGCGATCTTCTCGACGCCGGCCTCGGCCATCCGCTCCACGACCTTGCCGGTCAGCACCTTGCCGGCGGTGACGATCGGCTCGCGGTGGCGCGGCGGCTTGACGTCCTCGGCCACCCGCGCCCCCACGTGGGCCTCGGGGTTGAACCTGACCCAGGCGTTGCCGTCCTGGAAGCCCTGCACCTCCTCCGTCTCGTAGAACTGGGCCAGGATCTCCTCGTCGGAGAGGATGTGACCCTTCTCCAGGAACCAGAAGGCGCGCAGGAAGGCGGTGGCCAGCATCTTCCGGCGCCGGTCGACCCGGACGTGGAGCACGTCGTTGGCGTCGAAGTCGAACTCCACCCAGGAGCCGCGGTAGGGAATGACGCGGGCCGAGTAGAGCGGCTTGCCCGAGGACAGGGTCTTGCCCTTGTCGTCGTCGAAGAAGACGCCGGCCGACCGCTGCAGCTGGCTCACCACCACCCGCTCGGTCCCGTTGATGATGAAGGTGCCCTTCTCGGTCATCAGGGGCAGCTCGCCCAGGTAGACTTCCTGGCCCCGCTGCTCGCGGATGGTGCGGGTCCTGGCCTCCTTGTCGTGGTCGAAGACCACGAGCCGGAGCGTGACCTTGAGCGGGATGGCGAACGTCATCCCGCGGTCATGGCATTCCTCGACCGTGTACTTGGGATCGCCGAAGTGATAGGAGTCGAACTCCAGCAGGGCGTTGTCGTTGTAGTCCGCGATCGGGAAGACCGACTTGAAGACGGCCTGCAGCCCGATGTCCTCCCGCCGGTCGGCCGGAACATCCTTCTGCAGAAAGGTCTCGTACGACCGCTTCTGGACCTCGATGAGGTTCGGGATGTCGACGATCGACGGGATCTTGCCGAAGTCCTTGCGGCTACGGCGCCCGCACTGAATCGTTCCTGCCATGGTGTCTCCCGCTCTCTCCCTGGGTTCTGCGCCTCGGCTGTGTCCGGCCGGCTGATCCCGGCCCGGACGGCCCCGACCCGGCTGGCGGCGGCGGCGGCGCCGCCGCTACTTGATGCTGACCGTGGCGCCCTGCTCCTCGAGCTTCTTCTTCATGTCCTCGGCCTCGGCCTTGGAGACCTTCTCCTTGACCGGCTTCGGCGCGCCGTCCACGAGGTCCTTGGCCTCCTTGAGGCCCAGGCCCGTCAGCTCCCGGACGACCTTGATGACCTGGATCTTCTTGTCCCCCGCCGCCTGCAGGACGACGTCGAACTCGGTCTTCTCCTCGGCCGGGGCG
>FWPU01011978.1_pt1 | contig 11774 bp, 12 predicted proteins | sample 2228361 | NCBI WGS metagenome assembly FWPU01 (sample SAMEA103939777, study PRJEB20133) | metagenome | reverse complement strand
GGTCTGTTCCTACATCTAATAATCCCCCTGAATCCCCCTTTAATAAAGGGGGGACTAAGGGGGGATTAGTTTGAGGGGATGATAAGGGGGGATACTTCCCCCTTATCCTGAAATAAATTCAGGACAAGTATTTTGTAACCCATAGCTATATACAACTATTCTGTCACCCCGAACCTGTTTCGGGGTATCCTAAGTCCTTGATTTTATTAGATGCTGAAACGAGTTCAGCATGACATATTGCACTGTTTTTGACTTTTTCAGAAACCTCCAATAATATATATAAAAAGACCCGGGACGGCTGACAGAAATTTAAATGGCCGCATAACAAAACACATGAAGCGGCACGTCAAAAACTACTCTGAACTTCGTGCTTACCTTACGGGTTCAAATGAATCTGCCGTTACCAGAGAGACCTTGAGGAAAATTCGGGGAGCAGGCTTCAGGACGTTTCTCTTGACTACAATTTTTGCATACTGTACATAGGGTGCAGTGATGGCGAAATGTTTTTAATCGCCGAGGGGCAGTTAAAAATCTCTAAACGAGTGCAGAAGTGAGAAAGGCTATGTTCTAGAAAATCAGGTCAAGGTCATCACCTTCAGAAAATAACTCTGGAGTCCCACAGACAAAAAACCTGAACGAGACATACAACTTGAAGGTAGTTGCCATTGAAACCTCGGGGATGATTGGCAGTGTGGCCGTTTGCGAAGATGCCCGTTGCCTGGCAGAGAGGTCTTTTGAAAAAGGAATACGGCACGGACAGGCGTTACTGCCGTCAATTGAGGAAACTTTTAATAATCTGGGCTGGCAGCCCGAGGATATTGACCTAATCGCAGTCAGCCATGGGCCCGGTTCCTTCACCGGCCTCCGGGTAGGGATTGCCTGCGCCAAGACCCTGGCCTATGTCCTGAGAAAACCCCTGGTAGCAGTACCCACGCTGGATGTCCTGGCAGAGAATATCCCCCCTGGCGAGATACCCATCTGCCCCGTCCTGGATGCCAAAAGGAAGGCCGTTTATGCCTGCATTTACAAAATGTCAGAAAATGGGCTCTGGCAGAGGCAGACGGACTTTTTATCCATTGAACCACAGGCCCTGATACCACTCCTGCCAAGACCCATCGTGGTCTTTGGTGACGGTATACCGCCATATCGAGAACTCTTCCGCGTGGATGGGATTATAACCAGGGATGAGAAATTGGGGATAGCCAGGGCCACAGTAGTAGCCCAACTAGGAATCAAACTCTATAAAAAGGGGAATATAAGCGACCCCTTCCAACTCCAGCCCCTTTACCTCAGGAGACCAGAGGCGGAAGAGAAATGGGAGAGGCAGTAAACAGTAGATAGCAAACAGCATAAAGTAGGCAGGAAAATGAACAGGCGTGAAAAAGCAAAGAGGTTTGAAGATTTAGAAGTCTGGAAAAAGGCGCACCAACTTGTCTTGAATGTTTATCAGTTTACCAAAGACTTTCCACCTGAGGAAAAATTTGGACTGATTTCTCAGATGCGTAAGGCCGCTGTTTCCATTCCAGCAAACATTGCAGATGGGTTTAAGAAACGGACATTAAGAGACAAATCGCACTTCTATAATATTGCTCAATGCTCAGTTGAAGAATTACGATATTATTTTATTTTGGCAAAGGATATAGGTTTTGTGAAGGAAAACCAAAAGTGGCTTAGTTCAACTGAAGAAATAGGGAGAATGCTTTATAGTCTCATTAGAAGCATCCGGTAAGTAGGATATATTATCTACTTTATGCCATCTACTCCCTTCCACTACTTCTGTTTTTCCTTCTTGTTCTTCAACCGCTTTAGTCGGAAGACATCTTCCCTGGCCCTCTCTTCCAGAGTATCGCGTATAAAACGCATCTGAGCCACAAGGGCAGGGATAAGTACCTGTTCTAGGGCGTTAACCCTGCGGGAGGTCTTGCGGATTTCTTGCCCCAGGCGTTTGAGTTTTATCTCTATTGGGGCCATCTTAATAATTTGTTCTACCACGCTCTCAAACTCGCTGGCCGTGGCATCTATCCTAGAACTGGTACCGGTGATGGAGTACCCCCTTTCAAAGAGGGAGCGTGTAATGCGGTCAGCCTTTACCTCAGGCACCCTTATGCCCCAGATATTCTTTTCCTTTATGTCAATTGAGAGTCCTTTTGCACAGGCCAGGGCGGCGGATTCCACCTGTTCAGGACCGTCTACTGCCAGAGACATGATAAGGGAGGTAATGGCCTTATCCAGTTCCTCCTGGGTGCGGCTCCTTGCCTGAAGGAGTGGCTGTACCTCTGCCATGAACTCCTGAAGCAGCGCATCCCTCTTCTTTTTCAGGAGGTCTGCCCCCTGCTGTGCCAGTTTTATCTGGGCCTTCCTCTGCAGGAGGTTCATCCTTGTAGGGCTAACCGGTTCCACGTCCTGTTTCTCCTATGTAGCACCTAATGTCAATATTCCCGGCTAATATTTTTCTTCCTGTCTATAGTAAGGCGAATAGGCATCCTCCAGGATCTCGGTAAAGTACTTGGTGATGACCTGTTTATTGATCCTTCGGAGTTCGCTCTCGGGGAAGATTTTTAAGAGGCTCCATGCCAGATTGAGGGTATCTTCAATGGTACGGTTCTGGTCCCCCTGGCCTATGTACACCTTCTCAAAGGCCTCTGCGAAGTGGAGGTACTTCCTGTCCAGTTCACTCAGGGCCTCCTCTCCCACTATGGCTATGAGGCGTCTGAGGTCACGCCCATGGGCATAACAGGCATAAAGCTGGTCAGTAACCTGACGATGGTCTTCTCGAGTCTTTCCAGCACCAATACCGTTATTCATGAGCCTGGAGAGACAGAAGAGAACGTCTATCGGGGGATAGATGCCGAGCCGATGCATATGTCGGCTCAGCACTATCTGGCCCTCGGTGATATAACCAGTAAGGTCTGCGATTGGATGCGTGATGTCGTCATCGGGCATGGTGAGGATGGGTATCTGGGTTATGGAACCCTTCTTGCCCTTTATGCGACCCGCCCTCTCATATATAGAGGATAGGTCACTATACATGTAACCCGGATAACCCCTCCTGCCAGGGATTTCCTCCCTTGCTGTGCTAATCTCCCTGAGGGCCTCACAGTAATTGGTCATGTCGGTGATAATCACCAGCACGTGGTAATCTTGCTCAAAGGCCAGGTACTCTGCCGCTGTAAGGGCGCATCTGGGTGTGAGAATCCTCTCAATAGTTGGGTCATCGGCCAGGTTCATGAAACATACGGCCTTCCCTACGGCCCCGGATTCCTCAAAGCTGCTGAGGAAGAAGCTGGCTTCCCTCTGCGTGATTCCGATTGCGGCAAATACCACGACGAATTGGGTCTCCTCCCCGCGTACGGTGGATTGCCTGAGAATCTGGCTTGCAAGCTCGTTGGCGGGGAGCCCTGCCCCAGAGAATATGGGGAGTTTCTGTCCCCTGACCAGGGTATTGTTCCCGTCAATGGCCGAGATGCCTGTCTGTATAAACTCGTTAGGTTTGGCCCTTGAGGATGGGTTTATTGGGGTACCTATAATCTCCATCCTCTTTTCAGGAAGGATGTCTGGAAGTCCGTCAATGGGCCTTCCTCTGCCGCTGAATATGCGGCCCACCATGTCCCTGCTGACGGGAATCTTGGCAACTTCTTCCTTTAGTCTTACTGACGTCTCCGCCACGTCAAGCCCGGTGGTCTGCTCAAGCACCTGGATACAGGCCAGTTCGTTGGAGACCTCAAGCACTTGGCCGCTCCTGATCTCGCCACTGGGCATGATGATTTCCACAATGGAGTTATAGCTGAATCGTTTTCCTCCCTCTACGAATATGAGAGGGCCAGAGATGTAATTTACCCCTTTGTATTCCTTTGTCAGTAATTCCGCCATTTCTAATTCCTTCCTTTTATACCTTTAGCTTGGTAGCCGATAGTCCCTCAAAGGCTTCTTTGACCTTTTCCTCCAATTGGGTGTAATGGGCATCAAATTTATCCTCTGACACCTCCCCTAGACGAGCCACCTCCTCCCTCACCGGAAGGTTAATAAGGGTTTCTATGGGCGTGCCTGTCTCAATCTCCTTCTTACAGTTCTCGTGTAACGTGAGAAATGCCTTGAGCATCTTATACTGCTTCTTGAGGGAACAAGATGCATCCACGGGATGGAAGGCGTTCTGCCGCAGAAATCCTTCACGAATCATTCTTGCGGTCTCCAGCACCAGCCTCTCGGCATCCTGCAAGGCATCGGGACCTACAAGCTGCACTACCTCCTGGAGTTCTGCATCCTTCTGCTGAACCTGTATCATACGGGTACGGAGGCTATCCCACTCTGGAGTTATCTTGTCCTTGTACCACTTCTTCATAAGTTCGTAGTAGAGGGTATAGCTCTTGTGCCAGTTAATGGCCGGGTAGTGACGGCGATAGGCCAGGCTACTATCCAGGGCCCACAGGGCGCCGCTTACCCTCATGGAACTCTGGGTCACTGGTTCAGAGAAGTCACCACCTGGTGGCGAGACGGCACCCACTATGGTAACTGAACCAAACCTCTTCTCGCCCCCCAGACACTCTACCCTGCCGGACCTCTCGTAGAAGTTGGCCAGCCTGGTGGCAAGATACGTGGGGAACCCTTCCTCGCCGGGCATCTCCTCCAGTCGGGAGGATATCTCCCTGAGGGCCTCGGCCCAGCGGCTCGTGGAATCTGCCATCAGGGCCACACTGTAACCCATGTCCCTGAAGTATTCGGCAAGGGTTATCCCCGTGTAAACGGAGGCCTCCCTGGCGGCGATGGGCATGTTAGAGGTGTTAACCACAAGAACAGTGCGGTCCATCAGGGGACCACCCGTCTTCGGGTCTTCCAGGTGAGGGAATTCCACAAGAACGTCCGTCATTTCGTTCCCGCGCTCGCCGCAACCCACGTACACGATGATATCGGCATTAGAAAACTTGGCCAGGGTTTGCTCTACCACCGTCTTCCCCGTACCAAATCCCCCTGGGACTATTGCACTACCCCCAAGGGCTATGGGGAACAGGGTGTCAAAGACCCTCTGACCAGTGATGAACGGTTCCGTGGGGCTCAGTTTCTTCTTGCAGGGCCTCGGCCTCTTCACAGGCCACTTCTGCATCATAGAAAGCTGGCGCCCGTCCTCCAGAACCACAACCGTGTCCGCTACGGTGAAGGCCCCTTCTTTTACCTCCTTTACCACGCCAGAGACCCCTGGAGGGACCATAACCTTATGTGTCAGGTATTTTGTCTCCTTTACCTCTCCCAGGGTATCTCCCTCCTTAACGGAGTCTCCCTTCTTTACCTTTGGGAAGAAGTGCCAGAGTTTTTCACGGTTCAGGCGATCCACCACTATACCCCTGGCTATGAAGTAACCGCTCTTTTCTTCCATTATACTCAACGGTCTCTGGATGCCATCGTAGATACTCCCCAGTAAACCGGGCCCCAGCTCCACGATTAAAGGCTCCCCTGTACTCTCTACAGGCTCACCCACAAAGAGACCCGAGGTATCTTCGTAGACCTGGATGAAGGCCGTATCGCCATCTAGACGGATAATCTCACCTATAAGGCCCAGGTTTCCCACCCTCACCATGTCATACATCTTTGCTCCGGTCATGCCATCGGCTATTACTGCTGGGCCGGATATCTTTATAACTTTACCTTTTATCATACGTACCTTTCTCCATCCTTTCTTACTTAAATAACTAGTAGCCGCAACCTTTAGGTTGTGACTCCAGCGCAGGCTAAAGCCTGCGGCTACTATCTTCTGGCTACTTTATCTTTATCTGGTAGCCTATGGCCCTGCGAATCATCTCCCTGACGTAGGTGTCTTCCTTCCTCTTGTTGTTCTTGTGCCATTTCATCTCCAGAGGTACAGGGACTACTAGTGGGGAACTGCTATCTTCCACCAACTTCTTGGTAGGCTCGTCAAAGCTATTAAGGTATCCCTCGTCAATGATGACTATCCCGTAATCCTTCTTGTCCATAGTCTCCAGGAGCAGTTTCTTTGCCAGTTCGGAGGACTCAGCCACCTTAATATCCACCCCGGAGAATCTGAATCCGCGAGCTATCTCCCTTTCTATTATGGCAAGAATTTTAAACAAAGACCATTTCTCCTTTGATAGTCTCCAGGGGCATGCTATGGGCCTTACCCCTGGCGATGATTCTAAGGTTCACGAACTCATTAAACTTCCTTCCCAGAAAACCCAGTATGGAGGATACGGAAAGGGGGTCCTTACTGAACAGCTTGCCCCATTTCTCCACGAGTCTACCTTCCAGGGAGCGTTCCATTTCAGCCAGTGAACCGGCCTCCGCAGTGACCCTTCCAGAAGGGCCAAAGCCTGCCTTCTCTAACTCGCTAAAGGCCTCTACAAGGCCCTTGCACTGGGCAAGACCGGACAGAAAGGTATGCCTCAGCCGGCCTCCTGGAATGAATTTGAACTCCTTGGCCTCTAGCCTTTCCTTTTTCCCAACCAGCTTGAGTGCAATCACCACGTTAAGGTAATCTATCTGTTCCCTGATTATCTCCCTGACCAGTTGCTCGTTTTCTGTCTTCTCCTTGGTCTGGGAGAGGGCCCTCTCAAAATAGTACTCATCCAGTGCTCTGTCCAGCAGTGCCAGGTCGCCTTTTTCCGTAAAATCCGGCATGGCCCTGGAAAGGGCGTAAGCGTATGGGAAGCCCCAGGTGGCTAGCATGTCCACTACGGCCTTTATGTCGGGTTGTTTTGCCAGCTCCAGGAGCCTGGCCTCATCCAGCTCCCCAATGGGTATAAGTGCGGCAAGGATCTCCTCTGTCCCCTTATTAGCCTGTTTGCCCCTGAGTATAGTCTTTATATTGAAGATGTCCCAACGATTTAACAAGAGGCTGACCAGGCGCCGGGGCTCGTCGCTGCACATGGAGAGCACCTTCAGGAAGGTATTGTGCAGGTTCTGCCTCAGGGCCTTTTCAATGGATTGGAGGCCTACCCCCAGTTCTGCCTGGGCGCTGGACATATCCTCTGCATAATGGGAGGCCAGGAGGGACTCAATAAATTGCTTCAGTTCCGTCTGGCCAAGAAAGCTCATGTAATCGGCCTCCTTAAAGAGCCTTCCGTTCATGGCCCTTACCCTGGCGTTCAGGTAGCCGTAGTCGTCCACCTACTGAGAAACCTCCTTAAAGAGGAATTTGGCCACCTCTTCTATAGCAAACTCCCTTCCCTTTGTAATCCTGGATTGAAGGCTATTCAGTATCGTGGTGCGGCCATTTTGCCCCACCAAGACTACACCGCCCGTGACCGTCTCATCTTCCTCAACCCTGCCGTTTCTGTTCAGTTCCTTGAGGATCGACTGGCACAGTCCCTTATCAACAGGATTTACCCTTAACACTACATCCCCAGGCAGTTCCTTCAGGGATTCGAGCATCATCTCTCTGAAGAGCTTCTGGTATCCGCCAGGGGTGGATTCCCTTATCTTTAATAGGTCTCTTTCTACCTTATCAAGGAGCTCTTCAACTATCTTATGCTTCGCCAAGAGTATGGAGTTCCTCAACTCCTGGTCTGCCTTCCCTATCCTCCTTGCCCGCTCCTGGACAAGTTTCTGGTCCACGAGACGGGCTTCTTCCTCCCTGAGCCTGCGAGCCTCCCTCTCGGCGTTGTCCCTGATTTCCTGGACCTGTTTGAGGTAGGCCTCTTCTAGCTTTTTCCTCTCTTCAGAAGCCTCCCTCTCCATGGCCTGGAGGAGGCTTTCCTGTTTCTCCTTCATAGACCTCCTCTCTAGCGCATGGCTAGAATAGCGATAACGAAGCCAAGAATGACCATCGTTTCAGGGATTACAAGGAGAATAAGTACTGTGGGTAATAGTTCGGGCTTTTCCGTAATAGAGCCCACGCCTGCAGCACCTATCCTGCCCTGGGCGAGTCCTGTACCCACAGCACCCAGCCCTATTGCCAGCCCAGCCCCTATCAAGGCCAGGCCTTTCCCTACCGGAATCTCTTTAACTGCCGCCTCACCCTCCGCATAACAGAGGGGTGCCACTACCAACACCAAAAACGAAACCAGGAAGAAGGTTGTTATTATCTTCCTCAAATTATTTCTCCTCCTATTTTTCTAAAAGGTTGGTAGGCTTTACCGCCGGGAACAAAGAACTTGGTAAAAAATTCTACATAATGAAGCCTCAAGGATTGGATGGTAGGGGTAAAAACGTGTAACACCATGTTGAAGCTGTGTATCCCTACCACTACCACCACGGCCAGTACAGGATTGGCCACCATCTCCTTAAATATATCCGCCACCATCGTAAACGCCACAGCCGCCATGCCTATTGCCATTAGACGTGCATAGGAAAGGATGTTGGTAATGAGGGAGGTAATCTCCAGGGTAGCCACTGCACCACCTGCCCAGGTGAGGAGGGGGATGGATAGCCCCAGTATCCCTAGCCCCGCATAAAAAGACACGGGCGGTATAACCGCCGTAAGCTTTCCAATCACGAGTCCAATCCCTATCAGGGTGGTCAGCTTGGCTATCCCCTCTATGGCATGTTTCATGTGACGACGCTTGTAATTCACATATACACCCAGGAGGAGGCCATAGACTATCTGTATCACACCAAAGGCAATAGAAACGAGCAGGTAGTTCATTACCACCTCGCTCTTGTCCAGATGGCCCCTTGCCAGGGATGGAAGGACTGGATGAAACCATTCCCTTACCCCAAAGAACTCCCCAAAAAGGAACCCGAAGAGTATTGAATAAGCTGCCAGTATGACCGTTACCAGGGCTACGTCCTCAAAGATGCGATTGCCTTTGAACTTCAGGTAAAGGAGTATCCCCAGGAGGAGCAGCACGCCACCGTAGCCGACGTCCCCCAAAATGAAGCCAAAGAAGATGGGAAAGAACAAGGATACAAGGGGAGTCGGGTCAATGGTTCCGTATTTGGGGAGGGAGAAGAAACTCACTAGTTTCTCAAAGGCACCGATAATCCTGGGATTAGAGAGTACCACCGGAGTCTCCCCCACTCGCTCCTCCGGCACCCAGACCTCGTTTACTATCACGTCTCCCTTAAAATGGTAGTTAAGGAGACCCCTGAGGGCCTCCATCTCCCTGGAAGGTAACCAGGCCTTCAGTACAAAGGTATAACGACTCTGGGCCAGGCTACCGGCCACCTCAAACTGGGACAGTTCGTCTATGTTGATTGCCTTGAGCATCAGGAGTCTAGGCCCGTGTTCCTGGAAAAATTCCTTGATGCCCTTGTTGACCTTTTCAAGCTCGGCGGGTAGCTCCTTAAGCTTCTTTTGGAGGATAGGGAAGGCCTCGCTGAAGGACTTGGCCTTCAGTTCAGTAGGGGTACGCAACTCGCTGATACCTTCACCCCACAGGAGTGTATGTACCGCCTCTGCATGCTTACTGTCAAAGCCCATGATGATGGCCACCCTGGAGCGACGCAAATCCTCGGAACAGAAGATGTAATCGTTGTTGGTAATCTTCTTCAGTTCTTCCTCAAGCTGGGGAAGTACCTCCCGGTATCTCCTGTCCACGGTGGCCCCGAGGTAGCTCCAGCCCCTTTTGGCCATTTGTCTGGAAAGGGTAGGCATAAGGGCCTTTAGCACCTCTTCGTAGGCCTTCGCCACGCTCAGTTCGTCCTGGAGTTGCCCCTTCTTCCTTATCCAGGGTAACAGTTGGTTCTGTAGCTCCTTGACCTTTTGGAGGGCCTCTACCAGAGAGAGTTTCTCCACCTCCTCCTTTGCCAAACGGGGCAGGCCCTGACTCTTAAGAACGTAGAGCAAGTCCTGGGGGATGTGGCTGGTTACGTCGTCTAGGAGCTTTTTGAGTTCATCCCTTGATTCTTTCTCCCCCTTCTCTTTCTCGTCCAGAAGGAGCGGCTGGAGGAAGGTATTCTCTGCCAGTTCGGACACGTTCTCTACGTGGAGTTTACCCCAGACCTGAAGCCTGTCTATGGTCTCCTGACAATGCCTCTTGGGGCCGATTACCTCTACCTTACTCATTAAGGTCAGCATCGTTACAACTCCGGCAGGTAAACCTTAAGGGCCAACCTCCTGGCCTCCTCTATGCGTTTTTCTGTCCGCTTTTGTAAGGATTGTAATTCTATCATACCCTGTTCTTTTATCTTCTGCACCTCTGCATCAATACCTTTTAGACCGGTCTCAAAACGTCTCCTGGCTATTTCCGGTAACTCCGCCTTGACCCTTTCTATACAGGCCTCGGCCTCGGCCCTGGCAGCCTGGACTGCCTCTTCCCCCTTCCTGCGGGCCTCGTCCAGCATCTGCTCCAGGAGCCTTTCCCTTTCCTCAATCAAGGGCAGCAAAGACCCCTCGTCCCTCTTAACGCCTTCCTCTTTCTTCTTTTCAGCCATTACAAAATACTCCTCAGCACCTCTGAACTGGCCTTGATGGTGGCCTCAATGTCCTCTTTTCTATGGGCCGTAGACACAAAAACGGCCTCAAACTGGCTTGGGGCAAGGTAAATACCCCTTTCCAGCATACCCCTGAAATAAGCGGCATAAAGCTTTGTATCGGATGTCCTGGCAGAATCCCATTCCGTAACTTCCTCTCCCGTAAAGAATGTGCAAAGCATAGAGCCTACACGTGTATGGAAGGTCTTCACGCCACTATCTCTTGCGACCCTTTTGAGGCCCTCGGAGAGATTTTGAGAGCTTTCCTCCAATTTTTTATAGAGGCCTCTATCTCTAAGTGCCTCCAGGGTGGCAACCCCTGCCGCCATGGCTACGGGGTTACCTGAGAGCGTACCTGCCTGATACACCGGGCCCACGGGGGCGATTTTGTCCATTATGTCAGCCCTGCCTCCGTAGGCACCAACGGGCAGTCCTCCACCAATAATCTTGCCAAGGATGGTTAGGTCTGGACGCACGCCGTAAAGCTCTTGGGCCCCTCCAGGAGAGACCCTGAAGCCGGTCATAACCTCATCAAATATCAACACTATACCGTAAGCCCTGGTAAGTTTCCATAGCCCTTCTAGATAGCCCGTCCTGGGTGGGACTACACCCATGTTACCAGCCACTGGCTCCAGGATTACACAGGCTATCTCCTCCCCCTTCTCCTTGCACAGGGCCTCTACGGCCTGGAGGTTATTGTACGGAAGGACAACCGTAGAGCCTATGTACCCCTTCGGAATCCCTGGGCTAGTAGGTATTCCCAGGGTGGCTGCCCCTGAGCCAGCCTTTATGAGGAGGCCGTCTACATGACCATGGTAACAACCCTCAAATTTTACTACCAGTTCCCGTCCCGTGAAGGCCCTGGCCAGGCGGATGGCACTCATGGTTGCCTCGGTTCCAGAGTTCACGAACCTCACCTTCTCTATAGAAGGCATTGCCTCTTTAATGAGCCTGGCAAGCTGGGTCTCTAGCTCAGTAGGGGCACCGAAACTGGTACCACCGTCTGCGGTAGCCTTTATCTTCCTTATTACTGCCGGATGGGCATGCCCCAGTATTAGGGGCCCCCAGGATCCAACGTAATCTATATAAGTATTACCATCTATATCAGTAACCCGGCAACCTGAGCCTGACTTGAGGAAGATAGGATGCCCCCCTACAGGGCCAAAGGCCCTTACCGGGCTATTGACCCCTCCAGGTATATGTTTTTGAGCCTCTCTGAAGGCTTCTTCCGACCTTCGGGTGGTAAGTTTCTTTGTTGCTACTGCCAACTGCAGATTCTCCGCATGCGGAAAGATTCAGTATTTTATAGGATTAAACATGTTTGTCAAGGACAAAGCCTGACCTTCAGACACAAGATCGGACAATATTCCTGGTTTTTCCCCACAGGAGGTTTAAGACGCTCAAGATGTCCTCTC
>FWPU01011977.1_pt1 | contig 11774 bp, 12 predicted proteins | sample 2228361 | NCBI WGS metagenome assembly FWPU01 (sample SAMEA103939777, study PRJEB20133) | metagenome | reverse complement strand
CACATCGCCACCCTAGCCGAACCGACGCTGAAGCTGTCGCCTAAAGGCGAGGGCTTCAACCCTCCCAAAGTGGGACAGTGACGCTCCGAGCATGACGCGATGCGACGCGGGTCTGTCGTCCGGCGAGGGGGGAATTCTGCTTCGAGGGCGCGAGCGACGTTTCTCGTCTGCCGCCCCGTCCGGCTGTCGAGCCGCGTCCGCTGAAGAGAGCGGGCTGACCCGGCCACCGCGGCTGCGCGTCGGCAGAATGGGGCGTCTTTCTCGCGCCGCCGGGGTTCCGCTCGTTCCGCCAAGAGGGTAAGGGGAGTGCGCCTTTCCCAATGACCGACCGGCGTTTGAAGAAGCTGCTCCCCATCGCGCGATGGCCCACCCGCGAGGAGGCCGAGCGCTCGATGTGGTTCTCGCCCATCCGCATCGGCCCGGTGACGCTCGAGCAACGCACCTGGGTGCCGGCGATGGTGCCGTGGCGCGCGACGGAAGACGGCTTCGTCACGCCCGAGGTGCTGGCCTGGTATCGCCGCTTCGCGCAGGGCCAGCCCGGGTGCATCGTCGTCGAGGCCACCGGCATCCGCGACGTGCCCTCGGGGCCGCTTTTGCGCGTGGGCCACGACCGCTACGTGCCCGGCCTGGCGAAGCTGGTCGAGACGGTGAAGGAGGCCAGCGGCGGCCGGACGCGGCTGTTCATCCAGATCATCGACTTTCTCGCCATCAAGCGGCGCCCGCCGAAGGAGAAGTTCTTCGGCCGCTATCTCGCCGTCACCGGACGGCACCGCGACGCGCTGGCCGAGCTGCTGGGGGAGCCGTCCTGGCGCGAAGCGGACGAGTCGGCGCTGCGCGAGCGGCTGTGCGCGTTGACCGAGGAACAGATTGCGCAGGTGCTCGACGGGCGCGAGCTCGAGTCGTACCGCTTCGGCTACCGCGAGCGCGTCACCGACGTGCACCTGCCACACATCCGCGAGCTGCCGCAGGTCTTGCCCGGGTTGTTCGCCGAGGCGGCCCGCCGTTGCGCCGAGGCGGGCTTCGACGGCGTCGAGCTGCACTACGCGCACGCCTACACCATGGCCAGCTTCCTCTCGGCGCGGAACGACCGCACCGACGGCTACGGCGGAAGCCGGGAGAACCGGGTGCGGCTGCCGCTCGAGGTCTACCAGGCGGTGCGCACGCGCGTGGGGCAGCGCATCGCGGTCGGCTGCCGCTTCCTCTCGGACGAGGTCATCGAGGGCGGGAGCCGCGTCGACGACGCCGCCTTCTTCGGCGTGCAGCTGGCGAGGGCGGGCATGGACTACCTGTCGCTCTCCAAGGGCGGCAAGTTCGAGGACGCGAAACAACCGAAGGTCGGCTGGGCCGCGTACCCGTACACCGGGCCGTCGGGCCACGAGTGCATGCCCACCACCAACATCGGGCCGCCGGGTCCGTTCGGGCGCAACGTCCCGCTCGTCGCGAAGGTGACGCGCGAGTTGCGCGAGGCGGGCCTTTCGACGCCCGTCGTCGCGTGCGGCGGCATCTGCAGCTTCTGGCAGGCCGAAGAGGTTCTGCAGAAGGGCGAGGCCGACATCGTGGCCTCGGCCCGCCAGTCGCTGGCGGACCCGGACTGGTTCCTCAAGGTGCGGCTCGGCCGGGGCGACGAGGTGCGCCGCTGTTTGTTCACCAACTACTGCGAGGGTCTGGACCAGGCGCACGACGTGGTGACGTGCCAGCTCTGGGACCGGGGCACCTTCGAGGACGACGCCACGGTACCCCGCACGAAAGACGGGCGGCGGCAGCTGGCTCCGCCCTGGCGCCCCTGACGGATGCGTGCCGTCGGGCCGATGCCCGGCCGCTTCGCACCGAGCGTTCGGCCGCACGCCGCGCCGGCCCTGAGCCGACGGCCACCTTCGTGCGCACCTTGGAAGGCGAAAGGAGATTCCCGTGACCAGGTACGCGCTACCGGATCTTCGCTACGACTACGGCGCGCTCGAGCCCCACCTGTCCGGCAAGCTCATCGAGCTGCACCACGACCGGCACCACCGGCTGTACGTCGAAAACGCCAACCGCACCATCGAGCAGCTCATCGAGGCGCGGCGGCGGAACGACTTCGAGCACATCGCCGAGCTGGAACGGAAACTGGCCTTCAACGTCTCGGGCCACATCCTGCACTGCATCTACTGGCAGAACCTGAGGCCGGACGGCGGAGGGCTGCCCCACGGCGAGCTGGCGAGGGCCATCGACCGCGACTTCGGCGGCTTCGACGCCTTCCGAAACCAGCTCGTGAAAGTGGCCGCCACGGTGATGGGCTCGGGCTGGGCGGCGCTGGTGTACGACCCGCTGTCGCGCCGGCTGGGCACCACGCAGATCTACGACCACCAGGACAACGTCACCCAGGCCGGCGTGCCGCTGCTCGTGCTCGACGCCTGGGAGCACGCCTGGTACGTGCAGTACCACGCGGACAAGGCGCGCTACTTCCAGGCGATCTGGAACGTGTGGAACTGGGAGGACGTCGCCGCGCGCTACGCGGCCGCGCAAGAGCTCGACCTGCGGCTCGAGAACGCCCTGGAGGTGCCCCGCGAAGAGGTGCCCGCGGTGCATTGAGCGGCGCGAAACCAAGGGCCCTGGGCGGCCGAAACGGGGTGGAACGAGAAGGAGCGGAGCCGTTTGCGAGACCGGGCAAAGTGAGCAAGGCTTGCAACGTGGGGGCACCTCCTGCTCGGGGGCGTCTTTCTCTCGAGCAAAGGTGACATTCGGCCTTGCAATCGAGCGTCGGCGCGTCCGTCTTTCCGGGTGGGCTGAAGCCCAACCGGCGAATCTCCGCCGCCTGCGGAGCGCTCGTCTTCCTCCTCGGAGCGGCCGGGCTGGCCGGGTGGCTCACCGGGCTCAGGCGGCTCGCCAGCATCTCCGACGACTTCATTCCCATGGCCCCCAACACGGCCGTGGCTTTCGTGCTCGGAGGGCTGGCGCTCGCATTGGGCGCGCACCCGCGCGCCGCCTGGCTCGAGCGGGTGGCGGCGATTCTCGTGGGCCTCTTGGCCGTGCTGGCGCTGCTTCCCGAGAACCCGGCCAACCGCTTCGCGGGGCTGTTCTCCGAAGCGGGCGGCCGGTTCGGGCGCTTTCCGCTGGGAGTCATGTCGCCGGTGACGGCGGTGACGTTCCTTCTGGCCAGCGCATCTGCGGGCCTGCGCGCGTGGTCGTCGTCGCCTCGCGCGGCGCTTCTGGCCGGGCTTTTCGGCGCGATGACCGCCGCCGTGGGCCTGCTCACGGTGTTGGGGTACTTGTACGGCACGCCGCTCTTCCAGGGTGGCGCGACCATCATCCCGCTCGCGGCGACGACGGGCTTCGCCTTCCTTGCCCAGGGCGTGGGGCTGACGGCCGCGGTCGGAGTGGAGCACCCGCCGTTGAGCTGGGTGTTCGGCTCCACCACGCGGGCCCGCCTGCTGCGCGCTTTTCTGCCGGCGGCGTTCGGTGTCGCCGTGGCCCAGACGTATCTGGCCCTGTTCGCGGCCACCCGCACCGCGAGCAACCCGGCGGTGCTGGCGGTGCTGCTCGGCGCCGGCTCGCTGCTCGTCGTCGCCGTGGTGGCCGACCGCATCTCGAAGAGCACCGCCGAAGCGCTCGAGAAGCTCGAGGCCGAGCGGAGGCTGCTCGAAGAGCACATGCGCCAGCGGCAGAAGATGGAGGCGGTGGGCCAGCTCGCCGGCGGCGTGGCGCACGACTTCAACAATCTGTTGACGGCCATTCTCTCGTTCTCGGCGTTCGTGCGGCAGGACCTCGGAGAGGCCCACCCCAGCCGGGCGGACATCGAGGAGGTGGAGAAGGCGGCGCGACGGGCCGCCGACCTGACGCGGCAGCTCCTGGCCTTCAGCCGCCAGCAGGTGAGCGAGCCCCAGGTGCTCGACCTCAACGAGCTCGTCCGGAACATGCGGAAGATGCTGGGCCGGCTCATCGGCGAGCACATCGAGCTCTCGCTGGCGCTCGCGGACGAGTTGGGCAGCGTCAAGGCCGACCCCGGGCAGCTCGAGCAGGTGCTGCTCAACCTGGTGGTGAACGCGCGCGACGCCATGCCCGGCGGGGGCAAGCTCACCATCGAGACGGCCAACGTCGAGCTCGACGAGAAGTACGTCCGCGGCCGCATGGGTGCGCCCGCCGGGCCGTACGTGATGCTGGCGGTGAGCGACACCGGCATCGGCATGGACGAGGCCACCCAATCGCGCCTCTTCGAGCCGTTCTTCACCACCAAGCCCCGCGGCAAGGGCACGGGGCTGGGGCTCACCGTCGTTCAGGGCATCGTGAAGGAGGCCGGCGGCGACGTGCTCGTCTACAGCGCTCCCGGCAAGGGCACGACGTTCAAGGTGTACTTCCCCCGGCACGCCGAGGAGAGCCATCGGCCGGCCGAAGCGGCTCGCGTCGCCATCCCGCGCGGGAGCGAGCGGGTGCTGGTCGTCGACGACGACGCCGGCATTCGGGCCGTGGCGCATCGGGCGCTGAAGAAGCACGGCTACCGGTTGCTCGAGGCGGCGCGGCCCAGCGACGCATTGAAGCTCCTCGAGGCGGAGCGGGAGATCGAACTTCTGCTGACCGACATCATCATGCCCGAGATGACCGGCCCCGAGCTGGCCTCTCGCGTGCGTCAGGCGAGCCCGCGGGCGCAGGTGCTCTTCATGTCGGGCTACCCCGGCGGAGCGCTCGCCGACCGGGGAGTGCTGGACGCCAGCGTGGCCTACCTGCCGAAGCCGTTCACGCCCGAGCAGCTCGCGCTCAAGGTGCGCGCCGTGCTCGATGCGCGCGGCGAGGCCGCAGCGGCAGGCTGAGCGCCCGGTCAGGTCTGGAGTCATTTCGATGATGGCAAAGGACCGTGGGAGCGCTTGCTTGCCGCACAGAGCATCGTAAACGTACGAAAGATGTCGGTAGGAAGCGGCCGTCGGTAAGTCATAGGAGAATGGGTCGAATGCCACGGTCCTCTACAGCCCTCGTCAATCCGTCGCTGCTCAAGTGGGCGCGGGAAACGGCTGGGTTCTCGATTCACGAGTCCGCCGCACGGCTCGGAGTGGCCGACGACCGCTTGGCGGGTTGGGAGGCCGGAAAGCCGCTCACGCTCGCGCAGCTTCGAAAGCTGGCGTGGCTCTACAAGCGACCTCTGTCGTGCTTCTACCTTCCCGAGCCACCGCGAGCCGAAGGGCATTTCACAGAGGATTTTCGCCTCAGCGCCGGACGCCCGGACGCGATGTCGTCCGCGCTGGCGCTCCAGATTCGCCGGGCCCGTGAGCTGCGCGAGGTTGCACGCGGGCTCATGATCGAGCTCGGTGAAGATCCGCTCGAGTTCTCGATCTCCGCGAGACCTTCCGAACGGCCGAGCGTCATAGCCAAGCGGCTCCGCGCCTGGTTGGGGACTAGCATCGGCACACAGATCGCCTGGCGAGATGCAGCCGCTGCCTATCGCGAATGGCGCGATGCAGTCGAACGCCGGGGCGTTCTGGTTTTCCAGTTCACTGGCGTGCCGGTCAGCGAAGCACGTGGCTTCTCGATATGGAATGCCGAGCTCCCCGTGGTCGCCGTCAACAGCAAGGACTCGGCACCCGCCCGCGCGTTCACGCTGTTTCACGAGCTCTGCCATCTCATGCTGCGCGCCGACGGCGTATGCGACTTCGTGGGTCCGAGATCGGAACGAGTCAACGTCGAGCGTCTATGCAACGTCGTGGCGGGCGAGGCCCTGATACCGGACGACGCACTCGAGCAGGCGCTGGGCCCGACAGGGCGTCACGACGACTTGGTGCTCGTGCATACGCTCGCGAGGCGCTTCAAGGTGAGCCGCGAGGCGATGGCGCTCCGGCTCATTTCGCACGGTCATCTCGAGTGGCGGGCGTACGAGACGTTCCGAACCCGTCATTTGAGAGAGCTCGAGGAACGCGGGAGCAGAGCGCAGGAAGCGGAGGGCGGCCCGAGCCCGACGAGGCTCGTCGCAACCAATCTGGGCCGTCGATTCTTGCGCCTCGTGCTCGCCGCTTACCGCGAAGGAGCAATCACTGCTCCCGAGGTCTTCGACTTCACCTCCGTTCGCGTGAAGAACCTTCCGAAGCTGGAAGCAGAAGTGGGCATGAGCGCGTGATCTATGCCGGCGGTGTTCTGCATCGATTCGTGCGCCCTGATCGAGGCCTGGCACCGATACCCGATCACGCACTTCGACGATCTCTGGGCGGGGCTGGAGAGCCTCATCGAGCAGCAGAGGTTGATTGCACCAGACGAAGTATCGGCCGAGCTCAAGGTCGGTGATGACGACCTGTTCGAGTGGGCCAAGCGGCAGGCGGGCCTGTTCGTACCGGTCGATGACGCGCAGCAACGGACCATGTCCGAGCTCGCGAGCCGATTCCCGAGCTTCGTCAACCAGCCCGCGCGCAGGAACCTAGCCGACCCCTGGGTAATCGCTCTGGCACGTTGCCGCAAGGCAGCGGTCGTTACGGAGGAGAGTGGCCGGCGAACCGGCCCCGGTGTGCCGCGAATTCCAGAAGTGTGCCGGCACTATGGACTTCAGTTCACGCGTTTCATTGGCATCATCAAAATGGAAGGGTGGAACTTCGTGAGGAAGCGTTGATTCGGTCCGCGACCGCGGCGAACCGCGATGACGCTGCTACTCGCAGCCCATCCGCCCCTCGCGGAAGTAGCGGAACACCTCGGGCATGCGCTTCTGCCAGTACGCCCAGTCGTGCTGGCCGCCGGCCTCCTCGAGGTGCTTGTGGACGTAGCCCTTTGCCTTCAGCGCCTCGACGAAGCGGCGGTTCGAGTCGCAGCCGTCGCCGGGGCAGCCGTGGTCGACGTAGAAGCGCACCGGCACCGCGGGGTCGTTCCTCACCTTCGCCACCAGCATCTCGTTGTCCCACCAGTAGCTGCCCGATTGCGAGCCCACGTAGCCGAACGTGTCGGGCATGGTGAGCGCTCCGTAGGCCGAGATGAGGCCGCCCATCGACGCTCCGGAGATGCCCCGGTCCTTCGGCGAGGTGCACAGGCGGAACGACCTGGACAGCGCGGGAATGAGCTCGTCTCTCAAAAAGCGCAAATAGCCGTCGGCGAGCAACCCCGGCCCGTACTGCTGGATGCGCACGTTCTGGCTCGGCAGGGCCACGAAGACGAGCACCGCCGCGAGCGACGGGTCTTTGGCGAACTCGGCGTCGGCCGGGACGGTGTACGGCGAGCGGGTCAGCGACTCGTTGCCGTCGTGGTAGACGATGGACGGCAGCGTCGGGCACTCGGCGCGGTCGTACGCCGCCGGCAGGTAGATGAAGACGTCGCGGGCGTCGTTCAGCACGCTCGAGCGGAAGCCGCGCCACGCCACCAGCCGGCCCTTGCCCGCGTCCTGCAGCTCGGGGTGTACCACCGCGTTGAACTCGCCCACCGCCTTGCGGTCGATGCCGTCCCAGACGACGTTGCGGGCGCGCTTGTCCTCGAGCCAGGTCTGCCCGTCGACGAGCTTGTACGCATGCGCCGCGTCGCGGGGCACCGACAGCTCGGCGGCGTAGAGGTCGCTCTGGCCCACGCGGGTCAGCGCATTGCGCCCAATCTGCCAGCCGTTGAAGCTGCCGGCGACCCACCAGGTGGACGACGGCGCTCCGCGGGCCACGAACGCCACCCGGTCGCCCGAGCGGCTGCGCAGCGGCGTGCCTCCGCCCCGATCCACCGCGGCGAAGAAGTCGTCGACGATGCGCGCGCGTTGCTCCGCGCTCGAGGCCGAGGCCAGCGCCGACTTCACGTCGTCGAGCAGAGAGATGTCCGCGGTGAAGGCCGCTTTCGAGCGCTCGCAAAAGACGACTCCCCCGTCGCTGCCCGCGTCCGTCCCCGCGTCCGCCATCGTCGCCCCCGCATCGCCGCCGTCGCTCGTTTCACCGCCGTCGCCGCCACTCGGCGGAAAAGGACCGAGGCATGCCGACGAGAGGACCACCAACGAAGAAACGAGCCACCGCATGGGCGGCGTGGCCTACTCCAACTCGAAAGCCGGAGCCAAGGCCCCTGCGCCGTCAATCGAGGAAGAAGTCGGGCAACAGCGGAGCGCCCGGCTTCACCGCGTACTGCTCGAAGTCGGTCACCCCGGCCTTGCGCAGCACGTCCTCGTCGACGAAGAAGTTGCCGGTGCACTGCCGGCTGGGCTGCGTGAGAATCCAGTGCGCTGCGTCGGCCATGATCTCCGGCTTGCGCGAGGCCTCCACCGCCTCGTGGCCGCCGATCCACTCGATGGCGGCGGTGGCGATGCCCGTCTTCGGCCAGAGCGCGTTCACCGCCACGCCCTCGTCGGCGAACTCCGCCGCCATGCCCAGCACGCACATGCTCATGCCGTACTTGGACATGGTGTAGGCGACGTGGTCCTTGAACCAGCGCGCCTTCATGTTGAGCGGCGGCGAGATGTTCAGGATGTGCGGGTTGGCCGCCTCGAGCAGGTGCGGCAGGCACGCCTGCGAGGTGGCGAACGTGCCGCGCACGTTCACCTGGTGCATCAGGTCGAACTTCTTCATCGGCGTGTGCAGCGTGCCGGTGAGGCTGATGGCGCTGGCGTTGTTGACGCAGATGTCGATGCCGCCGAACACCTCGACCGCCCTGGCCACCGCCTGGGCAATCTGCTCCTCGAAGCGGATGTCGCAGCTCACCGCCAGCGCCTTGCCGCCGAGCGACTCGATTTCCCGAGCCGCAGAGTGAATGGTGCCCGGCAGCTTCGGGTGCGGCTCGGTCGTCTTCGCGGCGATGACGACGTTGGCCCCGTCCTTCGCCGCCCGGAGCGCGATGGCCTTGCCGATGCCCCGGCTGGCCCCGGTGATGAACAGCGTCTTTCCTTTCAGCGTCATCTCGCCTTCTCCAGAAGGTCCTTGTACGCGCGGCCGGCGGGCTCGCCCGATTCGACCGGCAGCCCCTCGGCGGCCCAGCCCGGCTCGAGCCTCCCCTGCTCGTCGCGCGCGCCGCCCATGCCGCAGCGCTGCTCGGCGATGCTCACGTAGCCTGCCTGCTCGAGGAGCTGCGCCGCCCGAATCGACCGCCCGCCCGAGAGGCACCCGACCACCAGCTTCGCGTCCTTCGGCCACACCGACTCGACCACGCGCAAAAAGTCGGGGTTCGGCCGCATCGGGCCGCTGCCGGCGTGCATCAGCGGCACGTTGTACGCCCCCGACGGGTGCGCCTGCGCGAACTCCGCCTCCGAGCGGACATCGAGGTACACCCAACCCTGGTCCAGAAGCTCCTTCGCCTCCTTCGGGCCGACGCGCTTCATGACGCGGCGCACCCTACACCGCGCCCACGCACCGCACCACGTCTTAACCTCCGGACGCTTCCGTTGTTTGAAGGGGGCGTGGCCGCCCGCTACGCCAAGCCCGCCCCCGCCATGCCGCTCGAGCTGGTCGCCTCGCTCGAGCAGAAGAGCGACGACGCGCTCTGCCGCGACTTCCTCCGAGGCAACGCCGCCGCGTTCGGCGAGCTGGTGCGGCGCCACCAGCGGCTCGTCTTCCGCATCGCCCGGCGCTACTGCGACACGCCCGACGAGGCGTTCGACCTGTCGCAGCGGGCCTTCCTCCAGGCGTTCGAGGCAGCGCACAGGGCCCTGAGGCGGCTCGGCCGGGGCGGTGCCTTCGCGTTCCGGCCGTGGCTTCTGCGCATCGCCGTCAACCTGGGGAAGAACCTCGCCCGCGAGAAGCGCCGGTGGATCCGCGCCAGCGAGGAGGAGGCCCAGCCGCTCATGCTCGAGCATGCGAGCGCGCCCGAGGAGCTCGAGCGCAAGCAGAGGCAGGCATTGGCGAGGGCGAAGGTGCACGAGCTGTCTCAGAGGCAGCGCGAGGTCTTCACCCTGCGCGTCGACGGCGGCCTGTCGTTCTCCGAGATCGCCGAGGTGCTCGGCATTCAGGAAGGCAACGCCAAGACCCACTTCCACTACGCCGTGAAGCGGCTCAAGGAGCTGCTCGAGGAGGCGAGATGACCTGCGACGAATGCGAAGCGCTGCTCATCGACGCATCGGCCGGCCCGGCCGGGCGGCCCGAGGCGCTGAAAGCGCACCTCGAATCCTGCCCGCGCTGCGCGGCGTTCGACGAGGCGATTCGCGAGGTGCTCGAGCTGGCTGCGCTGCCCCCGCTCGGCCCCGACGACGAGCGCCTGCTCGCGAGCCTCCCCGCGGCCACGCTGGCCCGCCACAGCGAGCGCGAGAAGAGGCGCACCTTCGCCCGCCGCTTTGCCTCGCTGGCCGCGGCCGCCGGGATCGGAGCCCTGGTGGCCACCGCCGCGCTGACGCTCACCGGCCGCGAGGTGCCTTCACCCGCGTCCGACCAGGCTTGGGCCGAGCTGGCCGACGTGGCCGAGCCCGAAGCCGCCGGGCCCGAGCTCGGCCCGGCTTTCGAATTCGCCGCGCTCGAAGTGGGGTGGACCGGCGAGGCCGAGTTCGAGCTGACCGACGTTTCAACCGACTCACCCGAGGAGATGCCATGAAGAAGCTGCTCACCGTCGCGCTGCTCACCCTCTCCGGCCTGGCCTCCGCCGCGCCGCCCGAGGCGTGGCAGAAGAACCCGTGGCCGGATCCGTCCGAGCTCAAGGAGAAGGCCGAGCGCCGCATGCGGCTGCTCCAGGTGCTCGAGCTGGCCGAGACGCTCCAGCTCTCGGAGCCCGAGGCGCTCAGGCTGGCGGAGAAGATCCGCTCGTTCGACGCGAAGCGGAAGCCGCTCCGCGAGCAGATGGCCGAGGCGATGAAGACGGTGCGGGCCGCAGCCGACGGCGACTCTGCGGCGCTTTCGCAGGTCGACGCGGCCGTCGACCGCATTCTCGACAGCCGGGCCCGCCTGGCCGCCATCGACCAGGAGATGTTCAAGGCCGTCTCGCGCGACCTTTCGCCTCAGAAGAAGGCGCAGCTCGCCGTCTTCTTCGCGCGCATGCACGAGGACCGCGTGCTGATGAAGGGGGCCTTCAAGCCGCGCATGAAGATGAAGCACGTGGGCGACTGACGCCCGACGCTACGCGCGGTACGTCCAGTGCCAGAACTCGCCGCGCACGTCGTTGACGAAGCCGAAGCGGCGCGCGTTGGCGGCCAGCCACCGGTAGGCCCTCGTCCGGTAGCCGCCGACGCCGCCGATGTCCATCGACAGGCCCTGCTGGTGGTTGGAATAGCCGGGACGGGCGGCGCGCCCCGAGCCGTAGCGGCGGTACAGCGCCGCCTGTTGCGCGTAGGTGCGGAAGCCGCTCAGCGGGTAGATGCCAAGCCCCGCCCGCCGCGCCGCAGACAGCAATGCCCTGAACGCCTGGGCCGCCGCGTCTGCATGAACTGGCCGTTGCCCACCGGCGCCACCCGAAGCGAGAACGGACGCCCATTGCGGTAGCCGGTGACGAGTCGCGTGCCGGCGGTCGACGCTTCGCCGACGCTCGAGGTGGAGCTCGCCGGCGCAGCGCCACCACTCCTCAGCGCGGCCCAGGTCTTGGGGCCCACCACGCCGTCGGGCGACAACCCTCGGGCCCGCTGGAACAAGCGCACCGCCGCCAGCGTCCGCGGGCCGAACGCCCCGTCGGCGGCGATGCCGTAGCCCTTCTCGCGCAAGAGCCGCTGCATCGTCGCCACCGAGGCCCCGCGGCTCCCCAGGCGCAGCACCGGCGAGGCGGAGCCCGACGCGGGCCGCTGAACGCCACCGCGCAGCGCCCCCCAGGTCTGCGCGCCCACGACACCGTCGGGCGACAGCCCCCGGGCCCGCTGGAACATGCGGACCGCCGCCAGCGTTCGCGGGCCGAAGGCTCCGTCGGCCGCGATGCCGTAACGCTTCTGCCGGAGCAGCCGCTGCAGCATCAGCACCGCCTGCCCGCGG
>FWPU01011974.1_pt1 | contig 11775 bp, 10 predicted proteins | sample 2228361 | NCBI WGS metagenome assembly FWPU01 (sample SAMEA103939777, study PRJEB20133) | metagenome | reverse complement strand
GCATTTTTCACCTTATTGAAAAACGCACCCTGGCCGCAGCCTATCGTTTTTACACAGGCCGTGAACTTACGCATGCCCATTCGGCTGAGGCCGACACGCTGGCCTCTATAGAAGTGTTGCTGGCGCAAATACAACGCTACCAAAACCAGCCCGTGCTGGACGGCAGCGGCCGGAAAATAGGCGAAATAAAAAACGACATGGAAGAACTGGCCCGACTGAGTGCCTCGGACATGGTTGACCTGGCCGGCCGGATAATACGAAACGAAAAAGGTGAAGAAATTTTCAACTTCGGAAAACACAAAAACAAAAAAGTGCTGGATGTGCTGCGCGATGAACCCTCGTACTACGACTGGATGATGAACGGTGACTTCCCCATGGATACCAAGAGAAAACTTACCGAAATAAAACTCAGAGGATTTAGGCGGTAACGACCTGACGATTTTAAGGCTAAAATTTTTCCGGCACCGGAACATTTATCCAGTTTTCTCTGCCTAATCTCTTCTTAGGGCATGCGCTCCCACACTTCGTTTACAGTATTGCCGGTGGTGCCTTTGCCCTTATGAAACCAGTCGTTTCCGTCCAGCCGGTAATCGAAGGTCAAACTCATACCTACCCGGCCATCATCGCGCGAAAAGAAGCGGATGTTCTCGGTATATTTTCCGATTTCTGTTGCATAAGTGCCTCCGCCCGTACCCAGAAACTGCCGGGTTTGCCGGTTAAAGGCCGCCCACTAGAAATACTTACCCGATAGCACTTTAATGGTTTGCCGGGGCGAATCGGTGCTGCGACGTTGCTCCGGCATACCCGTGGCATCCACGCGGGCAGCGAACCGCCAGGTACCAGTAAGCAGGGTTGGTGTTTCATCGGCACGTATCCATACTTCGGCCACCTGCCCCGTCAGAGTTTAACACTTCCAGTTTGTTAGCAGCAAGCCGCAACGCAAAACTGCCCGTGGTGCCCACCCGGCTGCTATCGGCTGAGTGGAAATCATAGGTTTCGGTATATTTTTCTGCCTGCAGGAAATAACGACCTCCGTAAGCAAACAAAAACCTTCCCTCTGCATTGCGGGCACCACACATGAAATAATTACCCGCAGAGTAAATTTTAATGACCTCACTATTGTCGTTTACCGCCTGTTTCCAGGCTCCGGTTACAGGCTGCGCTCCCATCAGGAAAGGATAAGCGAACAACCAGCTTAAATAAAATGTACGATACTTCATGTCAATTTCCGCCTTTGTAGTATTTCAAGGCTTCGGGCATCCACTTGTTCAGATCGGTAACACGGGTTTCATGCGACGGGTGGGTTGAGAGAAACTCCGGAGGCTGCTGCCCTCCGCTCATTTCGGTCATGCGTTCCCAGAATTTCGGGGCCTCGCGCGGGTCGTATCCGGCTAACGACATAAAAATCAATCCCATATAATCAGCTTCTGATTCGTGTTGACGACTGAATTTAAGAATGCCCAGGTTGGTGCCAATACCCATGGCCTGCAGTAAAAGTTCCTTACCGGCAGTTGGATTTTGCCCCATAAGGGCCGAAAAGGTTCCCAGCCCGAACTGTGCCAGCATTTGCTGGCTTATTCTTTCCCGGCCATGATTGGCTATGGCATGAGCCACTTCATGCCCCATGACTACCGCCACCCCCAGTTCGTCTTTACATATCGGCAAAATGCCCGTGTAAAAAGCAACCTTACCACCGGGCATGCACCAGGCATTTACAGTCTTGGGGTCGTCAATCAAATTAAATTCCCACTCGAACCCGGCAAGCTGGTCGGCCATGTTTCGCTCGGCCATGTATTGTTCTACCGCTTTTTGTATGCGAACCCCTACCCGCCTGATCATTTCTGTTTGCTGCTGATTATTCGATAAGGGCCCGTTACGGATAACCTCCTGGTATTGTTGTGCCGCCAAAGGCAGGATCTCGGCATTCGAAACCAACGCCAACTGCTTACGACCTGTTACCGCTACCGAAGTGCAGGCCATTACCGCACCCGCAAACAGGATAAATCCGATTTTTTGCCACATAATTTTACCAAAGGTTACAGAACACCGTAAAGTTGTTCATAGTTTTGTGAAAAATAAAATAATACCCATGCGCATTTTTGCCATAGGCCGCAACTATGTAGAGCATATCCGCGAACTGAACAACGAGCGTCCTGACGAGCCGGTAATTTTTACCAAACCCGACACCGCGCTGTTGCGTCATAACGAACCTTTTCATTATCCGGCGTTTTCAAACGACATTCACCACGAAGTAGAGCTGGTGTTGCGAATTGGAAAAGAAGGAAAAAATATTCCCGAAGCACGCGCACTGGAACATGTTGAAGCCATCGGCATAGGCATTGACTTTACTGCGCGCGACCTGCAGCAGAAAGCCAAGGAAAAAGGACTGCCGTGGGACATCGCCAAAGGTTTTGACGGCTCCGCTCCCGTCTCCGATACGTTCATCCCATTACAGCAATTTCCCGACCTGAATCAAATTCATTTCAGCCTGCAGGTTAACGGACAACTGAAGCAACATGGCCATACCGGACTCATGATTTTCAGCTTCGCTTACATCATATCCTATCTTTCACGTTTTTTTACGATAAGGCAGGGCGACCTGATTTTTACGGGCACACCAAAAGGTGTTGGCCCCGTGATACCCGGTAACGTGTTGCAAGCGTTTATTGAGAGTGAAAAGTTGCTGGAAGTTGAGGTACTTTAAAGTATCGCTATGCTTGTTAGTGTTGGGTTGGGTTGAGGTAAGAGCCCAACTGGGTGAGCCTGCCGAAGCCGCCCCGGTGCAATTCCTTTTTCCCATACGCCCGGGCACGCCCGCATCGCTTGCCGGAACCATGAGCGAACTGCGCAGCACCCATTTTCATACCGGTATTGACATCCGCACCAACAACCAGATTGGCTGGCCCGTGCGTGCAGCCGAAGCCGGCTACGTTTGGCGTGCTACTGTTTCACCCGGAGGTTTTGGCCTGGCAATGTACGTTAAACACGCCAACGGATATACCACCGTGTACGGACACCTGGACCGCTTCAGAGCTGATATTCATGATTACGTGCGCCAGGAACGGTACCGAAGAAAAACATCGACTATCGACCTTTACTTTAGGAAAAACCAGTTTCCGGTTAACCGGGGCGATACCATAGCCTACGCCGGCAACTCAGGTTCCTCGGCCGGTCCGCACCTGCATTTCGACATCCGCAACGAAGAGGGACATGCGCTTGACCCCGCTGCTTTTATGTTTAGCGAGATTACAGACAAAACATCACCGGTAGTAAAAAAAATCGCTGTTCGTCCGCTTGGCCCGCATGCGCGTGTGAACGATATGTTCGATCGTGCCGAATTTTATGTTGTCCGTTCGGGCAACCAGTATAGTTTGCCCGAACCCATACTGGCCCACGGAAAGGTGGGAATTGAAGTGCTTGCCTATGACATAGTTGACCTCCCCGCCTACAAATGCCGAGTAAATTTTATTGAAGTAAATGTTGACAATAAACTGATTTTTAAACAGGGTATTACCCGCATCAATCCGGCCGACAGCCGCCAGATCTTTACCCTTACCAATTACCGGGCGTTCAGGCAAAGTGGCAACATGTTCTATAAACTCTACATCGACTCAGGTAATGAACTGCCCTTTTACGAATCGGTAAACCGCGGCATAATTGAAGTAACAGGTAGCGAGCCGGTTCGGGTACAGATCAAACTATCCGACATACAAGGCAACAGTTCATTTGTTTATCTTACCCTGCAGCCCTCTGACCCACCCGTGGCCGTAAAATGGCTGGAACCCGTTAAGGAACTGGATTGGACTACCGAGCGCCGCATTTGGAAAATTACCGCTCCCACCTGTTCGGTGAATGCACTGGCCTGGCGCAACGGTGAGCCGAAGGTTGTGGAGGCCGCCTATCTTAACTCAGCCACAACCGTATATTTAATTGATTTGCTGGAGCCCCTGCCCGATTCAGTGGTTATCTGCAACCAAAAAATAACACCTCCTGTAAAGGCCATTGTACCCCCTAACGCGAATTTTACCTTCACCAGCCCGGCCATTGATGTACGCTTCGGTCGTTTCGACCTGTTCGATACCCTGTTTTTCGATGCCCGGTATGAGCCGGGAAGTCAAGGGTTCGAACGGTTTATTGTGGGCGATAAAAATGTACCCCTAAGGCAGTCGGTAGAGGTTACGCTTCGGCCCGGCCGTGTGCCGGAAAACCCCGCACAATGGGCAGCGTACCGCATCAACGGCAAGAGCTATGTGTACATGGGTGGTAAATGGACAGCCAATGCCCTTTCATTTTTCACACGCGACTTTGGTGATTTCGCAATTTTACCCGACACCCTTCCGCCTACTGTCATGCCGCTTGAGCTGAACAGAAGCGAAATAAGGCTGCGTGTGCGCGATGACCTTTCCGGCATAGGTAACTACCACGCTACCCTTAACGGAGAGTGGCTGTTGTTGAATTATGATGAAAAAACACAAACCCTCACGGCCGAACCGCTGGTACCCCAAAGTTTTTTCAAAGGAGAGCTTATCGTTACGGTTACCGATAATTGCAGGAACCAAACTCTTTTCAGGTATACCATACCCTGAATTCAAGCAGTGGTAATTTGTTGATTTTTTTCTAAAAAAGGCTACTTATCCATTTGAGATTTGATATTAGATTTAGTGAAATTTTAATCTAAAATTTAAACCTATATGCAATTAAAACCCGGCCAGAAAGCCCCCGATTTTACCGCTAAAGATCAGGATGGCAACACCGTTTCGTTAGACGACTACAAAGGAAAAAAGCTGGTGTTGTACTTTTACCCGCGCGACATGACCTCGGGCTGCACTGCCGAAGCCTGCAACCTGCGCGATAATTATCAGGCCCTTCAGAAAAAGGGCTACGAAGTGCTGGGTGTAAGCACCGATACCGAAGAATCGCACCGCAAATTCATTACCAAAGAAAAACTGCCTTTTCGCCTGCTGGCCGATACGGACAAGCAGGTGCACCTGAAGTACGGCACCTGGGTTGAAAAGTCGCTTTACGGACGCAAATACATGGGCACAGCCCGTGTAACTTTTATAATTGACGAAAACGGAGTAATAAAAGAGATTATAGAAAAAGTAGATACACGCAACCACGCTGCCCAAATCCTTAAAGAAGCGCCTGCTGCCAAGAAAACAACTCCGGCAAAAGTTAAACGCGTAACCTCAAAGAGCACAGATACCGGTAAGAAAAAGGCGGGCAGGAAAAAGAGTGTTGCGAAATCCAGGTCGCGCAAAAAGTAATTATTCTATCTTCGCGGCTTGAGCAATTAGGGCATGACAACCACAGACCTTAACCAGCTAAAAACCTTGTGCGCGCAAATTCGCAGAGATATTGTGCGCATGGTGCACGCCTGCCAGAGCGGCCACCCCGGTGGTTCACTGGGCTGCACCGAATTTTTCGTGGCCTTGTATTTTCATATTCTGCGCAGAAAACCCGGCTTCGATATGGACGGCAAAGGCGAAGACATCTTCTTTCTTTCCAACGGGCATATATCGCCTGTATGGTATGCCACCCTGGCCCGTGCCGGTTATTTTAATACGAAAGAACTGGCCACATTTCGGCTTATCAACTCAAGGCTCCAGGGGCACCCGGCCACGCACGAAGGACTTCCTGGCATACGCGTGGCTTCGGGGTCTTTGGGTCAGGGGCTGTCGGTTGCCATCGGTGCGGCCCAGGCCAAAAAACTCAATGCCGACCCTCACCTGGTGTTCGTACTGATGGGCGATGGCGAACAGCAGGAAGGACAAATATGGGAAGCGGCCATGTATGCCGCTCACCACAAAGTGGATAATTTAATTGCTACCATTGACTGCAACGGACAGCAGATTGACGGGGCCGTTAAAGAGGTTATGGATTTGAAAAATCTGCGCGCCAAATACGAAGCCTTCGGTTGGGAAGTGCAGGAATTCAACGGCAACAACCTGGAAGAAGTAATTTCAGGCTTGCAAAAGGCCGCAACCCTTACCGGTAAGGGCAAGCCTGTACTTAACCTGATGCACACCGAGATGGGGTACGGTGTGGATTTTATGATGGGCTCACACAAATGGCACGGTGTAGCCCCTAACGATGAGGAATTTGCCCGTGCCATGGCCCAACTGCCTCCTACCCCGCTGGGCGATTACTGAATCAGTAAGTCAGGCTGCAGTCCAGGCGCCAGAGTATAACATAAAAGGCTTCCCCTTTACGGAGAAGCCTTTTGGTTTTACATCGAATAACACTATTTCATTTGTCCATACTGGCGCGAGTAGCTTTCGTACAGTTCCTGCTGGTTACCCGGCAGGATAATGCGCTTACCGCTAATGAAAGCCATAATAAGGTTGTTGGTGCGGTAATCAAGGGCATCGCCTTCGCTTACAAATAAGGTAGCATCTTTGCCGGGTTCCAGCGAGCCCACCCGTTTGTCAATACCCAGGGCACGGGCTGTGTTAAGGGTAATGGTTTTCAGGGCTTCTTCTTTATCCATTCCGTAGGCTACAGCTGTTCCGGCAAAGAAGGGCAGGTTACGACCATTGTGGAGGGCTCCGGCACAGTATAGAGACACCTGCACGCCGGACTGTTGCAGCAAATATGGTGCACGAAAAGGCAGGTCGATGTCGTCATCAATGCGGTCGGGCAAGTTGTGTGTGTCCTGCAGCACAACCGGTATGTTGTTTTCCTTCAGAAAATCGGCTACCCAAACAGCTGCCGTACCGGTTAACAAAGTAATTTTCTGCACACCCTGTTGTTGTGCAAACCGTACGGCTTCAATGATTTCTTTGGGTGCACCGGCATGGATAAACAGAATTTTGCTGCCGTTGTACAATCCCTGCATGGCTTCGAACTTCAGGTTCGTTTCGCGCTGAGCCTGTTGTCCATAGGCCCTGGCTTCGGTAAAAAACTGCCGCAATTCGCTTACTTCTTTATCATAATCGGCATTGGGCTGCTCGCTAAAGGTAAATGTGTTGAAGTCGAATTGTCTTCGCACAAGTGAAGGCCAGTTCATGTGAACACCGATATCTACTGTATGGGCGGCATCTTCCCAGTTCCAGCCATCCAGTTCCATAACCGAAGAGGTACCCGAAATCAATCCGCCGGTGGGCGTGGTTTCGGCTAACAGCACTCCGTTAAACCTGAAGGTGGGAATAAACTCGCTGTCGGTATTGTAGGCAATCAGGCTGCGCACGTTGGGGTTTAGTTCGCCCCTTTCCTGGTAGTCGTTCATCGCCCGGATGGATGACACTTCCTGTAAACCCAACTGGGAGTTAGGCAGGATAAAGCCCGGATAAACATGCTTGCCGCTGACATGAATGACCTCATACCATGAAAGATTGGGGTTGGAAGAAGCCGGAGCTACAATGGTAATTTTACCCTTATCGAAACCGATAACGGCATTTTCAATAACCTGACCATTGCCCAGGTGGGCTGTGGCACCGGTAAGCGCTATGGGCTTAGACTGGGGCGGAGCCGGCACGGGAGTTTGCGCCTGCAACGCAAGGGTCGTGGCCAGCAACAGAAGGGTGATATTTTTAATCAGGGTTTTCATATCAATCAACATTATCCGTATCAAAAATCAATGTTCGTGGTCGTGAAATTCTACACCCAGTACATCTTCGCAATGGAACATAACTTGCGAGCGGCCTTCACCGCGCTGAGTGGGCGCCCCCTGGCGCTTGGCGTCTTTCATTTTCTGAACCAGGCGGGCGCGTTCGGCCTCCTGTTCTTTGCGGTTTTGGGCATCTTTTTCAATATCGAAATAAACCTTTCCGTCGATGATGGTTTTTTCGGCTTTGGCATAAACCGATAGCGGATGGTTAGACCACAATACCACATCGGCCGATTTGCCTACTTTAATGCTGCCCATCTGGTTATCGAGGTGAAGCATTTTGGCCGGATTGAGGGTTACGGTTTTGAGGGCTTCTTCTTCACTCAGTCTTCCATATTTTACAGTTTTGGCGGCTTCCTGATTTAACCTTCTGCCCATTTCAGCGTCATCTGAGTTAATGGCGGTAAGCACACCTGCACGGGTTAAAATGGCGGCATTGTACGGAATGGCATACCGCACCTCCCATTTGTAGTTCCACCAGTCGGCAAATGACGAGGCCGCTACGCCATGCTGTGCCATCTTATCGGCTACTTTATAACCTTCCAGAATATGGGTAAAGGTGTTTACCCTAAAGTTAAACCGTTCGGCCACCCTCATGAGCATATTGATTTCGCTCTGCACATAGGAATGGCAAGTGATGAACAGTTTTTTATTCAATATGTCCAGCATCGCTTCATCGGCCAGGTCGCGGCGGGGTTTAATGGCCAGGGCTTTTTCTTTAGCGGGCAGGTTGTTGTAGGCATCCCACTTCTTTTTGTATTCCAAAGCGCTGGTAAAGGCATCAATATACACCTGTTCAACGCCCATACGGGTTTGCGGATAGCGGATGGAGCTGGGGTTGGCCGTACGCTTTACGTTTTCACCCAAAGCAAACTTAATGAACCGGTCGGCTCCCTGTATTTTGTAGTTTTCGGGCGCCTCGCCCCAGCGCAGTTTAACTAGGGCCGACTGTCCGCCGATGGGGTTAGCCGATCCGTGCAGAATTTGTACGGCTACCACACCCCCTGCAAGTGCACGGTACACGTTTACATTTTCAGCATCGATGTTATCGCCAATGCGCACCATGCCTGAGTTGGTAGCAACATCGTTTACACTTGCCGTTGCTATGTGCGAGTGTTCATCGATGATGCCCGGAGTAAGGTGCTTGCCGGTGCCGTCTATAATGCGGGCCCCCGGCTCGGTAAGGTTTTTACCTATGCGTGCAATTTTTCCATCTTTTATCAGCACATCGGTATTCTGCAATATGCCTTCGGCCTCATTGGTCCACACGGTGGCGTTTTTAATAATCATGGTCTCGGCAACGGGCAAAGAAGGATAGCCATGGGCAATGAACGGGTAGATAACCTTACCCACCTCGGGTGTTTTCCTTTCGGCCCCACCCTGCCGGCCCGAACCATTATTTTTCGCATCTCCGGTGCGCGCAGCCGTCCAGTTTACCCACTGCCCGTTAACCAGCTGGCCTTTGCCTTTCCAGCCGCCGGCTTCTGACCAGCCCGACAGGCGAATGGTGCCGCTCTCTTTCGGGATGGGCTTGAAACTAAGCGTTATCAGATTTTCTTTAAAGGTGGCGGTGGCATCAACCGAGGTGGTATCGTTTAACTTTACTTTTGCTTTATGCGCTCCCGGCTCGCCCGATACTTCTAACACATAGTTTGTACCGGCCACCGAAAGTTGGTAGTTTCCGCTGAAATCGCGGGTGTCTAAAGGTTTTATGCCGTAAGGTTTTCCTTGTATCCAGTTTTCATAGATAATGGTCTTGTCGTCAAAAATCTTTCCTGAAGTAATAAGAAAGTTAGCCACCATACCCTTTCTGAGGCTGCCTACCTGATTATCCATACCAACCAGTCTGGCCGGTGTGGCGGTAAGCGCCTGCAGGGCGGCAGTTTCGCTCAGGCCGTATTCTATGGCCTTCCGGATGTTGGGTATAAAATCGGCCACCCTGCGCAAGCCCTGGGCGGTAATGGCAAAAGTTAATCCGGCTTTTTCCAGCGCTGCCAGGTTAGTGGGCGCCAGTTCCCAATGCTTCATTTCGGCCAGCGATACACGGGCTGCATCCAGCGGATCTTCCACATCGTAGGCATCGGGGTAGTTTACCGGAACAATGATGGCGGCTTTGGTTGCCTTTATTTCGGCTATGCGCTTATATTCATCTCCTCCGCCTTTAATGATATACTGCACGCCAAATTCATCGCCTAATTTATCGGCCCGCAGTACGTTCATCCAGCTGTTGGCTTCAAAAATCTGGGGCAGCTTTTGGTTCTGAATCCAGGCCTCCAATGAGTTATCGGCAAACGGACGGGGGTTGTGGCTGCCGAACCATTCTGCATCCAGATAGGTTTGTCGCAACAAAGCAATGCAGCCCATGAGCGAGGAAGGATAATTCTGTGTTGATGAACCCTTATTGAACGAGTAAAAAGCGGCTGCTCTCTGTCGAAGCATAACCTGGTTGTCGGTGGTTTCGCCCAGGGTTACGAAGGCACCGGTGCCGCGCGCCAGTCCGTCGGGCTTATGGGTAAGCACAGACCCAAAACCGGCCTTGCGCAACTCGTCGGCCGTTTTGGTATTAAGCGTAAACTCATCGGCTGCGTGATAGTGCGAGCGTATAGCCTGGTTGGCATTATAGGCGCCCTTGGTGTTGGATTGGATTTGCTCTACGCCACCAAAGCCTCCGCCTCGCGGCCGCTGCACTTCGGGCAGTCCGTAATAAGAAGCCAGATCGATAAAGGCAGGATAAATGTATTTGCCTTTCAGATCGTACACCACATAGCCTTTAGGTATGCTGATGTTGTTACCCACCTGCTCAATCTTACCGTCTTTTACCAGCAAGGTGGCATCAGTAAGTGTGGTTTGTGCATCAACAACCACCGTGGCATGGGTAAAGGCAAACAAACCCGACCGCGGATCTTTTACATCATTTCGCGGAAAGGTTTCCTGCGCAAACAATGGCAGTGAAGCCCATAAGGCCGCACAGAGTAACAGTCTTTTCATAATAAGAAACATCATTTAAACTTTGAAAAGTAAAAATTGCCATATCGCTACCCAAAAACTAAGGGATGTGCGGTAAAATAACCTGTTAAGTGCTAAGCGCTCCGGCTTTTTCTTTATCTTCCATAAATGATTAAGCTGCAGATACTAAATGCGTTTTTCTTTGCTTTCCACACAGCCCTCATGCTGTTCAACCTGTTGGGGTGGCTTTTTCCGCGCACAAGAAAACTGCATCTGCTTTGCCTGGGCCTTACCGCCTTTTCGTGGTTTGTACTGGGATGGTGGTACGGATGGGGTTACTGCTTCTGCACCGACTGGCACTGGCAGGTTCGTGCAGCTTTGGGACTGCCCAACCCGTCGGCCTCCTATGTTCATTTTCTCATTGTTCTACTTACTCCGTGGAATCCTGCTTCCGCCTGGGCCGATGCCATTGCGTTGGGCGGTTTTATTATTGGCTTGGCCGGTGCGGCGGGTGTCCGTTTAAGGAAGCGCAAAGCCGGAGCCCGATAACCCTAATTATTTGCGATGCTGTTTCATAAATTCAATGGGGTGTGGTATTATTGCCCGGTATGAGTTCTGCAACCGCAACTGCTGTTACCCGCTATACCTATTCGGAAAAAAAAGATACGCGCTCCGGCTTTGGTGCCGGTTTACTGGAGGCCGGCCGCCGGAACGAGCATGTCGTGGCACTCTGTGCCGACCTTACCGGCTCGTTGAAAATGGATGCATTTAAGAAGGAGATCCCTCATCGGTTTTTTCAGGTGGGCATTGCCGAAGCCAACATGGTCGCGCTCGGCGCCGGTCTCGCCTCGGCCGGAAAACTGGCCTTCGTTTCCAGCTTCTCCTGCTTCGTGCTCAACAAAGGCTTCGAACAGCTTCGGGTGAAGGTGGCGTATCAGAACGTAAAAGTCAAGGTAGTGGGCACCCACAGCGGGATCTCGATCGGCGAGGATGGTCCTTCGCAAATGAGCGTCGAGGATCTCGGCCTTGCCTGCTCGCTGCCGGGCTTTGTGGTGCTCAGTCCCGCCGACGAGGTGTCGATGAAGGCTCTGGTGCACGCCGCCGCCGCGCATCTGGGGCCTGTATTCATCCGGGCCGGCCGGGCGAAAGCCCCGGTCGTCTACAACGGCGATCAGAAATTTGGGATCGGCGGTTCGGTCCAGCTCACCGAGGGCAGCGAT
>FWPU01011964.1_pt1 | contig 11786 bp, 6 predicted proteins | sample 2228361 | NCBI WGS metagenome assembly FWPU01 (sample SAMEA103939777, study PRJEB20133) | metagenome | reverse complement strand
TAATCTCGAGTTTAGATAAATGATCGGGGCGGTCTGCGACTTGCGCAAAACCGCCCCATGATAGATACTTCTGGTATCTCGACCAGGAGGTGTCTATCATGCAGCAGTTTGACAAGTTAATCGAATTTCGTCAAGCCGTCTACGATCGTGTGCTCACTCGATACAAGGATGCGCAGTTCGAGTTGGTTGATGCGCTGCTTCTCAGCGCACCGATCCACTCCTTTCCCGAGTTGAGCTGTTCGCCCGCCTTTCGGCGTCAGTGGCACAGTGTCTACACAGCCGTAGAGGACGGACGTCAGGACCGGGAGTGGCTGGAAGACTATCTGGTTCAGCTTCTGCCAACCGAGGATTGGTTGGTATTTCCGCTGGACACCACCGCTTGGCCTCACGCGGCCGCGCGGACCATGCCCGACCGGCAATACGTTCATAGCGGCTCGGACACGGGCCTTGGCTCACCGGTCGTGGTGGGTCACCCCTATTCTGTGTTGGCCTGGGCACCAGAGCGAAACAGCAGTTGGGCGCCGCCGCTATCGGTCCATCGGGTTCCGAGTGAGAAGACAGATGTCGAGGTTGGCGTGGAGCAGGTCAAGCAGTTGTGCCATGCCCGGCAGGCCGAGATGCTCCAGTTCTTTCACCTCATTGTGGCCGATGGCAAGTACGGGAACCACAGCTTTCTCGGACCGCTGCAGGAAGAGCCCTGTGGTGTCTTGGTGCGAATGCGCTGTGATCGAGTGGTGTACAAGTCGCCGGGCGAGTACAGCGGTCATGGTCGTCCTCCGGTGCACGGGGCCCGGTTTGCGTTCAAAGAGCCCGAAACCTGGGGAGAGCCACAGGAGAGGGTCGAAGTGGAAGATGAGAAGTGGGGCAAGGTTCGCCTCCGACGTTGGGATGGTCTCCACGCTCGCCAGGACGCGAAAACGGTGTTCAGTGTCCTGTTGGTGGAGACCCACCTGGAACGCGAATCTCCGCCCCGGCCTTTGTGGTTGGCCTACCTGCCGCCATCCCACCAACAGCCCAAGGAGCAACCTGTGGTTCGTCTCTGGCATAGCTACGAATATCGCTGGCCGGTTGAACCTGGGACCCGGTTTCGCAAGCAGTCCTTGGCCTGGATATTGCCCCGCTTTCAGGATGCGGATGCCTGCGACCGCTGGACGCTGCTGGTCACGTTGGCCCAGTGGCAGTTGTTTCTGGCCCGGGACCTGATCGTAGATCAGCCTCTGCCTTGGCAGCGAACGCAGGAGAAACCGACACCAGAACGCGTGCTTCAAGGGTTGGGAGGCCTTTTCAGCCAGATTCCCACACCGGCCCGGGCACCGAAAACTCGCGGAAAGTCTCCCGGCTGGCCGAAAGGGCGAGTGCGGGCGCGTCGTGACCGGCAGCGAGTCACCAAAAAGAGGAAGAAGAAGACCAAGAAGAAGCGGTAGACGTTCGTTTGCGCCTCGAAACTCGATTGTTAACGTCCTGGTTGGCGCTGGACTATCTCCAGCGCATCACCGGTTATCTAAATGCGAATACAGACAGTTAGCAAAACTACAGTTTTTTTACCCGTCTCACGGCGGTTGGCAAAACCGCCCTACAGGTAGGTGGGGTTTGTTACCCGGCCGGTCATGGTGCTCTGCATTCGCGCAGACACCACTCGCAGCCGTAGGGCAGAGCCTGGGCGTTATCAACCCCCTCGACCGTGCACCGGACCAGGTGCGCCCGATTGCAGTCGGTTGAGCCCCCCGGTTTTACCTCCAGGATTCTGGCCCACACGGTGCGCGTCTCGTGGTTCTGCTCCTTGGCCGCATCTGGCTCGTAGCGGATTTCGCACACGATTACTTTTTGCAGCTCTTTGAGCGGCACGGTCAGGCCAAATTCAGCCGGGTTGATAGACTTGTCTGCATCTTGGCGATAGCTACACAGATAGGGCCGGGCGCGGTTGGGATCGGCTACAATATCCAGATAGAAAGCCAGGACACTTTTCTCCGGATAGTACACCTGAGAGACCTCTGCCGGCCGCCCTGTGCCAAAGCTGAGCTCCTGCTCCACCGGGTCGAGCAGGGTCTGAGTGCCGGGCTTGAAATAGGATCCTTGTTGCGGGGTGTACACCCGCCTGACGGCGAACTGACTCCGCTCAAAGCCTGCCCGGTCCCACACGGTGACGACCCCGTTCTCCAGATTTATCTCTACCCAACCGGTGCTACGGAATGAGCCGATGTTCTCGTAGCGCAGGCGCCACTCGTCGGGCAGGGGCTGACCGGGATGTTCCCGTTGCCAGCGCAGACGCTCGGTGCAACTGGGTTCGACCCCTACCTTGCGAAAGATGTTGAGATCGCTGCGGTAGCCGCCACTACCGCTGCCAGCAATGACTACCTCTGGCCAGTCCCGCCCTCTCGACTTGGGGTCCTGATAGGCGATCATGTTCGCTACACCGAGGAACTCGGCCCCGCTCTCACCCAGGTAATCGTACGCCACCGGTACCAGCTCAAAGGCCTGGATGGCGGGAGGGCGGCAATTATCGGGGTCATAGATGGCTGCGCCAAAAGGCCCGCCGGGAGAATCGTAGCGGTAAAAGACCAACCACTCCTCTTTTTGTGGCTCGTCGGCCAGGTCGGTGTCCACCCGGTGGATGTAGTTCAGGTCGGCAAGCCCTGGGACTATATCACCCAGGTAGATGATCCTGTCCCCGGTCAACATGCGTGCCAGGAGCACACGGCCGCGGGAGGGGTTGTATCTGAAAACGTAGACCAGGATCATATAGCCCAAGATGGCCGACACTGCCACCCACACCAGGAAAAGGATGAGCTTGTTTGGCTTGGGGGCGTCGGGGGGGCGAAAAATCGCCAGCAACAAGACCAGGAACGAGATACCCAAGGCCAGGATGGCGATGGCAACGGTCGTATTCACCGGGCTTTTCCTCAATTTGCCGAGGTGGCCGATGGCTCTGGCAGGAGCGCCACCGGCAGCACTTCTTCCATCCGGTCCACAAAGATGAACTTCAGGTCGCGTTTCACCCGCTTGGGGATCTCGACCATATCCTTCTTGTTCTGCTTGGGCAGCAGCACCGTCTTTAATCCGGCGCGATGGGCGGCCAACACCTTCTCTTTCAGCCCACCGATGGGCAACACCCGGCCGCGCAACGTGATCTCGCCGGTCATGGCCATATCGCCGTGAACCGGTCGCTGGATCAGCGCCGAGATGAGCGCCGTGGCCATGGTCACCCCGGCCGACGGGCCATCCTTGGGGATGGCTCCTTCTGGCACATGGATGTGGATGTCCAGTTTGTCAAAGTCCACGTCGCCAATGCCCAACTCCTGAGCGTGAGAGCGGGCGTACGACAGCGCCGCCTGGGCCGACTCTTGCATGACCTCCCCCAACTGGCCGGTGAGGATAAGCGACCCCTTGCCGTCCATGAGCGACACCTCCACCGGCAGCAGGTCGCCGCCGGCCTCTGTCCAGGCGATGCCGATGGCCAGGCCGATCTCGTCGGTGCGGCTCATTTCGTCATGCAAAAAGCGCGGCGGCCCCAGGTATCTGGGCAGCGATTGGGCCAGGATGTGATGGGGCACCGGTTTTCCCTCGGCCACCCGCCGCGCCACCTTGCGGCACACGTTGGCGATCTCCCGCTCCAGGTTGCGCACCCCGGCCTCGTAGGTGTACTCGCGGATCATGGTCCGCAGCGCCTTCTCCGAAAAGTCAAGCCGACGCTCTGGGGTGTCGAGCCCGTTCTCGGCCAACTGTCGGGGGATGAGGAACTGGCGGGCAATGGCCAGTTTTTCCTCCTCGATGTAGCCTGGGAACTCGATCACCTCCATCCGGTCGCGCAGCGCCGGCGGGATCGGGTCCAGGATGTTGGCGGTGGTGATAAACATCACCCGCGATAGGTCATAGGGTACATCCAGGTAGTGATCGGAAAAGGCGTGGTTCTGTTCCGGGTCCAGCACCTCCAACAGCGCCGCTGAAGGGTCCCCCCGAAAGTCAATGCCCACCTTGTCAATCTCGTCGAGCATAAAGAGCGGGTTGACCGTGCCGGCAACGCGCATCGTCTGGATGATCCGTCCTGGCAGCGCGCCGATGTAGGTGCGGCGGTGGCCCCGGATTTCAGCCTCGTCGCGGATGCCGCCCAACGACACCCGCACGAACTTGCGGCCCAACGCCTCGGCAATCGAGCGCCCCAACGAGGTCTTGCCTGTGCCCGGCGGTCCGACAAAGCACAGGATCGGGCTGCGGGTGGAGGGCTTGCCCTCCGACAATTTGCGCACGGCGAGGTATTCCAGGATGCGCTCCTTGGCTTTGGGCAGGCCGTAGTGGTTGGCGTCCAGGACCTTGGCTACCTGCGCGATGTCCAGGTTGTCTTTGGTGGCCGTCGTCCACGGCAATTCCAACAGCCAGTCCAGATAGGTGCGGATGATGCCGATCTCGGGCGCAGCCGGCGGCATGGCCTTGAGCCGGGCAAGCTCCTTCTTGGCTTTGGCCCGTACCTCCTCCGGCATTTCCGTCTGGGCGATCTTGTCCTCCAGCTCCTGGATCTCGGCCATTTCGATGTCAATCTCGCCCAGCTCGGTTTGAATGGCGCGCATCTGTTCCCGCAAGAAGAACTCGCGCTGTGAACGATCTACCTCCTGCTGAACCTTGTCGTGGATAGACGACTCCAGCTCCAGCACATCCAGTTCTTGTGCCAGGAGGATGCTGAGGCGTTGCAGCCGTTGAGTTGGATCAAGCGTCTCCAGCAGCTCCTGTCGCACACCCACATCCAGGTCGAGCAGAGAGGCGATCAGGTCGGCCAGCGCGCCCGGTTCCGGCAGGTTCATGGCGGCAACGTAGGCATCTTCCGGCAGGTTGCGCGATAGCTGCACCACCTTCTCAAACAGTGAAAGCACAACGCGCATCAGCGCCTCGGTGCCCAACGTCGTTTTGAACGAATCTTGAAGCGGTTCCACCCGAGCGCGGAGATAGGGCCGAGTCTGGCTCAGCTCTACTATCCGTACCCGCCGCCGCCCCTGAGCCAAAATGTTGGTCGAGCCATCGGGCAAGCGCAGGATGCGCCCGATCACCATCTCCACGCCGATGGAGTACAGGTCATCCAGACCAGGGTCCTGCACGTCCGGGTTGCGTTGGGCAACGGCCACAATCAGGTTGTCGGTGCCAACTGCCGCCTCTACCGCCTTGATTGACCGGTCGCGCCCTACCATCAGGGGGGCGATCATCTGAGGAAAGACGACCGTATCGCGCAAGGGCAACAGCGGATAGTCGCCCGAAGCACTCTCTTCTGTCTCTTCAACCAGGTTATCCATGTCAAACTGACCAAAATCAAACTGAAAACTCAACGCGGTGCTAACCTCCATTTACCATCGCAGATCATAAGCAATATAGCACAGGACCGACGAAAAGACAACTTGCGATCGGGGCCTTGTCTGGCCCCAGGCTGGTTCCCGGCTTTCAGGCCGGGTCGCCAGGCGGCAGGGGCAGCCCCTGCCGGGCAAACCAGGCTGCCCGTGCCTCGGCGGCGACGAACACCGAGCCGGTGCAGCAGATCAGGCTTGCGTCGGGATCGGCGTTGGCCAGGGCCAGCTCTAACGCCTGGGCGACCGAGTCGCTCGTTTCCAGGGCAAAGCCCAGCTCGCCGCTGCGGGCCTGGAGCCAGACCGGATCGGCGGCGCGGGGGTGGCGTGAACGGGTGGCAATCGCCCGGTCGGCTCCTGAGAGGAGCGCCGTCAGCAGTTCCGGTGTGGCGTGATCGGCCGAAACGCCCAGCACCATCGTCAAGGATCGGGGGCCGAACAGCGCCTGGAGTGCGGCCCGAAGTTTGTGCGCCGAATCGCCGTTGTGGGCACTGTCAACTATCAGCAACGGTGCCCGGCTCAGGATCTCCAGGCGGCCCGGCCAGCGCACCAAACGCAAGCCGGCGCGGATGGCCGCCGCCGACACCGTGGCCTTGCTCTCGGCCAATGCGGCTACAGCCGTCGTGGCGTTCGTCAACTGGTGCTCGCCCAGCAGCGGCAACCATAGCCCCTCCATCTGCTCCTGTCGGTGGCCGATGGCAAACATCTGGCCATCCAGGCTGGCCGGCCCTGCCTGCCACACCCAGTCGCGGCCCACCAGGGTCAGCGGCGCCCCCTGCCTGCGGCAGGTCTCCTCAATCACCGCCAACGCCTCGTCGGTCTGGGGCGCGCTGACCACCGGCACACCGGCTTTGACAATGCCGGCCTTCTCTGCGGCGATCTGGGCCAGGGTATCGCCCAGGATGGCGGTGTGGTCGTAGCTGATGGAGGTGATGACCGCTACGGCTGGGGTCACCACGTTGGTCGCGTCCAGTCGCCCCCCCAACCCCACCTCCACAACCGCCCATTCGACCTCCTGTTCGGCGAACCAGGCGAAGGCAAGGGCTGTCATTACCTCAAAGGTGGTGATCTCGGCCACCTGGGCTGCCAGGGGCTGCATCTTTGCCACCAGGCGAACCACGTCGGCTTCAGGGATGAGTTCGCCGCCGACCTGGACCCGTTCGCGGAAGGTGTGCAGGTGTGGCGACGTGTATAGCCCGGTGCGGTATCCCGCTGCCCGCAACACCGCCTCGGTTATCGCCGCTGTGGAGCCTTTGCCCTTGGTCCCGGCGATGTGTATAGACTGAAAGGCCTGGTGCGGATTGCCCAGCAACGCCAGGAGATGGCGGACCCGGTCCAGGTTGTAAAACTGGGGAGCATAGGCGGCAAAGCCCCGCTTCTCATAGTCGGTCAGGCTGTAGATATAGGTCAATGCTTCCCGGTAGTCCATGCCTATATTCTATCCCAATTGACCTGAAATGTAAAGTTGCCAAAACGGGGCGAGGGTGGTATGATGGGGTTTGGAGGAAAAGGTTGCAAGCGTCGCGCCCACGGTGGCAAATCCATCTGCTGGCCCTTCTGGCCTATACACTGCTGGCTCTGGCGCTGACCTGGCCGCTGGCCGCCCATTTCGGCAGCCACGTGCCGGGCGACGGTGCCGACGACCCACCTCTCACCTGGAATTTGTGGTGGGTGCGACACGCCTTGCTCAGCCTGGGTAGCAACCCATTCCGGTGCAACTATCTGTTCTATCCTCTGAGCATCAACCTGGCCTTCTACACCCTGACGGTGCTGAACGGGTTGCTGTCCCTCCCTTTGCAGGCTACCCTTGGCCTTGTCCCGGCCAGCAACCTCTTGCTCCTGTCCTCCTTTGTCCTCGGCGGCTATGGAGCCTTCCTCCTTGCCGGCTATTTTCTAGCAGCAAGTAGCGAGCATCAAGTGGCGGGTGCCCCCTTGCCTCTTGCTGCTTTTACCGCCGGGTTGGTGTATGCTTTTGCTTCCAGCAAGCTGTTCTACGCCGCTTTGGGCCAGTGGAATATCGCCAGTTCCCAGTGGATCCCGTTCTACGTGCTCTATCTGTTCAAGATAGGCGATCCGCTAGCGCGCAGGCGGTGGCGGTATCCTATCCTGGCCGGCCTCTTTTTGCTGTTCCAGACCTACGCCGAGATGACCTACGCCTCGTTCCTGATACTGTTCACGGCCCTGTGGTTGGTCTGGCGCCTGTTTGCCAGGAACCCGATCCCCTTGCGCTCGCTGGCCCTGCTGGGCTTTCTATTCGCCGTGGGGCTGTTGCCCATCCTGCTGATGATGGTTCCCGACCTGCGCGCCGATGGGGATATTCTGGTCGAGGGCGGTGGCTTTGCCGACATCTTTTCGGCAGACCTGGTCGGTTTCCTGGTGCCAACCATGCACCACCCCATTTTCGGTTCGCTGGTGGAACGTCTGCACTTTGACCACACTGTCGGCCAACACCTGTATCTGGGCTATTCGGTGCTGGCCCTGGCCTTGGCGGGCATCGTTGCCGGTCGGCGTCGCCCTTGGAGCAAATTCTGGCTCGTTTCGGCTATTTTTTTCTGGCTGCTCACTCTAGGGCCGTCGCTGCGCATCAACGGCCATGACACCGGCTTGCCCTTGCCCTTTGCCCTGCTGGCCCAACTGCCCTTCTTCAAAGGCAATCGCTATCCCAGCCGCTACAGCGTGATGCTGATGCTCAGCCTGGCCGTGCTGGTTGGGTTTAGTGTGCATTGGCTGCTGGATAAAGTAAGTTACAAGTTGCCGATGGCAAGAGGCAACCGGCTACTTGCCATTTGTACCTTGCTACTTGTCACTCTTGTACTTTTCGAGCACCTGTCCATTCCGTTGCCGCTGTCGGACATGCGGGTGCCGCCGGTCTATGCCCACGTTGGAGCGATGCCGGGCGATTTCACCCTGCTCGACCTGCCGGTGGCCTGGCGTAACGGCTTTCGTGTCACCGGTCCTCTAGACCCGATTATCATGTTCGAACAATATTACCAGACCGCCCACGGCAAACGCCTCCTGTCGGGCAACACCTCGCGCAACCCGCCCCTCAAGTTCCAATATTTCACCGAAGCGCCGGTGATCAACACCCTTATTGCCCTGGAGACCGGCCATACGGTGGACCCGGCCGTCGTGGAGCGTGACCGCGCCCTGGCCGCTGAGGTGCTGCGCTTCTTTGACATCCAGGCTATCGTTGTCCATCCGGCCCACACCGGCCCAGAGGTGGTGTCCTATGTCGAGACGGTGTTGCCGGTGGAGCGATTTTATCAGGATGAGGCGACCATCGCCTATCGTGTGGACCTGCCCCCCTGGCCCACTACGTGGACCATCCGTCCGGGCGACGTGGTAGGTGGGCTGAGCTACGCTGAGGGGTGGGGGGTGCCGGCCGGCGGTGTGATCTGGGCCCAGCGGCAGGCTGTCCGCCTGTTGGTCCCCCTATCAGGCGGGGTGCAGCAAATGGCTTTTCGCGCCTATGTGCCGGGGACAGGACAGCGGCTCCAGGTAAAAGTCAACGGCCAGCTTGTGCACGAAAGCGATCTGGTTGCCGGCTGGATGGACTACCGGCTCGACCTGCCGGCCGAGGCAGTGCGCGAAGGGCTGAACGAGGTCTGGTTGTGTTTCCAGGCGTTGTACCCTGCCGGCCAAGCCGGTCTGTCATCCCGAACAATCGGGGAAACCGGCATCGCCTCGCCGGTCAACCTGGTGGTGCAGAGCGCCGGACAGGAGGTGGGTGACCTGGCGCACATCTATGTGAACGGCCAGGACGTGTCGCCGAATGTGCGGGGCTACAACGTGGCGGTTATCACTCCTCAGAGCGGCGTGGTGGGGCCGGTGGCGGCGTTCGACACCCACCTGGACGAAGGGGCGGGTCGGGCTTTGGCCGAATTTCTCGACCGGGTGCCGCCGGGATATATCGTCGCCGTAGCTGCTGCCGACGAAGCCTCGCGGCTGCTGGGCCAAGAGGCCGTGGACGCGCTGCGGAGCCTCGGCGCGGCAGTTGACCTGCGGGGCAGGTTCCGCTGGGGGCACGCAATTATCGGCGTCAAGGGCGCTCCACCGGGCACAGCCTGGGAAGCGAGCGACTGGATGCGCCCTGTGACCCTGGTCGTCGGCGAAGGGAGCACCGAGCCTCAGGTTGCGGCCGCTTTTGCCCACCTGACCTTCACGGCCCAACCGGAGCCGTAAACTCTCCGTGGGGCGTCTGGAATTTGACAGGACCACGACAAAGGCCTATAATCGGCGGCAGATGGCAGCCTCCGGGGTTTTAGAAACCTCGGAGGTTTTGACGAAAAGGAGAAGTATATGATTGACGTAAACGACTTGCGCAAGGGGGTAACCTTTACCCTGGATGGGGAGCTGTACCGTGTGCTCCACTACCAGCACTACAAGCCGGGGCGGGGCAATGCCGTCATCCGCACCAAACTGCGCAACCTGCGCACCGGGGCCACGGTAGAACGGACCTTTCCCTCCGGCGACCGGGTTCAAGACATCCGCCTGGATCACCAGACCGTCCAGTATCTTTACACCGACGGCGACTTTTACTACTTTATGGACACTGAAACCTTTGAACAGTTCCCGCTGCCTAACGCCCTGATCGAGGATGTCAAGCCCTTCCTCGTCGAAAATATGGAGCTGGAGCTTTCCAGTTACGAGGGGGAGCGGCTGGACGTAGAGCTACCGATCACCGTGGACCTGCGGGTGGTCGAGGCGCCTCCCGGTGTGGCCGGCGACACGGCCTCCAGCCCAACAAAAGAGGCAACGCTGGAGACGGGCTACAAGCTCCAGGTGCCGCTCTTTATCGAGGAGGGTGATGTGATCCGCATAGATACCCGCGATGGCCGCTACGTAACCCGCGTGTAGCCATCGGCTTATTGCCATTTCGAGGGCCTTCTCCTTGCTAGAAGGCCCTTTTTGTTCTGCCTGTTCACCCGGAGAAGCCAACGGCAGGGCCGCTGATGCCAAGGACCAAGGCCGTTCACACCGCTGATGTGGGAATCGGCGCTGACATCATCTTGACATATAGGCCAAGATGATGCACAATGGAGCCTAATCGTCAGGCGCAGGATCTACGTTCAGGAGGAGAAAGGTAACAAGATGACCCCAAAGATGAAAGGTTTCTGGATCCGTCTTGGCATTGGGCTTGCCCTGGCTGCCCTCAGTGCTATCTTGCTGACCCTCTCTTTCCCGCCCTACAACCTTTGGCCATTCATCTGGGTGGGCTTTGTCCCCATGTTGGTGGCCCAGTTTCGCGTCATGCCCCGCCAGGTTTCCAGCCTGGCCTCGGCCATCGCCATTGGCGGCTGGCTGGGCGGCTATCTCGTCCCCATCTTTGCCGGGAGCGGTCTCTATATGACCTGGCTACCGCTTCTCATTGCCGGCATCACTTATGTGGCCGACAGCAGCGCGCGGGCCTTTCATGAGCGCACCGGCTACCGCTGGTTTGTCTGGCAGGGTGCCCTCAACTGGGTGGGCATCGAGATGATCCGTGGTTTCATCCCCATTATGGGCACATGGGGCTTTGTGGCCAACGCACTGCATGGACAGCCGTGGCTGATCCAGCCGGTGAGCATCTTTAGCATCTTTGGTCTGGGCCTGCTCATCATGGCGGTCAACTATGGGCTGGGGTTAGGTGCGATCTATTTCTTTGATCGGCGCTGGCAACTGGACACCGACGCGCCGGCCATTGCCCGCCGCCAGGTTGTCCGCTGGAGCGCAGGCCTGCTTGCGGCTCTCCTGGTGTGGACCGGCCTCAGCCTGGCCCTGTTTCGCACCCCCGTGACCCCCACGGTGCGCGCTGCCGCCCTGCACTACGATGCCGGAGTTCCCTGGAGCGCGGTGGACAAGTTCCAAGAACTGACCCGACAGGCGGCACAAAAGGGCGCCCAGGTGGTGGTCTGGCCGGAGGTCGCCATCGAGGGCGATCCCCAGGTGACGAACACGGCTGAATTTCGCCATCTGGCAGCAGAGACCAGCGCTTACCTGGCCCTGGGCTACTCTGTCAAGGTGAGCGAACGGGCGTGGCGCAACGAGGTCACCGTGTTAACGCCCGATGGGAAGTTTCTTGGTGTCTATGGCAAAGACCATCCTGTAACCTTTGCCGGGGAAACCAGCCCCACGCGCGGCACCTATCCGGTGTATGACACATCGCTGGGCAAAATCGGCACCATCATCTGTTACGACCTGGACTTTACCGACACGGCCCGCAAGATCACCCGCAACGGCGCGAACTTGATCCTGGTGCCCTCTCACGACTGGCCGGCTATCGCCACCAAGCACTACACCCACCTGGTCTTTCGCGCCGTCGAAAATCGCGTGACTATGGTCAAGGCGGATAACAGTGGCAACGATTCGGTGATCATTGATCCCTACGGACGGGTGATCGCCAGCGCGATCACCCCCGGCGGCGACAAAGCCGGCCAGGTGGTCATTGCCGACGCGCCCCTCGGCACAGGCCACTCGCTCGCC
>FWPU01011962.1_pt1 | contig 11789 bp, 6 predicted proteins | sample 2228361 | NCBI WGS metagenome assembly FWPU01 (sample SAMEA103939777, study PRJEB20133) | metagenome | reverse complement strand
CCCTCCCGCCCCGCCAATTATAGCACTTCACCGCAGCGATAGGCAACCACTATTTTCTCCACACTGTCCGCCTCGATGGTGCGCTCACAACCTTGGGCGTTTCAAACGCCGCTGCTTGCACCATCGGCGCGTCGCTGACTTGCGTGAGCCGCGCCCGCATCTCCCAGCCGCCGTAGAGGTCGTGGGCTTTGACGAGGATGGCGTTCTCGCCTTTCTTCAAGCGAACGTTCACCTTGTCCCAGTCCAACCATGCGGGCTGTTCGATGAGGCGTTCCAGCACTTTCTTGCCGTTGACCCAGACGGAGAACATCTCGTCTGCGCCGATGCGCAGTTGCACATCCTTGTCCTCAGGTGAGACGATGACGGTGTAAGCGTAAGCCACGGCGCGGTCGGTGCCGCCGAATACACTCTCGAAGTTGAGCGTGCCCAAACCGTCCGTGAGGTTGACCTCCTGCCACTTGACCTGCTTGCCGCCTTTGCCCTCGTAGGTTTTGGCGAAGTCAATCTCCTTCTCCGGCGGGTAAGCCGTTTTGACGCCGACAAAGTTGTTGTCCTCAAACGGACCAATGACCATCCACTTGCGGATGAACCCGGCGTTGTTGGTCACTTCGGAGATGTATTTGGCGATGGGTTCGATTTCCTCTGGCTTAATCCATCCGCCTGCCTTGCCGCACATGCGCTGCACGCACTCTTTCCACTGCTCCGCCGTCTTGCGCGCGGTCAGCGTGCGATAGAGCGGATGGCACTGGATGCAGCGGGTTTCGGCGGCTTCGCGGGGGTCGCTGAGGACTTTGGCGATTCTTTCGTGAATGGGCTTGCCAATCTTGCTGCTCTCATCGTTGCTGAAACTCTTGAAAGTATCAGGACCGGGGAGGTTGTCCCACTGCGCGCCCAAGTCCACCCACAGCGCGAACAGTTTCTTCTCTTCGTCGGTGAGCGGCTGGTCGGGCGGGCACTGGTTTACCTTCACGTCAAAGCGCGGCGAGTAGCCGTAGAGCCGCCAAATCAGCGGCGAGCGTCGCGCCAAGCCGGGGTAGATAAATTTGCCCCACACGAAGTTCGACGATGCACTCAAGTTGAGGTAAGCCTTGTTGAACAGTGCAGCGTTGATGTGGTAGGCGTAAGAGGGGTCTTCGACGACGCGCTGATAAACCAACTCCATGCCGCCCCCCAAATCCAACCCGCCAGAGGCGTTGGCTCCGCTGTGGCAGCGGACGCACTTCTTCTCAATGATGGGCATGAGGTCGCGGCGGAAGTCCACCGTCTTGCGCTGTTCGGGCGGGGGGTTGAGCACGACGGGCGGCTTGTTCGCGGCGAGCGGCACGGACTTAATCGGCGGCGTGCGTTTGCGGTCCTCGTGACAGCCGATGCACAAACGATGCTCGCCGGGACGCACCCACGCCCACGTCAAGGCGTCTTGCAGCGCCATGCCATTCTCGTCCAGCACCTGCCAGTGAAGAATCGTGTCGGCGGGGACTTCCACATAGAACGAGCCGTCGGCTTCGACCGGCGCTTCGCCCACGATGCGCTTCTGCTCAAAGTTGCTGATGGAGTTCGACGACGAACCGAACGACGAGTAGCCGATGCCGGGCGGGAAGGAGCGAAAGAACGGGTCGGCGTCGTGGATGCCAAAGCCCTCGATGATGCGCACCTTCTTAATTTGCCCCGGCTTGATGAACGCCTCCTTGTCCAGTTGCCCCTCGTAGGCGTTGAGGCACATAAGCGTGCCGGTTTTCTTCCCGCGCTCAATGCCGTGGTCGGGGATGGCTTTCGGTTTGATTTGCGGAACAAGCGGAATGGCGTTGAGCGCCTGATACTTCGGGTCGTTGTAGATGACCTCGCCGACTTTCTTCTTCTCGAAGTCGAACCAGTAGAGACCGAACTGCACCTGCGGACCTTGCGGCGTGTCCCCCCACGCGGGGGGCGGCGACCAGGAGACGATGAGCCTGCCATCGGGCACAGGGTAGGGGTCGCGGTAGCGTCCCCCGGGCGATGAAGCGGAATAAACGTTCACGTCCGGCGTGAGGTTTTGAATCGTGCCTTCGGGGTCTTCGGGAGTGAACAATCCCAGCCAGCCGCCGCCGAACGCGGTGTGGAACACGCTATCCACGTAGACGATTTTTCCGTCCGGCATCTCGCGCTGCTTCCAGCGGAAGTTGCCGCGATGGTTGCCGTAGAGGTCAAGGAAACCTGTGCCGTCGGGGTTCATGGTGAACAGCGCGGACGCACCCGAAGCGTGGAAGCGCAGCCCGTGATGCTGCCAACTCTGGAACAGAATCCGCCCGTCGCGCATAACGACGAACTCCGAGTCGGAACTGACGTTGAACGTGATTTGTTCGATGTTGCTGCCGTCGGGGTTGCAGCGGTGCGCCAGCCGGGCGAAGTCGCGGTCGTATTCGTCGCGGTGTCGCTCTGGAGTCATGGCGGCGTGCTTGAGCGACGAGAAGATGATACGCCCATCCGGCAGGTAGTTCGGCGAGCAGACATCCCACCCGCCGCTGGTGATTTGCCGCTTGCCGCTGCCATCGGCGTTCATCTCCCAGACCTCCCACTTGTCCTGCGCGGTCTTCTTTCCCGCAAAGATAATTTTGCGGGCGTCCCAAGAAATTTCGGGTTCTTCAGCGGCGAAGAAGTCTTCGGTCAAATCCGTCAACGTTCCATTCGGCGTCGGCGGCGACAGGCGCATGATGTGCGCGCCGGGGATGTGCGCCGACTCGCCGAAGTGATACATGAACGGCTCATAATGAATGCCCGGTTTGCCGTCGGGCTTGTTGGGCACGCGCAGGAAGATGATGCTGTCCACGCGCACGTAAGGCTGCGACTGCGTCCCCCTGGCGCGCAGAAAATGGCGCAGAGCAGCAGGGCAGAGAAAAGTTTGGCGAACTTGATTTGCATGATGGAGTTCTCCTTGTCCGGAGTGATGGAGTATTGGAGTAGTGGGGTATTGGAGAACCGCACCATTCCACCACTCCATTACTCCATCACTCCAGCACTTCATTACTCCATTCAGAGGGATTGCACAAACGCCACCAAGTCATCCAACTCCTGTTTCGTCAAGCCCTTCGTCTTCCCGTGTTTGTTGTCGGGGTTGTGAACGGTGAAGACTTCGTGGAGGGTCTTCGCCCGCCCGTCATGCAGGTAGGGCGCGGAGTCCCACGCGCCGCGCAGGTGGGGCACGTCGAACTGCATGGGGTAAATCGTCTGACCGTTGGGCATCTTCAACGGGTCGGGGCGTCCCGTGCCCGTGCCCACATCGGCGCGCTTGTTGTTGGTCGTGGCGGGCAGGGGATGGCATTTGACGCACTCCGCCTTGCCTCTGAAGATTTTCTCGCCGCGCTTCGCCGCCGCCGACAGTTCGCCTTTGGCTCCGCGATACGGGTTGGGCAGGAGTGGCATGTTATCCACGAACAACTCCAGCGCCCTCAGGTCCTCATCGGTCAACGCCTGTCCGCGCATTGCCCCCGTCACCGTCGGTCCGCACTCGTTCGCGCCAATCTCCAGCGCCTCCCCCTGCCAGCGGAACGGCTGCGAGCCTTTCACACCGCGAAAACTCTTGATGTTCTTGAGCGTGCCCAGTCCGTCATCTTCCAAATCCCAACTCAACCCGGTCGAATGTCCTTCGGGATGACAACTCGCGCAGGTGAACTGCCGCTGGAAGCAGATAAACGCGCCGTTGAACAGAATCTCCCCGCGCCGCAGCGGGGTGATGGTCGGCGCGCTGCCCACGTCAATCGTCGTCTCCACCGTGTTGGTCGCGGTGTTGATGACCGACACCGAGTTGGCGAGGTGGTTGGCGACGTAGACCCACTTGCCGTCGGGCGACGCGACGATGCCGACGGGGTTACGCCCCACGTCAATCCGCGCCACCACGAAGTTACGACATAATCCCAGGGTGTTGCCCAATCGCTCACGCTGCTCAGGCGGAGTCTTTTTGATGAGGTCAACCGCTTTGGCAATATCAATGACCTGCACGGTGTTGTCGCCGCCGCAGGTCACGTAAGCGTAGCGTCCGTCGGGCGTGAGCGCAATCTCGTAGGGATTGGCGTGATAGCGGATGAACTCGTCTAACAGGAGCGAGACGCGCTCCGGCTTCTCTCCCTCCAGGAACACGAAGGAAACGGCGTTGGTGTTGACCCAGCCCTGCTGCACCTGCGTCAGCGGCGCGAACGGTTTGGGGTTGAGGTGCGCCACGAGCAGCAGTTGCCCTTTCGTCACCGCCACCCCCCGCAGGTTGCTCGCCATCTCGAAGGGAATCCGCTGCGCCACCTTGCCCGTCGTCAGGTCAATCACGCAAACCTCCCGCGTGATGTCGTAAACGTCGCAGGTGACGTAGAGATGTTTCCCCCCCGTCCCCCGTTCACGGGGGACAGCCCCCGCAGGCGGGGGCAGGGGGGGGCTGAGGGTCATGCAGCGCGGGTTTTCCGCGACGGGGATTTGCCTGATTTCTTTCAACTGTTTTCCGTCAATAACGGAAATGCTGTTCTCTCTGCCGAGGTTGGCCACATAAACCGCTCCATCAGGAGCCGCCAGCACGCCGAACGGCTGGTTGCCGACCTTGATTTGCTTGACCTCACGCAACTTCTCAGCGCCCACCACCGACACCGTATCTGCAAGGCGGTTCGCCACGAACACCATCTTGCCGTCCGCGCTGACCGCAATGCCCGCCGGTCCCGCGCCGACCTTGACCTCCTTGAGCACGCGGCGGCTGCCCGTGTCAATGACACTGACCGAGTTCGCTGTGCGGTTCGCCGTGTAGAGCCGCGTTCCATCCGGCGACAACGCCAGCATCAGCGGCGAGCGGTCCACTTCCTCCATAGCCCCCGCCGCGCGGCGCATGGTTGCCGTCGTCGCTATCACCAACGCGAGAGCGACGACGGTTAAGATTTCTAACCACCTTTTCACGAGTGTCCCCCCTCCTTCAGATTGGAGTGGTGGAGTAGTGGAGTATTGGAGTTTTGGGACATTACACCACTCCATCACTCCATCACTCCATCACTCCATCACTCCGATGCCCAACGCTTCTCTCTTCCCTTCGATGTGCTTCTCCATCACCTCCGCGGCTTTGATAGGATTGAGTTCTGGCAGAATTTTCCCGCCCGTTAACGCCTCCACGCCTTCCGTGAGCACGTGAGTCACCTGATGGTCGCAACCCATCGGAGGGATGGGAGCGATGTGCATGAGCAATCCCAGCGCGACGGCAAAGAATCCGTCGCAGAGGGCTTTCTGGTCGAAGTATTCCGGCGCGGACGCGGCGACGGGAAGCTGGCTGGGGTCAACGCCGATTTGATTGGCGAGCGCGATGACGGTGGCAGCAATGCGCCCGATGTCGGTGCACGCGCCGAAGTTGAGGCAGGGCGGGATGCCCAATGCCTCGCACAGGGAACGCAATCTCGGTGACGCCAAACTCGCGGCTGACGGGTGCATCAATCCTTCCAATTGCGTCGCGCCGCTGCAACAGCCGGAGTTTATCACGAGGATGTCGCGCTGGATGAGTTCTCGCGTTAACGCTAAAATGGTTGCGCCGTGCCCGCTGCGAACCGTCGTGCAGCCGACGACGGCAACGATGCCTTTGATGCGGCCTCCTTTGATGGCGTCAATGAGCGGATCGAGCGTGCCGCCCAGCGCGGCTGCGATGGACTCCGCACAGAAACCCGATAATGCCGTCTGACGGTGCGACGGACGATGCCCGTTGCCGTTGCGGCGCTGGTAGGCTTCAATCGCCATATTAATCAACTGCATCGCCTGTTCGCGGACGTGCTGCGGTGAATAGTCGAGACGACCGTTCAGCCCTTCGAGGTGAACGAGATGCGAGACGGGCACCAGTTTGGTGTGGAACTTATCCGCCATCGTCTTCATGCCGGGGTGGGTGCAGTTGAGGTCAAGCATCACGAGGTCAATCAGACCCGTCGCAATCATCATCTCCTGCCCAGCGCAGTTGCCGACCAAACCCGCGACACCTTGCGCGCTGCCGCCTGCTCTTTGCAGGAGTTCCTGTCCGACGCACGCCGAGCCGTAAAGTTTGATGCCGCTTGCGCCCGCTGCCCGCGCCTTCGCTTGCACACCGTCGCTGCGCAGCAGTTGCAGCACGGCGGTTGCCACGTAAGGGTCGTGTCCATGCGCGACCATATTCACGGTCGTTGGGTCAATGATGCCCAAATCCACCGGCGACTCGCTGACGGTGGGCGTGCCCAGCACGATGTCATTCAGCACGTTCGCCGCCAGCAATCCAGAGAAACCAGTGACGATACCCAAACGTAGGGAGGTCAGGAGCAAATCAGTCGGGTCGCTGTCAACGGAGGTCGCGCTTTTTGCCAGCGCGTCGCGCAACTCCACCAGTGCGCCGCCGGGCAGGATGCCCAAATCCTTCCAGCGTTTCAATCGGCTGGGCGGGGCTTGCGTCAAAAGGAACGTGGCAGGCGTTTCGTAATCATTGCGCAGGTCGTTGAGGAGGACATCAGCAACGCCCATCGCTGATTCGTTGAGCGGACGATTGCCGTTCACACCCAACTGATGCGCCAATTGCATCAACTTGGGCGTATCCTGAATCTGGAACGCGCTCTCCCCCCGCCCGACGGCTTTGAGGGTCTTTGCTGCAAGTTCAGACTCATACAGATAGATGGACGCCCCAATGGTCACGAGTTGCAGGAGGTTGCGGGCGATGATCGTATCTGCGGTTGCGCCGCACACGCCCGTTCTTGCTCCATTCATACGGCACGGTCCCAGCGAACACAGCCGACAGCAAACACCGATTTTGCTGAACTCACACTGCGGCTGCATCCTGCGGAAACGGTCAAAGACCGTCGACGCACAGTTCTCGCACGCCCAGTCTATCATTTCCTGCGTCGAAGCGTGCGCTGAGGTCCCCGCGCCAAAGTTCGTGAAACTGATACCGACCCTCATAGAATCCCCCGCATTAATCTCTGGGCAACCCTCTCATCTGTCCCTTTCTGACTTGCGCTGTATGCTGCCAGTTTTGATTGAAGTCAGAAACGGGGGAATTCCCCTGAAGAAATGAGGCGCAGAGCCACTCCTGTCGTGCAACAATAGCAGGGAATCCCCTCTTTTTTGATTGCCCTGCCACTGCGATACTGTGGGTTAGTCAATGAGTCAATGGGTCAATGAGTCAATGGGTCGTTTCGTTCATTGCCCCATTGACTCATTGCCCCATTGACGCCTCCAGGCGAAGGCGAAATTTCAAGCAAAGGAGGGAGAGAAGCCATGCGTTATCTTGTGAGTGTGGGGGTGTGGCTGACACTGTGCGCGACGGGGGCGTTGGCCCAGACGAATACGATTCAAGGCGATTACGTCGAATCACGCTCGCTGAACATCTTCAACTGAGGTTGCACCTATTCGGCGGAAGCCGTCACCGAAGGTCGTCAGGCGACGATGGTGTGGCACATCCGCCAGGGTGTCGTGGACGGCACCCCCGTCAACAACCTCAACGTCGCCGCCGTCGTCAGTGGCAGCACCAATCTGGGCATGGAGAAGGGCGAACGCCGCACCGCTCTTTACGTGGACGAGACCGCCACGCCCGCTCAGAAAAAGGTTCTCGTTTCGCTATTTTCAGAGCGGCACAGCGAAACTTTCGGCAAGGTCGTCTCGGTGAAATCCGCCCGCATCACGTTTGAGGCGAAGGGCGACCGCTATCGAGTGGAGATTCCCAACCAGTTGCGTTTGGAGGTTCAGGCGTTCACCGACCCATTTGACCCAAAAGTGCGCCGCTATTTCCTCGCCCCCGGCGCGGACGTCCCGTGGTATCAACCGTTGGCGTCTCTGAGCCAGTCCTGCTACGGCATCAGCCTCACCGACCAATATCAGGACACCGTGCTCGACACGCGCTGGAAACGGTTTGAACCCAACCCCAGCAGTTACGTAGGGACGTTTGAACTGCCGGTCTCATCTCGCACGCCTCTGTAAGTTTGCGGAGAATTTGGTGCGGCAGTCAACACAGCGGGGAGCGCATTTCGCGCTCCCCGCTCGTTTTTAGTCGAAGGGTGAATCCGAGCCGCGACGGTCACGGAGCGGTCAACCAAGTTGACATGCCTCTGTCTGCCCTTAGAGCCTATCCCAAAATTCGTTTGTCGTCAGGCACGGAACGGAGGGGAGTGCCGTCGGAACGCCACTCCGCTGCGCTGCGTGGCTGACTACGAACGTTTTTGGGATAGGCTCTTAACTTGACCGCTCCGTGACCGTCGCGGCTCGGACTTCGTTTCCGTCCTCCACATTTCGCCCCTCCTCCGCAACCCTGCGGACAAAGCATTGTCAAAAAGGAGCGTGACTTTGCAGGGAAATCCCTTAACTTATAATTATTGAGGCACAAATCGAAACCAGCCTTGTCTAAGTTGAGCGGAGAAGGTGTCGGAAACTTCGTTTCCGCAAGACCCGACCCAAAAAAAGTAGCATCCAACGGCTGGCACCGTCGGATGCTGAAGGGCACGCTGCATAAAGTCCATGGGCATCGTAGTCTGGCGCAGCAGTTGGGGGGCAACCCGGCTGTGCGCCTTTTGTCTGCGAGCGTGCTGACCATAGTGTAACAAACTTTTCGTCAGCACGCAAGAGAAATTTTTTAGAGATCTCTACTTGTTGAGCGCGTAGAGACCTGTCCCCTCACAGGTCTAAAGAGAGTCACAGTCTCTACCGTCGTGGCCCCGATACTATCGGGGATGCCCTCAGCATTTTCCTCCGTCGTTGCGAGCGCGTTGGGTGCCGTAGATACCAGTTTGCCCATGGTGCTGCGCGCTCGCGCTCTCTCATGCCGTCGTGAGTTTTCCCCGACATGAAGAACGATTGTGGGCAGGATACCGGCGCCCCCCTCCGATGAGTCGGAGAGACGTGAAGCGTGTCACGCACCAGCGAGACGCCAAAGGAGTTGAGTTCGATGACACGCTTTGCCAATCGTTCGCTGTGGAAGGGCGTTTCCGTGTTAGCGTTGACCGCCCTGATGTCAGCATGTCCGCGTGCGGCGAGCGGGCAGGACGTCCGCGCTGCGGGATTCGCTCAAACCCCCAACGAGTCGGCGCCGCAGGCGGCGGAGAAGTTGTCACTGTTCAACGTCAAGGGCTTTCGTCTCATTAGTGATTTCACGCCCTCGCAGTATCGCGGCACGAGCCGCACGCAAGCCGTCTCTTCGCGTCAGTTCCAACTCGGCACTGACTTCGGCGGACTGCATTTCGCCGCTGACGTGATTGACACGGATTTGCTCGCGCCCCATCATCCGATGGCGCGCGCTGGCGCACTGCCGTTGGGTCAGCAGTTCAATGGCTCAATGGCGTTGAACGCTTTGCCCATTGACGCCCTGAGCCGCTACAAAGGCACGCAGGCGTTGTCGTCGCAGCAGTTCGCGCTGTCGGGGAAAACGTTCGCGTTTACTTACGGACGCCTCAACGTCGGCAAAATTACCGCGCCCGACCTTATGGCGAAGTCCGTCGCTGCCGCCAACCAGCAGTTCGCCGACCGCGGTAAGTTCGGTCCTAACCCGACGCCCGTCCTCGCCCTGAAGAACGTCGCCGCGCTGAATGGTCTGCGCGAAAGTGATTTCGGCTTCCGATTCTCGCCCTCCAAGTCGTTCGGCTTTGAGATGGAACAGGCGAACGTTCAGATGGGCGTCAACAAACTCAACTCCACCGACCAGAAGTTGAACATCGGCAAGTTTAATCTGTCTCGCAAAGTGCGCAGCGTGTCTTACGCTTTCTCCGATGCCGCGCTGGATGCGATGGGGCGCGGCGACCTCAAGGCTCTCAAGGGCATTTCGTCCGAAGAAATCAATGCGACGTGGAACCCGTCGAAGGCTCTGTCGTTCTCGCACTACACGAAGAAAGACCTCATCAACCGCACCGGCAATCTGGCGGCGGCGCGCGACGTTCGCGTCCAAAAGGACGCTTTCACCTACACTCCCAGCAAGACCACTTCCGTGCAGTGGACGAAGCAGAGTTTCTCCACCGCGATGCACCAACGTCCCGAAGGCACGTCGGCGGACGAGTGGAAACTGCAAACGTTTGACGTGAAGATCGGCAACTTCAGCCTCAACCGCAAGGAACAGTCCACGTCCTATCGCTTCACCGACCCGCTGCTCGACCAACTTGGACGCCCCGATTTGAAGCCGCTCAAGGGCTTGGACACGAAGGAAACGACCATCAACTGGAAGGTCAGCAAGTCGTTCTCGTTCGCTCACTACTCCAAGGACGAACTCGTCAACCGCACCGGCAATCTCGCGGCGGCATCGCAGTCGCACTACGACCGCAACGTGCTGACCTTCAACCTGTCGCAGCGGACGATGTTCCAGTTCACCGACGAGCGCACCAAGTCCGGCGCGGCGCAACCTGCCCCCGGTCAGTCGCTCAACGAGTTCCGCACCCGCACCCTGTTCCTGTCGCAGGGTCTGTCCAAGAAGAGCGGCGCGATGATCAGCCTGACGCAGCGCAACTTCGACAACACTGTTGCTGGCAAGTCCGTCAACGGCAGCGAGCGTTTGTTCCACTTCGACACCGGCAAGCAAAAAACGCTGTCCTTCAACGGCGATTTCAACTCCATGACCATGAGCGACGGCAACTGGTACAAACTGTTCCGCCTCAACTATCAGGCGAACCCAATGAAGCGGCTGGCTATCACCGGCAGCCTGCTCGACCACACCTCCAACGCGGCGTCGCAGAAGGTCAACAACTACACCATCAACTACGCCATTGACAAAACGCGCAGCATTGCCATCACGAACACCCATCAGGAGTCCACGGCGGGCACCGTGCGCACGCTGAACGAGTCGAAGACCATCGCCATCACCCCGGCGAAGAATATCAAAATGGAAATGGCGTCCACGCACGTTCTCGCGCCCAACGTGCCCGACACGCAGACGAAGCGTTTGGCGCTGTCCTACCAGATGGACAAGGTGCGCTCGCTCACGCTGTCCAAGAGCGAACAAACCGTCCGCGCCGGCGCGAACGTTGTCACCAACGCTCAGACTGTGCTGGCTCTGACCCCGGCGAAGGATATGAAGTTGGACTTCATCACCAGCGAGCAGAAGACCAATGGCGTTGGACTGGAAACACAGCAGATCACTCTGCGCAAGCAGTTGAGCAAGAGCATGGCGATTGCGCTCCGCAACACCTCTTGGGAGCAGACTGGACAGGAAGGCGACAGCAACTTCGGGATGTACCTCGAACGCAAGGGCAAGCACTACAACTGGCAGTTCGGTCAGGAACTTCTGCGTAACGCGCAGGGGCAGTTCACGCCGTCCACCTACCTCAAGATGCAGGCGCAGCCCGCGAAGAACTGGACGGTCAACCTCGCCCTTGCCGACCAGAACGCGCTGGTCAACAACCTCGTCGCGCCGCGCGGCTGGGAAATCAAGGGCGCATTGGGCAAGATGAGTCTGGAAGCAAAGAACTGGATGGCAAAGGTCCCCGTTCCCAACCAGCCCAACATGTTCCACATCACCGACGAACAGGCGTTCACCCTGCGTCTGCCGTTCAGCAAGAAGTTCCAGTTCAGCGCGAGTATGATTGACCGCAACAACATGTCGACCAAGATTGGCACATCCGAGACCGTGTTCGCCCTCACCGACAACCCCGGCGGCGTCAGCGATTGGGGCATCAAGTTCATCAAGGGCGCGCAGGTCAACGGCATCAACAAGGTCAACACTGACGCGATTGAAATGAACTTCCGCCGCGCTCTGTCCGAAGAAAACAAGTTTGGCATCACCGCGCGTATTGGCAACAGCAGCGCGTCTGCCAAGGGCGATGCGAACATCTACGTCGAACTGCGCAAGGTATGGTAACTGAAGTGTCGAAGAACTG
>FWPU01011960.1_pt1 | contig 11792 bp, 8 predicted proteins | sample 2228361 | NCBI WGS metagenome assembly FWPU01 (sample SAMEA103939777, study PRJEB20133) | metagenome | reverse complement strand
TGGGTGGGGGGCTGTCCCCCGCTGGCGGGGGACGGGGGGATGTCGGCGCTACTTTTCGGATAGGCTCTAAACCAGCGGCATCCCCGTGACCCTGCTCATCCCCTCTGCTTACTTCTTTCGCGTCGCGCCGTGATTTCCTCTCATCCTGGCGAAAAGAAGAAAGAAGGTCGCATTTGCGCTCAAGCCATCTCCATGCTAAAATATGAGTCGGCTCCCACAGATAAGCGAGGGATGGACCATGATGAAAGACATCTATTCTGAAGCGGTGGAATTGTCGGAAAAAGAGCAGCCGTTTGCGCTGGCGACGGTGGTGCACACCAGCGGTTCGACGCCGCAGAAGTCGGGCGCGAAAGCCCTGTTTCTGCCGCATGGAGAAATTCGCGGTACGATTGGCGGTGGGTGTCTGGAGGCGGAGTCGCGCCTGCGCGCCCTCGATGCGATTCGCTCTGGGGAAAGACTATTGTTTGACCTTCATCTGGACGACGACTTCGGCTGGGACGACGGTCTCATCTGCGGCGGCACGGCGAAAATCTTCATTGACCCGCAAGCGGACAAGTCCGCGCCGCTCCTGCGTCAACTCTCCCAAGCGATAGAGTCCAAACAGCGCGTTGCCCTCGCGACAGTGGTGGACGCGCCCGACCCCAACCTCATCGGCGCGCGCGCCCTCATTCACGCGGACGGCTCCCTCACGGGCAACTTAAAAGCGAAGGAACTGTACGACGCCATCTCCGCCCGCGTGTCCGTCCTCTTTGAAAAAGCCCTTGAAAAACCGGAGTTTTTCTATTTTCCTTTCCATCGTGACGGTAACGGATACGACGCAGGACGTAAGACGCAATACGCCATTTACATCGAACTCTTTCTCCCTCAACCGACTTTGTTGATTGCGGGCGCGGGGCACATCGGCGCGACGCTCGCTCGCCTCGCCTCGCTGTGCGACTTCGACGTGACCCTGGTGGATGACCGCCCCGACCTGTGCAACCCGCAGCGCGTCCCCGAAGCGCACTGCGTCTGCGCCGACATCGTTGAGACGTGTCGCAACTTCCCCGTGACGCCCGACACCTTCATCGTCATCGTCACGCGTGGACACCGCCACGACGCTCAGGTGCTGCGCGAAGTCATTCACGCCCCGGCGCGCTACATCGGCATGATTGGCAGCCGCCGCAAAATCGCGCTGATTTACAAGGAGATGGTCGAGGAAGGCATCGCCAGCGAAGACGATTTGCAGCGCGTCCACTCGCCCATCGGACTGCAAATCGGCTCGCTGCTCGTCCCCGAAATCGCCATCAGCATCCTCTCCGAACTCATCGCCGTCCGTCGCGGTGTGCCGCTCGAAATCATGGGCAAGCCGATGTCGTTCACGGCAGAGTTGCTGCTGAGAGAATCGCGCGTGCGTAGTTAGGCACGGAACGCAGTGGAGTGCCGTGCTGGGCGACGGCACTTCGCTCCGCTGCGTGCCTGACTACGGACTAAACGGCACTCCACTGCGTTTCGTGCCTAACTACTAACGTGCTTGACGCACCTCAGCAAATGGACTACAATCCAAAGCGATGATGAAAACCGAAACCCTCAAACTCACTGGCATAACCTGAAGCGGCTGCGCGGCGAAGGTCGAACGCGCCTTGCGGCAGTTGCCGAGTGTCACTCATGTAGAGGTCAGCGTTGCCAAGAGCGTCGTGCGCGTCACGTACGACCCGCACGAAGTTTCTCACGCCCGCCTCGTCGCCGCCCTGCGCCGCGCCGGGTGCGGCGTGGAAGGTGAAGAACAATCGGAAGCGTGGTGGCGCACGGAGAAAACGCTGGTCGTGGCGGTCGGGTTGCTGTTGTTGGCGGGTTGGCTGTGGAACTTGTTGGTGACGGGTGACCTGCTGCCCGAACATGATAAGTATGTGCCACCGGGCGCGCAGGTGTTGTTTCTGCTGGCGACGTTCATCGGCGTCATTCCCATTGCCAAAGAGGGCATCGGCGCGCTGCTGCAAAAAAAGTTGGACGCGGAACTGCTCGTGGCGATTGCCGTCATTGGGGCGGTGAGCATTCAGGAGTTTTTCGCCGCGGGCGAAGTCGTTTTCATCATGCTGCTGGGCGAGATGCTGGAATCCTACACCGTTGACCGCGCCCGCTCCGCCATCAGCAAACTCATGGCGCTCACGCCCGAAACCGCCCGCGTGCGGCGCGACGGGCAGGACATCGAAATTCCCACAGGCGAAGTCCTCGTCGGCGACATCGTGATTGTCCGTCCCGGCGAAAAAATTCCTGTGGACGGCTCCCTCATTTCCGGCAGCGGCGTCGTGAACCAAGCCGCGATTACGGGCGAGTCCATGCCGGTTGACAAGGGCGTGGGCGACGAAGTGTTCGCGGGCACGTTCAACACGGCGGGCGCGTTCGTCCTGCGCGCCGAGCGCGTCGGGGAGGATTCGACGCTTGCCCGCATCACGAAACTGGTCGAAGAAGCCCAGCAGCGCGACGCCCCCGTGCAGCGCGTGATTGACCGCTACGCGACCTTCGCCGTGCCTCTCATGTTCCTCACCGCCGCGCTCACGTATGCGTTCACACTGGACGCGCACCGCACCATCACCGTCCTGCTCGTCGCCTGTCCGTGCGCCTTGCTCTTAGCGACGCCGACGGCAATTGTCGCGGGCATCGGGCGTGCGGCGAAGGAGGGCGTGCTCATCAAAGGCGGAGCGCACCTTGAAGCGGCGGGGCGGCTCAACGTCATCGTCTTCGACAAAACGGGCACGCTGACCGAAGGCAAACCTGCCGTTACCGACGTTTGCAGTTTCCACGACGAAGAACACGAACACGGCGAGGCGGAGTTGATTGCGCTCGCGGCGGTGGCGGAGAAGATGAGCGAACACCCACTGGCGCAAGCCATCCGCGAGAAGGCGGACGCGATGGGGGTGGAGACGCCTGACCCGTCCGACTTCGCGCACGTCGCGGGACACGGCGTCGTTGCCGAACACAACGGCACGAAGATTGTCGTCGGCAAGCCCACCCTGCTGCGCGAACATCAAATTACCCTGACCGCCGAACAGGAAGAACACCTGCGCGAGCACGAAGCCGAGGGCAAAACCGTCGTCGTCGTCGCGCATGACGACGAGCCTTGCGGCATCCTCAGCATTGCCGACACGCTGCGCGAAAAGGCGCACTCAGCCATCAACGCCTTGCGCAACTTGGGGATTAAGAGGGTCGTGCTGCTGACCGGCGACAACCCGCGCACCGCGAAGACGATTGCCACGCAGGTCGGCATTGACCACGTTCATGCGGAGGTGCTGCCCGAACAGAAGGCGGAGCGCATCGCGGCATTTCAGGCGGAAGGTCACCGCGTTGCCATGGTCGGCGACGGCATCAACGACGCCCCCGCATTAGCCACCGCCGATGTGGGCGTCGCCATGGGCGCGTCCACCGACGTCGCGCTGGAGACCGCCGACATCGCCCTCGTCGCCAACGACCTCAGCAAAGTCGCCTTCGCCGTCGGACTCTCGCGCAAGACGTTAGGCATCATCAAGCAAAGCGTCGGCTTTTCCCTTCTCTACAACCTCCTCATGGTCGCGCTCGCTATCGAGGGCACCTTAGGTGTCATCGGCGGCGCAGTGGCGCATCAAGTCAGCGGCGTGCTGGTGGTGCTGAATGCGATGAGGTTGCTGCGGTATCGGCAGTAACGTTTAGAGCCTATCCGAAGAATGTTTCTTGTGGCAGGGGCATCGTGCCCCTGACGCCATCGGCGAGACGCCAATGCCACTTTTCCGATAGGCTCTTTAACCAGAACGCAGGAAAACTCGATGACTCCACTCGAAACCTATCTCCGCGAACTGCATGAAATCCGCTCTTCTGGCGCGGCTGTCAAAGAGACCTCATACTATGGCGCATTGTCGAACCTGCTGAACGAAATTGGCAAAACGCTCAAGCCGCGCGTGCGCTGCATCATCAACCTCAAAAATCAAGGCGCAGGATTGCCCGACGGTGGACTCTTTACTGCCGACCAACTTGTAGGGGCGAAGCATTTTCCTGTGCATCTCCCAGATGCACAGGAAAATGCTTCGCCCCTACAGACATTACCTGCGCGCGGTGTGATTGAAGTCAAATCCACCAGCGACGACGCCTGGGTTGTGGCAGACAGCGAGCAGGTGTCGAAGTATTGGAACAAATACAAGCAGGTGTTGGTCACCAACTATCGCGATTTCGTCCTCATCGGCAGGAGCGCGGACGGCAAGCCTGTGAAGTTGGAGACTTATCGCCTGTCGCACAGCGAATCGGCGTTCTGGGCGGCAGCGCGGAATCCGCACGCGACGGCGGAAGAACACGGCGAACGCTTCACGGAATATCTCAAGCGCGTCATGCTCCACGCCGCGCCGCTGACCGAGCCGAAAGATGTGGCGTGGTTTCTCGCCTCCTACGCCCGCGACGCGAGAGCGCGCATCGAAGGCAAAGACCTCCCCGCTCTGACGCACGTGCGCACCGCTTTGGAGGAGGCGTTAGGGATTCGGTTTGAGGGAGAGAAGGGTGAGCACTTCTTTCGCTCGACGCTGGTGCAAACGCTGTTCTACGGCATCTTTTCCGCGTGGGTGCTGTGGCACAAAGAGAACCCACAGCGGAAAGAGCCTTTCGACTGGCGCTCCGCTCACTGGTATTTGCATGTGCCAATGATTCGGTCGCTGTTCCATCAGTTATCCGACCCGTCAAAACTGAAGCCGCTGGATTTGGTGGAAGTCCTTAACTGGACGGCTGCCGTCCTCAACCGCGTTGACCGCTCTGTGTTCTTTGAGAAATTCGTGGAGGGTCAAGCCGTTCAGTATTTTTACGAGCCGTTCCTTGAAGCCTTCGACCCCGCGCTGCGGAAGGAGTTGGGCGTCTGGTATACGCCGTCGGAAATCGTGCAATACATGGTCGCTCGCGTGGACGCTGTTCTGCGCGAGGAACTGAACATCAGTGACGGTCTCGCCGACCCGCGCGTGGTCGTGCTCGACCCCTGCTGTGGCACGGGCACGTATCTGGTGGAAGTCCTTCGGCGCATCGCTGACACCTTGAAGGCGAAGGGCGAAGACGCCATGATTGCTTACAATCTCAAGAAGGCGGCGAAGGAGCGCATCTTCGGCTTTGAGATTCTGCCCGCGCCGTTCGTGGTGTCGCACCTGCAATTAGGGCTGCTGCTGCAAAACCTGGGCGCGCCGCTGTCGGACGAGAAAGAGCGCGTCGGTGTCTATCTCACCAATGCCCTCACAGGGTGGGAACCGCCATCGGAGGAAGTGAAGGCGAAACTGCAACAGTTGGCGTTTGATTTCCCCGAACTGAAACAGGAGCGCGAGTCCGCCGATGAGGTGAAGGGCAGGCACGACGTTCTCGTGGTCATCGGCAATCCGCCCTACAACGCCTTCGCGGGCGTCAGCCCCAAAGAGGAGCAGGGCTTGGTCGAGCCTTACAAGGAGGGGCTGATTTCCGCATGGGGTATCAAGAAGTTCAACCTCGATGACCTTTACGTGCGCTTCTTCCGCCTCGCCGAACGCTGCATCGCGGAGAAGACGGGCAAAGGCGTGGTGTGCTACGTCTCCAACTTCTCGTATCTGGGCGACCCGTCTTTCGTCGTCATGCGGCAGCGATTCCTGAGCGAGTTCGACGCGCTGTGGTTTGACTGCATGAACGGCGACAGCCGCGAGACGGGCAAACTCACGCCAGAGGGCAAACCTGACCCTTCGGTGTTTTCGACGGAATACAACCGCGAAGGCATCCGTGTCGGGACAGCCGTTGCATTGATGGTTCGTTCGGAATCCACACGAGGCACAGGGGCGTCCGCGCCCCGTCGCGGCGGGGACGCCGCGCAACCTCACGTCCGCTTCCGCCACTTCTGGGGCGTGACCAAACGCGCCGACCTTCTCGAAAGCCTCAACGCCAAAGACTTCGACGCGCCGTATGAATCTGCCCACCCAGACAAAAACAACCGCTTTTCGTTTCGTCCGTCGGAGGTGGCTTCACGTTACCTATCGTGGGCAAGTCTGGTGGAGTTGTGTGCCGAACCTCCAAGCAATGGGCTGATGGAGAAACGCGGCGGCGCGTTGATTGACATTAACCGAGACGCTCTTGAAAGGCGGATGTGTCTGTATTACGACCCTGATGTGGATTGGGACACTCTCAAAGCGTTGGGTACAGGGTTGACGGAGGACGCCGCACGCTTCGACGCAAAGGCAGCCCGCGCCAAAGTCCTTGCGGCTGAAATCTATAACCCGCATCATCTGCGCCGCTACGCGCTCCGTGCCTTTGAAACGCGCTGGTGCTACTTCAGCGCGGTGCGACCACTTTGGAATGAACCTCGTCCGACGCTTTGGGCGCAGTGTTGGGAAGGCAACGCCTTTTTGATGACCCGCCCGGCGGGTGTGGCAAGCCCGGAAGGAGTGCCCTTCTACTTTACGCGACTTTTAGGAGACAACGATTTCCTGCGAGGACATGCCTACTATTTTCCTCTTCGCCTTCGCCCCACGCCTGCGAAGAAGAACGCCGCGCAAAACGCCCTTTTCGGCGAATCTGCCGCGCCCGACACCGCGCCCATTGCCAACCTTTCTCCTGCCGCCCGCGCCTACCTTGCCAAGATGGGGATTGACAATCCCGACGCCGACGCGGAGACCGCGGCGTTGATTTGGATGCACGCGCTGGCGATTGGCTACTCACCCGCTTACTTGACTGAAAACGCCGACGGCATCCGACAGGACTTTCCGCGCGTGCCGCTGCCCGACAGCAAAGAATTACTGCTTGCCTCAGCCGCACTTGGCAGACAGGTCGCCGCGCTGCTGGACACGGAAACGCCCGTGCATGGCGTGACAACGGGAACGATTCGCCCCGAACTCAGCCGCATTGCCGTCATCTCCCACGCCAGCGGCGGGCAACTCAATCCCGACGCGGGCGATTTCGCCGTCACCGCCGGGTGGGGTCATGCAGGCAAAGGCGGCGTTGTCATGCCGGGGAAAGGGAAGGTGGCAGAGCGCGATTACACGCCGGGGGAACGACCGATCGAGACGGAGTTGCACTCCGTCTCGGAGGATGCGGCAGAGTTCAACTCTGCCCATCGTGGGCGACGGAGTGCAACTCCGTCGCCATCATTCGTGCTGGGCGAAACGACCTGCGACGTTTATCTAAATGACGTCGCCTACTGGAAGAACGTCCCCGCCAAAGTCTGGGACTACACCATCGGCGGTTATCAGGTCATCAAAAAGTGGCTCAGTTACCGCGAACGCGATTTGTTGGGGCGACCGCTGACCGATACGGAAGTGCGCGAGGTGCGCGACATGGCGCGGCGCATTGCGGCGATTCTGCTGCTGACGCCGGAGTTGGACGCGAACTATCAGGCAATCAAACGGGCGTCATATATCTGGTGACGGTTCCTATACAAATAAATCATCCACCGGAAACGTCCAGCCCGGCACGGCGGGTTCAGCCTCGGCTATTTCACCCCGACGGTAGATGGTTGGGTTGTCCGGGTCGCTGGCGCGATAAACGCGAATCACGTCATCGTTGAGTAAATCCACGTCCCACACAACTAAAGTTCCGGCGGCAAAGTAATCTTCGCGTTTTTGCGCTAAAGTTTCTTCGGCGGACGTTCCATAGTCGTTTTCGCTGCGAATTTCAACGGCAAAGACGGGAGCGCCCTCGAAAAACTTCATACCCCGACGAGTGGGTCCCGTGTAGAACGCAGCATCGGGACTGAATGATTCGCGGTGGGGCAGATTGACGCGGAATCCTTTATTGTTTCCCACCGCCCGACCGGTTCTGGTACGCCGTGCGTATGCGTGCAAAGAAACAAAAATCTCATCCCCTGCGTAACCCGGCTCAACTCCCGTTGGTGGCATCAGGATTAACTCTCCATTCACAATTTCCGCCTTGCCGTTGTCCGGCACGCGATAGAGGTCTTCAATTGTCGCTGGTTTTGCTTGAGTCGCTGCCATCATATCAGAACCTCCCCAGCACATTATAGCATAAATGAACCTTCTCAGATCCGCACGCTGGATTGTGCGACTCAGCCGACCGTTATTGAATGTATTGGCCACACCGGCCCGTGTCCCGGATGCACGCAAGTGGCGCCCCGGTCCCGTAGCAATCGCCAACTGGCGGTCACGACACACGCGTCGTCCTCGCCTACGAATGCTGGAGGTGTGAGGTCGCCGGTGAAGACCGCGCCGTCGTCGAGCAGGAGGGACACGCTGTCGTCGGAGTGCCCCGGTGTGGGCACAATCTCGCCTAAGATGCCAATCCGCTCGAGCACCGCGCGGCTCTCGGCAAATGAGATCACCACGTTGTCGTCCAGCGTAACGTCCACATACTGATCTTGGGGCTTGGTCCATTGCTTCATAACGGGGATCGCCGGGACTTGCGTTTCAAGCACGAGCAGCGGTACGCCGACTTGTTTGAGTTCCTGAGCAAGTCCAGCGTGGTCAATATGGTAGTGGGTGGCGAGTCCGTACCGAATCTCCCTGAGCGGCACGCCCATTCGTTTGAGGTTCGCGCGCATCATTCCCATAGTGCCCGGATAACCGAGATCCACGAGCAGGCGCGACGTGCCCGCACTGACCACCCAGTAGTTGGTTGAGCGGTATCCGACGTTCACGATTGTGACACGCGAAGGGTTGGGCATGGTCTCTATTGCCATTGGTTTCACCCCGTATACTTTTTCTCAATCTCCAGCACCTTATTCAGCCTTCGCCGATGTCGCTCCTCGCCGGAGAACTTCGCGCCGATGAACGCCTGAACGATTTCGCGGGCTAACTCTGAACCGATGATGCGCGCGCCGAGACAGAGGACGTTGAGGTCGTCATGTTCAACGCCCTGATGGGCGGAGTAGGTGTCGTGGCACAGACAGGCGCGGACGCCGGGGACTTTGTTGGCTGCGACCGTCGCTCCGACGCCGCTGCCGCAGAGGACGATGCCGCGCTCGGCTTCGCCGCTGCCCACCTTTTCCGCGACGGCTTGCGCGAAGTCCGGGTAGTCCACCGCGTCTGTGCTGTGCGTCCCGCAGTCAATGACTTCGTGCCCCAACGATTTCAACTGCTCAATCACCGTGTCTTTCAACGGAAACCCCGCGTGGTCGGCTCCGACCGCAACGCGCATGACGATTCCTCCATTTCTTATCGCTGCGAATATTATAACCTGATGGCGGAAGGAACGCGAGTGGCGATGGAGAAAAGAGTGCTGTTCACGGATGGCACGGATTACACGGATTATGTCAATCATGCTGCTTTCTGATAATCCGTGTAATCCGTGCCATCCGTGAACAGTATCGTTCCAACCAGGAGACCTACATGGCAACCCACCATTTCCAACCCACCCATTATCACGTCGTTATCGGTTCGCACGAGCCGGTGTTGAACATCGCAGACGGCGATACGGTCATCACGACAACCGTTGACGCAGGCGGGCATGACGCGAGCGGTGAGCAGGTCACGCCGGGCGGGAATCCGCAGACGGGTCCGTTTTACGTCAAGGGGGCGGAACCGGGCGATACGTTGGCGGTGCGTTTTGACCGGCTGTATCCGAACCGCGATTGGGGCTACACGGGAACCGTCGTCGCAGCGAATGTCGTTGACCCATGGTACGTGCGCGAGTTGCCGCAGGGCAGACGGGGCAAGTGGAGCATTGACCGCGAGAAGGGGACGGCGACGCTGATGGAACCCGAAACCAAGTTGGGCAACCTTACGATACCGCTCGACCCGATGCTGGGCTGCTTCGGCGTCGCGCCGCCGCGCGGACAGGCGATTTCGACGGCGACCTCCGCCGAACACGGCGGCAACATGGATTATCGCGGGTTCCGTCAGGGCGTCACCGTCTATTTTCCTGTGTTCGTGCCCGGCGCGCTGTTGCACGTCGGCGACGGACACGCCGTTCAAGGCGACGGCGAAATCGTCGGCACGGGGATTGAGGTTTCCTTCGACGTGCAGTTCACCGTCCGCCTCCTCAAAGGCAAGCGCATCCACTGGCCTCGCGGCGAGAACGACGATTACATCTTCACCGTCGGCAACGCCCGCCCGCTCGACCAGTGTGTGCAGCACGCCACCACCGAAATGCTCCGCTGGCTGCAAGAAGACTACGGCTTCGACGCGCTGGGCGCGAACATTCTGCTGGGGCAGTGCGTGGAGTATGATTTGGGCAACGTCTTCGACCCGGCGTATACGATGGTGTGCAAGATGCATAAAAAGTGGTTAATGGTTAATGGTTAATGGTCAATGGTCAATGGTCAACGCCTCATCCATCAACTATTAACCATCTAACCATCAACCATCAATCGCCACTTCTCGCCCCAACTTCGCCGACCGATACGCCGCGTCAATGATTTGCATGACCTTGAGTCCGTCTTCGCCGGGCGTTTTGGGCGGCGTGTCGTTGAGGCAGGCTTGCACGAAGTCAAAGATGAGTTCGTTGCCGGAGCCTTGACGCTGCGGGATTTGCGGGGTGATGTCCACTTGCATTCCGTTTTGTTCGGTGTAGACGGTGAACGGGTTGGTCTTCAATCCGCCCTTTGTGCCGAACAGACGGAAGCCGTCGCCGCTGTCCATGTTGGACGCCCATGCGGACTCGAACACCGCCGTTACGCCGCCCTCGAAGCGGACGAAGAGGGTGGCATGTTCTTCGACATCATAAACGACGCTAACATCGGGTTGCTGCCCGACGCCGCGAAACGTCATCGCGCTGACGGAGACGGGCTGCGGGCTGCCCAGCATGTAGAGCAACGAGTCAATGTTGTAACAGCCGATGTCTGCCAGCGTCCCGCCGCCCGCTTTCGTGCTGTCCAAGAACCATTTGGAGTTGACGAGAATATCAAAGCCGGGTCGCCCGCGACGGCGGAGACTGCTGACGCGAGCGTAGTAGATGTCGCCCAACGCGCCCGAGGCGACGTATTTCCTCGCCGCTTCTGCCGCTGGCTGAAATCGAAACCGCGCATGACAGACGCCCAACTTGACGTTCGCCTTGCGACATGCCTCCACCATTTCCTTCGCTTCGGCGGCGTTCATGCTCATCGGTTTCTCAACCAGAACGTGCTTCCCCGCCTGCGCTGCCGCGACCGTCGGCTCGCGGTGCGCGAACGGTGGCGTGCAGACGCTCACGGCGTCCACGTCCAACTTGAGCAGGTCCCGATAATCCGTGAAAGTGTGCGGCACTTTGTATTCGTCCGCTACGGACTGCAATGCTGTCTCCGCCACGTCCGCAATCGCGACAATCTCCGCCTGCTCGCAGGCAGCGTAACTCTTGAGGTGCGACTTGCCAATGTGACCGACGCCGATAATGCCAACTTTGAGTTTGCTCATTTTCCTCCCTCTGACTTTCTATCTCGGTTGCCGAGCGCGGCTGAAGAATGCGGTTTCCGACGATAAAGAGATGGATATTCTCAGCCGTGCAACGTCCCACCTATGTTGCCTATTATAACACCGGCAGGGGGTCAAGACCATAAGATAAGGCAGGGGCATCAACGCCCAGCGCGGTCTCATCGGCGCGAGCAAGGAGAACCCCGACATCCTCAACCGTATCGTGGATTTCTTCGTTTACGTCATGCGCGAGCCGAACACGAAGCCGGACCGAGACCAGTTGCTGAACACCTTTCTGGACAACATCGCCCCGCAGCAGAAGCCGGACGGCACGACGTTGAACGCGGACGTGCGACAGTCGCTCGACGATGCCATCGTCGAGAAACTGAGCACACCAAACGCTGACCCTTACCTCCATCACATCTTAGTCCTACTTTGTCACTTTAGCGCGAGACGGCACAAACCGACGGAGGAGGGGGAGGGCGAAACTCCTGTTGAGCCGTTGAGGGGAGGTTCGGC
>FWPU01011959.1_pt1 | contig 11792 bp, 10 predicted proteins | sample 2228361 | NCBI WGS metagenome assembly FWPU01 (sample SAMEA103939777, study PRJEB20133) | metagenome | reverse complement strand
CGAATTATGTATTCTTTTTCTGATATAGGAATTTTTACTTTTTCAACAAAATAGATTTTATCCAGAATAGATGAAATTTTAGATTTGCAATCATCAATTTGATAGTGTTGTTTTTGATTAATTGCATTAAAATATAAAATTTTATATATATTTTCAGTTGTATAAAATATTGTTATGCAGCTGTAGTATGCATTTCTTCCATAAATTTTTTTAGATTCAATGTATCCTTTAAAATTATATTGATTTTGATTTATATCCAGTAAATTAATTTTGATAATTTCAGTGTTTTCTATGTGTTGAAAAATTCTTTCTTTATTCAGGGTGCAAAGTATTATATAGATATCCTGATTTTGTTGCAATAGAAGTGAATTTTCTGTTTGTTCCAGAACTTTAAAATGATTGCCAATTTTAAAGGAAATTTTACATTTATTTAATAAGAAAAATTCATTTGAATGTAGGGAAATTGTAAATAACAAAAAAATTGCAAAAAAAGGAGAACATAATGAGAAAATATTCATATCAGTGGATAATTAAATTATTTTTGTTGGGTCTATTTGTCTACCAATTTCAGTATTGCACATATTTGCAGGAATTAGCAATTGAATTTTTTACAAAAGAATATCGAGCGGAGATCAAAGAATTTAAGCCTGTTTTTGTAGATAAAGATCAAAATCGAAAGAAAATATTTATAAAGTTACAGGAAATTTTTCATGGTAAACCGCAAATTACTTCATTACGATATTTGCCCGAAAACCCAGAAATGTATCTAACTTCGATTAAATCAGGTGAACTTTTTGTTTACGATTTTCGAAATAGAAAAATGATTTTAATCCACAAATTTAATGTCTTAACTTCTTCTGAACAGGGTCTTTTAGGCATTGCTTTACATCCCGATTTTAGTAAAAATAATTTGCTTTATATTCATTATTCAGTAGCGAAACAAAATAAAAAAATTGGAAGAATTTCAGAATTTTTTTTAGAAAAAACTTCAAATAAAGAAACACCATTTCGCATAAAAAACGAAAGAATCTTACTCGAAATAGAACAACCGTATGCGAATCATAATGGAGGAAATCTGGAATTCGGACCTGATGGTTTTCTTTATATAGGTTTAGGAGATGGAGGATGGAGAGATGATCCACATAATGAAAGTCAAAATCCTGCTACTCTATTAGGTTCCTTACTTCGAATTGATGTCAAACCATCCAGAGAATTACCTTATTCCATTCCAGATGATAATCCCTATGTCCAAAATTTAAATTGGAGAAAAGAAATTTTTGCAATTGGTTTACGGAACCCATGGAAATTTTGTTTTCATCCCTTTAATGGTTTCTTAATTGTTGCAGATGTGGGGCAAGATGAATTCGAAGAAATTTCTATTGTAGAAAAAGGGAAAAATTATGGCTGGAGAATAAAAGAAGGAATTCAATGTTATTTAGATAAACATTTGTGTAAAAAAAAAGATTTGGTGGATCCTGTTTATGTTTATGATCATACAGAGGGTCAATCCATCACGGGGGGGTTCGTATATATTTCTGATAAAATTCCAGAATTAAAAAATAAATATATTTTTGGTGACTTTGTTGAGGGTAAAATTTGGGCTATACCTCTTGAAAAGAATCAAAAAGTAAAGGATTCTGATGTAATTTCTCTTGGTAAATGGCCTGTGCTTATATCTACTTTTGGTATTACTCGTGAAGGGGAAGTCCTGGTTGGAGATTATCAGTCGGGGAAAATTTTTAAGATTGTAAATAAATAAATGAATTTAATTAATAATATCACTATAATTTTACTTTTCAAATAACATTGTTTAAATTTTATGAATTATATGGAAAAAAAAAATAAACTTTATTTATTTATAGGACTCCTCATAAGTGTAATTGGAGTACTGATTAGTATTCTATTAGTTTGCAAACATGCATTTCCTGATATTTGTACATCCTCGCTGGGTTGTTCAGTTGAGGGAGTAGATGGATGTAAAGAATTAGGTCAAACTTCGTATTCTAAGATCTTTGGTATTCCTATAGCATTTTTGGGTTTAATATATTATTCATTTATAATGTTACTGTTTTTGTATAATCTTATCAATATTTATAAAAATAAAACATTGATTTCTCATCATATTTTATTATTATACTATTCTGCAATCTTTGGATTAATTTTTGATGGTGCTTTAGCTTATATTAATTTTACTAGTTTGATTGTTCCCTGTCTACTATGTGTTTATACTTATTTTGTAACTCTCGGGTTATTTTTTATTATATTAATATTAAAAAATCGTAATAAACCTAATTTGGAGTTAAAGCCTTTTATGCAGTCCTTTTTAATTTTTCTGGGAGTTTCAATTATACTTTCTTCTTTTATCACGGGTGTGTATTATGGATTTTCTCAAACTAAAAGTACAGTTCTTAGTAAAGATAGTTTATTGCCCATTAGTAAAGTAGAAGAATATTATAATGATTTTTTAGCCCTTAAAACCTTTTCTTTAAAACAGGAAAATTTAAAAACATATGAAGGCGATCCGACAGGATATATAGTAATTCATAAATTTGCTGATTTTTTATGCCCACATTGTTTACATACATCCTATATTTTAAAAAAAGCTCTTGAACGATGGCCAGGTCGTATAGTGGTTTATTACAGACAATTTCCATTGGATTCCACCTGTAATAAGGAAATTAGTTCACCTCCGAGAAAGCCATATGGTGATTGGAGGTGTAATGGAGCTCTTGCAGCTGTTTGTGCTGGTCAATATCCAAATTTCGCAGAGTTTTATCATTTAATTTTTGATTTACAGAATCAACAAATGCCCATTGACTTAGAACAACTTGAGAGAATCAGTAAAATAGCAAATATCCCATGGGTTCAGCTGTGGAATTGTATGAAAAGTCCATTAGCACAAAATTTAATTGATAGAGATGTATATGATGCAAAAGTTCTTGATCTCCATTCCACTCCTACAGTTTTTTTAAATAATAAGTTGGTTTCCATAGGAACACCTGATGAAACTTATTTTCTTCATCTTCTGGATGCTATAGTATATAAAAAAGAAGGTAAAAGTGCATACGAAGAATTTAAAAATCGAAAAAAGATGGAAAAGTAATTTATGAAGATTTATGAAGGCTCTATATTAAATGCTAAACAATTCAAATTTGCAATTATAGTATCGCGATGGAATGATTTTATTACTGAAAAATTAAAAGATGGTGCTTTATTTGCTTTCAAAAAACATGGTGTTTCTGATGAAAATTTCGATATATTTTACGTACCTGGATCCTTTGAGTTAGGAAGCACTGCAAAAAAATTAGCTCTTACAAGAAAGTATAATGGAATTTTATGTATTGGATGTATTATTCGTGGAGCAACTGATCATTATGAATATGTAGCCAGTCAAACTGCAAATCAAATATCGAGAGCTAGTTTAGATAGTCAAATTCCCGTTATTTTTGGAGTTCTTACAACTGATAATATTGAACAAGCAATTGAAAGAGCGGGAACTAAAGCAGGTAATAAAGGCTATGAATCCGCTATTGCTCTAATAGAAATGTGTGATTTATATCAGAAAATTGAAAACTTATGATTATTATTAAAATTAAAAAAAGACCTCCTGTCGATAAAAAGATAAATAGTTATCATCCAAATTTCAATGCAAGAGAAATAGCCATGCAGGGACTTTTTCAAATAGAAGTAGGAGATCATCCAGTAGATGAAATTTTAAATTTAAGGTGGGTTCATAGTAAATTAGATCAGGAGCAGGTTTCTTTAGTTAAAGATATAATAGAAGGTGTCTCCGAATTAGAAATAGAACTGGATGAATTAATTCAAAATTATTCAAAAAAAGATTTAAAACTATTATCCAATACTATTCGATGTATATTAAGAATGGGAACTTATGAAATATTGAAAGAAGATTATCCGGCTAATATAGTAATAGATACTTGTTGTACTCTTGCACGAAAATATGATAATGAAAAAGCTGTTGGATTTGTTAATGCAGTTCTCGATAAGATTTATAAATTTTTAATTTCTCAAAAAAGCAGCATTGAAGATGGAAAAAAATAGAATTCTTATAGACACAGAAGGATTGGAAGAAGAACTGATAGAATTACCTCAGAATAAATTTAAATTTGTTAAATACATAATTTTAATTTTTATTCTTTTATTATTTATATTGATTGGCTTTGCCAGTTATTATTATTTCAGAAAACAAAAAGAAAAATCCACTACACAAACTGAAATTTCTTCAGAAAAATTTGCTTCTATAAAAGAAAAATATTATTATCCCAGAGAAGATTTAACTGCTAATTTGCAAAATGGAATTCAGATATACCGTGAAGGTTTTTTGAGTAAGGCTGAAAAACATTTTCAGAAAATTTTAGATACCTCATTAGATAATTTAGAAAAGGCTATTGCTAGTACTTATATCGGGATTATAAATCTTGATGAAGAAAAATATTTAATGGCGAAATATTATTTTACAAGAGCTCTGGAATTTCAGGATAATTATTTACCTGCCCTTGTAAATTTATCTTTTACAGAATATCATTTAGGAAATCTTCAAAATGCTTTGGATATTGCAGAAAGAGCAAAAAAAATAGCACCGGATGATCCTCTCGTATCAATACTAGCTGGAAATATCTTAATGAACATAAAGGGAGCTAGTGAAGCAGAAAAAGAATTTCGTAGAGGTGTGGAATTAGGACCTGAAGAACCTATTTCGCGATATAATTTAGCCGTTTCTCTGTTAAGACAGGGAAAAGATCAGGAAGCCCTTATTGAGTTTCAGCATTTTCTGGAATTGTTTCCCACTAATAAACTTACACCGAATGTACTGGCCCTAATAGGGCAAATTTATTATCAGAATGAACAATTTGAAAATGCTCTAAGCTATTACAAAAGAGCAATAGGTTTCGCACCTGATAATGCGAAATTTTACTATAATATGGGAGTAATATATTATAGGCTTGATGATCTTTCTAAGGCAAGAGAATATTTTGAAAAAGCAATAAATTTAGGTAAAACTGATCCTGATATTTATGAGAAGCTTTCTTATATTTTTGAAGAATTAGATAGTAAAGATCTTGCTTTAAAAGCGTTGGAGAAATCTTTACAATCAAATCCTGATCATTTACCTACCCTTTTTCGATTAGCTGATGTATATTATAATAAGCGAGATTTATTAAACTCAGCAGAGGTATATAGAAAAATAATTAATCGAACTCCGGGAACTGATGAAACAATTCAAGCATACATACAGTTGGGAAAAATTTATATAGAAATGGAAAGATATGAAGATGCAGTCATAGTTTTAAAAAAAGCAATGGAAATATCTGTGAATCCTCGAATTGAAATTTTTTATGAATTAGGAAGAGCATATTATTATGGAGGGAGAAAGGATAAAGCTATTGAAGTATGGAAAAATGCCTTAGAAAAAAATTATATTACACCAGATGAGGAATCAAAAATTAGAATGATTTTATCTAAGTCATACCAGAATCTTGGAAGTTCAGACTTAGCGTTAAAGGAAATTGAAAAAATTGATGTAAACGATAAGAATTTCGTTGAAGTAAATTTTCAAAAAGGAGATGTTTATAAAAATCTTAAAGATTATGATACCGCGATTTCATATTATAATAAAGTTTTTGAATCGCCTAATTCTAATATAAATCAGAAAGTAAAAGCAGCTGTTTTGATTGCTGATTCCTATATTAATACAAATAATATACAGAACTTAGAAGCAGCTAAATCCTGGCTAAATAAAGCCATTCGTCTTGATCCAGATAATCCAGAAATATTAATTACTAAAGCAAAGATTCATCTTTTGATTGGATCTCCCCGTGAAGTTGAAAAAGCAATAGAAGTTTTGCTTCCTCTATCTTATCAGGATCATACTCCACCTGTTCTAAAAGAAATTTATCTACAATTGGGAATTGCTTTTTATAAAAATAAAGAATATCAAAGAGCTTTACAATCCATACAAATGGTTTTAGAAATTGATCCGTCTAACGATATAGCAATAAAATACAAAAATCAAATTTTACAGATATGGGGACGTTAAATGATAAAAATTATTTTATTTCTATTTTTGTTTTTTGTAAATTTTTCTTTATATACAATCGAAATTGATAGAGAAAGTCTTTCAAAATATCTGGAAGAAGGAGGTGAGAAAAGATATCAAGCAATATGGATTGCCTACGATACAAAACAATATGATTTTTTATCAGAACCAAGAATTCAAAATTTTCTTAAGGAAGATGATACGAAAGTGCAGGAACTTATTTTAACTATATATAATTTACTTGGAGAATCCTTGCCTTTGTATATTCCCAGTTGGTATATACATATTGATGAATATTTAAATATAAAAAGATCGAATAAAGGTATAAAACTATCTCTCGAATTGGCAAGAAAATGGAAAGAAAAAAGATTAGTTTTTGCCATTAGCAGACTTTTATTGCATCCCTCAATTACTATTCGTAATGAAGCAAATCAAATACTAAAAGAACTAAATTCTGAATATCAGATTTTGTTACAAATAGAATTATTAAAATCAAAATATGAAATATATAATATTTACGGATTAAATTTTGTAAGAGATAATCCTGATCAGAGAATTTTACCTTTTGTTCGTTCTTTATCTTTAGATTCAAATAAAATGATAAAAAGATATGCCTTACGAGCTCTATCAGAATATTCAACTGAATCTTTATTTATTATAAGTAATTTTAATTCTGATTCAGATGAAGATGTAAAGCGAGTTGTTTTGTCACTAATAGGAGAAAAAAAGTGGATAGAATATTCTTACGTCGTTATACAGAGTTTAAATTATTCTAGCAATAAAGTTCGTCTTAAAGCTATTAAATCTGCAAAACTTCTTAATCATTTTCAATTTATTCATCCTATTTCTAAATTATTATTACAGGAGAAAAATAAAGAAGTGATCCTTGAGGGTATTTCTGCTCTTATTCAGTTAAATGGTGATCCCTATCATTCATTGTATCATATAATAAAAACAAATTCCGACTTTCAAATTAAAATATCTGCTCTTTTTGCAATACAAAAACTTTTATTAGAGCAGTATCAAAATAACATAGAAAATTTTGTTGAATTATTTGAATTTGAAAAGGATTATATTATTCGATCAGAAATTATTCATACAATTGCTCTGTTGGTTAATCAAAAAAATTATTATAAAATATTGCCTTTGTTTGAAAAAAATACAGTAAGTAAAGAACATAAAATTTTTTTACTATCTTCTCTTAAAGCAAAACTTAACAATAATACTTTTGCTGATATATTATCTAATATAGAAATACAAGATTTATTTGAAAATAATATTGATTTACTTTTGCAATAGATGGAAGATAAAATCGTTCATGAAACCAATTTGAATGAAGAAAAAGAACAAAAAAGAAAAAAAAGAGAATTTTTTGTTGATGAAAAAATCAAAGCGGATGATGTCTTATATAAGAAAAGGCAGTTAACGACAAGGGGTGATCTAAAAAGAATTCAAAAAGCTGGTTATAGACATGAAGGTAAAAAAGTTGTTACTGATGATGTAAAAAAATTAAAATCTCTAACTGTTCTTCCAGAAGAAATAGATAAACAAGATATTATTAACTATTATGTTGAACCTATAAGGATAGAATATTATGTTCCTAAGGATTCAAAATTTAAAACAGAAATTCGTTACTTATTTATTCCTTTAATTGATCCACCTTTTGATGAAAGATATCCAATTTTAAATGAATATATTGAAAAAAATCTCTATTTTGATGTAATTAATATAATAAATGAATATCCCGAACATACCAGTATAATTCTTGAATCTTATAAACAATCTTTAAGTATTCACGAAAGGATTTCAACTCTTTTATCTGAAAGTCGAAAAAATCCAGAACATTTCAAGAGCATTTTTTACCTAAATGAAACATTATTAAAACTGGAACCTACATTAGCTTATTTAGAGGTTTTAGGTGATTATGTTTCCTGGAATCTTAATTGGTTAATACGCAAATTAAACAAATTAAAAATTTCTTTTAGTGCTGAAGATGATACTATCACCTATTTGATTAAAAGGAGAAATATCTATTGGGAAGAAAATAACCTCCCATTTGATGAAAGATTTGAGATACTTGCTGCTTTATTTTATGATCAAGCATATCCCAACAGAGGTTTATCCATTGAAGATAAGGATTATTTTTATAATATATTTGATAAAAAATAAAATGTCATTTGATTAAAAAATAGAGTTTACAAAATAAATATATTTTATTATATTTTTTTTATGGATAAAAAAGAAGATAAAAAAGATTTAGAGAACGAAAAGGAAACAATCGAAATAGATTTAGCAGAAGATTCACCAAAAAAAGAATTTGTAAAGATAAGAAAAATAAAAATTGAAAATGAAAATGAAAAAAAAGAAAAAGAATAATATATTTTTTTAATGAAAAGTTGAATTTATGAATATTTAAATAAACAATATTAATGAATGAGTTATACGAAATTCATACTCATCTTTACGGATGTTTAGATATTGATGATATTTTATGGCTGGGTAAGCGAAAAAAACCTCGATGGGAAATATTCGAAAATTCTTATCAGAGAATTTTTGGTCATAAACCTGATATTGAAATTCTATATAAAGAAAATGTTTTTACTGCTTCCGTTTTAAATGAAAGGCAAAAGGAAATTCTAAGAAGTTTTTATGTATTTGATTATTCAAAGCCCACAGGTTTTTTAAATTTTCAAATATGTTTCAATTTTATTATAGCTCTTTCTCATACTGATCCTGATGAGTTAAAAGAAATTGTTTTCAGAATTGTACAGAATCAAAATGAAAAATATTCAGAATATAGAATGATGTTTTCTCCTTTTATATCTATATCAGAATTTGAAGAAAAAGTAATTTCCTTAATCGAAGGTTTTAATTATGTAAAAAAGATTTTTTCTAATAAAGAAGCTAAGTTAATTCTTTCTCTAAACAGGGAATATCCTTTGTATGAAAGACAATATGAAGTATTAAAAGAAATTCACAAAATTGATAGAGAAAAAATTTTAGTGGGTATTGATTTTGCTGGATATGAAGAAGAATATCCACCAAATGAGAAAAAAGATTTTATTCAAAAAGTAAAAAAGGATAATTTATTCTGTGTATTATATCATGTGGGAGAAAGTTTTCAGAAAATTTCCCCTGCTAGTTCTATTCGCTGGATTGAAGAAATATCTAAAATGGAAGTGCATCGAATAGGTCATGCGGTTTCGTTGGGAATAACAGAAGAGATGATAAAGAATAAAATTTTTAAGGAAAAGGTAAACGAAAGAATTGATCATCTTAACTATTTAGAAAATCTTTATAATCAAGGTGAAAGCTGGATACCTATAGATTCTGTAAAATCTTTAAAGAAAAATATACAAGATAATTTGGAATTAATAAAAATTCAATATTCCGATTTAGAGTATAGAATATTTTTTGATTTTAGAGAATATGTTCTTGAACAATTGAGAATGAGAAAAAGTGTAATTGAAAGTTGTCCAACTTCCAATATGAAAATTGCTGGATTTTCGCCATTGCCTTTTTTTATAAGTAACAATCTTGAGGTATGTATTGGAGCAGATGATCCCGGAGTACTTGATACCTCTCTGGAGAAGGAATTTGAAATTGCTTTGTTTCTTTTAAAAGATCAAGGAATAATTGATAAAATCAAAGAAAATAATAAGAAATATTCCTGTAAAACTTTGCAGGAATATAAAAATTTTTAATGAAATTCTCTTTGTGGTTCTTGGAGAGGTGTGGGTGTATAATGCCTTAAGAAGAATTTCAAGTTTTCAGCTATAATTTTTCTGCTTTCTCCTGGCATAATAATTTGAGATATTGAACCTAGAGCCAGTGCTTCTTTTGGATTCATTAATTCATCTTCGTATTGATCAGAAAATTCCTTATTAATTTTTAATAAAAGTTCCTTTGCTTCTTCATATTTACCTTGAGCTTCTAGTTTTCTTGATTCAGCTCTTGCAGCTTTTAATTCATCTTTGTAAACAAATTCTTTCCCTGCAGGGCCCATAACCGCTACTCGTGCAGTTGGAAAAGCAAATACCATATCAGCTCCTACATGATAGGAATTAAATGTAGCATAAGCACCTCCAAATGCATTTCTTACAATTACCAGAAAGCGTGGTGTTCTTAAATCAATAATTGCATCCAGTAATGCTCTTCCCGCTTGAACAATACCACCAGATTCTTGTTCACGTCCTGGTAAAAATCCTGTTGTATCTTCAAAGAATATCATAGGAATGTTATAAATATTGCAAAATCTAACAAATCTTGCACCTTTATACGCTGCATGAATATCAATCTGTCCGCTTGCTATGGCAGAGTTATTTGCCATAATTCCAACTACGTGTCCACCAATTCTTCCGAATGCAGTAATTAAATTTCTGGCTCTTGTTTTTTGTATTTCAAAATATTCGCCATGATCTACTATATTTTGAATCATTAAAGTTATATCAAAAGGAGTGTTAAAACCAGTAGGTGAATTAAAAGTTTTTCTCAAAAGAATATCTTCTTCATAAATAAATCTATCAATAGGATCGGACGTTGGGTAATAAGGAGCAAAACTATGATTATTGTCAGGAATATACTTCAATAAACGAACTGCTTTCCTTAATGCATTGAGTTCATCTGTAGCCACTATATCAACAACACCACTTTGGCTGTGAACCTTCGGACCTCCTAATTCATCAGGTGTAATTTGTTCTCCTAATACTTCTCTTACCACCTGAGGTCCTGTTAATCCAAAGAATGTATCCTGAGGTTGAATCATAAATGAACCTTGACGAGGTAAATAGGAACCACCCCCAGCATTAAAACCAAACATTAGCATAATACTGGGAACTACACCAGAAATTTTTCTTAAAGCGCAAAATGCCTCTGAATATCCATCAAGACCGCCTACTCCTGCTGGAACAAATGCACCAGCTGAGTCATTCATACCAATAAGGGGTATTCCTTTTTCTCCTGCTAAATATATTAAACGAGCTAATTTTTCTCCATTTGTTGCGTCCATAGAGCCGGCTCGATTTGTAAAATCATGGCCATAAATTGCAACATCGCGTCCATTAATATTGATAATAGCAGTTACTATGCTTGCTCCATCTAAATGTTTTCCCCAATTTTGATATAAATATGTAGGATAGTTCTTGGTTAGAACTTCAATTCTTTCAAAAACAGTCATTCTATTTTTATGATGTTGAATAATAATACGAGATAAACCACCACCATCTAGTGGTTTCTGAATTAAATCTCGTCCCATTTTTAAAGATTTGTCGTAAGGTAAATCGGGAACTTCCTCTTTTTTTTCATCTTTAAAAGGATTTTCTAAATTTGGTTGTATATGAGCAGGGATTTTAGCTTTTTCTAAATCTAAGACTATCATAAAGATAAAAATATAAGGATTTTTGTTTTGTCTATTCTAAAAAATTTTTTGATTAAATAATTGCAAAATATAGATTTGTAGATTTTGAATTCATTGAATGAGAAGTTAAATTTTTATAAGGTTTTTACATATTATGTGATTTACCAAAACAAACGATTAAAATAAATTTTAGATTAAGTTTTTATATAGAAAATATAATATACTCTAACATAAGAGTATCAAATTTTTTTATTTGTTATAAACATAATGAATTTTTTGAAAACTAAATAAGGGAATTTTTAAAATTGTAAATTTGTTTATATCCATTCATTGATTTAATGAAACAATTAATAAAATTTTCAAAATTATATTTTTAGA
>FWPU01011958.1_pt1 | contig 11792 bp, 11 predicted proteins | sample 2228361 | NCBI WGS metagenome assembly FWPU01 (sample SAMEA103939777, study PRJEB20133) | metagenome | reverse complement strand
TAGCTCGAGCGGCGCGTCGCCGAGGCGAGCAAACGACTCGAGGAGCTCCAATCCGAGCAGAAGATGCTCAAGGAGGAGGTGGACGAAGAGGACATCGCCGAGGTCGTGAGCAAGTGGACGGGTGTTCCCGTGTCCCGGCTCATGGAAGGCGAGATGCAGAAGCTCGTGCGGCTCGAAGACGTCCTGCACGAGCGGGTCATCGGTCAGGACGACGCGGTCAGCGCCGTCGCCAACGCCATCCGCCGCAGCCGCGCCGGGCTGTCCGACCCGAACAAGCCGATCGGGACGTTCCTGTTCCTCGGGCCGACGGGTGTGGGCAAGACCGAGCTGGCTCGCTCGCTGGCCGACTTCCTCTTCGATGACGAACGGGCGATGGTTCGCATCGACATGAGCGAGTACATGGAGAAGCACTCCGTGGCCCGCCTCATCGGAGCGCCCCCGGGCTACGTCGGCTACGAAGAAGGGGGCCAGCTCACCGAGGCGGTTCGCCGCCGACCCTACGCGGTGGTGCTGCTCGACGAGATCGAGAAGGCCCATCCCGACGTGTTCAACGTCCTGTTGCAGTTGATGGACGACGGACGCCTCACCGACGGGCAGGGTCGCACGGTCGACTTCAGCAACGTCGTGCTCATCATGACCTCGAACCTGCCGGGTGACCCCCGGGACTTCTTCAAGCCCGAGTTCGTCAACCGGATCGATGACATCGTCCGGTTCCGCGAGCTGACCGAAGCCGATCTGAAGCGCATCGTCGAGATCCAGTTGCGGCACCTGGGCCGTCGGCTTGCCGAGAAACGGCTCGCTCTTGAGGTCACCGAGCCGGCCAAGGCCGCGCTGGCCCGGGAGGGCTTCGACCCGGCGTTCGGCGCCCGGCCGCTCAAGCGGGTCATCCAGAAGGAGGTCGGGGACCGGCTGGCGCTCGCCCTTCTCGAAGGCCGCTACGGCGAGGGCGACACCGTGATCGTCGATGTCGACGATCACGGCGAGTTCGTGCTGCGCTGACGACAGGCTTCCTGGCGATCGAGCACACCGGGTGTCACCCGGGAAGCGGCTACGCTTGCCGGGTAATCCCCGCGGCTCCGGATGGGAGGTTCGCGTGCCTGCGACGGTTGTCGTCGGTACCCAGTGGGGCGATGAGGGCAAGGGGAAGTTCACCGACCTCGTCGCCAAGGAGATGGACGTGGTCGTCCGGTATCAGGGCGGCCACAACGCCGGGCACACCATCGTGGTCGACGGCGAGACGTTCGCTCTCCAGCTGGTACCGAGCGGAATCCTCTACGAACACATCACGCCGGTGATCGGGAACGGGGTGGTCATCGACCCCCGCGTCCTGCTGGCCGAGACGGACATGCTCGCCAGCAAAGGGGTCGACTGCAGCCGCTTGAAGGTGAGCGGCAACGCCCACCTGATCCTCCCTTATCACCAGGAGCTCGACAGGGTCACTGAGCGCTATCTCGGTCGCAACAAGATCGGCACGACGAAGCGTGGGATCGGCCCGGCGTACGCCGACAAGGCGGCCCGGGTCGGCCTCCGGGTCCAGGACCTGCTCGACCCGAAGATCTTCCGAGAGAAGCTGCAAAGCGTCCTCAAGGACAAGAACGCGATGCTCGCCCGGATCTACAACCAGCTCCCCCTCGACTTCGACGCCATCGTCCACGAGTACCTGGAGGTGTGCGGACCGCGACTCGAACCGCTCATCGCCGACACGGTCGGCTTGGTTCACGAGGCGTTGGAAGCGGGTCGCCACGTGCTGCTCGAAGGGGCCCAAGCCACCTTCCTCGACCTCGATCACGGCACCTATCCGTACGTCACCTCGTCGAACCCCGTCGCGGGCGGGGCGTGCGTCGGCGCCGGCGTCGGCCCGCGTCACATCAACCGGGTGATCGGCATCGCCAAGGCCTACGTGACCCGGGTCGGCTCGGGGCCGTTCCCGACCGAGCTGCTCGACGAGACCGGGGACCTGCTCGTCGAACGGGGAGGCGAGTACGGTACCAACACCGGTCGGCGTCGCAGGACGGGATGGTTCGACGCGGTGATGTTGCGCCACGCCGTCCGGCTCAACTCGCTGTCCGAGATCGCCCTGACCAAGCTCGACGTGCTTGACGTGCTCGACACGGTGAAGGTGTGCGTGGCCTACGAGCTCGACGGCCAGCGTTTCGACCACCTGCCGTACCACCAGTCCGTGCTCCACCATGTGACACCGGTGTACGTGGAGCTCCCCGGTTGGCAGACGGACCTGTCCGGCATCACCGAGCGGTCCCAGCTGCCGGCGGCCGCACTCGGCTACGTGTCGTTCCTCGAAGAGCAGATCGGTGTGCCGATCCGCCTCGTCGGCGTCGGACCTGGCCGCGAGCAGTTCCTTCACTTCGCGGCGTGAGTTTGGAGGCCCGATGAGAGTCGTCGTCGTCGGCAGCGGTGGGCGGGAGCACGCGTTGGCACAGGTGTTGGCACGTTCCGCGGAGGAGGTCCTGGTCACGCCAGGCAACGCGGGCATCCCAGGGTCGGTGGCGGCCGCACCCGAGGCGCTCGACGCGGACCTGTTCGTGATCGGCCCCGAGCAGCCGCTCGTCGACGGCCTTGCCGACCGCCTGCGCGCCCAGGGCAAGCGTGTGTTCGGCCCCGGGGCTGATGGCGCGCGCCTGGAAGGCTCGAAGCGGTGGATGAAGGAGTTGCTCGTTCGAGCGGGTGTGCCGACCGCGCGCCACCGATCGTTCGGGGCGGCTGAGCTCGATCCGGCACTCGAGTTCCTGGAGACGCTTCCCGGCCTCTACGTGATCAAGACCGACGGTCTGGCCGCGGGCAAGGGCGTGGTCGTCACCGAGTCGCTCTCCGACGCGCGTGCAGCGGTGCGTTCCTACTTGAGCGGGGAGGCGTTCGGCGCCGCTGGCACGACTGTGGTGATCGAAGAGGGGCTCACCGGTCCAGAGCTCTCCGTGTTCGCCGCCTGCAACGGCACCACGGCGGTGCTGTTCGGCTCGGCGCAGGACTTCAAGCGGGTGGGCGACGGCGACAGCGGCCCGAACACCGGCGGGATGGGCGCTTTCTCGCCGGTTCCTGGCGTCGGCGACGACCTGCTGGACACGGTCATGGCCGAGGCCATCGAGCCGACGTTGCGCGCCCTGCGAGCCGAAGGTGTCGACTACCGGGGCTTCCTCTTCTGCGGGCTGATGCTCACACCGGAGGGACCGAAGGTCCTCGAGTACAACGTCCGGTTCGGTGATCCGGAGGCGCAGGTGGTGCTGCCCCGGCTGCGCAGCGACCTGGCTGACCTCCTCGCCCGGGCCGCCGAAGGTCACGCAGTCGAGACACCGCAGTTCGCTCCGGGCGCCACGGTCTGCGTCGTGTTGGCGAGCGAGGGATACCCGGGCGCGCCGCGCCCGGGCGACGTCATCGCCGGTCTTGACGTGGCCTCCGGGCTCGATGGGGTCGACGTGTTCTGTGCCGGGGTCGCCCGCGACGAGCAGGGCCGGCTCGTCACCGGAGGTGGCCGGGTGCTGGGTGTCGTCGGTCACGGCGACGATCTGGTACTCGCGCGCACCCGCGCCTACGAGGCGGTGGCCCGGATCTCGTGGCCGGGGATGCACTACCGGAGCGACATCGCGCGCGAGGCCTCGATCCTGCAAGGATGACGGGCATGGCGAGAAACTACAAGGTAGCCGTCCTCATGGGCTCGGCGTCTGACCTGGAGAAGATGCAGCCGGCGGGCGACACGTTGGCCCGGTTCGGCATCGAAGCTGATGTTCGCGTGCTGTCCGCCCACCGTAACCCCGACAAGGTGACCGCCTTGGCGACCGGGGCTCGGGAACAGGGCTATGTCGCCTTCATCTGCGGGGCGGGGATGGCCGCCCATCTGGCCGGCGTCGTGGCGGCGCACACCACCTTGCCCGTGATCGGGGTTCCGCTCTCGGGTGGGGCGTTGGGTGGTGTCGACGCGCTCTACTCGACCGTGCAGATGCCCAAGGGGATCCCGGTGGCGACGGTCGCGGTCGACGGCGCGATGAACGCCGCCCTGATCGTCGTGGAGATGCTCGCGATCTCCGACACCGAGCTGCAGCAGCAGCTCGCGGAGTTCCGCAAGGAGATCTCGGGGGGCTGAGATCTCGGGACCGAGTCCCGGATCAGAACGAGACGACGGTCCGGCTGCCGCCGCCGTCACCCTCGCCCAGCTCGTTGACCCAATCGAAGGCGGGAGAGCTGTCCTCGGGAATGGACAGGTCGAGCTGGGGACGCACCTCGACCTTCCTCAGGACCTTCTCGGTCTTCTTCTGCTTGCGCCGCTCCCGTTCACGCTTTCGGATCTCGCGCTTGGATCGGGCCGGTGGCATCCGGGCGTTGGACCGGACGCCGGCCTTCGCCAGTGGTTCGTTCGGGCCGAACGCGTAGACGAGGCACTCCGAGCAGAAGTCCCAGCCACAGTTCCGGCAGATGTCTTCTGCATACTCGAACGCATGCTTCGTGCACCGCGCGTCCATCTCGCTCCCTCGATCCCCCGTAGAGGTTCGTTCGCCCTGTCACGTCGCCGGCGCCCTCTCGGGCCGACGCCTCGGTCGTGCGGGTGAGCTGCCGCTTTTGGGGGCTGCGCACCTCCCCTCGTGAGTCGACCAGTAATCGTCGGTGCTTTATCGTTCCGGGATGGGGCCGGAGAAATTGGGCCGTCTGACCTACTTCGACCAGCGGCCTGTTCGATCGGTCCCCGTCAGCGTACGCCACGAGCGTTGGAGCCCGACGTGAAACCGACGATCCCGAACGTCCTCGCCGGGCGTTACGCCAGCCCGGAGATGGCCGAGCTCTGGTCGCCCGAGCGCAAGGTCATCCTCGAGCGCCAGCTCTGGATCGCGGTGCTCGAGGCGCAGCGCGAGCTGGGTCTCGATGTGCCCGCCCAGGTCATCGATGACTACCGCAAGGTTGTCGAGCAGGTCGATCTTGACTCGATCGAGGCCAGGGAGCGTCGTACCCGTCACGACGTCAAGGCGCGGATCGAGGAGTTCTCGGAGCTGGCGGGCCACGAGCACATCCACAAGGGCATGACGTCTCGCGACCTGACCGAGAACGTGGAGCAGCTGCAGGTTCGCCGCTCGCTTGAGCTGGTGCGCGATCGTTCGGTTGCGGCGCTCGGCCGCCTGGCGGAGCTTGCGGCCGAGCACCGTGACACGGTGATCACCGGCCGGACGCACAACGTTCCCGCGCAGGCGACCACGCTGGGCAAACGTTTCGCCAACGCGGGCGAGGAGCTCCTCCAGGCCCACCGGCGGCTCGAGGAGCTGATCGGCCGGTACCCGCTGCGGGGCATCAAGGGCCCAGTCGGCACCCAGCAGGACCAGCTGGACCTCTTCGACGGCGACTCGGCCAAGGTTGCGGAGCTGGAGCGCCGCGTCGCCCGGTTCCTCGGCTTCGAGGTGGTCCTCACCGGCGTGGGCCAGGTGTACCCCCGGTCCCTCGACCTCGACGTCGTGAGCGCACTCGTGCAGCTCGCGGCTGGACCGGCCAGCCTGGCCACGACCATCCGGCTGATGGCGGGCCAGGAGCTGGTGACGGAAGGCTTCAAGGAAGGCCAGGTCGGGTCGTCGGCGATGCCCCACAAGATGAACACCAGGTCCTGCGAGCGCATCGGCGGGCTCATGGCCATCCTGCGCGGCCACCTCACCATGGCCGCAGGGCTCGCGGGCGACCAGTGGAACGAAGGGGACGTGTCGTGCTCGGTGGTGCGGCGCGTGGTCTTGCCCGACGCGTTCTTCGCCACCGACGGGGTGTTTGAGACACTGCTCGCCGTGCTCGACGAGTTCGGCGCCTTTCCCGCGATGATCGAGCGGGAGTTGTCGAGGTACCTGCCGTTCCTGGCCACGACGAAGGTGCTCATGGCCGCAGTTCGGCGCGGGGTCGGCCGCGAGGTGGCCCACGAAGCGATCAGGGAGCATGCCGTTGCCGCGGCGCTCAGCCTTCGCCGAGGCGGCGAGAGGAACGAGCTGCTCGAGCGCTTGGCGGCTGACCGCCGCCTGAGGCTGTCCGCCGAGGACCTGAGGCGGGCGCTGGGGGAGCCACTGGAGTTCGTCGGCGCTGCGCGGGAGCAGGTCGATGCGTTCGTGGCCGAGGTCGAACGCGTCGTCGCCGCTCGTCCTGAGGCCGCCCGCTACCGGCCCGCCAGCATCTTGTGAACCGGTCCGGACAGAGTGACCTGCGGGTGTGCCGAGGCCGGGCCCCGGCTGCCATGCTACTACGCAAGGGGTAGTGAGACCACGGCGTCGGGCTCGAGGGCCTGGCGGATGGCTGAGAGAGCCACAGGAGGGACCATGCCGATCGACCTGCCGCACCTCTACTCGGGCAAGGTGCGCGACATCTACGACGCGGGCGACAAGCGTCTGTTGCTGGTCACTTCTGACCGGATCTCGGCGTTCGACGTCGTGATGACCGAACCGATCCCGCACAAGGGTCGGGTGCTCACGGCGATGTCGGCGTTCTGGTTCGACCACTTCAGGGGAGTGGTGGGCAGCCACCTCATCTCGACCGATCTGGCTGATCTGCCCCCGGCGGCGCAGGACCCCGATCTGGCGGGACGTGTGATGCTCGTCCACCGAGCCGAGATGCTGCCCATCGAGTGCATCGTGCGGGGTTACATCACCGGTTCGGCCTGGAAGGAGTACTCGGCCAGCGGCACGATGCACGGCAGCCCGCTGCCCGAAGGGTTGCAGGAGGCGTCGCAGTTGCCCGATCCGGTGTTCACCCCGTCAACGAAGGCCGACGAGGGCCACGACATCAACATCTCGTTCGACGAGGCGGTGAACCTCGTCGGCAAGGAGCTCGCCGAGCGTGCCCGCGAGGTCTCCCTCGAGCTGTACTCGCGCGGAGCGGCATGGGCCGCCGAGCGGGGCATCATCATCGCTGACACCAAGTTCGAGCTCGGCCTGGTCGACGGTGAGCTCGTCGTCGCCGACGAGGTGCTCACCCCGGATTCCTCGCGTTTTTGGCCCGCGGATCGTTACCGCCCCGGCACGAATCCCCCCTCATTTGATAAGCAGCCGGTGCGGGACTACCTCGACGGACTCGACTGGAACAAGCAGCCCCCACCACCGCCCCTGCCGGCCGCCGTCGTGCAGGCGACGAGCGAGCGCTACATCGAGGCCTACGAGCGCATCACCGGCCAGCGCTTCGCTGACTGGCCCGGCGCCGATCGCTGACCGCCGCCTGAATTGTCGGCGCCGAAGCTGACCCGTACCCGGAATCGGCGGTCAGGGACCGGCCGCGGGCTGTGCCAGAGTGGGGCCATGGAGTTCTCCGTGCACGTCGAGGTGACCCTGCGGCCCGGCATCGCCGATCCCCAGGGCTCGACCATCGAACGTTGTCTGCCCACCCTCGGCTTCGCCGGCATCCGTGAGGTACGGGTCGGAAAGAGCATCCGGTTCGTGCTCGACGCCCGCGACGAGGCCGCGGCACGCCAGGAAGTCGAGGACATGTGCCGCCGGTTCCTGACGAACCCGGTCATCGAGGACGCGACCGTTCACCTCCAGGCCATGGAGGGCTCCCCAGCATGACGACCCGGGTGGGTGTCGTCGTGTTCCCCGGCTCGAATTGCGAGCTCGATGTCATGGAGGGCGTCCGCGCTGCCGGTGGCGAGGCGGAGTTGCTCTGGCACGGCGACTCGTCGGTGAAGGGCGTCGACGCCGTCGTCGTCCCCGGTGGTTTCGCCCACGGCGACTACCTCCGCCCGGGCGCGATCGCCCGCTTCTCGCCGGTGATGCACGCGGTTGCGGAGTTCGCGCGCGGCGGCGGTCCGGTGGTTGGCATCTGCAACGGCTTCCAGATCCTCACCGAGGCCGGGCTGCTCCCGGGCGCGTTGCAGAAGAACCGGGGCCTCAAGTTCCTGTGCACCACGGTGCAGCTCAGGGTCGAGACCTCGTCGACCGTGCTCACGTCGGCGGTGCTGCCGGGCCAGATCCTGCGGATCCCGATCAACCACTTCGAAGGCAACTACACCTGCTCGGCTGACACGTTGGCTGAGTTGCGAGCCGAGGAGCGGATCGTGTTGCGCTACCTCGACAACCCGAACGGATCGGTCGACGACATCGCCGGGATCTGCAACGCCGGTCGCAACGTCGTCGGCCTGATGCCTCACCCGGAACGGGCGATCAGCGATCTACTCGGGAGCGAGGACGGTCTGCCGCTCCTGCGGTCCTTGGTCGACGCCCCTTTTGGCGTGACCCGCGCCCGCGGGTCGCCCTGAGGGCGAGCGCGAGCGGCGGGCCGTTCGCTGCTGTCAGCCGGCTCGGGTGATGCCGGCTGCTTTGAGCGTGGCGGGTGAGACACCGAGCTCGCGCCACGCGCTGTACGAGATGCCCTTGCGCTGGGAGTAGGCCTTGGCCACTTTGGTGAAGGCCTTCTCGAGCGCGGCGAGATCGACGTGGTCGTCGCTGGCGGCCAGCTCACGCTCGAGGTTGATCCGTTCCTGGATGAGGTGCAGCCGCTTCATCGGATCGGCCGATTCGAGATCGGTGGCGATCTTGTCGAGCCGCTTCTTGATCGACTCGGGCGTGCGCTTGCGGCCACGCTTGGGCTTGTGCGCTTCGAGCGCCTCGAGGTACTCCCGGATCACTCGGCCCTGGGCGCGACCTTCGGCCAGCGCGGCCTTGTGCTCGGCGGACATCTTGGATGTGGATTTCTTTGCTGGTGCCATTGAGGGGAAATAGCAGCACACTGTTTTGTGAAAATCAACTTTGGTGCTTGCGGCTTGACCCGCCCGACCGCCCGATCCTTACCGCAGTGCAGCCTCAGGTCATTGGACATACACACGGCTGCAGCTACGACGGAGGTCGGGAGATCGCGCCGTGTGGTTCGGCCGTGCGCTTCGAAGGTCGGTCCGATCGAGCGGCGCCGTCGGAGAACGGGTCGATCGCCGTCCAGGGCTCGCGCCGCACTCAGGTAGCGTTCGTTGCATGAGCGATCCGATCCACCGCGCCCTCGGCCTGACCGACGACGAAGCGGCGTCGATCGCCGAGCTCCTCGGTCGAGCGCCGAACCACCTCGAGCTGGCCATGTACGCGGTGATGTGGTCGGAGCACTGCAGCTACAAGTCCTCCCGGGTCCACCTCCGGCGCCTCCCGACGGAGGCTCCCTGGGTCCTCGTCGGCCCGGGCGAGAACGCCGGCGTGGTCGACGTGGGCGACGGGATCGCCGCGGCGATCCGCATCGAGAGCCACAACCACCCGTCGGCCATCGAGCCCTACCAGGGTGCGGCAACCGGGGTCGGCGGCATCCTCCGCGACATCTTCACGATGGGCGCTCGGCCGATCGCCGTGATGGATCCGCTGCGATTCGGCCCGCTCGACGATGCCCGGAGCCGGTGGATCGCGGAAGGGGTGGTGTCGGGGATCTCGGGCTATGGCAACTCGGTCGGCGTGCCAACTGTCGGGGGAGAAATCGTCTTTGACGAGACCTATGCCGACAATCCACTGGTGAACGTCTTGTGCCTCGGTCTGCTGCCGGACGATCGATTGGTGCTCGGTAAAGCCACCGGAGAAGGCAATCTCGCCGTACTGCTCGGTGCCCCGACGGGGCGTGACGGCATCGGCGGTGTCAGTGTGCTCGCCTCGGCCGGATTCTCGGGCGAGGAATCCGATGCCCAGAAGCGTCCGAGTGTGCAGGTCGGTGATCCCTTTGAGGAGAAGCGACTTATCGAAGCGTGTCTGGAATTGCTCGACAACCACCTGGTCGTCGGTATCCAAGACCTCGGTGGCGCTGGTCTCACCTGTGCCACGAGTGAGACCGCGTCCCGCGGCGGCATGGGAATGGACGTGAACATTCGGGCCGTGCCCCTAAGGGAAGCTGGTATGGAGCCGTTCGAGATCATGACGAGCGAGTCGCAGGAGCGGATGCTCGCCATCGTCGAACCGGGCGGTGTCGACAAGGTGCTCGAGATCTGCGCCAAGTGGGAGGTGCGGGCCAGTGTCATCGGGCGGGTGACGGCGGGGGGGCAGCTGCGAATCCTCGACGGGTGGGACGGAGAGGTGCTCGCGCAACTGCCTGCCGCGTCGCTGCACGACGCCGCACCCTGCTACGAGCGTCCGCTCCAACCGCCGGCGTCGTTCGATCCCGCGAGCCGCACCATGTCGGGTCCACCGGTGCCACCGTGTGAGGAGCCCGCCGCGGATCTCTTGGCCATGCTGACTGACACGACCTGGGTGTCGAGCCAGTACGACCATCAGCTGTTCCTCAACACGGTCGAGGGCCCGGGCGGCGATGCCACCGTGTTGCGGCTCAAGCACCCGACCACGGGAGCCGACACCGGGCGCGGCTTGGCGCTCACCACCGACGGGAACCACCGGTGGTGCGCGGTCGACCCTCGTCAGGGCACCGCACTGACCGTCGCCGAGTCGGTCTTGAACCTCGCCGTGGTCGGCGCCCGCCCCCTGGCCGTCGTCAACTGCCTCAACTTCGGCAACCCGGAGCATCCCGAGGTCATGTGGCAGTTCTCCGAGGCGGTCGATGGCATGAGCGAGGCGTGCCGGGAGCTCGGCGTCCCGGTCGTCGGCGGCAACGTGAGCTTCTACAACGAGTCGCGGGGTGCGGACATCGACCCGACGCCCGTGATCGGTGTGCTGGGGGTGATCGACCGCCTGGATCGCCGCCCGCCCGGCGTCACGTTGGTGGAGGGTGGTCGGCTCCTGCTCGTCGGGGTCACCCAGCCGGAGCTCTCGGGGTCCCTCTGGGCCCGCAACCACGGTCATCGCTCTGGCAGGCTCCCCGGCATCGACTACGCACATCACCGCGCCGTCGCCGAGGTCGTTCGCACGCTGGTCAACGGCGGTCTGGTCGCGGGGGCGCACGACGTCTCGGCGGGTGGCCTCGCCGTGGCCCTGGCCGAGATGGCGGTCCGCTCGGGTATCGGTGTGCAGGTGGCGCGAGTCGCCGATGCCGCTGAGCTGTTCAGCGAATCACCGTCCCGGGTCGTGCTGTGCATCCGGCCCGATGTCCTGACCACAGTCGAGCGGGTGCTCGACCACCGCGGCGTCCCGTTCGCCCGGATCGGCGTGGCCGGGGCGGATCGCATCTCGGTGAAGGGCCTCCTCGATGTCGGGCTCTCCGAGGCGACGGCTGCCTGGCGGCAACGCATCCCTTCCGCACTCGGTGCCGGCACCACGCAGGGCTGACTGGCATCCGGCACCGGACGTAGGCCAGCGTTCCCGTCGAGTGGTCGACGTCAACGCGAGGCGTGGGCGTCGAGGACGTGAGCGATGACCTCGGAGAGTCGCCGGGCGAAGTCGATGTGCAGGAACTCGTTCGGCCCGTGGGCGTTGGAGCCCGGACCGAGCACCCCGGTGACCACGAACTGGGCGGCGGGGAAGCGCTCACCGAGCATCGCCATGAACGGGATCGAGCCCCCTTCCCCCATGGCGCGGGCCGGTTGACCGAACACGGCCGTGGACGCGTCGTCGAGCGCTGCCGACAGCCACGGGTCGGTCGGGGGAGCGTTCCATCCCTGCATCGCCGCTTGCACCCCCAGCTCGACCGGCGCGCCGTACGGAAGGGGCTCGGCGGTCACGGCCGACCGGATCCCTTCGATCGCCTCGGTGACGTCGACGGTCGGGGGTAGCCGGAGCGACAGTTGCAGGGCGGTGTAGGGGCGAGCGACGTTGCCACCCTCCCCGATGCGGGGCAGCCCGTCGACCGCGATCACTTCGAGCGCGGGTCGCCAGGTGCGGTTGAGCAGCTGCTCGGTCGGTGTGTCGCCGATCGCTTGCACCCCGTCGGCGAAGGGGAACGCCCGCTGAAGACCGTCGCGCAGGACCGCACCCGTCTCCTCGGCC
>FWPU01010972.1_pt1 | contig 11792 bp, 14 predicted proteins | sample 2228361 | NCBI WGS metagenome assembly FWPU01 (sample SAMEA103939777, study PRJEB20133) | metagenome | reverse complement strand
TTGTAACTGACGTAGTCTCTTTGCAGCAGTCGGTTTTGAGATGCGCGCCTCACGCGCAATCTGGGCTAATGTACCAAACGGATTGCCTTGGAGAGATATCAGTATTGATAGATTTTGCCCTGTTAGGATGGACAAACGACCACCCGCCATGCTGTAGCCGGCTTCATCTCATAGATATACTTGTGTCTAGGTACCAAAAGTCTATCCAAAGGAAGTTGATAAGATCTTTACAAGTGGTGGTCCGGGCGACCCTTCCGTCGGTGGATCGAAGAGGACTTCAGAGTATCCCCACAGCGATGTTCCGCGCAGACGGTCTAGTATCTCTGCGTTCACTGTGAAGTGATACCAACCACGTATATAGGCCAAATTTAGCCAGCCCAACTTTATGGTCATTGTAGAGTATTGGCCGATGACTTTGAGTATCAGGAGGTATGTTGCACCTGATGGTAGTCTGAGAATACAGTATACATACGACTGGTCAAAAATGCATGTATATCTGTTGACTGTCACTCTGAATGTAGTGAGTATGTCATCATCCACCAAGTCACTATCGATGTCACAATATTGCGCTGTTAGTATAGTCACCAACACGATACTGCTTGTTGCGGCCCCTGCTGGACTGCTATTTGATGATTTATAGGCTGCTACACCTGCTGGTTGAAGTGACAATACAGCAAGCAAGAGCGCCAAGAGTATCATCCGTCTGGTGTTCTTTATATCAAATGTTTGGAACAAACAGACCGCCCCTATTCGTGATTTGAATGATTTGATTATTTATGATAACTTTTCACACACCTCCTTTTATATTATACCACTACTCGTTTTGACAACAGCTTGTCCCGCGTTATGCATCCTATTTTGATCTGAGATTGTAACTTAGTAGGTCTCTTTTGATGGCATCAACCGCATACAAGACTGAATTTTGACTCTTTTAGTCACAGCGTCTGGCGGCCACAACTATATCTCTATCAGACTCGGGATGAAACTTACTACCTTTGAAGTCTGAGTATACCTCGATACATCTCAGTCCTGCATCATATAGGTATGTTGACAAGAGTCCGGTTCTTAGTCTTAGTACTTTCTGAGTAGTCAGAGTTGTTCTCCAATTTCCGTTCATACCAAAAAGTGCACATAATACAAGAACCGAGTGATCTTTCTCTATGTCTGAATTATCAAAGAATCTTACGAAAATCGTTCTCTCTCCCGAGTCTGTCACACCCGTTCTGATTGGTAGCGGCGTTATATCAGGTCTGTTGACCACCTCTGCGTTGAGGACCTGAAATACAAAGGCACCACCTAAGGCCATCATCCTCTCCACTGACTCTATCACGTGTCTGAGTGCATCTAGCGATGGAAGCAACGCCAACGAGTTACCCAGGCAGGTGATCATGTCAAAGTTGTCAATTCCGAGTCCCATTATCTCCTGCATGTCTGCAAGAATAAACTGTATGTCTACACCGTGTTCTATTGCACTCTGTTTAGCTAATTGAATCATCACCTGGCTATTATCAACGCCCACTACTGTGGCTCCTGCCTGTGCAAGTGCGATTGCATGTCTGCCTGTTCCACACGCAAGGTCTAGAACACGTTTTCCCTCAGTACGGTCTAGCTGTTTCAACAACATTGGTATCTCGTTTGTCAGTCTGGTCTTCCAGTCTATTGTACTCTCGTAGGCAACGGATACCATATCAAACGAGTGGTCTTTGTACATTATTCTATTCACCAGCTGCTCATGTCAACCTGACATTTCTGTGTAATGTTTCTTTGCCCTAGGGCGGACAGGCCACTGCGAGATCTCCGAGAATGTTCTGTTATTGGTCTATACATACTAGACTAATCTAATGACTTAGCTGACTCTTAGATCGGGTATAACCGTGCTAGTTGTTTTGTCAAAGTCCTGTTTCCTCAGGTGTAAAGAGAACGCGTCCCTCCATTCCACCTGCGATTGTTATGGCTTGTCCACTGATGTGTCCCGCCAGTCTGTCTGACGCAAGGCAGACTATTGCAGATGCAATATCTCGGGGTACAGCAGTCTTGCGAAGTGGTATTGTCTGTAATATTGTTCTCACTCTGTATCTGTCATCTAATGCTTGTTGGGTCATTGGTGTCAAGGTCCATCCCGGGTTCACAACATTGACGCGTCCTCTATGTGCAAGATGGACTATCTCGTTCTTCAGGCTCATCATAAGCCCGTACATCGCTGATTTTGAGGCTGAATAGTCTGAGAACCAGGCCTCTCCAAAGACACCTGCAGTCGAACCCACAATGATCAGGGATGCATACTCCTCACGGAACTCCTCGAGATTCTTAAAGAAATATTTTGCACATAGAAAGGTGCCTGTCAGATTCACCATGAGGGTCTTCTGCCATTGTTCTAGGGACATGTTTTGAATACCAACCGGTCTGTGATTTGCTATTCCTGCATTGGCAACCAGGACATCGACCCGACCAAATCTATCATTGGCATTCTCATACAATTGCTTTACATCGGACTCGCTTGTGATGTCTGCTCTAATTGTCGCGAGTTGATCACTCCATCTCTGCTCGAATTCTCTCAATGGTCCCTCTGTGGTATGATATATTGCAGTGACGTGTGAGTTCTCTTCAAGAAACAGCCTCACAGTCTCACTACCAATTCCACCTGCTGCACCAGTGATTAAGACATGTCTATTGGCAAGTCCAGTTTCCATTCTTTTAGTATCACACCACCCGCGCATAATATTGTTGATATCGGGCACACACACAAAAAAGGACTACCATCTTTGCATCGGTCTATTGATAAATGTGCAATGTTTCATACTGGATGACTCAAATCGATAAATGGGTCGTATTATCTTGCTGACTATTGTGTACCTGGCGCACCAAATCTTGTGGTGTTTCTCCAGATGATCTGATGCCAACGCTCCACTAGAACGTCTGGCCAACTGCCAACCGACCTCAAGAACACCTCCGCAAAGAGCGTGACATCTGGGTCTATGTCTAGTTCTTGAAGGCTTGCACATTGAAACAGGGGTGATATGTCTAGTCGTTTTATGGCGTTATTACATAGATGAATTTCCTCCAACTGTTGACACTCAGCAAGGGGTGTGAGGTCCAATTCTCTCAGTTCGTTATTATTAAGCCAGAGTGCACGGAATTTGGGACATCTGCTCAGAGGTGAGAGATCAATTGTTTCCAACTTGTTGTATCTCAGACTCAACTCCTCAAGTTCTGTGCACCATATTAACGGAAGTAGGTCAACCGTCTTGGTCTCTCGGAGGTCAAGATTAATACGACTCTCTGTGACTGATATACGCTCTGCCTTCTCTACTCCTGTTGTCGTTGTATATCGTACGATTATCTCGTCCAAATAACACGCCTCCGTTCATTCAGACCATTAATCTTAGTCTTGCCAAGAGTCTACAGACAAATTATCAATTCTGCTATTAAGTAGTACGACTCCTTCTATTACCGAGATAATACAATAATGGACTTCACAAATATGAGGACAACGCAGCGTCAGCTTTTTAGGACTGAACCGATAGACTGACCCTGAATACACAAAGGTACATGGGGGTAACTCCATGTCAACTTGTATGACAGGCCTTGTTTCTTCTCTTGACGAATATGGTTTGTCTGTAAAGGACATGTCTACAGATTTCGGTCATAATGGATGTTGCTACATAGTATTTGACCACACTAGCTATCCCAATGTGGAGGCGCATCTCTTCACAGCAGGAGATGCTGCATTATGGGTCACAGAATTTACATCAGATGGCGACGTTGTTCTCTACAGATTTTCCCACCCCTCTGAGCCTCCAATTGAACAATCGTGGGCGCGTCTAGTTGATACAATCCGCATAATAGACCAGTATCTTCACCAGTATAGAGAACGGCTTGGTTCTACACTGTTTCCAACCGAGTCATGGGCACATAATGAATTACAGTGGTATAGAAATATTCGAGTGACCCCTGATCATGCACCATGCGATCCTGATATCTTTCTTTGGCGTGTTGATGGCTCCATTCGTTCCCACATACGGCAGCTCAATGAGATGGGATTCAGTACGACCGAGTGCTGTTCATTCATTACGAAGGACCATATTGGTCGACAACCATATTCATATCCATATGTCATGTTTGATGACCACGCATATCCAGGTGTGAGTGCACATCTCTATACTCTGGCGGACATGGCTGGTTGGACCGCTGGTACTGGCCGCCATAATTTTGATGTTGTACTAGTCCAACTAGAGAGAGACAACGTTGAGCAGGCATGGGACCGGCTTGTTGAGTGTGCTCTCGTTCTGGGTGGTCTCCTTGATGACTATAGAAGATCTGTCCGTGACCCCTCCTCTATTCTCTATCTACTGAAGCGACGACTCATTCAGCCACCCTGTGATATTCAGCAACTCATTGAGTACAAAAATAACAAGTGATAGTCCTCTCTGTGAGGTCCGCGCATATTTTAGTTCATGTGTTTATGCTCTGTTCAGTACGAGTATCTCTCTTCTCTCCATGGATCCCCTCTGTTATGGTATCCTCTCCGCTCCCAGTATCCCGGTTCGTCCTCCTTCACAAATCTCAGTCCTACTAACCACTTCACTGACTTGTATGCATAGACGCTTGCGACCACGCTGCGGAGCGGACCACCATGCAGCGGTTCTAGGTCTTTGCCATTCCACTTGTACGCAAGGATGGTGTCATCTCGTATGAAGGTCTCAATTGTGGTGTTGCTTGTGTATCCCGAGTCTGCAATCATCACCACATGCCTGGCAGTCGGTCTCACACGCGCCATCCTACATATCTCTTTACCAGACACGCCCTTCCATTCATTATCAAGTCTACTCCAACCAGTCACACAGTGAAAGTCCGTCACGATGCGGACTGATGGTATCTCGAGAAACTGTTGCCATGTCAGGTTGAGCGGGTTGTCAACCTCCCCAGTGACCTCAAATCGCCATTTTGTAGGATCAAATCTCATCGGTCTATCAATTTGAAGCACAGGAAATCTGTCTGTCACGTGTTGACCCGGTGGTATTCTGTCATCGCTCATATCCCCCTCAAGTATACATACTGCCAGATAATAGTTCTCAAAGGTCTACATCTTTAAGCGAGTGTTCTAAGTGTTTTAGTATGCCAATTGACGTCACATTTAGAAAGAATTGGCAAAAGACCGCACTGCACAACAACCACGCAGTATGGACCATCCAGTCGGAGAGAGGCAGCATTCATGGAACCGCAGTTGCTGTACATACAGACTCATGTATTGGATGCATGAGATGTATGGATGTCTGTCCCACACGAGTCTTTGTCACATGGCTCTCAGAAAGCGGTATGCTCATTGTAGACCCAGCACATGAGACTGATTGTATTAATTGTCTGGTCTGTGAGATGGTATGTCCCACAAGGGCAATCAACGTGTTTACAGAACATGGTTCACAAGATACACTAGATTCTTTACTGAGAAGTAAATAGTAGTCTTCTCTGTGAGGTAGATTGCATTGTTTGATGTATTGCTGAATGATGACGAGCGACGACTCCGTGATGAGGTACGTACCTTTGTACGAGACCGTGTTGATAGTAGACTGATCATCGCCATGGACTCCAGACAGAAGGAGTATCCCTATGAATTCATCAAAGAGGCTGCATCTGCAAATCTACTCGGTCTCAGATTTCCTCCGCAATACGGTGGACGTGGACTTGGTTGGGTCCCCGAGGCAGTGGCTCTGGAAGAGATTGGTGTTCTGGGAATTGCACTGGGTTGTGCCTACTCTCTGCCCAGCATAGTAGGTGAGGCGATCAACAAGTTTGGAACTGAGGCACAAAAGACAGAATATCTTCTACCTACGCTACGAGGTGAGAAGATATGTGCCGAGGGGCTGACTGAGCCACGTGGTGGGTCTGACTTCTTTGCAACAAACACAACTGCAATCCGCGATGGTTCGGAATACATCTTGAATGGTGCAAAACGTTTTGTAGCCGGGGGTGTGGGCGCTGACTATTTTCTGATCTATGCACGTACTGACTTTAAGGCACCACCACATGAGTCTCTCACTGCATTTCTTGTTGATCGTGATGCTGGCATCACTGTTGAGGAGGAGTATGAGTTAATGGGCTGTAGAGGAATGGGTGCAGCAAGAATCGTCATGCGCGACGTTCGGATACCCGAGGATCATATCGTTGGTAGTCTGAACAGAGGTGTTGATGTATTTAATGCTATGATGGTTCCTGAGCGGCTCACAACTGCCGCAGGTGCTATTGGTATTGGCCGTGCCGCACTGGAGATTGCAGTCAGGTACTCTGATCGACGTGAGGCCTTTGGGAAGACCATTCGCCGATATGAGGGGATCAGTTTTAAGGTTGCAGACTGTGCTGTTGCACTTGATGCTGCAAGAGGACTGGTATATAGGGCTGCCCGAGTTGCTGACCAGGGCAGATGGTGCAGAAAAGAGGTGTCAGAGGCCAAGGTCTTTGCCACTGAGGCTGGTTTTCAGACAGTTCATGAGGCAATGCAGATTCTGGGTGGCATTGGGTATACTGACGTCTATCCACTCGAACGACTCTATCGTGATGCACGACTCGGAACAATCTGGACTGGTAGTAACGAGGTTCAGCGTCTCATAATTCAGAGTGAGGTCTATGATGAGATACTGAATGAGGACCGTTCCAAAAAGCGCGATGTGGAACTAGACACTGCTGGTGCCCATAAGACTACTGAGAAGGTTTATCGTGAGGACCCTGACAAGTATGTTCCCGGACGTAGTCTGAGTTGATACGTGACTTGTGATTTAGATATATGCACATGTTAATATCTATCTGCGAATAGTTGGACATACTATACTCACAGGAGGTACGAATATGGCAAGACTCGTATGTGAAAAGTGTGGTACTGATATCCCCATGCCAATGCATTGTGGAAGAGAGATGCATCAGGAGGGGAAAAAGTTAGTATGTTGGATGGGTAAGAACTGTGGACAGCAGGACATCCCCAAGCATTGTGGTGTCACTATGAAGGTGGTCAGCTAAATCGTTCACCCAGTTGGTGATACTCTATGGTTGAGGTAATGAGAGAGATTCGTGAACGTCGAAGCAGTCGTGTCTTCTCTAGTCGTCCTGTTGATAAGGACATGTTGGAATCTATTCTTGAGGCGGGCCGCTGGGCACCCTCATGCAGCAATACACAGGCCTGGAACTTTGTGGTGGTGACCGAGCCAGAGCCATTGTCGAAGGCACATGAGGCCCTGAGTAGAGGAAATGCATATGCCAAACGTGCGCCTGTGATGATCATTGTTGCAGCAAAAGAGGATGGTGGTTGTCCCTCTCATGGACTGCCCTATTTCATGATGGATGTTGGACTGAGTGTTGAGAACATGCTCTTACAGGCAGTCCACCTAGGATTGATTGGGCATGCCACTGCTGGTTGGGATGAGGAACTACTCAAAAAGATCACCGGTATTCCCTCCGAATATAGAATTGTCACAGTTGTCTTCATTGGTCATCATGGTGAGCTCGACAGTGTAGACGAGGCGACAAGAATGAAGGAACTTCAACGCTCTACAAGACGACCGTTGTCCGAGATTGTCCATTGGAACAAGTGGTAGTCTAGCAATATCTTTTCTTTATTCAGAACTCCATATTTTATAAGAATAGACCGAAATTATTTGGTAGGTTGAAGTAAAGTGCAAGTGATGTTGACTCTCGAGCTGATTGTATACAGTTTCACAGCTCTTTTTATTGGGTATATTGTGGGACACATGGTTGCTCCAAAACGAAGTTATCGTGGGCAGGTACGCATAGCCTCTGCAGGTATCGGTAGTATATTGGTTGGTGTGGGTATCTTCAGCATTTTGTCGTTAATATTACCATATAGACCAGAGTCCATTTTGATTTGTATCGTTGCCTCTATTATTGGTGCTGCGTATGCATTACTCGTGCACTGGCAACAATATTTCAAGCCTCCTCATACTCATATTGTTTTAGACTCGTTAGAGGATGAGGATGAACATTTTGACGAAGAGATTGATCGTGTCATGGGTGTCAAAAGACAGGACTGAACTGGTCTATGGCGTATTCCCCACGGTCTCTCAACCGCATATTTCGAGTTCTTGTGCACATGAGTCTAGACAAACACAATATTCCACGCATGACACATTCTACTTTTCTCAGATATTCTACCTCTTCTGTTGTTTCCTAGTGTTTTACTTGATGCACACAAATGCTAAAGGTTAACCTCTCTATCTCTTAATATGTTATAAACCGAGGACGTGTTTCTATGAAGAGTGTATATGTACTCATGTCCCTATTACTGATCACCGGTATATGCTGGGTCAGCCTTTTCATGCCAGCACAGGCACAACCTCCAGGCTGGAGTGGCGATGACAGTCTTGCCTTTTTGATGACTATCAATGGAGTCTCAATTGCGGACTCTAATGCCACCAATCCTATTGTGATTGATGTTGTAGGCGACCTCAACATCTCACTAAGGCTTCATACTGGAGATGACATAGTACTGAGAACAGGGTATTTTGTGATCATGTATATGTCATTCCCTGTTGTGAATCAGGTCTTCCCCTTTAACATCCCTCTACCAACAGGCACAGAACAGAGTCTTGGTAACCAGACAATTCCACTTGGCACTCTACTGGGTGGTTTTGGTGGTTCGAGTCTATTGGCCGGTACGCTCAACGGCTACTTCTCTTTCGTCTATTCTCTTCAGTCGACACCATTAACGAATGTTACAGTCTCTGACGACTTTGTCATACATATTGGTCCGATTGGCCTTGGAGCATTGGCCTCCGTGTCTGGTATGATTACCATCGGGTTCCCTGTGATGTCCATATTAGGAATATTACTCTCAATGGACGACTTCAAACAAGGCATACTCGCTGCACGAAAGATGCGCCGTGGAAAGACGCCCTCCGAGATTGGTATATTTCCGCCGCCTGTCCTAATTCACAGGAGATCAAAAAAGGACTCGGAAACAGTCAGTGAAGACGAATTGGTACAACGTGTGAGTGCAGCTGCAAGCAAGGCATGGGATGAAAGGAGATGTCCTCGATGTGGCAAGAGATGGCCCAAGAACAGTCAGAGCTGCAACAAATGCAAATTGGACCATGATGGTGCAGTGAAGTTCTTCTCTGAGAATATTGCATCTTATGCACCAAAGGCAATCCGTGCAGTTCCATTCAAGTCGAGAATAACTGTTCGAAGGTTCTCTAAGCGAATTGGACTGAGTCCACAGAAGGGCGGTGCGCTTGCTGCAGCATTGACAGAGATGGGCGTCTTTCAGACGAAGCGTGTCAAGATCCCATTGAAGAAGGTCTCAATGTCTGGAATGACTCTGTCGAGTATGTATTGGAGTTGGATGCAACTTGTGGCTGGTGCCGTGCCAACTGTCTTCGATCTATTATTCACTGCAGCTGCTGGTCTTGTGGTATCTGTTCTTGTGGGCTATTTTATGGCATGGTTGGCCCGTATACCTCCCATGGGTTATGAAAAATAAAAGCATCCTCTAGGTATTAGCGTATGAGAGCTGGTATGTGCCAGCTCTCTGTCACTCTGACGCTCACCTCTAATTTTAATATCTTAATTGTGAACTGTCTCATGGAGATGTGCCACGATGTTTTTCTTGTCTTTTGTATGATAGATACATCGCGTGTCATATATTCATTACAAAACTCATCGCAGGAATGAAGGTAATGAAACGAGTTTCAAGACAAACTATTTGTTGGGAGAATGATGAGGTCCGTGTGACAGTACCCTATACTGTTGCAGGTGTGAGTACTACTGTTGTAATTGACTCCAAGTTCACTGGCAAGACCATGTTAATTGATGTTGGGGATGGTGCATTACGCGATCTGTTAAAGGCTCACACTCCTTCATCATTTTACGATATTGAGAACATTGCAATAAGTCATGGACACTTTGACCATATTGGCGGTCTATATGCACTTCTTGGATTTATGCGACTGGTTGGGCGAACTGCGTCTCTTAACGTGTTGATGCCCAAGGGTTGTCTCGAAGTGTCCAACGTCATTGGGGCATTCAAGTCTTCATACCGCGAGACCGTACCCTTCAGAATTATGTTTCATGATCTTCTCGATGGCACGGAATTTTTCACAGACTTCTTCAAGGTGCAGGCATTTGGAGTCGAACACTCTGACGTACAGACTGATGTACCGACTGATGCACTGGTGCCTGCGTTGTCCTTCAGAGTTCAAGTGGGTCAGACTGTAGTGGGCTACTCTGGTGATACACGTCTCTGTCCCGGAGTTGAAATGGCAGTCCGTGATGTAGACTTCGCCCTGATTGAGGCCACGCATCGGCAGACAGTTGATGCTGAGAACTTGTCTCATATCTCAGAACGCGATGCGCGACGTCTGGGACGTCTGGCAAAAGAATACGCATTGATACACAGGATACCTGAGGCATGGATAAAGGAAACGACAGAGTCTCCTTGAAATTACTCACAAGAGCGTTATGGCTCTCAGTCAGTCCTGATCTATTCAATAGCAAATGGTCAGCCAGAATATGTTCCTGCAAAGACTGAAAAACCACCTGTTGAAACGAGACTATGGTGTTTACACCTAAGCTAACAATGGTCTGCCGATGAATATGTATATGGCTGCAGCAATGAGTGCAGACAGTGGCACTGTTATTAGCCATGAGGCGAAGATGTCCCTGGCCTGTCTTGTTCTGATTCCTGTTCTCTCCACCCATCCAACAGCTATCAGTGATGCAACAAGGACATGTGTGCCACTCAGTGGAATGCCCAACATTGCTCCGCTAAACAAGACTATGGACACGGAGATACTTGCTGATAGTGCAGATGTGGGTGTGAGTGTGACTACTTCTGTAGCAAGTGTCTTTATGACTCTTCGGCCAACAAGTGTCAGACCAATTCCCATTCCCAGTCCTCCTATAGCAAGTGGTATGATGGTAGATGGGAGAATGAGCCCCCCTATCATGATGTTGCCTTGAAAGGCAGAGAATGCAACAAGTGGAGCAACTGCATTGGACACGTCATTTCCTCCTCTACTCAGTGATGTCCATATTAAGAACACTGGCAGAATATATGATGCAGTTCTCTCCTGTTTCTCGCGTGCAAACAGTCCGGTGGTTCTCTGTTGAAACCGTCTAATGGCTGTCAGTAATAATCCACTGGCTAAGAGACCTATTATTGGTGAGATCACCCAACCTGCAACTATCTGTCCAACAACAGTCCAACTTATTGTACCATCTTCCCATCCAATCTCTCCCAACAGCTGTGCAGATAATGCAACTCCAATCACAGAACCTACCATACACTGTGTTGTACTGATTGGAAGTCCTCTGAAAAAGGAGGCTACAATGAGCCAGAGTGAGACTGCAATGAGAATGGCAAATATCATCCCCAGAGTGAGAGGACGTCCACTGACAAGCTCAGAGCCAATCTTATGTGAGATCCGTTCGCCTATAGTCAGTGCACCTATCAGATTGATTATTGCACCCAGAACGACTGCACTATTGAGTGATAACACTCTGGAACCTACTGCAGGACTCATAGTCTCATCATTACAGCCGATTGCAAAGGCAACACAGAGGCTCACGCAGAGTAGCAGTACAAGTAAGATAGGCTCCATTTTGTGTGCCTTCTGTCAGATGTTTCTTATGACGATGTGCCGGATCTGGTCCGCCACCTCTTCGGCTTTCATAACAATCTCGACTATACTCTCCGCCACTCGTAGTAGCACTGTGACATATACTGCATTTTTCTCTGCATCATTGAACAACTTGTTCAGAAGTGCGTATTCTACATCTCGGGCCTCTTC
>FWPU01011953.1_pt1 | contig 11793 bp, 8 predicted proteins | sample 2228361 | NCBI WGS metagenome assembly FWPU01 (sample SAMEA103939777, study PRJEB20133) | metagenome | reverse complement strand
AGGAAATTGCACTCTTCAATCCACCATCATGAATTTCCACCGAACAAGATACTCTACCCGAAAAACTCCGGTTTGCGCCGGACTGTAGCCGTGTTGACTTTCCAGGCGGATTTGATATAGTGAACCCAATGTCAGGGTCACACACACCAGGATCTTTCCAATCATCTGAACAGATGCTCCCAACCACCCTGCTGGCCGCCTCTGCTCGCCAACGCAGCGCCAGCGAGTCCCTGAACGAACTGGCCTATCGGCAGATCCGACACCAGATCCTCCATCTGGAGCTACCCCCCGCATCCCTGCTGGACGAAACGGCCCTGGCCACTGCCCTGGGCATCGGCCTGACTCCGGTGCGCCATGCCCTGCGCCGTCTGGCCTGGGAGAAGCTGGTGGTGATCATGCCCCGTCGGGGCACCATGGTGGCCGACGTCAACCTCTCCGACCTGCGCAAGCTCTTTGAGATACAGCTGGAGCTTTTCAGCCTGGCCGCCAACCTGGCCGCCCAGCGGGCCACGCCGGCCGAAATCCAGCGCATGGCCCAGAACATCCAGGCCATGCAGGAGAAAACCGGCCAAATCGCCGATTGGCTCTGGCACCAACAGATCTTCCATGAGCTGTTGACCGCGGCCAGCCACAACGAGTTCCTGGCAGACACCCTGGCCTGGCAGTTCGGCCACACCATACGCCTGTCCAACCTGGCCACAGAGTTCCTCCAGGCTTCCCTGGATACCCGGACGGCCGAGCTGGCCCGGCTTTTTCAGGCTGTTCAGGACAGGAGGCCCCAGGAAGCCACTCCCCTAGCCCACACCTACCTGTCCCACCTCCACCAGGATCTGCGCGCCTACTTTTAGCACGATGTGGACCCACCCAGGTGTGCGCTCCCCTTTCTTTCAGAAGACATCAGGACACAACTGCAGAACATAACCGCAAAAACCATCGAGGAAGACAGGATCCACCCATCATGGCCGTTGAAAAAACCATTCCCAGCGACATCGAAATCGCCCAGGCAGCCAGACTGGAGCCCATCGAAGCCATTGCAGAAAAAATGGGCCTGGGCCGGGCCGACATCGAGCTCTACGGCGACCATATGGCCAAGATTAAGCTAGAAGCCATGGAACGCCTGCGGGATCGCCCCAACGCCCGCTACGTGGTGGTCACCGCGATCACCCCCACGCCCCTGGGAGAGGGCAAGTCCACCACGACGGTTGGCCTGGGGCAGGCGTTCCACCACATGGGCAAGACGGCCGTCATCGCTATCCGCCAGCCCTCCCAGGGGCCCACCTTCGGCATCAAGGGGGGCGCTGCCGGCGGAGGCTACAGCCAGGTGGTACCCATGGAGCAGTTCAACCTGCATATGACCGGCGACATCCATGCCATCACCGCGGCCAACAACCTGCTGGCCGCCATGATCGACAACCACATCTATCACGGCAACGCCCTGGGCATCGACCCCTACAGCATCACCTGGCGGCGGGTGCTGGATGTGAGCGACCGGGAACTGCGCAACATTGTGACCGGCCTGGGCGCCCGCGGCGACGGACGCCCCCGCCAGACCGGCTTTGACATCACCGTGGCCAGTGAAGTGATGGCCATCCTGGCCCTGACCACCAGCCTGCGGGACATGCGGGAACGCTTCGGGCGCATCGTCATCGGCCGTACCCACGACAAAAAACCGGTCACGGCGGAGGATCTCAAGGCGGCCGGCGCCATGGCCGTGCTCATGAAGGAGGCCATCAAGCCCAACCTCCTGCAAACCCTGGAAGGGACCCCGGCCCTGGTCCACGCAGGTCCCTTCGCCAATCTCGCCCACGGCAACAGCTCCATCCTGGCCGATCAGATCGGCATCAAGGCAGCCGACTTCCTGGTCACCGAAGCCGGCTTCGGCGCGGATATCGGCGCCGAAAAGTTCTTTAACATCAAGTGTCGGGCCAGCGGCCTGCGCCCGGACGCCGCCGTGGTGGTGGCCACGGTACGGGCGTTGAAGCTGCATACAGGCAAGTATCGAGTGGCGCCGGGCCGCCCCCTACCCGAGGAAATGATTCAGGAAAACCCGGACGACGTCTATCAGGGCGCGGCCAACCTGCGTCGGCAGGTGGACAATGTGCGTAAACATGGGGTGACGCCGGTGATCTGCATCAACCACTTCGCCACCGACTATGACAGCGAGGTGGAGGCCATTTTCACCGTGGCCCGGGAGCTGGGGGTGCGCTGTGCCCTCGCCAACCACTGGGCCGAGGGGGGCGCCGGCGCGGTGGAGCTGGCCCGGGCCGTGGCCGAAGCGGCGGCCGAGCCGTCGGACTTTCACTTTTTGTATGAGCTGGAGCGGCCCATCAAGGAGAAGATCGAAATCATCGCTCGGGAGATCTATGGGGCGGGCGAGGTTACCTACGATCGGGTGGCAGAGCGGCAGATCCGGGAATATGAACGCGACGGCCTTGGCCATCTGCCCATCTGCATGGCCAAAACCCACCTGAGCCTGACCGCGGATCCGGCCGTCAAGGGAGCCCCCACCGGCTTCACCCTGCCCATTCGCGAGGTGCGGGCCAGTGTGGGCGCGGGGTTCATCTACCCGCTGGTGGGCGAGATGCGCACCATGCCTGGCCTGCCCAGCCACCCCGCGGCCGAACGGGTGGACATCGACCTGGAGACCGGTCGGGTGATGGGACTCTTCTGAGGGCCTTCTCGCTGCCGGCACAAGACCGGTTCAAAAAGGCCCCCTGTTCCGGAAAATCGATCACCCATAGGCCAGGTTGGGGCGAAGCCAGCGCTCCACCTCTTCCACTGTCATTCCCTTGCGCCGGGCGTAATCTTCCACCTGATCTTTGCCGATCTTACCCACGGTGAAGTAGGTGGCCTGGGGATGGGCGAAGTAGTAGCCGCTGACCGCAGCCGTGGGCACCATGGCGAAGTGCTCGGTCAGATGCAGGTCAATGCGCTCTTCTACCTGGAGCAGGTCGAAAAGGATGCGCTTTTCGGTGTGGTCTGGGCAGGCCGGGTAGCCTGGTGCCGGCCGGATGCCCTGGTACTTTTCCTTGATGAGCTCCTCATTACTCAGGTTCTCATCTGGTGCGTAGCCCCAGAAGTGCTTGCGCACCTCCTCGTGCATCCACTCGGCCAGGGCCTCGGCCAGGCGGTCGGCCAGGGCCTTGACCAGGATGCTGTTATAGTCGTCGTGGTGCCGTTCGTAGTGGGCCACCAGCTCGTCCACACCGATGCCGGCGGTCACGGCAAAGGCGCCCATGTAGTCGTGCACGCCGCTTTCCTCCGGCGCCACAAAGTCGGCCAGGCAGTAGCAGGGTCGATCGGGCCCCCGGTCGGTCTGCTGGCGCAGCATATGGAAGGTGGTCAGCCCCTGGGAGCGACTATCGTCGCGATACAGCACCAGATCGTCGCCCCGGCTGTTGGCCGGGAAGAGGCCGATGACGGCCCGGGCCATCAGGCGGCCATGGGCGATGATGTCATCCAGCATGGCCTGGGCATCGGCAAAGAGCTTGCGGGCCTCCGCGCCCTTGGCCGGATCATTGAGGATGGCCGGATAGACACCTTTCATCTCCCAGGTGTGGAAGAAGGGGGTCCAGTCGATCTTCTCGGCCAGGGTGCCCAGGTTAATGGCGTCGAACACCCTGACCCCCAGTTCAGCCGGGCGCACGATCTCCGCCTCTGCCCAATCTGGGGCAAAGCGCCGGGCCCGGGCCGTGGCCAGATCCAGGAGGGATTTGCCGGCCTGGCGATTCCGGTGGTAACGGCGTAACTGCTCGTATTCGACCTGGATCTCCCGGATGAACTGGTCCCGGCTTTGGGGGTTGAGTAGCTTCTCCACCACGCCCACGCTGCGGGAGGCATCCTGCACGTGGATGACCGGCCCGGTGTAAGCCGGGTCGATCTTGACCGCGGAGTGGATGCGGGAGGTGGTGGCGCCGCCGATGAGCAGGGGCTTGTCCATGCCCAGGCGGGTCATCTCCTTGGCCACATGGACCATCTCGTCCAGGGACGGGGTGATGAGGCCGCTGAGGCCCACGATGTCGGCGTTCTGCTCGATGGCCGTCTGGAGGATCTTCTCGGCGGGCACCATGACGCCCAGGTCGATGATTTCATAGTTGTTGCAGGCCAGGACCACACCCACGATGTTTTTGCCGATGTCGTGGACATCCCCCTTGACCGTGGCCAGCACCACCTTGCCGGCCGTCTGGCTGCCGCCGTTCTGACGGCGGGAAGCTTCAATGTATGGCAGGAGGTAGGCCACGGCCTTTTTCATGACCCGGGCGCTCTTGACCACCTGGGGCAGGAACATCTTGCCGGCCCCGAAGAGGTCGCCCACGATGTTCATGCCGTCCATCAGGGGGCCTTCGATGACCTGGATGGGGTCGGGATACTGTTGCCGGGCCTCCTCCACGTCTTCCTCGATGTAGTCGGCGATGCCTTTGACCAGGGCATGGGCCAGGCGCTTCTCCACGGGCTGCTGTCGCCAGGCCAGGTCCTCGGCCTTTTTCTTGTCATTTCCCTTGACCGTCTCGGCAAAGGCCACCAGGCGCTCGGTGGCGTCCGGCCGACGGTTGAAGATCACGTCCTCCACCATCTCCAGCAGATCCTTGGGAATCTCCTCATAGACCACCAGTTGTCCGGCGTTGACGATGCCCATGTCCATGCCGGCCTGGATGGCGTGATAGAGGAAGGCGGAATGCATGGCCTCCCGCACCACGTTGTTGCCCCGGAAGGAGAAGGAGAGGTTGCTGACGCCGCCGCTCACCTTGCAGCCGGGCAGGGTCTGCTTGATGATGCGGGTGGCTTCGATGAAGTTGATGGCGTAGTCGTTGTGCTCTTCGATGCCGGTGGCGATGGCCAGGATGTTGGGGTCGAAGATGATATCTTCCGGCGGAAAGCCTACCTCTTCGGTGAGGATCTTGTAGGCCCGGGTGCAGATCTCCACCTTGCGCGCCACCGTGTCGGCCTGGCCCTGCTCGTCGAAGGCCATGACGATGACCGCGGCGCCGTAGCGCCGGATCTGGCGGGCCTGCTCCTTGAAGACCTCCTCGCCCTCCTTCAGGCTGATGGAGTTGACCACCGACTTGCCCTGGACACACTTCAGGCCGGCCTCGATCACCGACCATTTGGACGAGTCGATGACCACAGGCACCCGGGCAATGTCGGGCTCGCTGGCGATGAGGTTGAGAAAGCGCACCATGCTGGCCTCGCCGTCCAGCATGCCGTCGTCGAAGTTCACGTCGATCATCTGGGCGCCGTTTTCCACCTGCTGGGCAGCCACCCGCACCGCCTCCTCGAAGTTGCCTTCCATAATGAGGCGGCGGAAGTGGGCCGAGCCGGTGACGTTGGTGCGCTCGCCGATGTTGACGAAATTGGTGTAGGGCGTAATGACCAGGGGCTCCAGGCCGCTGAAGCAGGAGTGCCGCTCGAGCTCCGGGATCTGGCGCGGGGGGAGATCCGAGACGGCGGCGGCAATGGCCCGAATGTGGTCCGGCGTCGTGCCGCAGCAGCCGCCCACGATGTTGATGAAGCCGCTCTGGGCGAATTCCCGCAGGTAGGCGGCAATCTCCTCGGGCGTCTGGTCATATTCGCCAAATTCATTGGGCAGACCCGCGTTGGGGTAGCAACTGACCAGGGTGTCGGCGATGTTGGAGAGGATCTCCATGTACGAGCGCATCTCCTTGGCGCCCAGGGCACAGTTGAGCCCCACGCTGAAGGGCCTGGCGTGCATGACCGAATACCAGAAAGCCTCCGTGGTCTGGCCGGAGAGGGTCCGTCCGCTGGCATCGGTGATGGTGCCGGAGAGCATGATGGGCACCTGGATGCCCCGCTGCGCGCACAGCTCATCGATGGCGTAGATGGCCGCCTTGGCGTTGAGGGTGTCGTAGATGGTCTCCACCAGCAGCAGATCCACGCCGCCGTCCAGCAGGCCCCGGGCCTGCTCCTGGTACGCCTCCTTGAGCTGGTCGAAGGTGACGTTCCGGGCGCTGGGATCGCTTACGTCCGGGGAGAGGGAGGCGGTCCGGTTGGTGGGCCCCAGGGCCCCGGCCACAAAGCGGGGTTTATCGGGCGTTCTGGCGCTCCACTCGTCGGCCACCTGGCGGGCGATGGCAGCTGCAGCCCGGTTGATTTCATAGGCCAGCCCCTCGGTCCGGTAGTCGGCCTGGGAGATGGCGTTGGCGTTGAACGTGTTGGTTTCGATGATGTCGGCCCCGGCCGCCAGATAGGCGTGGTGGATCTCGGCAATGATATCCGGCTGGGTGAGGCAGAGCAGGTCGTTGTTGCCCTTGAGGCTGACCGGATGGTCCTGAAAACGGTCCCCGCGGAAAGCCGCCTCATCTAGCTGGTAGCGCTGGATCATGGTCCCCATGGCGCCGTCCAGCAAGAGGATCCGCTGTTGGGCCAACTTTTGCAGTTGCGTGGTCGCTTGGGTCATGCACTCCTCCATTCCGTCGTGACGACAACATGTTCATTATAAACGGACCCCCAGCCCCTGCCCCAAAAAGCAGTCCTGCCCTGGCCGGTCCAACACCGGCCAACGAAAGACGGGTGGCCGCCAAAGGGACGGGCCACCCGTGGGATTCAGGCCGACTTTGCGGTTGTGGGCAGGGCGCCCGGCACTCCAGGGCGCCGTATCAGCGGAAAAGGCTTTCCACAGCAGAGGTCATAACAGCAGACATCCTACATCCTAATCCTATCAGTAAATGTCAGTAGACGTCATAGTAAACGGTCTGCTGTTCCCGGAATTCCTCCCGATAGCGCCGGGCCCGACGTTCGGCCTGGCGCAGGGTCCACCCCCAAAGGGTCAAACTGGTGCCCACGAACAGCAGGCCAAAGGCAACCAGATAGGCCAGCAGCTCCGGCCAGATCAGGATGGCCAGGGCCAGCGCCATGAGGGCCAGGCCAGGGGCCATCAACAGCCACCAGCTACGGTCGGCCACCCGGCGGCCGTAGTGCTGGAAGCGAATGAAAATAGGTGAACGGGTAAACATGGTTCCTCTCCTGAATGTTGCCTCACTCCCGACGCCCCGCCAGCAGGGAGGCGTAGTAGAGCAGGGTCATGATGGCCTGCAGCGCCGCGGCCACATAGGTCAGCGCGGCTGCATCCAGCACGCTGTTGACCCCCTGCAGCTCCTGGGGCGTCAGAATCCCCTGGGAGACCAGCAACTGCTTGGCCCGCCGGCTGGCGTCGAACTCCACCGGCAGGGTCACTAGAGCGAACAGGGCCGTCGCGCCGAATAGCATCAGGCCGAACCAGGCAATGCTCTGGCCCACTGCGCCGGACATCACCAGGCCGACGACGAAGAGGATGGGCCCCAGCCAGCTGCCGATCTGGACGCTTGGCACCATGGCCGTGCGCAGCTGGAGCGGCGCGTAGTTCTGCTGATGCTGCAGGGCATGGCCGGCTTCATGGGCGGCCACCCCCACCGCCGCCAGGGTCGGACCATCGTAGACGTCCGGGCTCAGGCGCAGGGTCCGGGTGCGCGGATCATAGTGGTCCGACAGGAACCCGCCGACCCGCTCCACAGCCACATGGGTCAACCCGTTGGCATCCAAAATGCGACGGGCCGCCCGGGCACCGGTCATCCCGGTGGATACCCGAACCCGGGAATAGCGCCCAAAGGCGGATTGGACCTTCATCTGGGCGTAGAGGCCCAAGATCAAGGCGGGCAAGGCAAAGAGCAGGTAAAGTGGATCGAAGAAAAACATGCTTCCTTCTCCTGTTCCTCCGAAACTCGTTGAAATCAGTTACCCAAAGGTGCCTTGATTTTCCTAATCAAAATTTTACGATAAACCATAGATTTCACAGATGAACCGCGTCGGCCTCCGAGGAGGCCGACTCCGCGTCGGAATCGTGAACTCCTGAATCTGATTTTCCCAATTATACGTGCCTACTGTACCACAAGTTGCACCAGATGGGGGTTAGCAGATGATTAGTTTTCTGTTAGCATCCGCCCTGGTACCGTCCGGCGTATATGCCCCAGCAGAAATTCGGCGGCACGCCCTTTGATGGAAACCCTCGGCGCAATGCGGCCGGGATTTACCGGCTACAGGGTCCCCAGGCGGCGCTGCACCATCCGCCACACGGGGGAAAGCTCCCCACTCCCCAGGGCCAGGCTGCCACCCAGGTAGACTACCGCAGCCAACACCATGCCGCCCACGGCCGGCAACCAGCCAGAGACGCCGGCGCCCAGGGCCGGACCGAGGCTATTCATCATTTGCAGCCAACCGACCACCGCCGCGGCCATGGCCAGGGTGGCGCCGCCACAACGGCCCAGGGTGACCGCCACAGTCCGCAGGGCCAACCCACCCAGCCGGCGCCGGAGCAGACCCAACAGGCAGAGGAACTCCAGCGTGGTGGCGGCGCTGTTGGCCAGGGCCAGGCCACCGTGGGAGAGATACTGAACCCACCACAGGCTCAGGAGGATGTTCAGCACCATGGCGGCCACGCCCACCCAAACGGGCGTGGCCGTGTCGTGGAGGGCATAAAAGGCCCGCACTGCGATCTCCACGCCGGCATGGGCCACTAGCCCCAGGGCGTAAAACTGGAGGGCATAGGCCACCATGGCGGTGCTCCGGGCATCAAACTCCCGCCGCTCCAACAGCAGTTGGATGAGGGGTTGTCGCAACACGTAGAGTCCGGCCGCCGCCGGGATGGTGAAAAAAAGGACTACCCGCAAAATCTGGCCGAAGGTTTCCCGCAGCTCATCTCGGCGGCCGGCGGCCACCTGGGCCGAGAACGTGGGAAAGGCGACCGTGGCCAGGGCCTGGGCAAAGATCCCCTGGGGCAGGAGCATGAGCAACCAGGCATAGTTCAGGGCGCTCAGGCTGCCTGCCTGGAGATTGCTGGCCAGAATGGTGTTGACCAGAAAGTGGAGTTGCACAAAGAGCAACCCCAACACCCGGGGCCCCATCAGCCGCAGGACCTCCCGGACCCCGGCATCGGCCAGCCCCAGGCTCCAGCGGTATTGGGCCTGGTATCGCCAGAGGCCTGGCAACTGCACCAGCAGATGGGCAAAGGCACCCGCCACCACCCCGGCCACCAGGCCATAGACACCCCAATGGGGAGCTAACCACCAAGCCCCGGCGATGATGGCCAGGTTGTAAAACAACGGCGCAGCCGCGGGCAGGAGGAAATGTTGGGTTGCGTTTAGGGTACCCATCATCAGGCCGCTGACGCCAAAGACCACCGTGCTCACCAGCATCCAGCGCATGAGCTGGGCTGCCATCTGTTGCTGGGCGGGGGAAAAGCCGGGGGCGATCACGTGGGTCATCAGGGGCAGGGCAAAGAGGGCTGTCAATCCCGAGAGGAGGCTCAAACAGAGCACCAGCAGGTTCAGGACCCGGCTGAAGAGGAGCCAGGCGCCGCCCTCATCCCCTTGAACCCAGTAGCCGGCAAAGGTGGGAATGAAGGCGCTGCCCAACGCCCCCCCAGCAACCAGCTGAAAGAGGAGGTCTGGCACCCGAAAGGCCGCCAGATATGCGTCTAAATCGGCGCTGGTGCCAAAACGGGCACCGATCACCATTTCCCGGGCCAACCCGGCCACCCGGCTGAGGATGAAAAAGACCATCACCACCAGCGCGGCACTGGCCAATTGACCCCCCCGGCGGACGGGCACCCCAGGGGCAGGTCGGTCCCCTGCTTCCAATGCGGCGGGCTTTCCGCCAGACTCTGGCAATTCCCCATTCATGGCCGGAGATTATAGCACAGGCCCAACCGAATGGAGATACCTACCGGGGGAAAAGAGGGATGCCTCCCACAGGACGGACAGGCGTTTGATTGCCAAAACGGAACAGGTGTGCTAAATTGCCCAGGGCATGTAGCCCATGAGCCCAGTAAATACCAGCACAAAAACGCCAGCATACAACAGAGGTAGAAGGGGATCGATGAACAACCTATACCTGGCCATGAACGGCTGGCGGGAGATCCTGGCCCGCGTGTTCGAGGGCTTCCAAGCGGAGGACAACATCAGCCCAGTCTGGTTGGTCAATCCCGCCACCCGCCGCCGTCTGAAACTGGATCGATATTATCCGGAGATCGGGATCGCCATTCGTTTTGTTGGCTTGACGGCCAAAGGCCAGCGCCAACGCAGCGACTGGGAGGTTCTCGAAGATGAACAACGGGACCAGACCCGGGATGAACTCTGCCGCCTCCACGGCGTGGCCCTGGCCCGCATCGATCCGACCCAGGATCCGGTCAAACAGATGGACTACCTGCTGTACATCCTGGCCCGGGCGAGCCGCCAGATGGCCCAGAGCGACCGGGAAGAGGCGGAGAAGGCCAGGTGGATGCCGCGCCTGGCCGAGGCCCGATCCCGCGCCGCGGAGCTGCGTAGCCGTGTGGCCAGGGCGCCGGAGCAGATGATGGCCAACCTGGCTGAAAGCTGGCGGGATCGGGAGGCCGGCCTGATCTCGGCCCTTCAAGAGCCCGCCACGTCCAGCCCTTCCCGCCCCGGCCCCGGTCTGCAGAACTTGGCCATCCACCAGCGGGTCCGTCACGAACGCTATGGCGAGGGGACCATCATCGGATTCCAGGGGAAGGGAGAAGATGCCACAGTCACCATCCTCTTTGATGCCGAACAGGAACGGACGTTCCTCGTCTCGCTGGTGCGCGACAAACTGGAGGCTGTCGTCCACTGAACCGGCTAGCCATCGGATGTGGTTCCCACCGGGGAGGCTATTCGGTTGCCGGCCCGCTTATACCGATTGACCTAGGAAGGACCCGTGGTCACATGTGGAAACGTGACCTACGATGGCTCTTGACGAGGCAACTGGTATTAGCTGGATGAACCGACGGGCAAACCGTCAGCTTTCATACGGTTCGTTGGCGAAGCCAGCACTGCCTCCGTAGGTGGAAGTGGATTCCGTCTGGCCTTCCTGGTGCATCTTGAGCAGGAGGGCGGCCGTGAGGCGGGTGTTCTCCTCCACCGCCAACTGCAGGTGGATACTCTCACCGCTCACGTACAAGACCAAAAAGTAGAACAGGCCCGCGATCAGCAACAACAGCCCGCCCACAATGCCACCACCGGCCGTGATCAGCCCCCCCGCATCCCCGGTGGCCATGCTTCCCATCAAGTTGGCCACCATATTGCCGGCCACGGCGACCCCAATTGCGCCCAACACCGACAGCACCAGGACGATCCAGGCCAACACCTTGAGCAAAGTGCCGAAAAAGCGCAGCACGCCAAAACGTTTGGGTACAGTCATGCTCCCCTCCTTGTATGATGGCGATGAAGGATTTGAATGTATTGATTCGATGATGGAACCAGTACAGTCTGGCGTAAATCCCACGGCAGCTATTCGGCGGCACTTTGGCACTTTTCTCCGATGGGAACCATGGGTGAATTTCCGCCGAGATTTACCAGCAGGCGCGTCCGTCGTCGTGTGAGCCCGGCCAAACGCTGTCATTGTACACGAAATAGTCGATTCCGACTAGGTGCTGACCACGGCCAGATATAGTTCGCAATCGTCGGAGTTGGCCCATTGGACGCCCCCTGTCCGTGGCGGGCGCTGCTTGCTGCGCCCCTACTGCGGCGCCCAATGGTCAACCCCAGGCAGGTGAAGGAATGGCGACGGATGCGCCGCTCGTGGCGGCGCATCCGGGATATTGCCAGGCCCGGCGGATGAAAGGAGGCGACGAAGCACAGCCGGGAGCCGGGCCTACCATGTGGCGGCCACACCACGTTCACTTTCGCCAGTACAGTCTGGCGTAAATCCCACGGCAGCTATTCGGCGGCACGACCTCTGGTGGAAACCATCGGCGAATTTCTGCCGGGATTTACCAGGGCCGGACGAGCAGGGGAGGGTGTGCCG
>FWPU01011947.1_pt1 | contig 11794 bp, 7 predicted proteins | sample 2228361 | NCBI WGS metagenome assembly FWPU01 (sample SAMEA103939777, study PRJEB20133) | metagenome | reverse complement strand
CGCGACCCCCATCCCCGGCCCTTCCCCCGACGCGGGGGAAGGGAGTCACTCCCCTCGCCCGTTCGTGGGAGAGGGGCTGGGGGTGAGGGCTAACTTACCTGGCCCGTTCGTGGGAGAGGGGACGGGGGTGACGGCAGCCTCCCTCGCCCTTCGGGAGAGGGGTTGGGGGCGCCGCCCTGAGCCTGTCGAAGGGTGAGAGATGCTCGTGGGTCGAGTAGGGCGTCAGCCCGTATCGAGACCCAGCCACTGCAGGTTTCGATACGCTCCACTCCGCTCCGCTACTCAACCCGCGTCTGCATGTCGCTCCGAACGAAGTGCCCACCATGTCACCCCGAAGCGAAGCGACACAACCCCGTGTCATTCCGAAGGAGCGCAGCGACTGAGGAATCTTAAGATGCCTCACTGCGTTCGGCATGACAAAAGGGGACGTTCGGTATGACAAGGGAAAGTGTCACCCCGAACGAAGCCCACCCCATGTCACCCCGAACGAATCCCCACACCCATGTCACCCCGAACGAAGTGAGGGGTCTATGATTTCTCGCTTCGTTCGAAATGACGCAGGAAAGCGTTCGACATGACGCAAGACGGCGTTCGAAATGAGGCGAGAGACCGTTCGACATGACGCGATAGGTAGACAACAGCCTTCCCCTATGTCGGCGGGGTTTAGCGGGTCAAGAGCGATGGGCTTTGAAACCGGTGAGAACTTGCGCACAAAAGCATTTTGAGCAATAAACAATCTAACGGTGCGTGAAGTTGACTGGTAAAACAAGCCATTTAGGTCATCCCTAAAGTTGTTTTGCTGCTTCGCTTATGCCTTGTTTTCGCGACACATGGGAGCAATAGATGTCATACTATCTTTACAGGTGATCAATCCATCAAGCGTCAAAGAGATCATCTTGAATGTTACCCATCTCCCTTTTTTACTGGATGTCCTTGGGCAATACCTTGAGGTCACTGCTGAAGGGAGGACTATCTTGAGGAACTTTGCCGCGCAAGGTGGCTTGCTCTTGTCGGTGTGTTCTTTCGACATTTTGAGAAAATCATTAGTTTTGATGAAAACCATTAGGTGCAAAGCCCTTAATCGTGTACAATAAACTTACTGTACCTTTACTTTAGGTAACCAAAATGTCGAGCAGAGTCCAAGAAACGCTTGTCCATTTCCCCACGATTTTCTACTAGAAAGAGGTTCCCATGTACCGAACGATCTTGATTTCCCTGTTGATGCTAGCGTTGCTAACCGCCTGCACGAGCCAATCGACCCCCCTTCCTGAAGCCGCCCCTGCTACTTCTCCTCAAGCTCCCTCGCAAGCCTCGACAACCCAAGAACCGATTACCCTGCGGGTTGGCTGGCCTGGCTTTCCAGATACCCTGAATCCTGCCTATGCTTTTTTGAGCGAATCTTATACCATGTTCGATTACATTTATTCTCCACTGGCAACCGAATCGGAGAGTGGAGAGTATGTAGGACTGCTCGCCGAATCGTGGGATGTCTCCGAGGATGAGCTGACTTGGACGTTCAAACTTCGCCCAAACGTTCGTTGGCACAATGGTGAACCTCTGACCGCCGAGCAAGTGGTGTGGAATCTCAATGCTTTCATCGAGAATCCAGATGGCTGGGTAACCAATGCCGGCTATGTAAGTGGCTTTGTCGAAGCGCGCGTGGTGGATGACACCACCATCGAAATAGAAACCGAACATCCCATTAGCAATATGCCTTATCGGGTTTCATTTCTCTATATCGTTTATCCGCCCGATTTCGAGGGCTTCACGACGCCGGAAGAATTGCAAAATTTCACTAACTTCGATGCCATCGGCACAGGCCCCTTCAAGCTGGCTTTGTTGGACAAAGACCGACGCGTGATCATCCTCGAAACCAACCGCGAGTATTTTGATGGGCAGGCGAAAGTCGATCGCGTCATCTATCAAACTTTCGACAACAGCGATGCCATGATCCAAGCCCTCAAAGTTGGCGATATCGACCTGATTCCTGAAGTCCCCGACAGCGCTTTTGCAGCCGTTAGCGCTTTTGAAAATGTCAAAGCCATCTCCTTGCCAGGGCGTTCCCTTACCGAACTGATTATCAACTCGGCGCCGCCGGATCATGAACCGACGCCCAACCGCAACAAGGCGCTAGAAGACCCTCAAGTGCGTTTAGCCATTGCAATGGCCATTAATAAACAAGACTTGGTAGATGTTGTCTTACAAGGCAATGGTATGCCCGGTGTTTCTATCATTCCCCCCACCTTGGGCGGTGGCTTTTGGTTCAATTCGCAGATTCAGGACGTGAAGTTCGATTTAGATGCCGCCAACCGCATCCTTGATGAAGCCGGCTATATCATGGGCAGCGACGGTGTGCGTGTCAAAGGCGACATCCGCTTGGAAATGCGTTTACAATTTGCTTCGGATCAGCCTAATTATCCCCGCGCGGCGGGAATGATCGCCAATTGGCTGGCTCAAATCGGTATTAAGGCTACGCCCGAATCGGTGGACCCCGATAGCCTTGTGGTAGCAACCAATCCGAACGCCGATTATGATCTGGTGATTTGGGGGTGGGGTGCTGACCCGGATCCCGATTTTATGCTCAGTGTTATGACCAGCGATCAATATGTCGAAGGCGGATGGAGTGACAGCGGCTATTCCAACCCCGAATACGATCGCTTATACATCGAACAACAAAAAGCTGTCAAGCCCGAAGAGCGCCAAAAAATTGTCTGGGAAATGCAGGAGATGGTCTTCAACGATCGCCCCTATATTGTCCTCTGGTATGGCAATATCCTGCAAGCCTATCGCTCTGACCGCTTTACCGGTTTCATCGAGTCAATTTTGGGTATTGATAGCTTTCAATCGCTGATGAACGTCGAGCCCGTTCAATAAGTCGTTTCGTTTCACGCAGGTGACCCCTGATGGGTAGCGGCAACTACTTGCTCCGTAAATTTGCCTTCGCCCTATTGACGATCTTTATTGTCATCATCATTAACTTCGTTTTGTTTCGCGTTTTGCCTGGCGATCCGGTGCGCGCCGTGATCGGCCGCAATGTCAAGATCTCGGCTGAAGTGCAACAATCGCTGCGCCAACAATTCGGCTTGGACAAGCCCGTTTTCCCTGATCAATTTCTCATGACCTTGAAACAATGGGCGAGCGGGAACCTAGGTGTCTCCTGGTCGTTGCGCCGACCGGTGGCAGAAATTCTGATGGCGAAGTTATGGAACACCATTCTGTTGATCGGATTGGGTCAAATCCTCTCGATTTTCTTTGGGGTTCTGTTGGGGTTGTTGGCGGGCTGGAAACGAAAAACGGCTCTCGATGCCGGGGCGTTGACGTTTTCGTTGATCGCCTGGGCAACCCCGACTTTCTGGCTGGGCATTATCCTGCTGGCAGCCGGCAGTACGTGGTTGGGATTGCCCACCGGCGGAATCCTCAGCCCTCAAAATGTAGGCAAACCATTGCATACGGTTATTCCCGATCTCGCCGCCCATCTCGTCTTGCCAACCTTGACCCTCACCATTCTCTACCTTGGCGAATATATGCTGATTATGCGTTCCTCCATCGTTGAGACCCTCAGCGAGGATTATATCTTGACCGCCAAAGCCAAAGGGATGAATCAGTGGCAAATATTGTGGCGACATGCTTTGAAAAATGCCATGCTACCGATTGTCACCATCATTGCCCTCAACCTCGGTTTCACAGTTTCTGGGGCGATCTATATCGAAACAGTATTTTCTTACGATGGATTGGGAAAGTTGTTCCAGACCGCGCTTACCAAGCAAGACTACCCTCTCTTGCAAGGTGCCTTCCTACTGCTGGCGGTGAGTGTGATTATCGCCAATATGATTGCCGATATTCTTTATACGCTCCTCGACCCACGCGTTAAGGCTAGCTAGAAGGGGGAATATCGCGTGATGGATACATGGCAGCGATTGAGACGCAATTTCGGAGAGCTTTGGAGCTCTTTTCGTAGCAACCGTATAGGGCTCATCGGCTTGGGTTTAGTCCTCTCAGCCCTGATGATCGCTATCCTAGCCCCTTGGCTGACCCCTTATGATCCGCAACAGGTCATCCGCGACGAGAGCGGACGCGGCTTAACCTTTGCGCCTCCTTCCGTTCATCCGCCGCTTGGCACAGACGATGGCGGACATGACGTTTGGGCACAACTGGTGTATGGAGCGCGCATTTCGCTAAGTGTGGGCTTTTTAGCTGGTTTTATTGCCATGTTTGTCGGCAGTTTTCTGGGTATCCTTGCCGGTTACTTTGGGGGTTGGCTGGATAATCTTTTGATGCGCGTTACCGATGTCTTGCTGGTGATCCCAGATCTGCCTTTGATGTTGGTTTTGGTGGCAACCATTCGCCAAATGCAACTCAAGATTTCCCCTATCACTGTTTTGATCTTGGTGATTGGTTTATTGTATTGGACGAGCACCGCCAGGTTGGTGCGCTCACAGGTGTTAAGCATCAAGGAACGTCAGTTTGTCGCCCGCGCTCGCGCCATTGGCGCGGGTCATGCCCATATCATTCGGAAGCATATCCTCCCGCAAGTGATGCCTCTCATCGTTGCTAACACCGTTTTGATCCTTTCGACAGCCATCCTCATCGAGTCGGGGCTGGCTTTTCTGGGGTTAGGTGATCCGACCAGGCCCTCATGGGGGACGATGCTCAATTTTGCCTTCGACCGCAATGCCATTAGCAACCGAGCATGGTGGTTTTACTTACCGCCGGGGATTGCCATCGTGTGGGTTTCATTGGGCTGTGTTCTGCTGGGCAATGTCCTCGAAGAAATGCTCAACCCGCGCCTGAGCGGTCATCATTTAGAGGGAGAAGCCCGCATCGTTAAACCCGGAGAACACAAGTGACCGAATCTTCACCGCTTCTCTCTGTGCGCCATTTGACCACGATCTTCGAGCAACCTACAAAAGCACCAGCTTGTGCCCTTGAAGATGTCTCCTTTGATGTCTACCCCTATCAGACGCTTGGGTTGGTGGGTGAATCGGGGTGTGGAAAGACCACGACTCTCATGTCCATCCTGCGCCTCTTGCCTTCTACCGCTCGCATCAGCGGACAGGTATTGTTCAAGGGAGTGGATTTACTCACCCTCAGCGAAGAAGAGATGCGCGCTTACCGCTGGAAAGAGCTTGCCATGATCTTTCAAAGCGCTATGAATGCTCTCAATCCGGTTTTGCGCGTCGATGAGCAGATCTTGGAAGCCATTCTGCTGCACCGCCTGATGCCTCGCCAACAAGCCTGGCAACGAGTGCATGAATTACTCGACTTGGTCGGGATTGCTCCGCAACGCGGTCGCCAATATCCTTTCCAATATTCGGGCGGGATGCGCCAGCGGGCGATGGTTGCCATGGCGCTGGCTTGTTCGCCCAGCCTTTTATTTGCCGATGAGCCGACTACGGCTCTGGATGTCATGATTCAGGCTCAGGTACTCGAACTTCTCAAGAATATTCAGCAACAATTGGGGTTGGCGATCGTTTTGGTCACCCATGATTTAGGTGTGGTCGCTGAGTTATGCGATCAGGTTGTCGTGCTGTATGGTGGCAAGGTGGCAGAATACGGCAGTGTAGATCAAATCTACAACTCCCCACAACATCCGTATACCCAAAAACTGCTCGAATCGTTTCCCGATATCCAGCGCCCAAGCTCATCGCTGGCATCGATCCCTGGTACACCACCGCGTCTGACCGACCTGCCGCCTGGTTGTCGCTTTGAGCCCCGCTGTTTTGCGCGCTTCGAACGTTGCCGTCAACAGTCTCCTCCTTTGAGAGAAGTTACAGAGAAACATTATGCCGCTTGTCATCTCTTAGAGGGAAAAGAGGTAGATTGATTAAAGATGAGCGAGACACCGTTATTGATCGTCAACCGCCTTTACAAGACCTTCCCGGTCAGCCGTTCTCTCGGTGAATGGTTACTGCGCCGCCCGCCTAAGCTTGTCCGAGCTGTAGATGGTGTCTCGTTCACTTTAAAGCGAGGAGAAGTTCTGGCAGTGGTAGGCGAATCAGGGTGTGGGAAAACTACCATTGCACGCACCTTGATTGGCTTGGAAGAGCAGACCGACGGGCAGATTTTATTCGATGGCTGCGAAGTGGGTGCCCTCGAACGGCGCGCCAGGGTTGGCTTAATCCCCTTTGAATCGGGTAAAGTCGGTAGTCGAGAACAACAGTCTTTGCCGCGCATGTCCCTAAAACTGCTGCGCCAACAAGCCCAAATGATCTTCCAAGACCCCTACGAGTCGCTCAACCCACGCGCAACAATTCTGGAAATCGTCTCTGAGCCGCTTCTCGTACACGGGATTGCACGCCGGCGCGAGGAACGACTGGAACGCGTGCGCATGGCTTTAGAAGATGCCGGCTTGCGCCCCGCTGAGGATTATTTTTACCGCTATCCTCATGAATTGTCGGGTGGTCAACGTCAGCGGGTGGTGATCGCCGCGGCGATGATCTTACAGCCGGAGTTACTGATCGCCGATGAACCTGTTTCGATGTTGGATGTCTCCATTCGAGCGGAAATCCTCAACCTGCTGCGCGATCTGCAAAAACAACGGCAGGTGAGCATCTTGTTTATTACTCATGATCTCAGCACAGTTGCCTTCTTTGCCGATCGGATTGCTGTGATGTATTTAGGACGATTTGTCGAGATCGGCGGCACGCAGGAGGTCTTACAATCCCCCCTTCACCCCTACACCAAAGCGCTGCTTTCGGTGGTACCGGTGCCAAATCCGCGTTTGCGCCGCGAACGGATTATCTTGCAAGGTGAAACACCCAACCCCATTCAGATTCCAAGCGGTTGCCGCTTTCACCCCCGTTGTCCGATTGCTATCCCAGAGTGCCAACAACAAGACCCGCCTTTTATCGCTGCCAGCCCAACCCATCAGGCGGCTTGTATCCGTCTGGACTCGTAAAGCTCCCTCCCCCCTTAAGAGCTGGTTTGACCTTGCCCCGCAGGTTAAGTTGCTTTGTCTTTGGGTTTTCCTAACAAATTTGGAAACCTGCTTGCTTCAAAAATGAATTATCATTCGCAATATACTACCACCTCCAAAAAGCGGTTTTGGTAGGTGTATGCACTTAAGGAAACGTTATGTCACTTCGCCTAAGGACGATTCTCCTAATTGGGTTAGCCAATTTGCTATTGGTTGCTTTGATCTATGGGGTTTTTGCGAACAATTGGTTCAATACCATCAACGACTTCGAGCGCAGCGCAATCCAACGCGATCTGGATCGCATCGAGAATACCCTGCAGCGTGAATTCGACAATCTCGATGCGATTACCCTCGACTGGGCAGCTTGGGACGATACCTATCGATTTGTCCACGACCTCAATCCCCAATTTATCGAAAACAATCTCACTTTGACCACCTTTTCGAATTTGTCCCTTAACCTGATTGCCATTGTTTCATCGGATGGTACTATTGCCTATGGCAAGTTCTTTGATTCACAGAGCGGGCAACTCTCGCCACTGCCCCCAGATGTGGTAAAGGAACTAAAGCCCGATAGCATTCTGCTGTCTCATCAGAGTCCAGAATCAAGAATCAAAGGTTTTCTTCCCTTCGATCACCAGTATCTGATGGTGTCCTCCTGTCCGATTCTGACCAGCTTCCATGAAGGTCCGATCCGCGGGGCAGTCATTTTCGGGCGATTGCTTGATTCAACCGTCCAGTCCTCCTTGGCCGAGCAGACGCAAACTTCTCTGCAATGGTTCACGGTCGAGAAAGCCAAGGCCGATCAAAAACTGAGTCCCATCTTGACTCGGTTGTTAGCCAGTGCAGAACAGTCGAATACTCCGCAGTCGACTTCGGGGCAACAATATGAGATCTTGATTGCTCCAGACAAAGTCGAAGGGTTTCTGGTGCTTGAAGACCTCTACGGCAACCCAGCCTTATTGCTCATCGTTGAGCGCTCGCGGAGGATTTATCAGGCCGCCCTGCGCAGTATTGTCGTCAGTGCCTTACTCCTTTTGCTCACTTCAGCACTGCTGAGTTTGTTGATGGTGCGCGTATTAGATCGCACCGTTTTGAGCCGTCTTTCTCACATCCAGTCGGCGATTCATGAGATCACGTCTAAGCGCGACCTCTCCCTGCGCATCCAAGATCATCGCTCCGATGAGCTAAGCCGTTTGGTAGAGGATTTCAACCAGATGCTCGAAACGCTGGCGCAATCCAAAGCGGCTCTGCAACACGCGCAAGCTGAGTTAATGCAAAAAACTGCTGAATTGGCTGATATGAATCAAGCCCTGCAGGCTGAAATTGAAGAGAGAAAAGAGATTGAGCGCAGGCTGCAAATCAAAACGGGACAACAACAACGCCTGTTTGAGATTGTCCATCGGCTTAGCAGTAGCTTGAACGTCCAAGAGGTGTTGGAACGCATTGCCAGTGGAGCACGTGAAATGCTCAAGGCAGATGGTTGTGCCATTTACCTCTTACAGCCCGATGGCAGGACGCTGACACCCGTCATGGTCGTAGAGGATGATTTTCAGGAGGAGGTTGCTGCGACGAATTTGGAGATCGACTCTAGCCTGACCGGTAAAGTCATCAAAGCCGGCCATAGCTTGATCTTTAACGATGCAGCCACGCATCCGGACGGCTTCCAAATCCCGGGTACACCATTGGAAGAAGAAGAGCGGATCATCTCTGCGCCATTGATTGTCGATGGTCAGCCGATTGGAGCAATTACCCTCGATCGCAATGCCCTTGACTTTACGGAAGAGGATTTGCAAATTGCTGAAACGTTTGCTGCCTTTGCCTCCACGACCCTGAAAAATGCCCAACTCTACGAGCAACTTGCCAAGGAGAGCGAGGAACGGCGTCAGGCGGAGCTTGCCTTGCGCCAGAGTGAAGCGCGCTATCGGCATTTGGTAGAAAATGTGCCGGTGGGCTTGTATCGCACCGATAAAGAGAACCATTTGTTGGATGCTAATCGGGCTTTTCTGCGCATGTTCGGCTTTGAGGGAGATGAGGTGCCGCGGGGAATTAACGTGCGCGATTTTCTGGTCGACCCTCAAGATCTGGAGCGGGAGAATGAACTGATCGACCACCAGGGAGTGGTGCGCGGCTACGAAATGCAAATCCGCCGTGCGGATGGCAGCACGCTATGGATACGAGATACCTTCCAGGCAGTATTCGATGAGCAGGGCAACCTTTTGTACTACGAAGGCAGCATTGAAGACATTCAGCACGAGAAGCAAGTTGAACGCATCGAAAAAGCTCTCTTCGAGATTACCCAAGCAGCTTTGCTATCCCCCACCCTAAACGATCTCTTCGCCCGTGTGCATCAGATTGTCGGCGAACTCATGCCTGCCCAGAATTTCTATATTGCGCTCTATGATCCAGAACGCGATCAAATCCGTTTTCCTTACTTTGTTGACCAGTACGATCCCCACCCGCCCCACAGCCGCTTGGCAAGGGTTTGACCGATTACGTCATTCGCCACCAAAAGCCTTTATTGGTAGACCCGGCCGAATTTGATCAAATGGCAGCTCGAGGAGAAGTCGAGTCCATTGGCACTCCATCTGTCGATTGGTTAGGCGTGCCTTTGGTTAGGGGAAAAGGATCAGCGATGGGGGCGATGGTCGTTCAAAGCTACGAGGAAACCCAACGCTATTCCTACGGTGATCTAAACATAATGAATGTCATCTCTGCCCAAGTTGCCCTTGCCATCGAGCGCAAAGCCGCCGAAGAAGAGGTCGATCGTCAACGAGCGTTTTTGCGCCAGATCATCGATATCAGTCCTAGTATGATCTTCATCAAGGATCGCCACAGCCGCTATGTCCTAGCCAACCAAGCCGTTGCAGATGTATATCAAGTCAATGTCAATGATTTGATCGGTAAAAGCGATGCCGACCTTCATCCCAACAGGGAAGAAGTCGAGATCTATCACCAAAGCGATCAAGAAGTCGTTCGCACGTTGCGGGAAAAAGTACTCTCTGCTGTCCCGCTCACCGATGGTCGCGGTCGTAAGCATTGGTATTATACCGTCAAGCGTCCCTTAGTTGGTTTCTTCGACGAGGTGCATGTCTTGGGTGTGTCCACTGAAATCACCGAACAGAAACTGGCTGAGGAGAGATTATCCTATAATGCTTATCACGACGCCCTGACGGGTTTGCCAAACCGCCTCTTGTTCACCGACCGCCTCAAGCATCTTCTGGCACGTCTCAAACGGCAGGGCAGCAAAGAATGGTTTGCAGTCCTGTTCTTGGATTTGGATCACTTCAAGACCATCAACGACACGCTGGGGCACGTCTTAGGTGATCAGTTGTTGGTCATGGTTGCTAAGCGGCTCCAACTTGCCCTGCGAGCCTCGGATACCATTGCCCGCTTTGGCGGCGACGAATTCGTCATCCTGCTAGAAGATTTAGCCACAACTCAAGATGCCATTCAGGTTGCCGAACGCTTGTTAGCTGAACTGACACCGCCTTTCAACCTTGCCGGCCACGAAGTCAGTATCAGCGGCAGTATCGGGATCGTTTTGAGCACTCATGAATATGATAAGCCAGAAGATTTGCTGCGTGACGCCGATATTGCCATGTATCGCGCCAAATCTTTAGGCCGCAACCGCTATGTGATTTTCAACACTGCCATGCGCACCTTTGTCGTTCAGCACATGGAAATGGAAAAAGATCTGCGCTATGCCATCGAACATCAGCAATTCGAACTGCACTACCAGCCGATTTCGGCGATGGATAACAGCCGCGTGATCGGTTTCGAAGCCTTGGTGCGCTGGCGCCACCCTGAAAAGGGGCTGATTTCGCCATCAGAATTCATCCCTTTTGCCGAAGATACTGGCTTGATCATTCCCATTGGAAACTGGGTGTTACGTGAAGCCTGTCGGCAACTGAGCAAATGGCACGCTCGTTACCCCAGCGATCCGCCACTTACGGTCAGTGTCAATTTATCCAATAAACAGTTTTCTCAGCCGGATCTGTTCGAGCAAGTGGAGATTGCCCTCAACGAAAGCCAAATACCCCCTAGCTCGCTTCAGTTGGAAATTACCGAAAGCGTCATCATGGAAAACGCCGAACTGACGATTGCCACCCTCGAGCGCTTGGTTGCCATGGGGGTGAAAATTCATGTGGACGATTTCGGCACCGGCTATTCTTCTCTGGCGTATTTACACCTGCTCCCCATTCACGCCATCAAAATCGATCGTTCTTTTATCAGCGGTCACTCTTCACAGAGCAATGGCATGGAAATTGCCAAAACCATCATCAACTTAGCTCATGACTTGAGAATCGACGCCATCGCTGAAGGGGTTGAGACGGAAAGCCAGTGGAATGCACTGCAAGCCTGGAACTGTGAATATGCACAGGGGTACTTGATTGCCAAAGTGTTGGAAGCCGATAAAGCGGAGGCTTTCTTACGCCAATCTCTACAGCGGGGAATCTCATAGAACTCCTTACAGAATGGGTTTTTACCAATTGATCAAGCTGTAGCCAGTATGTTATAATTCATTCTAGGTGAAAGATGGCAATTTCAACCAACGATATTCAAGCGTTTATCCAGAAGCTCGAGAGCGATCCCAAGCTGGTTGAGCAGTTGCGCCGCGTGTTGCTTACGGAGAGCGAACGCTATTTCCGCGCCGCGCTTAACGAGCAAACTTTACAAGTCCAAATGCTAAGCCGCCGAGTTGACGATTTCGCTGAGGTGCAAAAGCAAACCTGGCAAGCGATCCAAGAGCTGGCTGAAGCCCAGAAGCGCACGGAGCAGCGGGTGGAAGAGCTTGCCGAAGCCCAGAAGCGCACGGAGCAGCGGGTGGAAGAGCTTGCCGAAGCCCAGAAGCGCACGGAGCAGCGGGTGGAAGAGCTT
>FWPU01011946.1_pt1 | contig 11795 bp, 8 predicted proteins | sample 2228361 | NCBI WGS metagenome assembly FWPU01 (sample SAMEA103939777, study PRJEB20133) | metagenome | reverse complement strand
TCAATCAGATTTGAGTAAGAGCCTGCTCTAAATCAGCGATAAGAGCATCACTTTCTTCCAAGCCAACATAAAACCGAACCAAACTCCAATGAAAAGGTGCAGTAGCATAATTTTCGGAAGTATAAAGCGTACAGGCAGGGAAAATAAGCGACTCGTAACTGCCCCAAGAGGCGGCAAGCAAAAAGCGTTTGAGGCTATTGCAGAAACGCTCTACGGCATCTATACTTTCTGCTTTTAGTTCTATGGAAAACTGCCCTGCGGGGGCTTTCATTTGCTTTTGGGCTAACTCATACTGCGGGTGCGAAGGGTGAAAAGGATAATACACTCGGCTCACTTTGGGGTGTGAGGCAAGAAAATTCACAATTTTAGGGGTAGTTTCAGCAACTCTCTGCATACGAATTGGCAAAGTTCGCAAGCCTCGCAAAATCAGCCAAGCATTAAAAGGCGAAATAATGCCTCCCAAAGTCATCAGCTCGCTTTCAAAAATTTTTTTCAAATGAGCTTTTGTACCACACAACACACCCCCTACGGTATCGCTATGCCCCGATAGATACTTGGTTGCTGAATGTACTATCATATCAATCCCCATAGTGGCAGGTTGTTGAAGGAGTGGCGTTGCATAGCTATTATCTAAAATAGTAGTAAGTTTGTGCCTTTGAGCAATTTTCACAACTTCCTCAATATCTTGTAGCTCAAAGGTGAAAGAATTGGGCGTTTCTAAAAAAAGTGCTTTGGTATTGGGTAAAATTGCTTTTTCATAATTTTCAGGGCTTGTGCCGTCTATCATTGTAGCACTTACCCCAAAGCGTTTGAGCCAAAGATTGAGCAGTTTGTTTGTCCAACTATAAGGTTTTTGCACGCAAACTATGTGGTCGCCTGTTTGCACTACCGAAAGCACTGCCGCCGCAATCGCCGCACTACCGCTGGCAAAAATAAGGGCATCTTCGGTGGCTTCCAGAGCCGCCATTTTTTTACGCAAAATATCCGTAGTAGCATTGTTGCCACGTGTGTAGAAAGGCGTTTCCGATTCTTTGGCAAGGCTCTGACGCATAGCCTCTACATTGGGAAAGCAAGACATTGCCGTCTGAAATATCGGAGGAGCTACGGAATATAGATAGTTTTCGCGTTCTTCGCCCAATTCGTTGATGATGTAAGATAAATCCATCAGGAATTTGTTTTAGGTTTAATTTGTACTACAAGCAGGATATTAGATTTTAGACGCAAGACAAAAACCTTATAGATGTTTTTCAAAATGGCAAATCGTCATCTTGCCCTTCGGCGGCGAGAATATCCAGATTGATGGTTTCATTTTCAGGTTGGGGGCTGATGATACCACCTTTTTCCTGCTCCTTGCGAGTGAGGTTATCTATCTGATATGCAGTAATATCGCTATACCATTTGCCATTATACTCCCTTGAAGCCACATTGAACATTACACGCACTTCGTCGCCAACTTCTACGGATTCTGTTTCCAATTGCTTGATTTTCTCGTTCCACAAGGCAAAACATACCTTTTTCGGATAGGCTTCGGCGGTTTCTACGACAAAATCTTTGCGTTTCCACTCGCCATTTTTACTTGCACCCGTCTGTTCTTCCAAAATTTTGAGAACTTTCCCTTTGATTTCAAAACTCATAGCTTTGCTTTTGGGTTTTGCTAAAAATTTCTGCAATTTTACGCAATATTTTTCAAAACCGCTATGATTGCCCTGCTTTTCTTGCAACTGATATTAGCTTTTTTGATTCTTGCTTTTCTGAAAAATAAGCCCAAACTTGTGCTATCGGTAAGCCTTTTGAGTGCTTTGCTCAATGTCTTGCTTTGCGGAGCGGCTTTCAAGGAATTTTTGGTACAAGGCTTCGTTTGGAAAGTAGCTTGGGTGCAATTTACTTCCTTAAACTTTGGCATTGCTTTGGGCAAATTTGAACTACTGATGCTTCTTTTGGTAGCCCTGATAGCATTTTTGGTTACTATTTTTTCTTACGCCTATATGCGTAACGATAAAAATTTTCACTTGTATTTTGCATATCTTTCGCTTTTTGTATTTGCAATGCAAATGCTTGTACTTTCCGAAAATTTACTTCAAACCTATATTTTTTGGGAACTTGTAGGTTTTTGTTCTTATCTGCTCATCGGTTTTTGGCGAGAAAAAAGTGAAGCCGTCAAGGCTTCGCGTAAGGCTTTTTTAGTGAATAGGGTTGGAGATGTAGGTTTTTTGATAGGGATTTTTCTCGTTTTTGGGCAGTTTCATACACTTTCTTTTGCAGAAATAGAAATTTTGCTTGCTCAAAAAAATGTTTCAACAGCCTTGCTTAGCCTGATAGGCATTTGTATTTTTTTAGGAGCAATGGCAAAATCGGCACAAGTACCCCTGCACGTATGGCTTCCTGACGCAATGCAAGGACCTACGCCCATATCAGCTCTCTTGCACGCCGCCACGATGGTTGCGGCAGGAGTATTTTTGGTTGGCAAAATTTTCTTTTTGCTTACGCCTTGGGCTCTGCAATTTGTGCAAATTGTAGGGCTGACGAGTATGCTTTTGGGGGCTTACAAGGCTCTTTTTCAGAGCAATATCAAGAAAGTTTTGGCATATTCTACAATTTCCCAACTGGGGCTGATGTTTCTTGCTATTGGCACAGGCAATCGCGAAGCAGGGCTTTTTCATCTTTTTACACACGCTTTTTTCAAGGCAGGACTATTTTTATGTGCAGGGGTAGTGCTTCATCATACGCATCATTTTGCCGAAAAAGTACATACAGATAGCGAAAATATGTATCTGCTCGGGGGATTGCGAAAAAAAATGTCTTGGCTTTTTGCTTTTTACACTATTTTTATGGCTTCGCTTTTGGGTTTGCCTTTTACGGCAGGCTTTCTTTCCAAGGAAATGATACTTGATAGCCTTTGGCATAACGCAACTACGCCTTTTCAGGTTTTTGTATTTGCCCTCGCTTTGGTAGGTTTCGGACTTACTGCGTTCTATATTGCCCAACAATACAGAGCCTTGTTTTTTGGAAAATTTCACTTGCAAACCTTTTTCCCAAATCTCAACTTTCATTTTGAAAAACCCATTTTTAGTTTTGCTTTTCCGCTTTCCTTGCTTGCTTTGGGTAGCTTTTGGATAGTTTTTTCATTCAATCCTTTTTCAGTAAAAAATGCTTGGATAAGCGAAATTTTGATATTTTCTGAAAAACAAAGCCCAGTATATTTACCTTTTTTGGCTTTATCGGTTACTTTGCTTGGCTTTTGGATAGGGTTTCAGAAACAAGCGGCGTTTGAGGCAAAAAAGCGTTTGTTTTCTCAAAAATTATTCGTTTGGCAACTACAAATTTTTCGCTTTTCAAAGGTTTTTGTGAGAAAAATCTTACTCACGGGGCTTGCTACTATCAAAGTTTTTCAGAGTTCTGCCCAAGTTGCCCAAATCGTTGTGATTTTTGCTCAAAAATTGCATAAACTTGAAAAATTTTGGAACAGATTTCTGGATAATTTGGCAAAGTTGCAAGTAGTCTTGGCTCATATTATTTATTGGACTGATAGAGCCTTGATAGACGGCTTTTTGCATTTTTTGCTTTGGATTGGCAGAAGTTTTGGTAATTTTGTGCGAAATTTGCAAGGGAAAGAGATTCAGGGCTATTGGTTTTTTACACTTTTAGTTTTAATTGTAATTTTATATTGGATAGCAACTTAGTTTTATTTGCCAAATTATGGAAAAAAATAGCAAAATATACATTGCAGGGCATAGAGGAATGGCTGGCTCAGCAATACTGCGAAAACTTCAAGCCGAAGGCTACGAAAACATTGTCTTGCGAACCTCCAAAGAATTGGATTTACGCAATCAGCAGGCAGTAGCTGATTTTTTTGCCCAAGAAAAACCTGAATATGTTTTCTTAGCGGCGGCAAAAGTGGGCGGCATTTTGGCAAATAATACCTACCGAGCCGAGTTTATTTACGATAATTTAGCAATTCAGACAAATATCATTCACGAAAGCTATAAAAACGACGTTAAAAAACTGCTTTTTTTGGGTTCATCTTGCATTTATCCCAAATTTGCCCCTCAACCGCTCAAAGAAGAATATTTGCTTACAGGAGCTTTAGAACCCACCAACGAACCTTATGCCATTGCTAAAATTGCAGGTATCAAGATGTGTCAGGCGTATCGCAGTCAGTATGGGTGTAAATTTATTTCGGTAATGCCTACCAACCTATACGGCGAAGGCGACAACTACGACCCTCAAAATTCACACGTTATGGCGGCTCTGATACGCAAATTTTATGAAGCCAAAATGCAAAACAAACCTTTTGTAGAAGTTTGGGGGACAGGCTCACCACGCAGAGAGTTCCTCAATGCTGATGATTTGGGTGATGCTTGCGTATTTCTGATGAAAAACTACGATAGCGAGGAGATTATCAATGTAGGTACAGGCGAAGATATTAGTATCAAAGATTTGGCACTACTCATCAAGGAAATCGTAGGTTATACAGGCGAACTGCAATTTGATACTACCAAGCCTGATGGTACGCCTCGCAAACTATTAGACGTAAGTAAGATTCACGCTTTGGGCTGGAAACATAAAATAGATTTGCGTGAAGGTATTGCACACACTATCAGGCAGAAATTTGGGATAAATACGCAATAAAAACCACAAGTGGCGATATTGCCTGAAAGCAGTATCGCCGCCACATTTCTACAAAGCTACTTTCTCAGCTACGACTTCTGCATTTCGTATTGCAATTCTTTGAGCCAAACTTTCGGCAAGTGCTTTGAAGGCTTGAAAAGTAGGCGTTTCTTCTTCTCCCTGTGCAATGATAGGTCTGCCAATATCTCCTGCTTCTCTGATACCTTGCACCAAAGGAATTTCTCCCAAAAAAGGCACATTATAGCGTTCTGCAAGCACTTTTCCGCCATCTCTGCCAAAGATGTAATATTTATTTTGGGGCAGTTCGGCGGGGGTAAAATAAGCCATATTTTCTACAATCCCCAAAATAGGAATTTGGATAGTTCCTTGTCGGAACATCATTAGCCCTTTTTGGGCATCGGCAAGGGCTACTTTCTGCGGTGTGGTAACTACTACCACCCCCGTAAGAGGCATAGCTTGTGCCATTGTCAGGTGAATGTCGCTAGTACCCGGAGGCAGGTCAATCAGCAGGTAATCTAGCTCTCCCCAATAGACATCATTGAGAAATTGAAGCAGTGCTTTGCTTGCCATTGGTCCTCGCCACACCACAGCACTTTCGGCAGGCGAAAGAAATCCCATTGAAATCAGTTTTACCCCATATTGCTCCACAGGCAAAATATATTGCTTGCCTTCAATTTCTTGTAACATCGGTTTTTCATATTCTACCCCAAACATCACGGGCATTGAAGGTCCGAAAATATCGGCATCAATAACGCCTACCTTTGCTCCTGTTTGGGCGAGTGCTACCGCCAAATTGGCTGTAACCGTAGATTTACCCACCCCTCCTTTTCCTGATGCAATAGCTACTACATTTTTGATGTTGGGCAAAAAATTGGCTTTAAGTACCGAAGTTACTTCGGCTTGCATATCCATCTGAATTTCGGCTTCGGGGAAAACTGCCAAAATTGCTTCCTCACAATCTTTTCGGATTTTTTCTTTCAGTGGGCAAGCAGGTGTTGTGAGCATCACCTTGAAGCTCACTTGTTTGCCATTTACTTCCAAATCACGAATCATATTTAGCGAAACCAAATCCTTTTTAAGGTCTGGTTCTTGTACCTGCGAAAGGGCTTGTAAAACTATATCTCTATTCATAGCAATTTTTTTTCAGTAACACGCAAAAAAGCGTTTAGGTTTGGAGAAAGGTTGTTTTTTATTATTAATTGTAATCATTTACGTTCAAAGAGTTTAAAGGTTCAAAAGTTTGAGGTAAAAGTTTTACTCCGTCTTACTTAAATATCCAATATTCTAAATCCTGTTTCCCTACTGCACCAAACAATTACTCAGGCTTTTTAGGCTCAGTATCTTTGCTCAATAGAGAGCAAAAACTTTTTTCAATTTCTTGGTAAGAAAGTGGCTCTTTGGCAATATAGATAATAGCAAGATACTGCATCTGGGAGAGTTTTTCTGCAAAGTTTGCTTTATTTTTCCGATAAACTTCTTTGAGCCTACGGCGAAGCAAATTGCGAAGCACTGCCCTTTTGAACTTTTTTTTGGGAACAACAAACAAAACTTGCGGAAAGGTAATATTTTCGGGCTTTACCGAAGCTGAAATCCAACGAATTTGTAGAGGGTACAAATACAAAAAAGAACTACCCGCTTGGAATAGTTCTTGAATAATTTTTTTGCTTCGCAAAATTTCTGACTTCGGCAGTTTTTGATTCATCAAAATAGCTTTAACCTCTCCTCTGCTTTTTTGTTATCCTTTGTGTTTTCTTTCGTCAGAAACGGTGAGCTTTTTTCTACCTCTGGCACGGCGAGCCGCAAGCACTCTTCTACCGCCGGGCGTACTCATTCTTTCACGAAAGCCGTGTTTGTTGCGGCGTTTTCTGTTGGAAGGTTTTTAGGTTCTTTTCATAAAATTTTATGATTTGGTGATTCAATCCTTTTTTGAGCCTGCAAATATAGCGGAATACTTTTTACTTTGCAAACAAATGCTTTGAAAAATTTATATTAAGGCTGAAATAACTTTCAAAATTGGCAGAGTTTTGTTTTTTGATTTTCAAATATTTAGCAAAAAACTTTCCCACACTAATTTTTCTTTTCATCGCAAGAAAGCACCATAGATTTTTTGAAAACGTAACAAATTTTTAACATTAGTTATGAATGAGTTATCAAACAATGCCTTAATTTTGCACCGAAAAATTAAACTAAAACGTATGAAACAATTTAGTTACCTCAAATTCCTTTGTATCTTAGGACTTTTGGTTTTTTCGTACAAAGGTTTCTCGCAAGGAGTTACCACAGCCAGTATGAGTGGTAGAATTCTTGATGCTAAAAAGACAGGTGTGCCGGGGGCAACTGTGATAGTCATTCACACCCCTTCGGGAACAAGATATGGCACAGCTACCCAAGATGATGGTAGTTTCAATTTGCCTAACTTGCGTATTGGCGGTCCTTACACCGTAGAAATCACAGCGGTTGGGTACGCCACTATCAAAGATGAAATCCCTTCTTTGAGCCTTGGACAAAACACCGTTCTCAATTACACAATGAAAGAAGAAAGCGATGAAATCGCCGCTATTCAGGTGGTTGGGCAAAAAGATGCTATTTTCAATGCTGACCGCACAGGTGCCTCTACCAACATCAACAGCACGGCTCTCCAAACAATGCCTACCATTTCTCGTAGTTTCACCGATATGACACGCCTTGTACCTCAAAGTTCGGGTACAAACTTTGGCGGTAGAAACAACCTTTTCAATAACCTTTCTATTGACGGCTCTATTTTCAATAATTCTTTTGGTTTGGCTTCTTTGCCCGGTGGACAAACCAATTCCCAACCCATTAGCTTAGACGCTTTGGAAGAAATTCAGGTAAATATCGCTCCTTATGATGTTCGTCAGGGTGGTTTTACAGGTGCAGGTATCAATGCCGTAACGCGTAGTGGTACAAACAACGTGAAAGGTTCTGCCTATTACTTTTTCCGCAATAATAATATGGTAGGAACAAAAGTAGGTGAAACCGATTTGAGCAACCAACTCCTAAACTTCAACTACTACCAAGGCGGTTTGCGTGTAGGAGGTCCTATCATTAAAAACAAATTGTTTTTCTTTTTGAGTGGCGAACTTGAAAAACGCACCGACCCCGTAGGACAATTCGTAGCAGACCGCGGACAAGGTGGAAACGTTTCACGTATCACAGGTCAGCAAGCTGATGAATTGCGTCAGTTCCTTATCAATACCTACAACTACGACCCAGGTCCTATTGATAGCTACGATATGCTTACCGAAAGCCAAAAAATCTTGGCTCGTTTGGATTGGAACGTAACCAACAACACCCGTGCCACACTCCGCTACACTTATCTGAAATCTTACAGAGATGTACAAATGAGCAACTCAGGTGCTCAGGGTGGCAGACAAAACGGACCTAACTCGCTTCCTTTCCAAAATGGTAATTACAACATCAACAACAACTACAACTCTATTATTGCAGAAGTAAATAGCACTATCGGCAATAAGTTTTCTAATAATTTTATTGCAGGCTGGACAGGTTTTCGTGATTTCCGTGGCTCACCCGGTCGCATTTTCCCTTTTGTGGATATTGAAAACGGTAGTAACCAAAACCTTACTTCTTTCGGTTATGAGCCTTTTTCTGCCAATAACCTTTTGGATTCTGACGTTTTCCAACTTTCTAATAACTTCAATATCTACAAAGGTAAGCACACCATTACAATAGGTACTGCTAACGAGTATTACAAATTCCGTAATGGTTTTATGGCTGATTTTTATAGCCGTTATCGTTTTGCTACCCTTGCCGATTTCTATAATAGTGCTCCTGCGGGTACGCCTACGCCTATCGGACCCAGTACAGGTTTAGGCAGACCTACACTATTCTCTTACCGCTACTCTGCTACTACCGAAGAAGTGCCTTTTGCTTTCTTTGAAGCCGCCCAAGTAGGTTTTTATGTACAAGACGAATGGAAACCTAATGATAAAATCAAGGTTACTTTGGGTGTAAGAGCTGATGTACCTTTCTTCCCCAAAAGCCCTATTGATAACCCTGCTGTAAGAGAATTGCGTTTTGCCAACCAAGAAGTGCTTGATGTAGGCAAATTCCCTGATGCTCATATCTTATGGTCTCCAAGAATTGGCTTCAATTGGGACGTATATGGCGATAGAAGTTTGCAAGTACGTGGTGGTACAGGTGTATTTACAGGACGTATTCCTTTTGTATGGATGAGTAACCAAGCCAGCAACACGGGGGCATTGTTTGGTTCTATTTTTGAAACTGGTTCTGCCGCTGCAGGTCGTCCTTTCAACCCTGACCCTTTTGCTTACAGACCTGCCAATGCCGTAGGACAAATTCCTGCTTCTTATGAAATCAATGTTACTTCTCCCAATTTCCGTTTCCCTCAGGTTTGGAGAAGCAATTTGGGTGGTGATATATTGCTTGGTGAAGGTCTTTCTGCTTCCTTAGATTTATCTTTTACCAAAGATATCAATGCTGTTTATGTTCGTAATGCAAACCTTTCTGCCCCTGTGGGTATCGTACCCGGTGATGGCAGATTGCGTTATGTAGGTGGTAATGCTACTCGTATCAACTCTAATATTACCAATGCCTTTGTATTGGATAACTCAAATCAGGGCTGGTCAGGAGCTGTTACCTTGCAATTGCAAAAGCAATTTGAAAATGGCTTCTTTGCCTCACTTGCCTACAATTACGGACCTTCTTGGGATATTAACTCTGGTCTTGCGGCTACTGCAAGCAGTTTCTTCAACGGAAACCCTGTGGTAGGCGACCCCAATGCACCCCAACTATCTTACTCCGCCAACCAACAGCTACACCGCTTCATTGCTTCGGCTTCTTGGAAAAAAGAATATGCCAAATATTTTGCAACAGGTATTTCTATTTTTGCCGAAGCCCGCTCAGGTAATAACTTCTCTTATACCGTAGGCGGCGACTTGAACGGCGATAACGTACAAGGAAACGATTTGATGTATATTCCTCGCTCCAAAGAAGAGATTATCCTTGTTCCTGCTTTGAGCGTAGGCGATACTCGCAATCCTGACCAAATTTGGGAAGAATTGGATGCTTACATTCGTCAGGATAAATATTTGAGCAAAAACAGAGGACGCTACGCAGAGCGTAATGGTGCTGAAGCTCCTTGGGTGTTCAAATCTGATTTGCGTATTTGGCAAGATTTCAAATTTGGTAAAAACACATTGCAATTCACCGTGGATATCATCAACTTTACCAATATGATTTCACCTAACTGGGGTGTTGTGAAATCTCCTATTCGTCCTCAGTTACTAAACTTTGTAGGTTACGAATCGCCCAGTGGCAGACCTGTGTTTGAATACAGAGAACTTGTAAATTCGCAAACAGGAGAGCGAAACGTAAGTTTCCAAAATAACTTGAACAATTTTGCTTCACAATGGCAAATCCAATTGGGAGCTCGTTACATTTTTGAATAAAAAGGTATAAACCAAAGAGGGGCAAACTCCCCTCTTTCTAAACCCTAAAAAGAAAAGATATGAAAAACTTCAAACTACTCGGACTAATGGCTCTGGCAGGTGCTGGAATGTTTGCTTGCCGTCCTAATTATCCTGTACCGCAGGTAAATCAGGCTACCATTGCCCCTTTGGCTCGTACCAATGCCAACAATGCTCGTATAATGGTATTCAATGCTCTTGTAGATTTCAACCCTGACCCTGATAATAGCCCTAACGCTTTCTTTGCTATCAATGTAGATGGACAAGAAATTCCTAACCTCAACGGAACAAGAGGCTTGATTTTCAGCCAAAATTTTCGTTTGGAAGGAACTAATATAATACCACTCAATCGTAAATACCCTGCTTCGGCAAGTTTTGCAGGCATTGCAGGTGCCCCCGAACAATCCAGTTCTTATGCAGGTATTGCCTTCACGGGTACGCCTCCTGCGGGTATAATTACTAACTCTCCTTTTACCAGCTTTGCCCAAGCAGTGGCGGCTTCTGTTATCAATGGCGTAGAAGTAGTTCCTGCACAGCAAGAAGTAGGTGTTTTCATACCTGGTGGCAGAAGAAATATCACCTTTACCAATGCTCTTGGCGAACAGGCTTCCCAATTGCTACGTGTAAATACCAACTTGAATGCGGGTAGTCTTACTTCTATCTTTTTGAGAGGTGTTTTGGGTACTACATCAGGAGCTACCGCCGAAGGAGCAACTATAATTACAGAAACCTTGCCTGCCACTCCAGCGGCAGGTAGTACTGCCATTCGTTTCCTAAATTTTGCCTCTGATTTGGGAGATGTGCATTTGCTTACAGCCAATAACTCTGGACCTGCTCCTATGAACGTAGATAGAAGACCTATGCTTGTGTTCCCTAACCCTCCTACGGGTACTCGTTTTATTGCCGACCAAGGGGCTCCACCTGCTACATTGGATACTCTGAGAGCCAGAAGAGACTCTTTGGCTTCACGTTCTCGTTATATCCCCGCTCCTACCACTACCAATCCTTACGGATTTTTTACCAGAAGCTATACAGCCAACAATACAAGTTTGAGCTTTATTGGTATAGAAAGAAATACAGACGGCGAGGATATTCCTAACTATACTTTCTCCGTGCCTGTAACCAACTATTCTACTCGCCCTGCGGGTGCATATACCTTCAACTTTTATTTCCCTAATCGCAGACACACAACACCTGTGCTTTCTAAAAACGTAACTTTCAATTTTGTATCAGGCGGTATTTATACCATTATTCTGCACGGCAATGCTACCAAAGGCTATAAGTGCGATATTATCCGTATGAACTAATTGAAAGCCTAATTTTTACAACCTCATAGATGAATATCTATGAGGTTTTTTTGTTTATTCTTTGCATAATTCCGAAAAAAGAGCAAATTTGTGCAAAATAAATCAAGCAAGTATGGAACTCAATATCAAAAAAGAAGGAGATTTCACTTATATTGATGAAGGACAAGGGGAAATTTTGCTCCTTTTACACGGACTTTTCGGAGCTTTGAGCAACTGGAAAGATGTTGTTACAGAGTTTTCCAAAGATTATCGTGTCGTAATTCCAATGATGCCGATTTACGATTTGCCGCTTACCAGTACGGGTATTGAAGGGCTTACCGATTTTATTGAAAAGTTTGTCAATCAGAAAAAATTGACTGACCTAACGCTACTTGGAAATTCTTTGGGCGGA
>FWPU01011943.1_pt1 | contig 11796 bp, 11 predicted proteins | sample 2228361 | NCBI WGS metagenome assembly FWPU01 (sample SAMEA103939777, study PRJEB20133) | metagenome | reverse complement strand
GAGCCGGGCGGGCGCGAGGCTTCCCGGGGGAGCGGTCTACCCCGGGCGCTGGGGGATGCCGTGCTTGCGCATCTTGGAGTAGAGCGTGGGCCGGCGGAGCCCCAGCAGCGCCGCCGCCGCCTGCTTGTTCCAGCGCGTCGTCTCCAGCGCCTTGAGGATGGAGGCGCGCTCGATCTCCTCGAGCGAGCCCGAGGGCACCGCGGACGGGGTCACGGCGCTGGCCACCGCCCCTTCCGGCGCGGCGTGCTGCAGGGTCTCGGGCAGGTCCGCCACCGTGATCTCCCGGCCGCGCGCCACCAGGACCGCCCGCTCGATGGCGTGCTGCAGCTCGCGCACGTTGCCCGGCCAGTGATGGGCCAGCAGGCGGCGGTACGCCTCGGGCGTGATGGCCTCGACGGGCCGCCCGTGCTTGGCGCGGTAGCGGTCGAAGAAGGCGCGGACCAGGATCGGGATGTCCTCCCGCCGGTCGCGCAGGGGCGGGATGGCGATCGTGATGGTGTTGATGCGGAAGTAGAGGTCCTGCCGGAGGTGCCCCTCCCTGACGGCGACCTCCGGGCTCCGGTTGGTCGAGCTGATGAGCCGGAAGTCGACGGCCACGGCCTTGGTGCCGCCCAGGCGGCGGACCACCCGCTCCTCCAGCACGCGCAGCAGCTTGGCCTGCAGGTCGAGCGGCATCTCCGTGATCTCGTCCAGGAGCAGCGAGCCGCGGTGGGCCTCCTCCAGGAGCCCCACCTTGTCCACCGTGGCCCCGGTGAAGGCGCCCCGGGTGTGCCCGAACAGCTCGGACTCGATGAGGTCCTTGGGCAGCGCCGCGCAGTTGATCTTGATCCACGGGCCCTCGCGGCGGTGGCTGCGGTGGTGCAGGGCGTCGGCGACGAGCTCCTTGCCGGTGCCGCTCTCGCCGACGATGAGGACGTTGGCATCGGCCTCGGCCACGGCCGCCACCGTCTCCAGCACGCGCTTGAGGGAGGGGGCGGCGCCCAGGATCTCGCTCTCGGCGATCTGCTCGCCCAGCCGCCGCTTGAGGGCGGCGTTCTCGGCCAGCAGGTGGCGATGCTCCAGCGCGTTGCCGACCAGCCCCAGGACCTCGTCCGGGTCGAAGGGCTTCTCCAGGACGTAGAAGGCCCCCGCTCCCTTGGTCGCCTCCATGGCCTTGCGCACCGAGCCGTAGGCGGTGACCACGATCACCTCCAGCGTCGGGTCTCGCCGCTTGAGCTCCCGGGTGAGCGCGATGCCGTCCCCGTCGGGCAGCATCAAATCCACGATGGCCGCGTGCACCTCGGTCTGGGTGACGACCGACAGCGCGGTCTGCACGCTGCCGGCGATCCGGACCGCGTACCCCTCGGCTTCCAGGGTCATCCGGAGCCCGTCGACGATGGTCGGCTCGTCGTCGACGACCAGGACCGTGCGTCCCTGCGACTTCACGAGGCTAGCCGGCGGCCTCCGCGGGCGCCGCCGGCAGCCGGACCCGGACGCGCGTGCCCTGCCCCGGGCTCGACTCCACCGTCAGCTCGCCCCCGTGCAGGTCGATGACGGAGCGGGCCAGGGCCATGCCGAGCCCGGTGCCCTCCGGCTTGGTGGTGAAGAAGAGGTCGAAGGCGCGGGAGAGGACCTCCTCGCTCATGCCCGGCCCCGTGTCGTCGATGGCCACCGTGATCGCGCGGCGCTCCGGCTCCCACGCCGTGCTCACGGTCAGCCGCCCCCGGCCCGCCAGCGCCTCGAGGGCGTTGACGATCAGGTTCAGGAACGCCTTGCGCAGCTCGCGGGCGTCCAGGGGCGCCTCCGGGCACCCGGGATCCCAGGCCCGGACGATCTCCACGCCCTCCGAGGCGCAGCGGGCCTGGGCCAGCGTGATGCACTCCTCCAGGAGGGGGGCCAGGGCGGTCGGGACCCGGTGCAGCTCGGGCGGGCGGCCGAAGGCGGTGATCTCGGCCACGATGGCGGCCAGGTGCTCGATGGATCCGCTGATCTTGCGCGCCAGCTCCACGCTCTCGGCATCGCCCGTGCGCTCCAGGCGCCCCTCCAGGTGGCGGGCGTAGAGCCGCAAGCCGGCCAGCGGATTCTTGAGCTCGTGGGCCACCTGGGTCGCCATGCGGCCCAGGGCGGCCAGCGCGCCGCTCCGCAGGCGCTCCAGCTCGTCGGTGTTGCGCACGGCGATGGCGGCCTGCGAGGAGAAGAGCGCCAGCAGGTCCAGGTCGTCCTCGGTCGGCTCGACCCGGGCCGGGGTCTCGATGACCAGCGCGCCCACCGGCGCGCGCTGGACCACCAGCGGGGCGGCGACGATGACGCCGCCCTCCGGGCCGGCCACCGTGGTCGGCGCCCCCTTGTCGATCGCCTGCGAGGCGGCCTGCTCGAGGGCCTGCCAGGAGGGCGGCGAGGCGCCCGCGCTGGCCATCGGCACCAGGCGCCCGCTGACGAGCTGGAAGACGACCGAGCGCTCGGCCTCGGTCGTCTCCACGGTCGCCTGGGCCACGGCCTCGAGGATCCGGGCCATCACCCCGGAGGAGGCCAGGGTCTCGCCCACGGCCAGGAGGCGCTCGCGGTCGCGGGCCCAGCGGCGGGCGGCCAGGGCCCGCTTGATCTTCGCCCGCAGCTCGTCGCGCACGAACGGCTTGGTCAGGTAGTCGAAGGCGCCGCGCTGCACGGCCTCCACGGCCGTCTCGATCGTGCCGTGGGCGGTCATGATGAGCACGGGCAGCCGCGGCTGGCGCTCGTGCAGGGCTTCCATGAGCCGGATGCCGTCCATCGGCTCCATGCGCAGGTCCAGGAGGGCCAGGTCGTACCGGTCCCGGGCGACGGCGTCGACGGCCTGCAGGGGGTCCGTGGTCGCCGTCACCTGGAACCCCATGGCGGCCAGGCGCATCTCCAGGACCTCCAGGATCGCCGCGTCGTCGTCCACGATCAGGGCTCGCCGGGTCATCGAGGGCTCCTGCCCCCGGCCGGGCGCCGGGGGCCGACTCGGGGTCTGCGCGGCGCCGTCACCGCCGCTCCAGCTTGAGGTCGATCCGCTTGAGGTGCTCGAGGTCGGCGCGCAGCCTGTCGCTCTCCGCCGTCAGGCGCTGCAGCTCCTGGCGCACGCGGCGCAGCTCGCCCTCGCGGGCCTCGAGCTCCGCCCGCAGCCGCGCGATCTCCTCCCGGGCGGCGATGATGGTGGCCGCCGTGTCGCGGCTGGCCAGGGCCCGGCCGGCCAGGCCGTCGCTCGGGTACCGGGCCAGCAGCTCGTCGTACGCCGCCACCGCCCCGGCGTAGTCGCCGCGGGCGACCAGGGCGTCCGCCCGCTCGAGCATCGAGGCGGCCGGGCTCGCGAAGGGAGACGGCCACGTCGAGGCGCAGCCGGCCAGCGCCAGGGCCAGGAGCCCCAGGACGGCCCGCCTCATGGCTCGCCCCGCCGCCGGGGCAGGAGCACCGTGAACCGGGACCCCTTGCCCTCCTGCGACTCCACCGTCACCCGGCCGCCGTGCGCCTCGACCAGGCCGCGGACGATGGTCAGCCCCAGGCCGGTGCCCCCGCGCTGGGAGTGGCCCTGCTGGTACAGCTCGAAGATCCGTGGCAGCGCCGAGGCCGGGATGCCGACGCCGGTGTCCTCGACGTGCAGCTCCACCTCCGCGCCCGCCTCCAGAACCCGGGCCGTCACCCGGCCGCCGCCGGGCGTGAACCGGATGGCGTTGGCGACGAGGTTGACGACCACCTGCACCAGCTTATCCTCATCGCCGACGGTCTCGAAATCTCCTCCGATCCGCTCCACCGCGAGCGCCACCCCCGCCTCGATGGCCTGGGGCCTCAGCTCCTCCACCCCGCGCTCGACCACCCGCCCCAGGTCCACCGGCCGGCGGTTGAGGGGCAGCCGGCCGGCCCGCAGCCGGGAGAGGTCCAGGATCTGGTTGACCAGCCGGAGCAGCCGGTCGGTGCTCTGCTCGACGATGGCGACCAGGCGCAGCTGCTTGGGGTTCAGGGCCCCCGGCACCTCGTCACGCAGCAGGTGCGCGGCCTCCCGTATCGAGGTGAGCGGCGAGCGCAGCTCGTGGGAGACCGTGGCCAGGAACGTCTCCTTCAGCTCGTCGAGCTGGCGCAGCTCGGCGGCCATGGCGTTGAAGCCCCGGCCGAGCACCGCCACCTCGTCGCGGCCGGTCTCGGGCACCGGCTCGGTGAAGCGGCCGGCGGCGACGGCGGCGGTGGCCTCCGAGAGCCGGCGCAGGCGGCGGGTCAGGCGGTGGGCGATCAGGAAGGTGGCTGCCAGCGCCAGGGCCAGGGCGCTCCCGAGCGCCACCAGCACGCCGGTCCAGGTCCGGGCCTCCAGGACGGCCGCCTCGGCCTGGGCCCGGCGGGTGTTGGCGTTGACCGCGGCGATCAGCTCCTCCAGGCTTCGCTCCACCTGATCGGCCAGGGCCTGGGTCTCCACCTCGGCCAGCCGCAGCGCCCGCTGCCGCTCGCCGCTGGCCAGCAGGGCCCGCTCCTCCTCCACCAGGGACTGGTACCGGGTGAACGCGATGCGGGCCGCCGTGAGCAGGGCCTGCTCGCGGGCGCTTCGCACCAGCTCGACCAGCCGCTCCAGGTCGCCCGCCGCCCGCGCCGCCTGCTCGTCCCACAGGGCGGCGTAGCGGCGATCGCCCAGGACCAGGAACCGGGTCTCCAGGCGGACGAGGCCCCGCACGGCGTCGCGGGCGGCCGAGGCGTGGTGGACGGTGGGCACGGCGCGCATCGTGATCTCGCGATTCACGGCGGCCAGGCGGCCGACGGCCCGGAGGCTCCAGGCGCCCACGCCGACCAGGACCACGATCACCACCGCCGAGGCCAGGAAGATCTTCGAGGCCAGCTTCATGCCGGCCGCGGCACGGTGGGCTTCCGGGCGGGCTCGGGGGGCATCATCGGCGCGGGCTGTGTCCCCAAGATAGCCGAAAGGGGGCCCGGCTGTCAGGATCGGAAGGCGGGGCGGCGCAGCTCCGCGTAAACGTTGCGCCCGCCCGTCTCGCGCAGCAGCAGGGCCAGGGCCGCGGCCAGCAGGGCGAACAGGGCGCACACGCCGAAGGCCGCCCGGTAGGCCTCGGTCGCGTAGACGCGGGCGCCGTCCTGCACCGCGCCCGCCCACCGGGCGTCCAGGACGGCGCCCACCGGGCCCTGGGTCAGCGCGGCGCCCAGGAAGCCGCCGAAGTTGACGACGGCCACCGCGACCCCGCCCAGGTGCGGCGGGTTCACCTCCCGCCCGATCGGCCACACCAGCACGAAGGCCCCGCTGACCGCCCCCAGCAGGAACAGGAGCGCATAGACGCCGGCCAGCGGGAGGACGCCCAGGGTGGCGACGAAGACGACCCAGATCACCAGCTGCGCGGTGGCCAGGATCGCGAAGGGCAGCTTGCGCCGTCCGAGCACGGCGTCCGAGAGCCAGCCGGTGAGGGGCGCGCTCACGAGCAGGGCGGTGGCCGTGGCGGTGGCGTAGCCGGCGGCCGTCGTCGTCGGCAGCCCGTACACGTCGCGCAGGTAGGGCACCAGCCACAGCATCTGGTTGCCCGCCGCCGAGTAGAGAAAGAAGAAGGCGAGGAAGGGAGGCCAGGTGTGCACGTTGCCGAGCACGCTGCGGGCGCCCCGCACCACGGCGCCCAGCCCGGGCGCCGCCTCCACGGCCGCGCCGTCCGGGCGGTCGCGCACGATCGCCAGGCAGAGCGCCGCCAGCACCACCGTGAGCGCGCCGACCAGGCCCAGGGCGCCGCGCCAGCCGGCCACCGAGGCCAGCCAGGCCAGCGGCGCGGTGGCGGCCAGCGCGCCGACGACGCCCATGGTCGCCGTCACCGCCGACAGGGTGCCGAACCGCGACGGCGGGAACCAGGCGGCGGCCACCTTCAGGGCGCCCACGAAGGTGACGGTGGCGCCCAGCCCGACCACGAAGCGCCCGGCGAAGAGCACGGGCAGCGTCGTGGCCGCCGCCATCAGGAGCGAGCCGAGGCCCATGACGGCGCCGCCGCCGGCGACGACGAGGCGGACGCCCCAGGCGTCGATCAGCACGCCGGCCGGGATCATCAGCGCCGCATAGGCGTAGAAGTAGGTGGCGGCCAGCAGCCCCACCCGCGCGCCGCCGCCGCCGAAGGCCTGCATGAGGTCGCGGGCCAGCACGCCGGGGGCGGGGCGGTGGAAGAAGGCGATCAGGAAGAGGAGCGCGGGGAGGCCCCAGACCAGCCAGCGGCGGGCACGCACGGCGCCGGCGAGCGTACCAGCGGGCCCCCGCGTTTGCAAAGCCCGGGGGCGTGGCCTACCATGACGCCGCCATGCCGTTCGGGTTCTCGCTTCCCGGCCGCGGGCCGCTGGCCAGGCCCGACGTCGTCCTCACGATCGCCGCCCGGGCCGAGGCGCTCCGCTACGACATGCTCTTCGTCACCGACCACGTCGTGCTGCCCGTGAGCGCCGAGGCGTCGGTCTACCCCTACTCGACGACCGGGCAGCTCCCGGGCGGCGCCCGGCAGGACTACCTCGAGCCGCTGACCATGCTGGCCTGGCTGGCCCACGCCACGCGGCGCGTGCGGCTGGGCACCAGCGTGCTGGTCACCCCGCTCCGCCACCCGCTGCTGGCCGCCAAGATGCTGGCCATGATCGACGTGCTGAGCCGGGGCCGGCTGATCCTGGGCGCGGGCGTGGGCTGGCTGCGCGAGGAGTTCGAGGCCCTGGGGGCGCCGCCGTTCGAGCGGCGGGGCAGCGTGACCGACGAGGCCCTGACCCTGATGCGCCGGGCGTGGACCACCGATCCGCTGACCTTCGCCGGCCGCCACTACCAGGTCCGCGCCGTGCACGTGCTGCCCAAGCCCGTGCAGCGGGACGGCATCCCGGTCTGGATCGGCGGCCACACCGACGCCGCGCTCCGCCGGGCCGGGCGGCTGGGCGACGGCTGGCATCCAATCGGCCTGCGGCCGCCGGCGATGCTCCTGCCCGACGACTACGCGGCCCGCGCCAAGCAGGTGCACACCTACGCCCAGCAGGCCGGGCGCGACCCGAGCCGGATCACGCTGACGTTCCGGGCGCCGCTCGAGGTGCGGGGGGCCCGGGAGCGCAGCCCCGGAGGCGACCGCCCGCTGCTCCAGGGGCGCGCGGCCCAGATCGTGGACGACATCCGCCGCTACCAGGACGCGGGCGTCACCCATTTCGTCTTCGATCCCGTGCACCCCGACCTCCGGAGCGTGCTGGCCACCATGGAGCGCTTCGCGGAGGACGTCCGGCCGAAGGTCGCCCGCCGGCGATGATCTCCCACCAGGAAGCCTGCGCCCTCATCGAGGCGCCGGCGGGGGCGCTCGACGAGCTCCTGCGCCGGGCCGCCGAGGTCCGCGACCGCGGCCGTGGGCGGCGCGTGACGTTCTCCAAGAAGGTCTTCGTCCCGCTCACCACGCTCTGCCGCGATTACTGCCGCTACTGCACCTTCCGCCGCGACCCCGGGCAGCCGGGAGCCCACACCATGACGCCGGCCGAGGTGGTGGCGCTGGTCCAGGCCGGAGGCCGCCTGGGGGCCAAGGAGGCCCTGTTCTCGCTGGGCGACCGGCCCGAGGCCCGGTTCGCGGCCCAGCGCGAGTTCCTGCGCCGGCACGGCTACCGGACGACGCTCGAGTACCTGCGGGCGATGTGCGCGCTGACGCTGGCCGAGTCGCCGCTGCTGCCGCACGTGAACCCCGGGCTCATGGGCGAGCGCGACCTGGCCGCCCTGCGGGAGGTCTCGGTGAGCATGGGGCTCATGCTCGAGAGCGTGTCGGAGCGGCTGCTGGCCCCCGGGCAGGCGCACGACCAGGCGCCCGACAAGGTGCCGGCCCGGCGCCTGCGAACCATCGCCCTGGCCGGGAAGCTCGGCATCCCGTTCACCACCGGCATCCTGATCGGCATCGGCGAGACCCCCCGGGAGCGCGTGGACGCCCTGGCCGCCATCCGGGACCTGCACGAGCGGTACGGGCACGTGCAGGAGGTGATCGTGCAGAACTTCCGGGCCAAGCCGAACATTCCCATGCGGGATGCGCCCGAGCCCGGGCTGGATGACCTGCTGCGCACGCTGGCGGTGGCCCGCCTGCTGCTGGGCCCCGACATGAACATCCAGGCGCCGCCCAACCTCTCGCCCGGCGTCTGGCCGCGGCTGCTGGCGGCCGGGCTGAACGACTGGGGCGGCATCTCGCCCCTGACCATCGACCACATCAACCCCGAGGCGCCGTGGCCGCTCATCGTCGAGCTGCGCCGCGCGACCGAGCGCCAGGGCTTCGCCTTCCGCGAGCGGCTCGCGATCTACCCGGAGTTCGCGACCCGCCCGGAGTTCGTGGCCGAGCCGCTCCGGCCGCGCGTGCGGGCCCTGGTGGACGCCGAGGGCCTCGTGGAGGCATCGCATGAGCTCTGGCGCCGCTGGTAGCCTCCGGTCCGCGCTCGACTGGGCGTCGGCCCCGGTCCGTCAGGTCCTCGGCCGCGCCCTGGACGGCGGCGAGCTGGGCGTCGCCGACGGGCTGGCCGTGGCCGAGTGCGCGGGCCGCGATCTCCTCGCCCTCGCCCTGGTCGCCGACGAGCTGCGCCGGCGGCAGGTGGGCGACCTGGTCACGTTCGTGGTCAACCGCAACATCAACTTCACCAACGTGTGCATCAAGCACTGCACCTTCTGCGCCTTCAGCCGCGACCACCGCCAGGAGGAGGGCTACTTCCTCCCGGTGGAGGAGGTGGTGCGGCGGGCCGAGGAGGCCTGGGCCCTGGGCGCCACGGAGGTCTGCATCCAGGCCGGCCTGCCGCCCAAGCTCGACGGGCACTACTACGTGGACCTCTGCCGCGCCATCAAGCGCGCCGTGCCCGAGCTGCACCTGCACGCCTTCTCGCCCGAGGAGATCCTCTACGGCAGCGTGCGCTCGGGGCTCTCGATCGAGGCCTACCTGCGCGAGCTGCAGGCGGCGGGGCTGGGCACCTTGCCGGGGACCTCGGCCGAGATCCTGGACCAGGAGATCCGCGACCGCATCGCCCGCGGGCGCATCACGGTGGACCAGTGGGTGGCGGTCATCACCACCGCCCACCGCCTGGGCATCCGCACCACGTCCACGATCATGTACGGGCACGTGGAGACGCCGGCCCACTGGGTGCGGCACCTGGCGCTGCTGCGGGCCATCCAGCGCGACACCGGCGGCTTCACGGAGTTCGTGCCGCTGTCGCTCATCCACACCGAGGCGCCCATGTACGCCCGGCGGCTCGTGCCGGGCGTGCGGCCCGGCGCCACCGGGGTCGAGGTGCTGCGCATGCACGCCCTGGCCCGGCTGATGCTCGGGGCCAGCATCCCCAACATCCAGGCCTCCTGGGTCAAGGAAGGCCCGAAGCTGGCCCAGCTGCTCTTGTCGGCCGGGGCCAACGACCTGGGAGGGACGCTGATCAACGAGTCCATCTCGACGTCGGCGGGGGCGGGCCACGGCCAGCTGGTCCCGCCGGCCGAGCTGAAGCGTCTGGCCCGCGCCGCCGGCCGGGTGCCGGCCCAGCGGGACACCCTCTACCGGATCCTGCGGCGCTACGAGGACGGCGACGACGAGCCCTCGCCGCTGGACCGCGTGGAGGACGCCGAGGCGCGCTTCGGCTCCTACCGCCGGCTGATCGCCTCCGGCGACTTCCGCTTCAGACCGCGGTGGCCGTCGTAGAGGGGCTGTGGTAATAATGCGGTTCGCGTCGAGCCTCATCCGTCGAGAAGGAGGATCCCCGTGGCGAAGATGATGACCAAGTCCCAGGTGGTCGGTCGGCTTTCCGAGGGCACGGGACTGTCGAAGAAGCAGGTCAACGAGTTCTTCGACGAGCTGGTGAACCTCGCCTGCAAGGAGGCGAAGAACGGGTTCGTGCTCCCGGGCTTCGGCAAGCTGGTGGTCGCCAACCGGAAGGCCCGGATCGGACGGAACCCGCAGACCGGCGAGCCGATCAAGATCCCCGCCAAGCGCGTCTGCAAGTTCCGCATCGCGAAGAGCCTGAAGGACACGGTGCTTGGCAAGAAGTAGACCCGGGGGGCGCCGGTCGGCCGCCACGCGACCGGCTGCCCCGCCATCGGGCTCCCCGCCTCCGGGGACGGAGCCCGCGCCCGCTCCCTCGCTGGCGTCCGCCGTCCTGCCGCGCGTGTGGCAGGGCATCGGCTACCGGCCGCTGCCCGATGCCGCCGCCGCGCGCCCGCTGTTCGACTTCGCGGCCGTGCCGTGGCCCGACCGCGGGCCGCTGGCCTTCGCCTGGGGCGCCTTCAGCGCCGCGCCCCCGGGGGAGCGCGTGGTGGGGGCGGTGCTGGCCGAGGCCGGCGACGGCAGCCTGATGCTGCACGGTCCGGTCGTCGTCGTCGAGGAGTCGCCGGTGGAGGTGGCGGTGCAGCTGGTGGCGGCCGCGCTCGACCACGCCGCCGCCCTCGGCGTGTCGACCGTGTTCACCCGCCCCCAGGGCCTGGACCGCGTCTGGGTCCGCTTCGGGTTCATCCCCGTTCCCGAGAGCACGCTGCCGGCCGGGCTGGCCGGCCGCCCCGGCGCCGGGCTCTACGCCTGGCGCGGCGGCACGGCCCTCTGGACCCTCCGCGAGCCGGCCCGCGAGTGACGCCGTGCGCGTGACCGCCCTCGCCGGAGGCACCGGCGCGGCCAAGCTCATCCGCGGCCTGGCCGCGCTCGTGCCCGGCGCCGACCTCACCGTCGTGGTCAACACCGGCGACGACGCCGAGATCTGGGGGCTGCACGTCTCCCCCGACGTGGACACGATCACCTACGCGCTGGCCGGACGCCTGGACCCCGGACGGGGCTGGGGCCTGGCCGGCGATTCGTTCCGCTGTCGCGACGCCATGGCGGCGCTGGGCGCCGACGCCTGGTTCGCGCTCGGCGACCTCGACCTGGCGACGCACCTGTTCCGCACCGAGCGCCTGGCCGCGGGCCGGCCGCTCTCGGCGGTGACCGCCGACCTGGCGGCCCGCCAGGGCGTGCGCGCCCGCGTCCTGCCCATGAGCGACGACCGGGTGCGCACCCGCGTGCGGACCCCGGAGGGCTGGCTGGCCTTCCAGGAGTACTTCGTGCGCGAGCGGGCCCGGCCCAAGGTGCTGGAGGTCGAGTACGCCGGCGCGGCGGCGGCGCGCCCCGCGCCCGGGGTCGTGGAGGCGATCGGCGCCGCCGAGGTCGTGGTCGTCTGTCCCTCCAATCCCGTCACCTCCGTCGGCCCCATCCTGGCCGTGCCCGGCGTGCGCGAGGCGCTGGAGGCCACGGCCGCCGCGGTGGTGGCGGTGAGCCCGATCGTCGGCGAGGCGGCCGTGAGCGGACCGGCCGGCGAGCTGATGCAGGCGCGGGGCTGGCCCGTCTCCGCGGCCGGCGTCGCCCGCAGCTACCGCCCCTGGCTCGACGTCCTCGTGCTCCACGAGCGCGACGCGGAGCAGGCGGCCGGGGTGCGCGCGGCCGGGGCCCGGCCCGTCCTGGCCGACATCCTGATGACGGATCCCCGGCGCGAGGTGGCGCTGGCCCGGGCCGTGCTCGAGGCCGTCCGATGATCGTGGCCGCGGTCCCGGTCAAGGATCTGGCCGCCGCCAAGCAGCGGCTGGTCGGCATCCTGGCGCCCGGCGAGCGGGCCGCCCTGGCCCGCGCGATGCTCGCCGACGTTCTGGGCGCGCTGCGGCAGGCCGGTCTCGATGCCGTGTGGGTCGTCACCCGCGATGCCGACGCCGCCGCGCTGGCGCGCGCGCTGGAGGCCGAGGTGCTGGACGAGCCGGCCTGCCAGGGGCACACGGCGGCGGTCGCGCTGGCGCAGGCCCGCGCGGTCGCGCGCGGCGTCCGGGTGTTCCTCACGGTGCCCGGGGACGTGCCGCGGGTGGACGCGGCC
>FWPU01005953.1_pt1 | contig 11798 bp, 11 predicted proteins | sample 2228361 | NCBI WGS metagenome assembly FWPU01 (sample SAMEA103939777, study PRJEB20133) | metagenome | reverse complement strand
AGCCCTTGTGGACTTCCCAAGGTGCGCGGCCGCTGCCCCCGTATGCGACGGACTACCGGTCACATTGAGATGGTGGCCTACCAGCCGGAGAGCGACCTGGTGCGGCTCGTGGCGCCGCACTATCGGCGGGCCAGCCAGGAGGGCCAGACGCTCATACAGGCGGCCCTGACGTCCGCCGCGGACCTGGAAGTCACGGAGACGGAGCTCCGCGTGAAGCTGGTGGCGCAGAGTTCGCCGCACCGGACCCGGGTGATCGCCCGGTTGTGCGATGAGCTGAACGCGACGCAGACAGCGTTCCCCGGGACCAAACTACGCCTTCGGTTCAGCGTTGCCGCCCCCCCTCCGTAGGGGGAAAAGCGGACGTTTTCTGCCCCCCCTATGTCAGGAGGTATGGAATCAGAGTGTGGCTATTTGGCGATGGGAATAAATCGCTCATAATCTTCCACTTTGCCGCCATCCAGGCAGCACGTGATGATCTCCTTGCCAAGAGGGTCCAGTTCCTCAGTCAGGAAGTCCGCCAAGTGCCTTCTGAAGAACGCATTGAAAATCCGAGCCCCCTGGTCGTAGGCCTCCTCTCCGACTTCCGGTTGAGTTTCCACCTGCAAGAGACAACGGTCAACTATCCGGCCTTCCAATTGCAGTTGGCGCAGTGTATACCCGAGCAGTGAACAACGGGCGGGTCGGAGCTGATCCGGCCGGAAATTCGCCACACCGCGCCGGGCGAGATAGTCGCGGGCGACCCATTGGGGCATGAATCCGACACGCCACGCTCCGATATACTGATTGGGACAGAGAATGTAACGCATCCTCGTGTGCTCCATGAACTGGCGCAGAAGCAGATTCGCCTGCGCCACTCTCTTCCCTGTGGCAAAAGGCCAGTAGGAACCGACGCCTTCCGTCGTCATCCCTTTGGTATCCACAATGCTGGGATTGGCGTGGCCTCGTGGCGCTACCAGCCTCCACAACCACGCCAACGCCGGTGGGTGCACATGGAGCATGCCCACGATCCCGTAACTAGGGCACTCTTTGGTGCATGGCGGCGTGCGTATGCCGAAACTGCGGACATCCACCGTGACCGGCTCCGCGACCGCATTAAGGAATACTTTGCGCGGAATAATTACGCGGGGGTTGGGACAAGGCTTGCCGGGCGCATCTTCGACATGCTCCCAAATCAGAGCGCGGCTGCCCGGTACAGCGTCAATGTTCAGGAACAGCAAAGGCGTAGGCGGCTCGGCGGCCAACTTCTCCAAATGCGGGTCCGTGCCGTAGTGTCCGATATGGTTGACCCGCACAAACCAGCCTTCCTCCGCATCACACAGGGCAAGTTTTCCCGTTCCTTTCTGCATTGATGGGTGGCACAACGCCATATCGTCGTTTACGGGGCGCAGTTCGCAACTGCGCGGGACTTCCAGATAGATTCTCTCGCCACTGACCGTATTCTCGCCGATCAGCAGACGACCGTCGGGTTCGCGGTGAGGCTGTTCCAACATCTCGCTCTTTCCGCCGCCGCTTGCCCCTTCGTGCATGATTGTCATCAGGTTGTCATAGGGCGTGATAACCTGAACGGTTGAACAATGGGCCGTGACCCATCCTTCGCGTTCTCCAAGTTCCAGCAGAACGCCATAGACGCCTTTCTTCGCGCTCGGCCCCGGATAGAGATTGAAGGAAAATACTTCATGCAGATCGCTGCTACGCCTATGAACAACGACTTGCCGACCGGCAAAATGGGTATGTCTGAACACCGGGGCGACGTAGATAATTGCCCGGGGCGCAAAGTCCGGCCGAATCTCTCGCACAGGGATGATTCCTTGAAGCAACGCCAGCCCCAGAGCGAAAAACCCCGCATTGGCCGGACCAACCACGATTGCATCCATACCCATACCAGGTCTGCCCGCCACAAAACCGTAGGTCGCGAGGGACTGTGTCTTCAGCCATGCAAATGTTTCCTGGCGCAACGGCTCGAAGTCTTTCCCGAAACGCCGCAGGAAGGTTTCCTTGTCCGTGGGAAGCGAATCTCCGATCAACATGCAGTCCGGATCGCGACGCCGCATATAGGGCTCGGTGTAGTTTGTCACTACGCCATTACGGACCCGTACAGTTACGGCTTCGACTATTCGCCTTCCGTCGGGCAGGGTGTATGCGGTCTCGAACGACCGGCTGCCTTCGCCGCCGCACGCCAAGTCAACAAGCTCTTCAATCGTGCTTGCCACCTGGACGTCCCCGGAAGCCGCGAAAATTGCGCGTAGATCTTCTGGAGGATTAAGCTTCTTCCATTGTTCGCGTTGACCGGAGCACGGCACAATGCCTTGCTGGTGCCGAAGGTCATCTTCTTTGACATATAACGCTTGTCCTTCGCGGCGCGTAGCTTGTCTTGCCACCTTCCTTTTCTCCTGCACTCTTTGCCTTCTTTCTCTCGGCTTCACTCTTTTCTACGCCTATCCAGTAAACCAACCTTGTGCCTGCAAAAATGGCTTTGCAGACACGGCCCGTCAAAGAATCCGTCGCGATCCACCCTGGTCCGCTCCATATTATCATAAGCCTGACGGCGTGTCTTTCAATTGAGAAATGCCAGGTACCCCCCATTCCTGGGACCATCGGAAATCTCAGGATCCGACCGGGCAGTGATCGCTCATTGTCACCGTGATCATGCAGACTACATGACCCCATGAAGTGTACGCCGGCGGCCGAGACGATGCATGGAGCCCCTTCGATTTGCGAGGACGCGCTTGCTGTCATCGGCACTGGGGGACTTCACGATCTACTTCCCCGAGGTGCCGCCCGCCGAAGTGTTTGCGCCCCCGTCCGTAACGTAAGTACTTCCCCGCGCGGGGTGGGGGAATTCGGGTATCCGAGGACACGGGTCCGCGCAGGCTGACGACAGACGGACAGGGTGGGGGAATTTCGATGACCAAGGGCACCCCCGGCGCAAAGCCTCAGGGGTGCTCAAAGCTACTCTTCTCGAGGGGGGGTGCCGTAGATGTCGCGGGGCCGGCGCCAAGGATTGCCGGTGAACCTGAGGACGGTGGCCTCATCGATGAGACGCTCGGCGATGGCCACGGCCTGAACCGGCGCAGGCAGGAACTCCCTTCATTTCCTGAAGGGGAGATTGGTCACCACGACGGTGAAGCGCCGGCGATGACGAGCGCAGACGAGGCGGAAGAGTTCGTTGGCCGCCTCACGGCCCACGTCTGTGTCAAAGCCTCAATCGTCCAAGATCAAGAGATCCGGCTGAGAGATTCTCCGGAAGGCCTTGCGACAGGTGCCGTCGGCCTTTACGACCTGAGGTGAAAGCTGGGGCCGAGCGGCCCAATCGAAACCCTCCGGTGAAACGGGCGGGCCGAGCTTGGACCAGCGGAGGCGGCGGTGGTCAGGTTGAGCCGGGCGATGACCCCGCGGCGCGCCTCCAGAGGATGGCGGTTGTCTTCTTTACGTGCCATCGGGTAGTCCCTCCGTAGCCAGGGAGTTGAAGTTGCGAAAAGCGGTGGCGCGTTGGAGGGCGGCGCGCATCGCCGGATCTCCATAGAGGTCCGCCAAGCGATCGATGGTGCGAAGGTGGATATGCGTCAGCGTCGTCATCCTTCACTTGAGGCCCTCAAAAAAGGCGGCGGTCCCTGGAAAGCGGGCGAAAAAACGCGCCTCCAACGCGGTCCTGGAAGCGGATAAGCAGCCCTCGACCAGGATAGAGCCGTCCTTCTGGACCTTCCTCATCTCGCTGCGGTCGGTGGGAAAGGGCGTGTCGGGGAGGCGGATGAGGAAGGGCTTTCCCTCGGCGTAGACCTCGTGGATCGGCTGGCGGACCACCCACGCCTGCGCCTCGGCCGACGACTCCGGCAGCCACAGATAGGCCGACTTCCACAGGTACTGGCTCGCATGCATCCAGTCGAGAATCTGCTCGTAGTCAGGAAAGAGCGACTCGGCAAGCTTCCAAATCTCCTTCTGGCCGTCACCCAAGAACACCTTGAGCTTGACCCCTTTTTCTCGGGCCTTCGCCCACTCCCAAAGCCCCTGCTCGAACTTCTCCCGCTTCTGAAGTTCAGCGAAGACCTCCTTGCCCACCGGGCCTGTTCCCCAAAATTAGGGCCACATGAAACCTCAGTGTTAAGATCCTCTGACCGGCAAAGGAGGATGAATGAAGCAAAAGAGGTTCAGTGAGGAACAGATCGTACGTATTCTGGAGGAAGCCGAGATGGGTCAGAGCCCTGTCGTGGATGTATGCCGAAGGCACGGCATTTCGGAGTGGACCTTCTATCACTGGAGGAAGAAGTATCAGGGGCTATCGATCTCGAAAGCCAAGCGATTGAGGGAGCTCGAGAAGGAGAACACTCTGCTGATGAAGCAGTTGCTGGCGCATCGAGACCTTGAGATCGACGCGATCAAGGAGGTCTTGAGAAAATAATTGTAACGCCGCGGCAGCGGCGGGAGGCTGAGGAGATGCTGATCAGCCAAGGCCTATCGGAAAGGCAGAGCTGCGCCGTGGCGAGGATTGACAGATCGGTCTTTCACTACGTCTGCGACGAAGAGGAATTCCGTGAACCTTCCCCGCCCGGGCCGGTTATAATAGGCGGCAGAGGTCGAGATCGACGCCCCGGCCCGTTGTGAGCGTCCCCCCAAGAAGAGGCCCGCCACGGCAAGAGCCTCAAGAAGCGCGGCCGTCCCTCCAAGCGCTGGCGGATCCACGTCGTCCGGATCGACGCCCCCAAGTACCCCCAGTTCCTCCGGGATCGGGACCATCCCTTCATGGCGATGTCCGTCCCCGACCGGAACCACGAGATCGTCTTCACGAAGATCGACCGGATCTCCAGGAGCGTGGTCGATTTCCTCCTGCTGGTCGAGGATCTCGACCGCTACGGCGTCAGGGTCGTCTCGCTCCGCGAGAACATCGACCTCACGACCCCGGCCGGGAAGTTCCAGACGATCCTCATGATCGCCCTCGCCCAGCACGAGCGGGAGGTGATCTCCGAGCGGGTCCGGGAGAAGGTCCACTGGCGCGCGCAGAAGGGCCTGCCGCTGGGACGTCCTCGGAGCGGGTACGTCATGAAGGAGAAGATGTTCGAGATCGACGAGCCCCAAGCCGCGCATGTCCGGGCGGCGGAGGCGATCTATCTCGAAAAGCAGAGCACGGACGTGCTGGTTGTCGAGTTCCGGCGCCTGGGCTACCGGACGAAGGGCGGCGGATTCTATACGAAACCCATGCTCTGCAAGATGCTCCGGAATCCCGTCTACGCGGCCAAGCAGGAGCACGAGGGCCAGCTCTTCCCCGCGCTCTGGAAGCCCATCCGCTCCTGGGAGACCCACGAGAAGATCCAGGCCCTCATGGACAAGAACAACCACCGGAAACACGGCGGGAAGACCCAGCCCCAGGGGTACGTCTACCTCCTCCAGGGGCTCCTGCGCTGCGGGGCCTGCGGCCACAAGATGTCGCCCCGGCCCGGACAGGGACGGAACGGCCAGGCCTACCCCTACTACTCCTGCGTGGCGGCCGAGAAGACGATCGGCGGGACTTGCCCGCGGCGGTTCGTGCCGGCGGCGCCGCTCGACCAGGCGGTCCTCGCCTTCATGAAGGAACTGCACCTGAAGCCCGAACGGGTCCGCGAGATCGCCCGCCTCGAAAACGAATCGACCTCCGAGACCCTGGGGAAACTCCGGAAGGACCACGAGCGGGTCCGTGAGCAACTCGGGAACGTGCACCAGAAGCTCTCCCATCTGACGGAAATCCTGGCTCAGGGCGGCATGGCCGCGCTCGGGTCCGTCCGGGAGAAGCTGGAATCCCTTGAAGCCGAGCGGAAGGACCTCGAGGCCTCCGAGGCGCGCCTGAAGGCGGAGCTCGAGGCCGAGGAGAGCCGGGAGATTATCGCCCAGGATCACGTCCAGACGCTCGGGCTCTTCCAGGAAGTCCTGAAGGACCATGCGGACCAGCCGGAGGCGCTGAAAGCCATCCTGCCGCGTTTCATCGACTTCGTAGTCTGGACGTCGGGCGAGAAGGGGGAGGGACGCCTCGAAGTGGCGCTCTACCCGGAGCCGGTGGGCTTGAGCCCGGCCGATCTGGAGTTCGCCGCCGCCGGGTCTTTATCGCCGGGGCATTGTTTCGCACCGGAGTCTCAAATGGTGCGCCGCGAGGGACTCGAACCCACGACCCGCTGATTAAGAATCAGCTGCTCTACCAAGCTGAGCTAGCGGCGCATGTGAGGCGACTTTTACGCATTATATTGGCCCTTGAGCGGGATTCAAGGCAAAACCCCTCCCCGCCCGAACTTGCCGAACGGCCCGTTCCCCTGCTATCATCGCGACTCGCCATGTGCGCCCGACGCTTCGGCACCGCAGGAATCCGCGGCGTCATCAACGCCGAGATCACCCCCGAACTGGCGGTCCGCCTGGCCCGCGCCTACGGGGACTGGATCGGCGAAAACAGGCGCCGCCGCGGATCCGCCTGCGTGGGGCACGACACGAGGTGGGGCGCGGCGATGCTGGCAGGCGCCGCCGCGGCGGGGTTCGCCTCCTCCGGCCTCGACGTCCGCCACCTCGGACTGGTCAGCACCGGCGCATTCTCGATCAACGTGGCCCGCGCGGGATGCGACGGAGGTTTCCTCGTCACGGGCAGCCACATGCCGCCCGAACGCACAGGCCTTCTGCTGACCACCGGCGACGGCGCCATCGCGCCCTACTCCCTGACAGACCAGGTGGAAGCCATCATGGCGGCGGAGAATCCACGCAAGGTGCCGCCCGACATGATCGGCTCCATACGGGAGGCCGACGACCCCTGGGATGTCTACCTCTCCGAAACCGAAAGGGCGCTCGACGCGCCGCTCATCCGCTCCGGAAAATTCCGCGTGACCGTGGATGCGGCCAACGGCGCGGCATGCCCCGCCGCGGGCGAGTTCTTCAGACGGCTCGGATGCGCGGTGGAAACCCTCAACGACACCCCCTCGCCGGTCCCCGCCAGGCCCAGCGAGCCGCGCGCAGGCAACGTCGCGGAGGCCCGCCGGCGGGTGGTCGAAAGCCGCAGCGACCTGGGCGTGTGCCTCGACGTCGACGCCGACCGCGCCCTATTCATAGACGGCCGCGGAAACCCCATCCCCGAGGATACGGTGGGGGCCGTCCTGGCCGGATCCGTCCTCTCTCCAGGCGACGTCTGCGTGGTCCCTGTCAACTCCTCCGGTCTCATCGAGCACGTCTGCCGCGCCGCCGGCGCCCGCCTCGAGTACTGCCGCATCGGCCAGCCCGACACAATCCAAGCGATCCGGGATCACGGCGCCGCCTTCAGCTACGAGGAATGCGGCAAGTACTGGTTCGCCCGCCGATTCCTGTGGTCGGACGGCCTTTACACCGCGGCGAGGCTGCTGCAGCTGATGGCGCGAACCGGAAGGCGCGCGGGAGAGCTCGCCGCCGGGCTTCCCTCCTTCCACCAGGCCAGGCGCAACGTCGCGCTCGACGGCCGGTGCGGCGCCGCCGTCATGCGGGCCCTGGAGGAACGCCTGAGGTCCAGGCTGACCGACGGCCGGCTCCGCGACGTCACGCTCGACGGCTTCAAAAGGATCTTCAAGGACGACTCCTGGCTCATGTTCAGAATGAGCGGCACCGAACCGCTCTTCCGCATCTACTCCGACGCCCCGTCGCGCGAGCGCGCCGAGCGGCTCGCCGCGGCGGGCGAGTCCCTCCTGAGGGAATGCATGTGAACGACGAGGACGTCATCCGCCTGATGAAGGCGGCGGCGGATCCGGATCCGGCCGCGATCCTCGACTCGCTGGTACAGGCCTCCGGCGCCGAACGCGGGTTTCTCGTCTTCCGCGAGGGCACCGGCTTCGCCGTGGAAACCTCGCGGAACATGGAACACGGAGAGGTCCAGCGCGCCAGCGAGAAACTGAGCAAGACGCTGCTGGAACGCGCGCTCCGGGAGGGCCGGCCGCTGTCGGCCACCGACGCCGACCTCGAAGGCATCGCCAGCCTCCAGGAGCAGAAAGTCCTCTCCGTGTGCGTACTGCCGCTGCGATCCAGCGAAGGCGCGGTGGTCCTCGACAGCCGCCGCAGGAAGGGTCTCTTCGAAGATCTCCGGCGACTCGATCTCATGGCGGCGGAACTCGACAGAGCGTTGGATCGGACAGGCCGCGGGGCTCTCGTTGGAAGCTCGGCATGCATGCGAGAGGTGCGGCGCCTTCTCGACAAGGTGGCCGCGGCACCCTATCCCGTCCTCATATGCGGCGAGAGCGGCACGGGAAAGGAATTGGCCGCCCGGGCCATCCATCGCCGCGGCCCCCGATCCCGCGGGCCGTTCATCGCCGCCAACTGCGCCGCTCTGCCGGAGCAGCTGCTGGACGCGGAGCTCTTCGGCCACGCCAAGGGGGCGTTCACCGGCGCCGACCGCGACCGCCCCGGCCTCTTCGAGCAGGCCGACGGCGGCATACTCTTCCTCGACGAGATCGCCTGCCTCTCCCACGGCGCCCAGGAATCCTTCCTCCGGGTGCTGGAGACGGGGGAGGTGCGGCGGGTCGGCGGCACCCGCACGGAAAGGGTGGACGTGCGGGTCCTCGCGGCCACCAACGAGGACTTGGAGGCCTCCGAAAGTTTCCGCCGCGACCTCTTCTACAGGCTGAACGTCCTGCGCGTTGATCTCCCGCCCCTTCGCGACAGGAAGGAGGACATCCCGCTGCTGACGGGACACTTCCTTGAACGGGCCGCCCGCGAGACCGGCGCGCCAAGGAAAGGCATCTCCCGCGACGCGCTCGACATCCTTCTCAAGCACGACTGGCCCGGCAACGTGAGGGAGCTGGAAAACGCCGTCAGGCGGGCGGCGGCGCTCTCAGAAGCAGAAACGCTGTCGCCCGGCGATTTCTCGTTCCTCCGTGACCGCGCTCATGACGAGCAACCGGCGGGTGATCGCATCCTCTCTCTGGACGAATACATCCGCGTCACCTTGGAGAATTGGAAGGAGAAGCTGGATCTCTCCGAGATCGCCAGGCGCCTCGGCGTCAGCCGCAAGACCCTGTGGGAAAAGAAGAAAAGGTTCGGGCTTTGATCGGGCGGGCGGCCGCGCTGGGCCTGCTCATGCAGGCATGTTCGGCCCCCCCGCGCCAGGAGGCCGAGTGTTTCTACCGCGAGGCGATCCACATCCTGTCGCAGGGGGGCGATCCCGCCGGGGCGCTCCGCCTCCTCGACGCGGCCGTCCGAAACGACCCGTCCAATCACGAATACCCCGCCGCGCGCGCTCGGCTCCTTGAGAGGCTCGGACGGTGCGAGGAGGCCGCCGCCGACGCCACGGCGGCGATCGAGACACTCAAGCGTTCGCCGCACCAAGCCGGGGAGCTCGCCCAGCTCCACGTGAGCCGCGGCATGCTCCACGAACGCCTGGGCCGCGCGGTCCAGGCGGAGGCGGACTTTTCCGAGGCGATCCGGCTCGACCCCGGCGGCGTCGAGGCGCGCCTGCGGCGCGCCGCGCTCCTGCGCCGGGCCGGCCGCCCGGAAGAGGCCGAGCGGGACGCGGCCGAGGCCCGCCGCGCCGGCGCCGGCTTGGCCGACGCATACTACAACGAGGGCGTCCGCGCCCTGAACCTTGGGCAGCGCGATGAGGCGGAACGCTTCTTCTCGTTCGCCGCCGACCTCGACCCAGGCCACCTCAAGGCCCACGTGGCGCTCTCGCGCGCACACATGGAACGCAGCCGGTTCGCCGAGGCGGCGCAGGCCCTCGGCCGCGCCATAGAGCTGGAACCCGGCCGGGCGGATCTGCACTACCACCGCGGCAACGCGCGTCTCGCCCAGGGCCGGCACAATGACGCGCTCGAAGACTACAACCGCGCCGTGGAGCTGGATCCCCGCCAGGCCGCATATTACGCCGCCCGCGGAAACGCGCACCGCCTCGCCGGCAGGACCGCCGATGCCCGCGAGGACTTCGACCGCGCGCTCAAGATCGACCAGGCCTGTTGGGCCGCCTGGATCGGCTCGGGCGAGCTCCACGGCGACCTAGGCCTCCTCGACGAGGCGGAACGGCGGTTGCGCAGGGGACTGGAGATTTCCGCCACCTCCGAGGCGCTCCTGTCGCTCGGCCGCATCCTCCACAGGAAGGGCCAAAGCGAACGGGCGGAGGACGCCTGCAGGAAGGCCCTTCTCATCTGCCGCGACGAGTCCCTCAGGAGCGTCATAGAGAGCCAGCTCAGATCGATGAAGGAAGGATCGAAATGAAAGCGGCGAACGCTCGGGCGCTCAGGATCCTTGCCATGTCGGCGGCGCTGGCCGCCGCCGGCTGCGGCGGGGCGGTGCGCGGCCCCGGCCCGGAGGAGGCCGCCCTCGAGGCGTTCCGCCGGGGGGATTTCGACAAGGCGGAGGCCCTCCTCCGCGATTCAATGGATCCGGTCGCCATGCGGATCCTGGCCAGGATCCATCTAATTCACAACCGACCCCGAGAGGCCGCCGCGCTCATCGAGCAGGTGGTGCGGGCGGATCCGCGGGACATGTCCGCCTACCACGAGCTGGCCTCCGCTTACATGAGGGCCGGCGATTTCCGCGGCGCCTCGCGGTGGTACGCCGTCATCGGCGACCAGCTTATGGCCAGGAAGTGCGAGGCCCTCGCCAGACTGGTCGGCTACGTCGTCGACGGTCCCGCGGAGGAGACTCGAATCCCGTACGCAGCGGCCGATCCGGTGCCGGCCGTCCCGGTGTCCGTGAACGGTCTTCCCGGCGTATTCGCCGTGGACACCGGAACGGGCGAGGTGATCCTGAAGCGCGAATTCGCCGCCCGCGCCAGGGTCGGCGTCTACGGCATCAGGACGGCGGCCTACGAGAAAGGGTTCGACGAGGCGGTCATCGAGGAGATAACGCTGGGGCCAATTCGCGTGCGCGGCGTGCCGGCGCGCCTCGGCTCGCCGCCGCCCGCCCCAGGACTAAGGCTAGACGGATCGATCGGCCTTGCACTGCTGATGCAATTCGACTTCACGCTGGACGACCGCCGCGGCAGGCTCGCGCTCCGCCGTCCGGGCGGTCCGCCCGCGGGGATCCCCGCCATACTCGCCGGCGAGGCGCACCTGCTCGCGCGAGGGAAACTGAACGGCTCCCTGGAGACGTTCGCGGCCCTGGCCTCGGGCCTGCCCGGCGTCGAGGCGGCGGCCCCGGCGGCCCTCCTCCCAGCCGTCGGCGGCGAGATCCGCGAGATCGAGGTCGGCCCCCTCCGCCTGGCGCGACCGCGCATCGACACGCGCCTCTTCCCCCCCGGTTTGGAGACGGCCTACGGATTCACTGTCGGCTTGGTCCTCGGCCGCGAGGCCCTCAAGGGGCGCTCCATGGGCCTCGACCCGCGCTCCATGCGCCTGCGGCTCGAATGACTGTGATACCCGCTCATCCCTTCACGAGGCGGCGGATGGCGTGGTACGGGAAGTTCCGTCCGGGAGTGGCCTTGAGCGCCCGCTCGGCCGTACCCCGGTCGCCGCCGCGGGCCAGCGCCAGATAATAGAGAAGGTCGTTCTGCCAGGAGCGAGGAAGGGATCGGAGCTCATCCTCGAGGGCTTCATCCCCCACCTCGCCGACCAGGTGGAGCATCATCAACCGCTCAAGCCGCAGGGGGGTGAACTCCGGATCCACCCGTGAGAGGAAATCGCGGGCGGCCCTCCCAGCCTCTTCCCGCCTGTCCCCCATGAGCATCCCGATCACGCGCCCCCAGAGGGCCACCCCCGCCACGTGCGCATCCGGCCCCCGCGCCAGCTCGCCCGCGACCGCTTCCAGGCCCTCCACTTCGCCGGACTCGATCCGCAGCGCGATCTCCGATCTCTTGAGCTTGGCCCAATCCGAAGATCCCGTCTCGACCCAGGCCGATGCCG
>FWPU01007935.1_pt1 | contig 11799 bp, 12 predicted proteins | sample 2228361 | NCBI WGS metagenome assembly FWPU01 (sample SAMEA103939777, study PRJEB20133) | metagenome | reverse complement strand
GACGTGGACGTATCCGAACAAGACCAGGCGGTTCCAGGTCGTCCACGTCCACGTCAACGTCCACGTTCACGTCCACGACACCCGTCACCGCCACCCGAGAAGGCCCCCTTTCATCGCGATCCGTGCGGCTCCGCCTCATGGGGAACTACTCCGAATCTCAGTTGACCGGCCGTGGATTCCGGCGAAGGGGACCGGCGATGAGGTGCCTCAACTTCCAGGCGCCGCCTTCCGATGATCCCGTCGAGTTCCTTGCCGGACGGGTCGAACGATGACGGTTCGCGTGGCCACGGCGGTCTTCCTCTCGGTGCTCACGGGGGCGGTCCTCGCCGGTGCGGCGCCGCTCTCGGCGGCCCCGCCGGAACCGGGGGACCCCGGGGAGTGCCCGGCCGGGGTCCCGGATCGGAACGAGATCGAGTCCGAAATGACCTCGGCGCGGACCCTGGCCGCATGCGGGTCCTACGGGCTGGCCCTCGAGCACGCGCGGCGCCTGCGCGACCTCCTCGACGCGGAACGGAAGTGCCTGGAGGCGATGCGGCTGTCCGGGAACGACGACCTGAGGGCCGCGGTCGAACGGGAACTCCGGCGGAACGCCTCGGCCCGTGCCGAGACGCAGGAACTCCTGCGCCTGCTCCGCATCGCCCTCGGCTCATCCCGGAGATTCTGACGTCCCCGTATCTCCGAGTTGCCCGCAGGCGGCTCCGATGTCCTGACCCCGGCTGCGGCGGATCGTCACGAGGTGTCCCCGGGACGACAGGAACCCGTGAAACGCCTCGACGGCCCGGTCCGAGGGGCGCCGGAACGGGGCCCCCGGCCAGGGGTTGAACGGGATCAGGTTCACCTTGGCAGGGAAACGCGCCAGGATCCGCGACAGGCGCCTCGCGTCCTCGATGGAATCCCCGACCCCCTCGATCATCAGGTACTCGATCGTGTGCCGGTGACCGTGGCCCGGCCGCATCGCCCGCAAGGTCTCGACGAGGTCCCCGAGGCCGTACTTCTTCCCGACGGGGACCACGGCCCGCCGGGCCTCGTCCGTGGTCGCGCACAGGGAGATCGCGACACTCGCGCCCGTCCCAGCCTCGATGAACTCGCGCAGGCGCGGGATCAGGCCCACGGTCGAGACCGTGGTCCGCCGGGGAGCGACTCGCAGCCCCTCGCGGTGCGTGATGACCCGTACGGCCCGCACGACCTCGCCGAGGTTGTCCAGGGGCTCGCCCATCCCCATGAACACCACGTTGGTGACCCTCCGTCCGGGGGGGAGCAGCCGCGCGCCCGCGAGGACCTGCCCCACCATCTCCGCGGCCGTCAGGTTCCGTCTCAGGCCCATCCGCCCGGTCAAACAGAAGGCGCACCCCATCCGGCACCCCACCTGCGACGAGATGCACAGGGTCACGCGGTCCTCGGCCGGCATCAGGACCGACGCGATGGTCCCGCCTGGGACCTCGAACAGGACCTTGCGCGACCCGTCGGACGATTCGAGGACCGTCGCGGGGTCCAGGCGAGAGATGGTCGCGTGCTCCGCGAGCCAGGCGCGCAGGGCCTTCGGCAGGTCGGTCATGGCGTCGAAATGGTCGTCCCCCCGCGCGTGGACCCACGCGAAGACCTGGCGCCCGCGGTACGGGGGCTCCCCGAGCGGGGCGAGCAGGGCCGAGACCTCTTCGGGGAGGAGGCCCACGAGGTCCACGGCGCCGCTCCCCATCGCAGTGACCGTCTTTCCGTGGCGGTTGGCGATCGCCATGGTGCCATCCGTAGCAAACCCAGGGAGGACTGGCAAGACGCCTCCGGCACGTGAGCAGGGCTATCGCATCTTCCTGGAGCCCCGTGGACGTGCACGTGGACGTGGACGTTTTCCGTCGATGTCGACGAGTCGCCTGAGCGGAAGGGTCCGTCCACGCCCACGCCCACGCCCACGACCACGAATCGGGCCACGGGCTCGTGCATGATCCGAACGATGACGCGGCACGTGGCCGTGGGCGAGACCCTCCGGGGTGGCCGGCAGCCTCCCCAACCCTCGAACCTCGGCTATGATCCCCCCGTGAATGCGCGCCTTCCTCCTCTCGCGGGACTCTTCGCACTTTGGGCCTGCTCGCAACCCGGCGGGAACCTCCTCCGCCACGACGGGCCCGATGTCTGGGCGGGGGAGGCGTGGACCTTCGAGGACGTGGCCCCGGGCGACCCCTGGCGCCAGGACCCGGGGCGTGACGCGAGGGAATCGGCGACGGGCGAGGACCTCGGGGACGCCGTGGCGCCCGCCGGCGACGAGGCGGGGAGCGATGCCGGACCCCCCGCGCCCGTGCGGTTCGTGACCGACGGCGAGACGTTCTTGGCCATCCTGGACCTGATCACAGGCGCCCGGGAACGGCTGGACCTGGTGCACCTGGAGTTCCTGGACGGGTCCCTGCCGGACCAGGTCGAGACCGCCCTCCTGGCCGCCGTGGGCCGGGGAGTCGCGGTACGCGTCCTGCTCGAGAGGGACGTGGACGCGAACGCGGCCCGTGTCGCAACCCTCGTCTCGGGCGGGGCCGAGGCGCGGCTCGATGCGTCCTCGAGGACCCTGCACCTGAAACTCGCGGTCGCGGACCGGAGCCGTGTCCTGGTGGGCAGCACGAACCTCTCGACCTCCTCGCTGAAGTACAACCATGAGGGGAACTGGCTGTTCACCGGCACTCCCGGGGAGGCGTTCGCGGATTACGCCTCGCGCCTGTGGGCCTCGGACTCCGACCTTCAGGCCCTGACCGACACGGGCGAGGAGGACCTCCGGCTGATCGGAGACGCACAGTACGCGGGCATCGTGGAGCCCCTGCTCGACGGCGCGACCCGGCGCGTCCTGGTCGTCCAGTACCAGGTGGACTCGAAGGACGGGGACGTGGAGGGACTGCTCCAGGCGCTCATCGCGGCGCGAGCGCGGGGGGCGGACGTGCGCGTCGTCCTCGAGAAGAGCGGGTTCTCCGACGACCTGAACGCCGCGAACGAGACTGCGCGCCAGGTCCTCGTGGCAGGGGGGGTGGGGGTGCGCCTGGATTCGCCGGACGTGGTCACCCACGCCAAGGTGGTCGTGGCGGACGACTGGGTCGTCGTCCACAGCGGGAACTGGGTCAGGACTGGCCTCAAGAAGAACCACGAGGCCGGGGCCGCGGTCCGGTCCGCGGAGATCGCGGACGAGGCCGCGGCGTACTTCGAAGGCCTGTGGGCCGCGGCGAGCCCGTGATCCGGTGGGTTCCCGGTCAGGTTTCGCCCACGTCCACGTGGATTGTCCAGGCGATTCGCGGGCGCCTCACTAGAACCGGGTCTTCCGGGCCGGTTTCCCCGCCGCGGCCAGGGCCGCGACCTCGCCCTCCTCCTCGGCCTTCTCGACGATGAACGGCGGTCCGGTCACCTCTCCGGCCGCGAAGAGGCCCGGGACCCGGGTGCGGCAGCGGTCGTCCACCCGGAGGAATCCGTCGGGGTCCATCTCGACCCCGAGACTGCCCAGGCCGAGGTCTGCGATAAGGGACCCCGTCGCCACGATGACGGCGCGGGCCCGCAACGTCACTTGCCCCGATGCCCCGACGACCTCCACCCGGCAGGGTCCGATCAGGCGGGCTGTGCCCGCGAATCCCTCGACCGAGCCCGATTCCGGGCGGTCCTGGTCCGCGCACCGCGCGGGGAGGAACGCCGGCTGACGGTCCACCAGGGCCACGCGAACCCCGAGTCCCACGAGCGTCCGGGTCGCGGCCCGCCCGGCCGTGCCCGCGCCGATCACGACCACGTCGAACCCGTATTCCCGATCGTCATTCACGACCTCAACCGTTCCCTCTCAAACCTTCTTCCTAGAATCTTGAACATTGAACATCTACCACATAACATTCCTGCAAAACAACGGTCCTCCGTAGATGAAGCCGGTGTATGCCTCGACCAGGTCGGCGCCCGCCTCGCGGAAGCGCTCGACGTCCTCGCGGGACTCCACCCCGCCGCATCCCACGATCACCGCGTCCCGGCCCGCCACCTCTCGCAGATGCCGGACCGCGGAGAGGGCACGTTCGCGGAGGGGAGGGCCGCTCAGGCCGCCGGCGGGCCAGCCGCCGGCCGGCGGGGCGGGCAGGCCGTCCCGCGCCAGGGTGGTGTTCGTGGCGACGAATCCGCGGACGCCCGCGCGCAAGGCGGTCGTGGCCAGGGCCTGAAGCGACCCGGGATCGAGGTCCGGGCCGACCTTGACCAGGACCGGTCGGGACCCGTCGCCGCAACGCGCCCGCACCGCCCGGAGCAGGGCCGCCAGGGCCTCGGGCTCCTGGAAGGTCCGCCCGTCCGGCGTGTTGGGGCACGAGAGGTTCAGCACGACCGCGTCCGAGACCGGGGCCAGGACGGTGATCGCGCGGCAGAGGTCCTCGATGCCGGCCTCGAAGGTCAGCGAAGGGTCCGCGGTCCGGGTCACGTTGACGAACACGGGGATCGGGGGGCGATCGCGGAGCCGGCGGGCCACGGCCTCGGCGCCCTCGGACGGCAGTCCCATGCGGTTGATCAGGGCTCTCTCGCCCGGCACCCGGAATACGCGGGGTCGCGGGTTCCCCGGCCAGGGGCGCGCGCTGACCGAGCCCACTTCCACGAAACCGAAGCCCAGGGCGTACAGCCCCCACAGGGCGCGGGCGTCCTTGTCGAATCCGGCGGCGAGGCCCAGCCCGTGATCGAACGCGAGCCCCAGGACGCGGACTGGTTCGCGCGCCGGGCCGAGTAGCCTCGCGCGCAAGGCGGCCGCGAAACGCCGGGATGCCCCCACGGCTCGCAAGGCTCGGATCACCAGGCGATGCGCCTGCTCGGGGTCCAGGCGGAACAGGGCAGGCCGCACGAGCCGGCGATACGCCACGGGGTCATCTCCGGGAGGGGCGGCGCCTCCGCGAAGACGCGCCCTCCTCGACGAACCGGCGGACCTCAGCCACGACCCAGTCCGGGGCGTCCAGGAAGCGCACCCCGACCCCCGCCACCTCCCCGCGCTCGGGGGCTGCAAACTCGGACCGGACCACCTGGGTCTCGAGCACGATGTGGGACGCCGTACCCGGCAACTGGAAACGCACCCGGACGAAGTCTCCGGGGACAAAAGGTTCCGGGCTCTCGATGAACATCCCCCCGGCTCCGATGTTGCGGGTCGTGGCCACGAACCTACGGCCGGTAAACTCCTGCTCGACCTCGATCGGGTGCCGGACCACGCGCCTGCGCTCCGTTCTCCGCTCCTTGGTCATGGCCTCCTCCCGCCGGTCCCCCGGGGGTCCGGGACGAACCCCGGGCCATCCAGACGCGGAGTTCCGGCGAAGCACGCGAATCCGTGTTTCCGGCAAACGTCCCAAAAGCGCGCCCTCTGCGCGGCCGACCGGGGGTACTCGATCACCAGGACGGCCCGGCCGCGTTCGCGGACCTGTCCGAGGGTCTCGAGGAGCCGGTGTCGCACGGGAGGTCGCACCTCGCGCCCCCCGGGAAACAGGTGGGCCTCTGACGACACGCCCGAGAGCGCCTCGATCACTCCCGGCTCGCCCAGGATGCAATAGGGGTTCTGCGCCACCAGCAGGAAGTCCGGACGCCTCGCGCGGGCGTGCTCTGCGATGGCCCGCACCAGGGCCGCCATGCGGGCCGGGGCGTCGGCGATCCCCGCATCCTCCCACTGTTCGGCCGCGTCCACGGTGTCGAGGAACACCCCGTCGAAGCCCTGGGCCAGGATGCGGTCCAGGTAGGACCGTGGGCCGCGATACACGACATCGTGCCATGCGGGATCCCAGTAGCGGACGAGGTAGTTGCCCGGCCAGCGCCAGTTCGGACGACCCACCAGCGAGCGCCGGCCTCGCAGGTCCTTCCAGTAAAAACGATAGTCCTCGGCCTCGCCGATGCTGAGGTACGCGAGCACGATGCGGGCGGACCCGTCGGGTCGCCTTCGCAGGCGCTCCACCTCGACCAGGGACCGTTCTCCGTCCTCGCCACCGTCGCGCGAGTAGTCCACGACCAGGACATCCGGGTCCGTGCGGGCGATGTCGGCCTCCCGGACCTTCTGGAGCCAGACCACCAGGCGGGTCGCCCGTCCGAGCCGGGTCCGCGCCTCGGCCTCGGCCGCCCGCCCCGGCTGGAGGCGGCTCGTGGCGCACTCCGTGGCCACGATGGCCCCGGGGGCCAGCAGAAGCAGGAGGTGCGGGTTGAGCATGGGCTCGCCCACGCGGGAGGCAGACCGATTCTCCGACAATCCGCCGGGGGTTTGCAATTCCTGCGGTGTCCGCACCGCCCATCCTTCTTCCCGTGGACGGGCACGTGATCGTGGACGTGGACGAAAGAACATCGGGTACCTCGACGTCGTCCGCGTCTGCGCGCATCGGGATGGCGGAGCCGGGCGCGAGGACCGCCGGCCTCCGCTGCTCGCATCCGGCGGAAACCTGCTACGATCCGGCTCGACTCCGCCCGGCGAGAGGTGGGCGTGCGGACGACGCGACTGACGGCGATGGCTCTGGCGTGGGTCGGGTTCCTGGGCGGGACCCGCGCGGACGAGGCCCCGTTCTCGACGTTTCTCGACTCCGAGTCCATCGGGGCCGCGGCCTTTCGCAAGGCACACCCCGAGTGGGACGGGCGGGGGGTGGTCATCGCGGTCCTCGACACGGGCGTGGACATGGGGGTATCGGGCCTCCAGACCACGACCGCCGGCGAGGTCAAGGTGATCGAGGCCCGGGACTTCACGGGCGAGGCCTCGATCGAGTGCGAGGAGGCTGCCGCGGAGGGAGAAGGGGAGAAGGTCCTCTATCGGACGCGGTCGGGCTTCGTGCGTGACGAAAGCGGTCCGGCCGCGGTCCTGCGGCCCCCGGTGTTCCTAGGGTTCCTCGAGGAGACGCGATTCCGCAACGCGGCGGTGCAGGATCTCAACGGCAACGGTCGCGACGACGACCGGTTCGCGGTGGCGCTCTTCCGGGACGCCTCGAAAGAGTGGGTCGCGGTCGTGGATCGGGACGGCGACGGGGACGTCTCGGCCGAAGACGTGGTTCATTCGTACTCGAAAGACCCCCGGCCGTTGCGGCTCTCGGGCCACGACCCCACCCGTGGCCTCGCCCCCGTGAGCATGGCCCTGACCATCGAGGCCTCGGACCAGGGCCCCAAGCGCGTGGAGTTCCACATCCCGACCGGGAGCCACGGGACCCATGTGGCCGGGATCGCGGCAGGGTACGGGTTGAACGGCGTGGAGGGGCGGGACGGCATCGCGCCCGGCGCCCGCGTGATGTCGCTGAAGATCGGGGACAACCGCCTGTCCGGGGGCGCCACGGTGACCGAGAGCATGAAGCGGGCCCTGGAGTTCGCGGGCCGGTGGGCGCGGGAGCATCGGACGCCCGTCGTCGTGAACATGAGTTACGGCGTGGGTTCGGAACTGGAGGGAGAAGCCGACATCGAGAAGTTCGTGAACCGCTTCGCGGAGGAGAACCCGGAGGTCGTCATGGTCTTCTCGGCGGGGAACGGGGGTCCCGGGCTGTCGTCCGTCGGGTCTCCGGCAGCGGCCATGCACGCCATCTCCGTCGGCGGAGTCGTGGCTCCCGAAAGCGCGCGCGACCTGATCGGAGCCAGGGCCCGGACGACCCAGGTCTTCCACTTCTCATCGAGGGGAGGGGAACTGGCCAAGCCGGACGTGTGCGCGCCTGGCATCGCCTCGTCCTCCGTGCCGAACTGGGAGAAGGCCGACCTCTTTCGGGGGACGAGCATGGCCGCCCCGCAGGTCGCGGGGGCCGTGGCCCTGCTGGTGTCCGCCCTGCGGGGCCCGGGGGGGGCGGCCGGGCGGGCCGCGTGGAACTCCGGGATGGTCAAGCGGGCCCTCGTGGCCACGGCCAGGCCTGTGGCGGGCTACGGTCCGCTCGACGTGGGGGGGGGACTGGTGGACGTGCCCGCAGCCTACCATCGGCTCGTCGAGATGGCGCGCGACCCGCAGGCACGATGGATCCTCGGATACGAGGTCCGGGTGCCGTCTCCGACCGCACCGCGCCCCGGGGGGAGCGCGGCCTTCTTCCGCGCCGGGGGATGGGTCCCGGACGAGACTCACCCCGTGACGGTCCGGGTGAAGACCCGGTTCACCTCGGATGCGCCACAGGCGGTCAAGACAGGGTGGTACCGCTCGTTCCGGCTATCGAGCGACGCCGACTTCGTGGGGCTGTCCAGGGCGAACCTCTACGTAAGGGGGGAGGCGGAGGCGACGTTCGACCTCCGGGTGGACCCGAGGGCCGTGTCCGCCCCCGGCGTGCATGTGGCCCTTGTGCGTGCGCGGTCGGGCCTGGACGAGGTCCGCATCCCCGTCACGGTCGTGACCCCTCAGCGTCCCGTGGTCCGGGACGGGGTCCCGACCGTCCGCCTGGCGCTGTCCCTGGGGCCCGGAGAGGTGGTGCGCATCCCGTTCCGCGCTCCGGCCGGCGCCGAGACGTTGCAGGCGACGATCGAGCCCGCAAGGGACCGGCCCGCAGCTCTGTATGTCTTCCTCTTCGACGGACGGGGGCACCGTGTCGCGGTCCCGCAGCCGGTGGTCTCGTCGGAGGACGGCCGGAGGACGGAATTCTCGTTGTCCCGCGGGGACGGGCTCGGACCGGACACCTACGAGATGGTCCTGTACGGGGTGCCGACCTCGCGGTTCGAGAGCGCGGTGGACGTGACGTTGCGCTTCCATGCGCTGCGTGCAAGGCCGCTGCGCTCTTTGCGCTTCGAGCCGGGGAAGGCCCCGACCGCCGTGACCGAGGCGGTCCAGGAGGGGGACATCCCCTTCATCGGCACGGCCCGTGGAGCGGTCACGGGATACCGCAAGGTCGTGCGCAAGTCCGTGGGTGGGGACGTCCTGACAGAGGGGGTTCACCTCACGCGGGAGTTGCGGGGGGTGGAGTTCGAACTAGCGATGTCGCCGGAGGATTACGCCCGCTTCACGGACATCGCGGTTGCGATCCTGGACGAGCAGGGGAAAGCGGTCGTCAAGTCCGGTTTCGGGGCCCGCGTCCTGCGCCTGCGCCTAGACAACCCCGACCCGCGGCGGCCTGACGCCTCGTACCGCCTGGAGGTCCGCGGGGGCCGCGCCTTCGCGGGCGGGCCGTCGTTCGACCTGGAGATCAAGACCACGTACCTCTGGCGCGAACCGGTGCCGCTGACGGGAACCCTGGACGGCCAGGAACGGCTGGCTCTGTACCCCGGCGTCCTGTCCCGCATCGAGTTCCGGGCCGTGGCCAGTCTGCCCGCGATCCCGGCGGACGCGGTCTGGCACGGATCCGTCGAGTTCGTCGCGGACCGGGACCGACAGGTGTGGCTAAGACTCCCCATCGAGGCATCGCCGCGATGAGGCCGGAGCCCCGGACACTCGTGTTCGCGTCCTTCAACGCGGGCAAGGTGCGCGAGGTTGCGGCCCTGCTGGCGGGGCTTCCGGTGCGGCTCGTTGGACCGCGGGAGGTGGGCGTGCGGTCGCTCCCGGAGGAGATGGGAGAGACTTTTTTGGACAACGCGATCCTGAAGGCCGCGCATGTCTTCGCGGTGACCGGCTTTTTGTCGCTGGCCGACGATTCTGGGCTCGAGGTGAGGGCCCTGGGCGGGGCCCCGGGGGTGCAATCCGCACGGTACGGGGGCCGGGAACACGACGATGCGGCCAACATCGCGCGCCTCCTGAGGGAGTTGCGCGGCGTGGCGGACCGCCGGGCCCGGTTCGTCTGCCACGCGCTGCTCGTGGGACCCGACGTGGATCTGGGGGACGCGCTCAGTCGGGTCCGGGTGGATGGGGTGGAGCGGGTCGCGGCGCACCCCCTGATCCCGCCGGGGGCCGCGGCGGTGGTTGCCGTCGGGGAGGTGGCGGGCCGGATCGTGGACGAGCCGGCGGGCGACAACGGCTTCGGCTACGACCCGGTCTTCTTCCGCGACGACCTGGGCCGGACGTTCGCCCAGTTGACGCGCGACGAGAAGAACGCCCTGTCCCACCGGGGGCAGGCGTTCCGGCGATTGAGGAGATTCCTGGAGGAGATTGTCGTTGGACAGGGGTGAGGCCGGGACCTCGGGCCGGGCTCTCCGGCGGACAGGGAGGTCGGTGGCGGCGGCTTTGGTCCTGAACCTCGCCATCGTCGCGGTCGAGATGGCCGGGGGCCTGCTCGCGGGCAGCCTCGCCCTGATCTCGGACGCCCTCCACAACCTGTCGGACGTTGCATCGCTGGCCCTGGCCTTCGTGGCCGTGCGCCTCGCGCTGCGCAAGGCGACGGACACTAAGACATACGGGTACGTGCGGTCGGAGATCCTCGTCGCCTTCGTGAATGCCCTGATCCTGGTCGTGATCGGTGGGGCCATTCTGGTCGAGGGGACGCGGAGGCTGTGGGAGCCGGCGGAGGTCCGGGGAGACCTGGTGCTGGTGTTCGGGGCGCTCGCGCTGGTCGCGAACGTGGCGGGTGCGTGGGTCCTGTACCGGCACTCGGCACAGGACCTGAACGCACGCGCGGCCTTCCTGCACCTGGCCCTGGATGCAGGGCACTCGCTGGGGGTCGTGGGGGGCGGGGCGCTCATCTCGCTGGGCGTGCCGCTCGTGGACCCGATCCTGTCCATCCTGATCGGCCTGTTGATCCTCAAGGGGACGTGGAGCGTGCTCGCGGAGGCCGCGAACATCCTGGTGGAGGGGGCACCCCGGGGCCTGACCGCCGAAGACGTGGCGAGGAGCCTCCGGGCCACCCCCGGGGTCCTGGACGTGCACCACGTTCACGTCTGGTGCCTGTCGAGCCGGCACCGGGCCATGAGCGCGCACGTGGTGGTCCCGGACCAGGGGATCGGGCAGAGCCGGGCCCTGGTGGAGCGGATGGCCGAGAACCTGCGACGCGATTGCGGGATTGACCACCCGACGTTCCAGCTGGAAGTCGCGGGGTGCGATCCGCCGGAGGGACCGCCTGCGACGCCGGCCCCGGGCGGGGCGGGGTCGGCCGGGTGCTGCGCGTGATGGAGAGGACAAAGTGCTCGGCTCGCAGGTCAGGGAAGATACTTCCCGGACCATCGGGATCCCGACGGGCGTGGTGCATCCTGTGGGACACTTCGAGGAGGTTCCATCGCGGATGGTCTCGCGCGGGAGTACAGGATGCGAGCGCTGACTCGAGACCTCGATGACGAGGACAAGGTCCCCTATTTCCTGTGGGACGAGGACCTGACGGTCCGCGAGGTCCGCGAACGCCTGGCGAGCGGACCGGAGTCGGAGCGTATTCGATTGCTGGGGAAGATCCTCCGCGAGGCCCGTGACGACGAGGTGTGGCGATTCACCACCCCCGCGGAAGTCCTGTCCCGCTTCGATGCAGTCAGACCCCACCGCGGCCGCCGGCGGGCATTCTGGGAGTTTCTCCTCGATGGCATCCGACGAAACCTTCATTCCTAGGGTATTGTCCCCGTTCCAGGGCGCCGTGCTGCGAGCACTCTCCTCCCGTCTTCCGGATTTCTTCCTGACCAAAGGCCCCGCCCTCGCCGAGTTCTACCTGGGCCATCGAATCTCGCGGGACCTGGACCTCTTCACCTCGGACGCAGAGGCCTTCGCCGCGTCGGATCGGGAGGTGCGTATGGCGGCTCGCGACCTCGGTGTCGAGGTCACGGTGGAGCGGTCCTTCCCGTCGTTCCGTCGCTACCTGTTCAGGGAGGACATTCCCCACTCGCTCGTGACCGATCAATGAAAGCCCATCCTTTCTTTGGGTTGTCTCGAACCACCCCTGCGTCTGAAATGCGGGACTCCTTGCCGTGCAAGTCCTTGATTTCGCCCACGCCTACGCCCACGCCCACCGTGGGGAAGGTCCACATTTCCTCCTCGTTCACGTGCACGTGGACGTGGACGTGGACGTG
>FWPU01011938.1_pt1 | contig 11800 bp, 10 predicted proteins | sample 2228361 | NCBI WGS metagenome assembly FWPU01 (sample SAMEA103939777, study PRJEB20133) | metagenome | reverse complement strand
GACCCCCCAGACCCGCCGCCGGCGCCGGACGGCCCGGGCGGCGGTGAAAAAGGATACGATGCTGCTGCAGGCCGGCAAGGTGACGCGGGCGATGTGGGGGGCGACCAGCCCCCGGATCAAGAAAGGCAAGACGGCGCCGTGAAGGCGGGGCAGGAGTTCTTCAACCTCTACAACCACGACTTCCTGCGCGTGGCCGTGGCCACCCCGGCCGTCCGGGTGGCCGACCCGGCCTTCAACGCGGCCGAGACCGTGCGCCTGCTCGGGCAGGCTGTCGAGCGGCGGGCGGCGCTGGCCCTGTTCCCGGAGCTGGGGCTCTCGGCCTACTCCTGCGAGGACCTCTTCCACCAGCGCGCGCTCCTCGACGCCGTCGAGGCGGCCCTGGGCACGGTGCTGGAGGCCTCGGCCGGCTGGCCGGTGGTCGCCGTGGTGGGCCTGCCGCTGGCGGTGGACCACCGCCTCTACAACTGCGCGGCGGTGGTCTGCCGCGGCCGCCTGCTGGGCGTGGTGCCCAAGACCTACCTGCCCAACTACCGCGAGTTCTACGAGGGCCGCCAGTTCACGCCGGCCGACGCCGCCGTGCGCGACGAGATCGCGCTGTGCGGGCAGGCCGGCGTCCCGTTCGGGCCCCGGCTGCTCTTCCGCCTGGAGGACCAGCCGCTCGGCGTCTTCCACGTCGAGATCTGCGAGGACCTGTGGGTGCCCATCCCGCCCTCGTCCTACGCCGCCCTGGCCGGCGCTACCGTCCTGCTCAACCTCTCGGCCTCCAACGTCATCGTGGCCAAGGCCGACTACCGCCGCGAGCTGGTGGCCGGGCAGTCGGCGCGCTGCCTGGCCGCCTACCTCTACTCCGCGGCCGGGCCGGGCGAGTCCACCACCGACCTGGCCTGGGACGGCCACGCGCTCATCTACGAGAACGGCACGCGGCTCGCCGAGTCCCGGCGCTTCGCCCATGAGCCCCAGCTGATCGTGGCCGACCTCGACCTCGAGCGGCTGAGCCAGGAGCGGATGCGGCAGACGACCTTCGGCGACAGCGCCCGCCGCCTGGCCGGCGCGCTGGCCGGGTTCCGGGCCGTCGGCGTGCCGCTCGAGCTGCCCCGGCGCGGGCGGCTCCTGCCGGAGCGGCGCTACGAGCGGTTCCCCTACGTGCCGGCGGATCCGCTGCGGCGGGACGAGCGGTGCGCCGAGGTGTACGAGATCCAGGTCCAGGGCCTGGTGAAGCGCCTGGAGGCCACCGGCATCGAGCGGGTGGTCATCGGGGTCTCGGGCGGCCTCGACTCCACGCAGGCCCTGCTGGTGTGCGCGCAGGCCATGGACGTGCTCGGCCGCCCGCGCCGCAACATCCTCGGCTACACCATGCCGGGCTTCGCCACCAGCGCCCGCACGCTCAAGCAGGCCCACCGGCTCATGGAGGCCGTGGGCTGCACGGCCCAGGAGATCGACATCCGGCCCTCGTGCCTGCAGATGCTGCGCGACCTCGGCCACCCGGCGGCCGAGGGCCGGCCGGTGTACGACGTCACCTTCGAGAACGTGCAGGCCGGGGAGCGCACCAGCCACCTCTTCCGCCTGGCCAACCTGCACGGCGGTCTGGTGGTCGGGACCAGCGATCTCAGCGAGCTGGCCCTGGGCTGGACCACCTACGGCGTCGGCGATCACATGTCGCACTACGCCGTCAACGCCAGCGTGCCGAAGACGCTGATCCGCCACGTGATCGCCTGGGTGGCCGAGACCGAGCGCCTGGGCCCCGAGGCCTCCGAGGTGCTGCGCGAGATCCTGGCCACGCCGATCAGTCCCGAGCTGATCCCGGGCGAGGGGGACGGCGAGCCGGCCCAGGCCAGCGAGGCCGTGGTGGGGCCGTACGAGCTGCAGGACTTCACGCTCTACTACACGCTGCGCTTCGGCTACCCGCCCACCAAGGTGGCCTTCCTCGAGTGGTGCGCCTGGCGGGAGGAGTACAGGATCGGCGAGATCCGGCGCTGGCTGGCCGTCTTCCTGCGCCGGTTCTTCCAGCTCTCGCAGTTCAAGCGCAGCGCGATCCCCAACGCCCCCAAGGTGGGGTCGGGCGGCTCGCTCTCGCCCCGCGGCGACTGGCGGGCGCCCAGCGACAGCGAGGCCACCGCCTGGCTGGAGCAGCTCCGGCTGGTGCCGGAGTCCGAGTAGCGCCGGCTCGCGGTTCCGGCCGCCCCGGCCGGTGCTAGTATGGCCGGGTTCATGGTGCCTGCGCGTCTGCTCGCGCTCGTCCTGGTGGCGGTGGGGCTCGGAGCGGCGGTCGTGGCGTGGTCCTCCATGCCGCTCGGAGAGCCGGGCTCGCCGGGCCCGGGCCTGTTCCCGCTCGCTCTGGGGCTGGCCACCGCCGCCCTCGCCGGCGCCACCCTGTTCCAGACCCCGCCGGCCGGCGCCCCCGTGACCGCGGGACGGCGGGTTGCCGTGGTGGCTGCGCTCCTCGTGCTGTTCCCGCTGCTGCTGTCGCGCGCGGGCTTCGGCCTCACGGCCGCCCTGGAGCTGTTCCTGCTGGGCCGCGCGGTCTCCTCGGTCGGCTCCGGCCGCCTGGCCGTCTTCGCGCTGACAGCGGCCAGCGCCGGCGTCCTGCTCTTCCGGCACCTGCTGGCGCTGCCGCTGCCGGCCGGGCCGTGGGGTTTCTGACGGGATGCTGGAGGGGCTGGCCCAGGGCTTCGCCGTCGCGCTGCAGTGGCAGAATCTCCTCTACGCCTTCGCCGGCGTCCTCCTGGGGACGCTCCTCGGGGTGCTGCCCGGCATCGGGCCCGTGGCCGGCATCGCCCTGCTGCTGCCCGCCACCTTCTCGCTCGACCCGGCTCCGGCCCTCATCATGATGGCGGGGATCTTCTACGGCACCATGTACGGCGGCTCGACCACGTCGATCCTCATCAACGTGCCGGGCGAGGCCGCCTCCGTCATCACCTGCCTGGACGGCCACCAGATGGCCAGGCGCGGCCGGGCCGGCCCGGCTCTCGGCGTGGCCGCCATCGGGTCCTTCATCGCGGGCACGCTGGGCGTGGTGGCCCTCATGGTGGCGGCGCCGGCCCTCACCCGGCTGGCCCTGCGCTTCGGGCCGGCCGAGTACTTTGCCCTGATCGTGTTCGGCCTGGTGCTGCTGGCGTACCTGTCGTCCGGCTCCACGCTGCAGGCGCTGGCCATGGGCGCCTTCGGGCTGCTGCTGGGGACGGTGGGACTGGAGGCGATGTCGGGCTTCGCCCGCTACACCTTCGGACGCCCGGAGCTGTTCGACGGGATCGGCTTCATCCCCGTGGCCATGGGGCTGTTCGGGCTCGGCGAGATCCTGGAGAAGGTCGCACGCTTCCAGCCGCCCGACGTCGTGCACGGCCGCCTGGGCCGGCTGCTGCCGGACCGGGACGACTGGCGGCGGAGCTGGCGGCCGATCCTGCGGGGCAGCGGCATCGGCTTCCTGTGCGGCCTGCTGCCCGGCCCCAACGCGGTCATCGCCTCCATCGTCTCCTACGGAGTGGAGAAGCGCCTGTCGTCGCGCCCCGGCGAGTTCGGCCAGGGGGCCATCGAGGGCGTGGCCGGCCCGGAGTCGGCCAACAACGCGGCGGCGGCCGGGGCCCTGGTGCCGCTGCTGAGCCTCGGCATCCCGTCCTCGCCGCCCACCGCCGTGCTGCTGGCCGGCTTCCTCATCCACGGGCTGACCCCGGGGCCGCTGCTGATGCAGCAGCGGCCGGACGTCTTCTGGGGCGTCCTGGCCAGCATGTACCTCGGCAACGTCATGCTGCTCGTCCTGAACCTGCCCCTGATCGGTCTCTTCGTCCGGATCCTGCGCATCCCCGACGGCTACCTGATCCCGCTGGTCGTGCTGTTCACCATGGTCGGGGCCTACAGCGTCGGCAACAGCCTCGTGGACGTCTGGGTGATGATCCTGTTCGGCCTCCTCGGCTTCGCCTGCCGCCGGGCGGGGTTCGATCCGGCCCCGGTCGTGCTGGCGCTGGTGCTGGGCCCGATGCTCGAGACGGCGCTGGGGCAGTCGCTGATCCTGAGCGACGGCAGCCCGCTGATCTTCGTCACCTCGCCGATCGCCGCCGCCCTGCTGGGGCTGGCAGCCCTGCTGGTGGTCTGGACCCTTGCCGGCGGTGTGCGCCTGCGGCAGCGCCTCGGCGACATCGCCTCGGTCTCCCAGGGAGGAACCGCATGAGGATTGCCGTCGCCGTGCTCATCGTCAGCGCCCTCGTCGTCGCCGGCCCGGCGGGACCGGTCCTTGCCCAGTACCCCACGAAGCCGATCGAGCTCATCGTGCCCTTCCCGGCCGGGGGGCGCACCGACATCGTGGCCCGGCACTTCGCGGCGGTCGCCGGCCGCCACCTGGGGCAGCAGGTGGTGGTCGTCAACCGGGTCGGTGGAGGGGGGGCCGTCGGTACCCTCGCCGTCCTCAACGCCGCCCCGGACGGTCACACGCTGCTGGCCACGACCATCGGCAACCAGGTGCTCCGGCCCCTGTCGGCGGACGTCGGCTACAAGCCCTGGGACCTGGCGGCCGTCGGGCAGATCACGGAGTCCACCATCTCGCTGGTCGGCAGGGCGGACGCGCCGTGGAAGGACCTCCGGGCGCTGGTCGCCGACGCGCGGCAGCGGCCGGGCCAGATCACCTTCGCCGCCAACCTGCTCCTGCTCCCGCACCTGATCACGGCGCTGTTCGAGGAGCGGGCCGGCATCCAGCTCAAGCACGTGCCCCAGGCCGGCGACGCCCCGGGCATCACCGCCGTGCTCGGGGGTCACGTCCACCTGGTGACGGCTTCCGCCGTGGGCACCATCCTGCCGCATGTCAGGGCCGGGGCCATGCGCGTGCTCGGCACCTTCGGACCGTCACGCGATCCGGCGCTGCCCGACGTGCCGACGGCCGCCGAGCAGGGCTTCCCGGTGACCGGCGGGCCCTGGACCGGCATCGCGGCGCCCCCCGGGGTGCCCCCGGCGGTGCTGGCCCGGCTCCGCGAGGTGTTCCTGGCCGTCATGAAGGATCCGGAGTTCGTCGGCGGCCTGGAGAAGCTCGGCGAGCACCCGGTGGTGCTCGACGGCGAGGCGTTCGCGGCCCGCTGGCGGCGCGACTTCGAGCAGTACGACCGGGTCGTGAAGGCCATCAAGGCCCGGCCGTGAGGATCGCCCGCGTCCAGGTGTTCCCGCTGCGGCTGCCGCTGCGGCGGGTGCTCACGCTGCCGCGCGGCGCCTCGCGCAGCCTGGAGGAGGGCAAGCTGGTGCTCGTGGTGCGGCTCGAGAGCGCGGACGGCCTGGTCGGCTGGGGGGAGGCCGGCCCGAGCCGCCGCTGGTCGGCGGAGACCATCGAGTCCGCCCTGACCAGCCTGGAGCGCTACCTGATCCCGGCCGTGATCGGCCGCGACCCGCGCGACCTGTCCGGGCTGCACGCGGCGATGGACCGGGAGCTGGCCCCGGGCTTCGACCGGGGCCAGCCCATCGCCAAGGCCGCCCTCGATTTCGCCTGTCACGATCTCGCGGCGCGGGCGGCTGACGTCCCCGTCCGGGCCCTGCTGGCGTCCGGCGGTGCGGACCGCATCGCGCTGGCATACCTCGTGTCGGCCTCGACGCCCGAGGAGGCCGTCCGGCAGGCCGGGGTGGGCCGGGCGGAGGGCTATCGGGCCTTCAAGGTGAAGGTCGGGGCGCACCCGCCGGCGCACGACGTCGCGGTCGTCCGGGCGGTGACCGAGGCGGCACCGGACGCGACGGTGTGGGTGGACGCCAACCAGGGCTACGACGCCGCGGCGGCGGTGGAGGCGGCCCGGGGATTCGAGGCGCTGGGGCTGCGGGTCTTCGAGCAGCCGGTGGCGGCGACCGACTGGGCGGCCCTCCGGGCCCTGCGCCGGCGGACGGCCATGACCGTCGCGCTGGACGAGGGCGCTGTGTCCCTGCCCGTCGTGGAGGAGTGCCTGCGGCAGGACCTGGCCGGCGCCATCGTGGTGAAGGTCGCGAAGCTCGGCGGCCTGCACCCGGCGCGGGAGCTCCTCGAGCACTGCCGGGCCCGCGGCGTGCTGCTGCTCGGCAGCGGCCTGATGGATGCCCCGCTGTCGCTGGCTGCGGGGCTGCACGCCTTCGCGGCGTTTCAGCTGGAGTTCCCCTGCGACCTCAACGGCCCGCAGTTCCTGGCCGGGGATTACCTGCCGGAGCCGCTGCCGATCAAGGACGGCACGCTCGAGGTCCCGGCGCGCCCGGGGCTCGGCTGGGAGCCCGACCCGGCACGGCTCGACCGGCTCCGGGTGCGCCTGCTCTGAACCCGGGGACGGACGGTCACCGGTAGTTCACGAAGACCGGGCTGGTCCAGGCCATGTGGCCGTTGCGCTGGCGCACGCGGAGGTAGACGTACGAGGGTCGGGCCGGGACCGGCAGGGTGCAGCGATCGGCCAGCGAGGAGGCGGCGCCCGGCACCAGCCGGTGCCACTGGTAGCTCTCCCGGGGAAAGGGCCCCACGGCGTGATTGGCCGATCCGGCGACGAGGTCGGCGGCGCGCGCCACCGTCCGGGCGCTCACGGGCGCCTCGAGGGCCAGGTGGAGGACGAGGTCCCCGTCGCCCTCCAGCTCCAGCACGACGCTCTGGTTGGGGTTCTCCCGGTAGGCGCCGCGGCGCGAGGTGTAGGACTCGATGCGGAGCCGGCGCTCGCCCTCCAGGCGGACGCGGTGGCGTCGCTGCTCGTCGAAGGGCCCGGACTGCAGGCACGGGAAGGCGCGGCGGATGCGCCCGCGATCCACGGTCACCGCCATCCGCCAGTCGGTGATCCGGTCCAGCGCCAGGGCGGTCCAGGGGCCCCAGCCCCACTCCAGGCGCACCTGGAAGGGCGCGCCCAGGGCCAGGGCCGGGGCGACGGCCTCGGCGGCGTGACTGCGGTGGACCGTGACGCCGTCCTGGATGACCTCCACGACGTCCAGCTCGTCGCGCCCCTGGACGGCGTAGGCCACCTCCACGGCGGCGCCCGCCGCGATATCGCTGCCCATGGGCGCCCCGTTCACGGCGACATCCACCTCGATGCGGTCCCCGGTGAGCGCGTAGGTGCGCCGCCGGCGGATGGCCTCCAGGATGGCCGCGCGCGTGCAGTCCGCGGCCAGCGCCGCCATGACGCCCTGGCCGTAGGCGCCGGGGAACCCCGCGTGGTCGTCGCTGGACGCCACGAAGCCGAACCGCAGCCCCCGGGCCAGCGCGGCCCGGACGGTGTTGGCGGTCTCGCGGCCGCCGAACGAATGGGTGACCATCGGGTAGGGCCCGCGGTCGTCCTCGGAGCTGCCGTGCTCGGAGTAGATCTCGACGACGGGGGTGCAGGATTCGTCGAAGACGTCCCAGTTCACGCCGCGCCGTCCCCGCGGATAGGCCAGGTGGTGGGGGATCATGAGCGCGCCGTGCTGCCGGCAGAACCCGCGCAGCACCTCGATGTGGTCGGCGAAGCAGAGCGGCCGGTGGTCGTCGGGGAAGATCACGCACTGGTCCCCGAAGGCGCTCGAGTGCCACTCGAAGCCGAGGAAGGCGACGAACTCCCCGTCGCGATTGGCGTCCGCGATGAGCTTCTGCACCTGCGGCCATGTCGCCCGCAGCCGCTCGAAGCCGCGCCGCCAGTGCGCTTCCCGGCCGCCCTCCATCGGCTGCAGGTCGTGCCAGCTGGCGTGACCCGTGAAGGCGAAGAAGTCCAGGTGGGTGCGCGCGATGTCGATCGAGCGCTCCATCGAGCCGCAGCCGTAGCCGTGGGCATTGTGGTTGTGGATGTCGCCGAAGAGGATCCGGGTGGTCATGAGTCGAGGGCCTCGAGGATGCCGCGCAGGTAGCCGACGGCCCGGGCCGCTGCGGCCGGGCCGTCCGGGTGGTAGTCGAAGGGCTCCACCCCGATGTCGCCGTCGTACCGGTGGCGCCGGAGCGCCGCCAGCACCGGCGCGAACCGGTCCGCGCCCTGCCCGGGGCCGCGGCGGTTGCGGTCGTTCACCTGCACGTGGCCGATGAGCCCGGTCGGCAGCCACCGCTCCAGGAGGGCGGTGACCGGCGCCGCCTCGTCGGCCGCCGCCGAGGTGTCCACCATGGCCCGCAGGGCGGGATGGCCGATCTTCCGCACGACGGCCACGGCCTCCTCCACGGTGTTGACGAGACGGGTGGCGCGCCGGGCCAGGGGCTCGATGCAGTAGATCACGCCGGCCGCCCCGGCCGTCTCGGCCGCGGCGGCCCAGCATTCCAGGGCGCGCCCCAGCGCGGCCGCCGGATCCTCGCCGTCGGCCACGCGGCGCTGGGCCGGGGAGCCGTGGACCAGGTAGCGGCCCCCGAGGTCGGCGCACAGCTCCACCAGCCCCCGCATCACCTCGACCGTGCGCGCGCGGACCGCCGGGTCGGGGCTGGTGATGGACAGGCCGGGCGGGGTCACCAGCAGCCAGTGCAGCCCCGTGATGGCGATCCCGGCGTCCGCCGCCTGCCGCCGCAGCCGCGCCCGGTCGGGCGCCGGCAGCCGATGGGGCTGCTCGCTCACGGTGTAGGGCGCGAGCTCCAGGCCGTCGTACCCGACCGCGGCGGCGAACGCGGCCTGGGCGGCGAGCGGCATCGTCCCCAGCACCTCGTTGCAGAGCGCCAGGCGCACGGGCCTCAGACCTCGGCCAGATCCTCGCCGACGATGATGCGGCCGTCGAAGTCGCGCGCGACGGTGGCGCGCAGGTTCTCCGGGGCGGAGCCGTTCATGAGGTGCGACAGGACCAGCGTCCTCGCCCCGGCCCGGGCGGCGACCTTGCCCACCTGTTCCGGCAGGGTGTGGTAGCTGGCCAGGCGGGCGGTCTGAACCTCGAGCGAGGGAAAGCCGCCGCCGGGATTCAGGGGCAGGGTGCGCACGTCCGTGCACTCGTGGATCAGCACGTCCACGCCGCGGCAGTGCGCGATCAGGTTCTCGCAGGGCCGGGTGTCGCCCGAGATGCCGACCGACCGGTCCTCGCCGTCCACCCGGAACCCGAAGGCCGGCTCGACGGGGAAGTGCTCCACCAGGAAGGCCGTGATCCGCACGCCGGGCGCCTCGTACACGACGCCGGGCGCCAGCTCGTGGACGTCCACCCGGGGCCCCGGGCGGCCGTCCTGGTGCGCGCGGCGCACCTCGATGTCGTACGCGTGCAGCCGCAGCAGGTCGTCCACGTACCGGCGCACGCCCGCCGGCCCCCAGACCTTGAGGGCGGCGTTCTGCCCCATGATCCAGCGCGTGAGGAGCAGGTGGCCGAGATCGATCGTGTGGTCGGAATGATGGTGGGTGAGGAAGACGTGGTGGATGTCGAGCGGCGAGACGCCCGCCGCGACGAGCTGGGCGGCGACGCCGCTGCCGCAGTCGATCAGGAAGCGCTGCCCTGCCGCCTCGATCAGCTGGCTGGGGCCGCGCCGACGGGGGCTCGGGCGCGGAGCCCCGGTGCCGAGCAGGGTCACCTTCATGGGCCAGGATCTTCGCGGACGGACCGGTCGTTGTCAAAGCCGCGGCCGCACGGGGCCGCGACCGGGGCGCCGGCGCCCCAGCGGGGCGGCGACGCCCGCGCGGGGCCGCACGCGGACCGGAGGCCGCTGCGGATGTCCCGGCGGTTCCACGCGGCCGGGGGCCCGGCGCCCGGCACTCTTTATGCACCCTCGCCCGGCGTGCATCCGCTCCCGCGGGACTTCGACGTCTTCACCAGCGCGCTCACCCCGGAGCTCACGCTCCACATCGGGTTCCTGCCCGAGGAGTGCGTGTGGGTCTGGGAGATCCGGCGCGCCGCCGACCAGACGGTGGTGGCGAGCAGCTGGGAGGAGGAGTGGCGGGGCTACGCCACGCCCGCCGAGGCGGCGGCGGCCGCGCACGCGCGCCTGCGACAGGGGCTGGCCGCCGCCTGACGTGGTCATGGCCGAGACCCTGGCCTCCATGTTCTGGCGGCGGGTCGGCGAGACGCCGGACCGCCCCGCGCAGCTGGTCAAGAAGGCGGGGGAGTGGCGCCGGCTCACCTGGGCGGAGGTGGGCACGGCCGTGCGGGAGGCGGCCCTGGGCCTCCTCGGCCTCGGCGTCCAGCGGGGCGACCGCGTGGCCCTCCTGGCGGCCAGCCGGGCCGAGTGGGTCCACGCGGACCTGGCCGTCCTCTCGGTCGGCGCCGTGACCGTGCCGATCTACGCCAGTTACACCGCCGAGCAGATCGCCGATCTCGTCGAGGAGTCCGGCGCCGGCGTCCTGATCGTGGACACCCCCGAGCTGCTGGCGCGCGCCCTCGCCGCGCGGGACCGGATGCCGGGCCTCGTCCACCTGGTGCTGCTGGAGGGCAAGCACGGCGAGCCCGGCGTGGTGGCCTGGGACGAGCTGCGCCGCCGGGGGCGCACCCACGCGGCCGAGCGCGACGGCGTGCTGGCCGCGCGCCTGGCCGCCTGCCGCGAGGACGACCTGGCGACCATCGTGTACACCTCGGGCACCACCGGCGAGCCCAAGGGGGTCATGCAGACGCACGGCAATCACCTGGCCTCGCTCCGGGCGATCGCGCAGATCCCGGGGGCCGATCCGGGTGACGTCCACCTCCTGTTCCTGCCGCTGGCCCACTCCTTCGCGCGCCTGGAGGCGTTCATGGGGATCCATCGCGGCCTCGTGACCGCCTTCGCCGAGGCCCTCGACCGGCTGGCCGACAACCTGCGCGAGGTCCGTCCCGACTTCATCTTCGGCGTGCCGCGGGTGTTCGAGAAGGCCCAGGCGCGGATCGAGAGCGCGGCGGCGGCCGCCCATCCGGCCCGGCGGTGGCTGTTCGCGTGGGCCATGGGGGTCGGCGCCCGCGCCTCGGCCCTCGAGCGCGCGCGGCGCCCCCTGCCGCCGTCCCTGCGGCTGGCCCGCCGGCTCGCCGACCGGGCGGTCCTCCAGCGCCTGCGCCAGGCCTTCGGCGGGCGCCTGCGCTTCGCGGTCTCCGGAGGCGCGCCGCTGGCGGTCGAGACGGCGGAGTTCTTCCACGCCGCCGGGCTGCTCATCGTGGAGGGCTACGGGCTCACCGAGGCCTGCCCCGCCCTCACCTTCAACCGGCTCGATCGCTTCAAGTTCGGCTCCGTCGGGCAGGCCATCCCCGGGGTCGAGCTGCGCCTGGCCCCCGACGGCGAGATCCTGGCCCGGGGACCGAACATCGCGACCCGCGGCTACTGGCGCCGGCCCGAGGCCACGGCGGAGACCTTCACCCCGGACGGCTGGCTCCGGACGGGCGACATCGGCCGCCTGGACGACGAGGGCTTCCTCTACGTGACCGACCGCAAGAAGGAGCTGATCGTGACGGCCGGCGGCCTCAACGTCGCGCCCCAGCCCATCGAGGCCCAGCTCCGGCGCGACCCGCTGATCGCGCAGGCCGTGGTCTACGGCGACCGCCGGCCCTACCCGGCGGCCCTGATCACGCTGGACCCGGGGGAGCTGGCGCGCTTCGCCCGGCAGGAGGGGCTCCTGGTCGTGGAGCACGCCCTGCTCGCGCGACACCCGAGCGTGGAGGCGCGCGTGTGGCGGACGGTCCACGCCACGAACGAGCGCCTGCCGTCCTACGCCCGCATCAGGAAGCTGGCGATCCTGCCCGGGCACCTCACCGAGGAAGGGGGCGAGCTGACGCCGACCCAGAAGGTGCGGCGCAAGGTCGTCGCCGAGCGCTACCGCGCGGTCCTCGACAGCCTCTACCGCTGACCGGGGTCCCGCGGCCCCAGTGACGCATCCCTGCCTCACCCGCGGCCGGAACCGCCGCGCGCAAGCGCCCGCCGGCGCGTGGTTCCCGGCCGGCGGCGGCCGGCACCCGCCTTGCACCCCCGCGGGGCGGAAGGAGGAATCATGAAGCTGCGAACCGGTGTCCGGTCGAGGAA
>FWPU01011937.1_pt1 | contig 11800 bp, 7 predicted proteins | sample 2228361 | NCBI WGS metagenome assembly FWPU01 (sample SAMEA103939777, study PRJEB20133) | metagenome | reverse complement strand
GCCGGCTGCGGGTGCTGGAGGTCTCGCCTCCCGAGCGCCGCGGCGACGTGGTGCTGCCCGCCGAATGACCCCGCGACCGCCGCGCGTCGGAGGCGTGACGTTGAGCCGCTGCCGCCGCGTCATTCCGCGGTGCGTTCCACCTTTCTCAGTCGCGGAAACGTCGTGATCAGAAAATACAGCAGCGGCAAGGCTCCGACCACGATGATGATCGTGTCGGGGACGATCCGCCAATTGCCCAAGGTCTGGATGATGGGCAGATCGTAGAAGGCGGCGCTCCTGGCCCACCAAAAGCCCAAGTCGTACGAGTACCAAAGCTGGTACAGGCCGATCGGCAGCAGCCCGGTCAGGAACATCAGGAACAGCCCGCCGTTCAGTCCCCAAAAACTGACCATCAGCAGCCGATCGTTCCAATGCTTGTTCTCGACCAGTCCCCGCCAGGAGAACAGAATCAAGGCGATGGCGAGCATGCCGTACACGCCGAAGAGGGCGGTGTGGCCGTGATTCGCCGTCATGTACGTGGCGTGCTCGTAGTAGTTGATGATGGGCAGATTGATGATGAAGCCGAAGATCCCGGCGCCGATGAAGTTCCAAACGCTGCTGGCGGTGAGGAAGTAAAGCGGCCAGCGGTAGGGGAACTCGCGGCCTTCGTCCTTGATGGATTTGTATTCCATCCATGCGCGGACGACGAGGAGGATCAGGGGGATCGGCTCCAAGGAACTGAACACGCCGCCGATGGCCAGCCAGAATCCGGGGCCGCCGAACCAGAAGTAGTGATGGGCGGTGCCGGGAATCCCGCTGATGAACACCAGGATCGCCGTCAGATACGCCACCCGCAACGCCGACTGGGCCGAAACCAGCCCCAGTGTTACGAGGAACAGCGAGATGACGCCGACGCCGAAGAACTCGAAAATGCTTTCCACCCAAATGTGGACGACGAACCACCGCCAGTAGTCGGCGATCGTCATGTGGGTGCCGCGTCCGTACAGGAGGCCGAATCCGAAGAACAGGACCACGAACACGGCGCTGAACACGTAGAACAAGAGGAGCGCGCGGCGGTCCGCGGCCTCTTGGGTTTCGTCGGCTTGGCGACGGAGGACGGGGACCATGGCCCGATAGACCACCACGAGCCAGAAGATCAGGCCGCCGAAAAGCAAGATCTGCCAAACGCGGCCCAATTCCAGATATTCCCAGCCTTGGTGGCCGAACCAGAACCACCACTCATCCAAATACCCCTTGATGCCCAGCACTTGCCCGACCAACCCCCCCACCGCGACCGCCACCGCCGCGACGAAGAGGATGTTGACGAGCGTGCGTTGCCCCCTCGGTTCCTTGCCCGCGATCAACGGTGCCAGATACACGGCCGTACCCATCCACGAAACGGCGATCCACAAGATCGCCAATTGCAGGTGCCAGGATTTGGCCCAACTGTAAGGATAGACTTCACCGATGATCTTGACGTAGAAACTGCCGGGGTGGACCGTATAGTGAGCCAGCAAACCGCCGTTCAAGACTTGCACGATAAAGAGCAATCCCGCCACGAGAAAGAACTTGGCGCTGGCCCGTTGGCTGGGGGTGACGGGGGACTGGAGCAGGCCGTAAGCCGCCGGCACGGCCTGCGACTCGCCGTAGAAGAAGCCGTAACGATGCACGATGTAGACGACCAGCCCCAGCACGGCGAAGAGTGCGAGAATGGACGCCACACTCCAAACCAAGGCGTCCGTCGAGGGGTGGTTGCCCGCGACGCGGTCGCTCGGCCAATTGTTGGTGTAGCTGTAATTCAGGCCGGGGCGATTCGTGACCGCGGCCCAGGCCGTCCAAAAGAAGAAGTCGGCCAGATCGCGCCGTTCCCCGGCCGTCGGCACGGTATTCGGCAGAAAGCCGTAGCTCGGCTCCCCCTTGCCGAAGACTTCATCCCAGTACATCCGCAGTTGCTCCAGGGCGTAAGCCTGGGCGGGAACCAATTCCAGCGTTCCCTTCTCGGCCTGATAGCGATTCTCCTTGAGAAGCCGAGCCACCGCGGCGTCTTGCTCGTCCGGTTCTCTTCGGGGTTCGGGCGGGAGTTGCCGATAAGCGTCCTGCGGTGCATGCCCGGGATCGGCCAGGTATTGTCGGATCAAGGCGGCCGCACAATGCAACGTATAGGCCGAGAAATCCATCCCCCGCAGCGAGCCGTGGCCCCACACGCTGCCGTGATCCATCAGGCCGTAGCGCTGAAAGACGTCCTGCCCGCGGCGGATGGCCGCACCGTCGGTGACCTCCCGGCCTTCGCTCACGACGCGATCGGGGATGGGCGGCACTTTGTCGAAGGCGAAGTATCCGCCGAGAAGCAAGATGGCCATGCTGACCACGAACGTGAGAATCGCCGCGTTCCTCAAGCCCTTCGTACTCATGGGTCGGCTCCTCGCATCACAGTGCCCGAAAAAAGAACGTCCACCGCACAACGCATGCATCGGTCATGGGGACGATTCCCCGGCTCGCCCTACGGGGTTGCGGGTCCGGAAGTCATCCCCAAACGCTGGGCCAACTCGTCGGCCAGACGATGATACTTTTCGTGGACCCCGGCTCCGATTTCCTCGGCTTCGACCTTTTCGAACGCCGCCGCCAGTCGCGCCTGATCCTCCGCGTCGAATGTCCGCTCGGCCATGACGAATAGGACTTGGTCCTCTTTGTCGATGTGGTTGCGGAGCAGATTGCAATAGGCGCGGGCGCTTTGCGTGAAGGCGGTGATCGCGGACGCGTCGCCTGCGGAAAAGGCTTGCAGGGCCTCCGCCATGCGACGGACCAGCTCCCGCCCTTGTTCGTGCTCGTAGAGCATGACGCCCGTCGGGCCGCCCTCGCGGGGAAAGCCCTTGGCCTCCATGGCGGGAAAAAGGTGCCCTTCTTCCTTGCCGTGATGGCATCGGTCCGCGAATTCGCGAAAGAACTCCAGCATCGAGTGGGCGGCGGCGGAGTCGAATCCCTTTCCGGCATCGGCCCGGTCCGCGGTTTCCTGGAGGCAATCGAGCACGCGCTCGATCACGCGGTGCTCCTGACGTAACAGCTCGGTCGGTTTCATCTCAGCCATCCTTTTGGAAGGAACGGGAAGGGTAAGAACGAGACACCGATCGCGAGACGGCAACTCGGCGATGGCGGTCGTCTTCAGGAACATGATGTAAGCGTCGCGGACCACGGCCCAACGTTCGTGCAGGGGGCAAAGACTTTCCTGCGAGCACGGGCGGCGATCCAGAAAGCAGTTCGACCATCGCTCAAGGCGGTCGATGGGATTCACGACGTCGTAGAGGGTGATCTGTTGGGGCGACCGAGCCAAACGAAACCCCCCGCCCTTTCCCTTTTGCGATTCCACCAAGCCTTCGTTGATAAGAGATTGGAGCAGCTTGCCCAAATAGTTGCGGGGGGCCTGGATTTCGGCCGCGATCTCACCGGCTCCGAGGTAGCGCAAGGGCGGAGCTTGAGCCAGAAGTGTGAGGGCGGCAATGGCGTGTTTGGCGGTTTGAGAGATCATGGTGGAATCCGTTGAATCACATGCCATTATACACTTTTGACGATTTCGTCAAGCACTATCCTCAGAAATGGCAGCCAAATCCGGTGAAAGCTAGGGAGGATCTCCTGCCAGGAGGTGGTTCTTGTTGGTGTAAGTATCTACTGGATATGGATTTGCGGCGTGATCGAGTTTTTCCTGGCGACGGTCGGTCGGCCTCTCGCTGCCCGGGGGGCCGGGCGATACACCAGAAAATTAGTAACTATTGACAGGCCAAAATAAGCCGATAAAGTGGATATCTGTTATCGCTTTTGTCGGGACGGGTCCCATGCTGACCAAAACAACGCTCTCCGGATTGCGTGCGGTCACCCTGCTGGGTCTGAACTCCGGGTCGCAACCGCTGTCGCCCCGCGCGATGGCCGAGGCCCTCGGCGAGTCGCCTTCCTATTTGGCCAAGGTGCTTCGCCACTTGGTTCGGGCGGGGATTCTCAAGGCGCATCGCGGCGCCAACGGCGGAGTCTCGCTGAACCGGCCGCCGGAAAGCGTCACGCTCTTGGCGGTTGTGGAGGCCTGCCAGGGCGTCATCCTAAGCAATTTCTGTCAGGGCGAGGTGGAGCCGAGCTTGACCTGCGCCTTTCATCAGGCCGGGATGGAATTGCATCAGGCGATCGTGGGCGTGCTGTCCCGCTGGACGCTCGCCGACCTGATTCGCCGACCGAATCCCGATCCCGCCGTCGCCGGAGGGGCGCCGTGCTGGCTGCAACCCTGCCCCAAGTTGCCCCGATCGGGCGTGCCCGCGGAAGAGCAGCCGTCGGTCGCCCGGGTATTCGAACCGTAGCGGTGATATCTTCGGCGTCGCGGTAGCGAGGCTCATCATGACCCGACATCCGCCAATCCGAGTCCGCGTTCCCGAGGAGGGCTACCACCGCGGCCTGATCTCGTGCCAAGCGGCTTGCCCGGTCCGCACCGATGCAAGGGGCTACGTGCGGGCGATCGCCGCGGGGCGTTTCGAGGAGGCCTACCTGATCGCGCGGGGGCCGAATCCCTTGGCTTCGATCTGCGGGCGGATCTGCGGCGCGCCGTGCGAGGCCGCCTGCCGCCGGGGCAAAGTGCCGCGGGTGGACGCCGACGGTCACTTCGTGGCCGAAGATCGGCCGATTGCCATTCGAGCATTGAAGCGCTTCGCGTGCGAGCAGGCGGGCGTGGAGGCGAGGACGCCCGACGAGGTCCTCCGCGACCTCCGCGACGAGATGCCGGCCGTCTCGGCGGATGCGGAAGAGATGGCGGCCTGGATTCGCGCGGAGGCGGCGGGGCGCGTAGTACCCGCCGGGGGAGAACCCGTGGCGATCATCGGCGGCGGTCCGGCCGGGTTGGCGGCCGGACACGACCTGGCGTTGATGGGCTTTCGGCCCACGATCTTCGAGGGCGAGCCGGTCCCCGGCGGCATGTTGGCGCTGGGCGTGCCCGCCTATCGCCTCTCGCGCGAGTTGATCCGCCGTGAGATTGCCGTGATCGAGGCCTTGGGCGTGGAGATTCGCGCCGGCTGCTGGGTGGGACGCGATATCACCTTCTCCTCGCTCCGCGAGGACTTCGCCGCGGTCATCCTGGCGGTCGGGGCCAAGCAGTCGCGGCGGCTGGGCATTCCCGGCGAGAACGGGCCCGGCGTGTACGGCGGCGTCGATCTGCTCCGCGCCGTTGCGCTCGGTCAAACGCTCCCCTTGGGAAAAAAGGTCGTGGTGTTGGGCGGCGGCAACGTGGCCTACGACGTGGCGCGGACCGTGGTGCGGCAGATCGCCTACGATACGGCCCGCACGGCCATGCGACTGCGGCCCCAGGGATGCGTCCGCTTGGTCTCGCTGGAAACGTTGGAGGAAATGCCCGCCGACACCCAGGAAATCATCGAGGGCGACGAGGAGGGCGTGGAACGCCTGGGCGGCTGGGGACCGGTGGAGATTCAGCGGGACGCGGCGGGCGGCGTGACGGGCATCGTGCTCCGCCGCTGCGTGCGCGTCTACGACGAGAGCCGCCGGTTCTCGCCCCAATTCGATGATACGCAGACCATGACGTTGCCCTGCGACACCGTCCTGCTGGCCGTCGGTCAGGCGACCAACTTGGACTTTCTTCAAGACGGCGGCGAAGACATTCGGCAATTCCGGCCCGGTTGGCCCGCCGTGGATCCGGAGACCTTGGCGACTTCCGCGCCGGGCGTATTCGCGGCGGGGGACTTGGCTCACGGCACCAAGCTGCTGATCGACGCGGTGGCGTCCGGCAAAAAGGCCGCGCGGTCCGTTTACCGCTACGTCACCGGGCGCGATCTCGTCCCCGATGCGACCACCGTGTTCTTGGTGGAGGCGCGTTACCGCCGCGAGGTCGGCTACGAGGCGATCCGGCGGCAGGCGGTGCCGACGGCCGATCCCGAGCGGCGCCTCGAGAGTTGGGAGGCGCCGGTGGAATTGGGTTACGACGCGGCGCTCGCCTGCCGTGAGGCCTCGCGCTGCCTGGATTGCGCGGTCACCCCGGTTTTCGACGGCAATCGCTGCGTGCTGTGCGGCGGCTGCGCCGATGTCTGCCCCACGCGGTGCCTCAAGTTGGTCTCGTTGAGCGACATGGAAGGGGACGCCGATCTGGCGGCCTTGACCGATGCCCTCCTCGGCGAGGCCGATCGGCGGGAGCACAGCGCGATCCTCAAGGACGAGGACCGTTGCATCCGCTGCGCGCTGTGCGCCATGCGATGCCCCGCCGACGCGATTTCCATGGAGAGGGTGACACACGCCGTGAATTGGAGGACGTGATGAGCGAAACCGATACGCAAGGTCGTTCGCGCTTGGATCCGGAGCCGGCGCCGCGCCGGGATTTCCTGGGGATGTCGGCGGTGGGAGCGTGTCTGGGGGCTTCCGCCCTGGCCCTGGCGGGAATGCTCCGCCTCCCCAAGGTCGCGGTGACGGCTTCGCCCTCCAAGAAGTTTCGCGTGCACCTGCCGGACTCGACGCCGGCGGGCGAGCCGTGGGTGCCGCCGGGACGCAACGTGGCGATTTTTCGCGACGCCGAGGGCGTGTACGCGATCTCCTTGGTGTGCACGCACTTGGGATGCATCGTCACGCCCGGGGCGCAAGGCTTCGAGTGTCCCTGCCACGGCTCGCGGTTCAACTCCCAGGGCGAGGTGGTGGGAGGGCCGGCCCCCAAGGCCCTGCCCTGGCACGCCGTGACGGTGGAAGGTTCCGAGTTGCTGATCGACTTGGGCGAAACGGTGAAACCCGGCACGAAGGTCCGCGTATGACCGCCACGAATCCTGAAAAGACCCCGCTGTCCCAGTTCGTCGCCGATCTTCGGCGGGTCCCGCGCCGTGTGTTGGACGCGGCCTGGCGGTCGGGTGCTCCCACCACGGACCGGGCACGCGCGGAGTTCGTCTTCAGCAATCTGTTCCTGCACATCCATCCGGTGCGAACCCACCGCTGGAGTCTTCGCTGGAGGACGACGCTCGGGTTGGGAGCGATGGCGACCGCCGCCTTCCTCTTGACCCTCGTCACCGGCGTGCTGCTGATGTTGTACTACAAACCGTATCCCGAGGTCGCCTATCAGTCCATCAAGGACATCCATTTCGTCGTCCCGACCGGACGTTTCATGCGGAACATCCACCGCTGGGCGGCCAACGTGATGGTCGTGGTGGTGCTGTTGCACATGGCCCGCGTGTTCTACACGGCGGCGTACCGCCCGCCGCGCGAGTTCAATTGGTTGGTGGGCCTGGGATTGCTGGTGGTCACGCTGGGATTGTCCTTCACCGGCTATCTGCTCCCTTGGGATCAATTGGCGTATTGGGCCGTCACGATCGGGGCCAACATCGCGCAATCTCCGCGCGAATTGACGGATGCCTTGGGAATCACGGGGACGTTCGATCCGGGCGGGCTGCAACGCAAACTGTTGTTGGGGTCGGACGTGGTGGGTGAGGAGGCCCTGATCCGCTTCTACGTCCTGCACGTCGTGATTCTGCCGCTGCTGCTGACGGTTCTGATAGGGGTCCACTTCTGGCGGATTCGCAAGGACGGGGGCTTGGCCCGGCCGGAGGACGCCGATGCCCGGCTCGGTCCGCAGGAGAACGTCTATCCCGTTTTCACCCAGGCCCCGCTCAAGACGTATCATCTGGCGGCGGTGGTACGAGGGCGCAGCCCGGTCGTGGGCAAGGGACCGGAGAACACGGTTCCCTCCATGCCGCACCTGTTCTACGCCGAGGCGGGCGTGTTCATGTTCACGGTCCTGATCTGCCTGGCGCTGTCGATCAGCCTCGATGCCCCGCTCAAGGAGCCGGCCAATCCCAACGTGCCGGAAAACCCCGCCAAGGCGCCGTGGTACTTCTTGGGCCTGCAAGAGATGGTGGCGCACTCGGCGTTCATGGGCGGGGTAGGCATTCCCATGATCGTCGTGATCGGATTGGGGTTGATTCCCTTTCTCGATCGCGAGAGGGCGGGCGGCGGGATATGGTTCGGCGGACCCGGCGGTCCGCGATTGGCTCTCGCTTCCGCGGCCTACGGGCTGGCCGCCGTCCTGGCGGTGGAATCCTTCGCTATTCGCTTCGGCTGGCTGCGGCAGTGGTTCCCCGACATTCCTCAGCCGGTGATCACCTGTTTCAACCCGGGCACGCTGATCGTGGCCTTGTATGCCGGCTATTCCCTTTGGATCGTCAAGCGTTACCAATCGGCGCGGGCGGGAGCCGTGGCGCTGTTTACCTGCTTTCTCTGCGGATTTCTCGTTCTGACCGTGATCGGCGTTCACTTTCGCGGCCCCAACTGGGACTTCTATTGGTCGCCCGCGGATTGGCCCAGGCATTGAGACCGATGAAGAAGAATAAACACTTGCTCCTCTGGTCGAGCCTCGGCGTAACCTGCCTCTTGCTGGCCGCCGCGGCGCAGGAAAACCTGTTCCGCGAGTGGCGAGGGATTCAGGGGAAGATCGCCGCCGACGAGGATCGCTTCGAGATCCGGATTCGCCAGGTGGTGGCGCCGCAAACGGGCAAGGTGGACCGTTGCGTGACATGCCACGTGGGCATGGACGCGGGCGAGCGCTTGACGGCCGCGCAACCGATGGCCCGACCGCACCCGCCGGTCGTCCACGACCCCGCCGATTTCGGCTGCACCACCTGCCACGGCGGTCAGGGCGGGGCCACCGACAAGGCCGACGCCCACGGGCACGTGCCGTTTTGGCCCGCACCCATGATTCCTCCGCGCTATTCCCACGCCGGCTGCGGGAGCTGCCACACGCCGGTCGGCATCCCCGACGAAGCCGGTTTGGAGCTCGGCCGCAATCTGGTGGAGCGCTACGACTGCTTGGCGTGCCACCGCATCGACGGCCGGGGTGGGACGCTGCGGCCGGCGGGGGTGGGCGGCATGGAGGGCCCCGACCTCTCCCGAGTCGGCTTGCAAGGTTTTCATCCCGACTGGTATCGCAGGCATTGGGAGCGCGCTCAGTCCGAGGAGCAGGGCGTGTGGCACAAGGCGGTGCCGCAGATCCCGCCGCACGAGTTGGGTCTGATCGAAAGCTACCTGAACAGCCGGATCGGCGCGCCCCGATTGGCGGAAGCCCAAGCCCTGTTCCAGTCGTTGGGTTGTCGCGGATGCCACAAGATCGGCGCGGTGGGAGGCAGCGACGGCCCCGACTTGACGCAGATCGGTCTGCGCGATCCGGCCCGGCTCGACTTCACCCACGTCGCCGGCGAGCACACGTTGGCCCATTGGCTTTCCGAGCATACGCGCGATCCCGCCCGCGTCGTTCCCGGCTCCAAGATGCCGCGGCTGCACCTCAGCGACGAGCAAATCGACCTGCTGACGTATTATCTGCTTTCCCTGCGGCGGGAGGGGGCAAGTCAGGGCTATCAACCCAAGGATCGCTTGCTGGTGGAGCGTTTCGGTCGGCGGGAATTCGCCGGCGACGGGGCGGTGCTCTTCGCGACCTTCTGTTCGGGCTGCCACGGCCCGCTGGGCGAGGGCCGGCGTTTCCCCGGCAATCCCCCGTACCCGGCCGTCGGAAACCCCGACTTCTTGGCCGCGGCGGACGACGCCTTCCTCTTGGAGACGATTCGCGAGGGGCGTCCCGGGCGGGGGATGCCCGCCTTCTCCGAAGCCGAGGTCGGGCTGACCGAGCAAGAGATCGAGGCGATCGTGGAGCACTTGCGGAACCGGGTGGGCGTGCCCTCGCCCCAGCCTGTTCACCCGCAACGACGCTGGATCGTCGCCGACGCGAACCGCGGCAAGACCCTGTACGAGGCGCAGTGCGCGAGCTGCCATGGGTTGGACGGGAGCGGTCCGGACGCCCCCGCCCTCCGTCATCCCAACCTGCTGACGCTCGCATCGGACGACTATTTGGTGGAGACGATCCGCCGCGGACGCACCGGGACGGCGATGCACGGTTTTTCGCTCCCCTCGCCCGCCTTCCCGGTCCTGACGCTGGAGGAAATCGCGGCGATTACGGCCTATCTACGCACGTGGGAGACTGGCAAATGAAGAACGGCGACGTTTCACGGCGGGAGTTTCTGGCGGCCGCGGCCGCGGCGGGATTCGGCGCCTTGGTTTCCTCGGCGGGGCGAGCCTGGGGACTGGAGGCCGTCACCAACCCCTTGGCCGCCTATCCCCATCGCGATTGGGAGGAAGCCTACCGCGATCTGTGGCGCTACGATTCCAGTTTTACGTTCCTGTGCGCCCCGAACGACACGCACAATTGCCTGCTGCGGGCGTACGTCCGCGCCGGCGTGGTTACGCGGATCGGCCCCACCATGCGCTACGGCGAGGCCGAGGACCTCGACGGCAACCGGGTCACCCACCGTTGGGATCCCCGCGTCTGCCAGAAGGGACTCGCGCTCACGCGGCGATTCTACGGCGATCGTCGCGTCAACCGCTGCATGGTGCGGGAAGGATACAAGCGGTGGTACGAGGCCGGCTTTCCCCGCGACGCGGACGGCCGCCCCCCGGACGAGTATTTTCAGCGGGCGCGCGATCGCTGGATTCGCATGGATCACGACCAAGCGGCCGAGATCGTGGCCGCGGCGCTGAAAAACATCGCCGAGACGTACACGGGCGATCAGGGCAGGAAGCGGCTGGAGGCGCAGCACTACGACCCGGCCACCATTGAGGCCACGGAAGGCGCGGGCGTGCGGACGCTGAAATTCCGCGGCGGAATGCCGCTGCTCGGCATCACGCGCGTGTTCGGCATGTACCGGCTGGCCAACTCCATCGCGCTGCTGGACGCGAAGATCCGCGGCGTGGGGCCGGACCAGGCGAAAGGCCCGAAAGGCTTCGACAACTACTCCTGGCACACGGACCTGCCGCCCGGCCATCCGATGGTGACGGGGCAGCAGACGGTGGAGTTCGACCTGAGCGCGGTGGAACACTGCCGCACCGTGATCGTGTGGGGCATGAACTGGATCACCACAAAAATGCCCGACGCGCACTGGCTGACCGAAGCGCGGCTCAAGGGCGTGAAGACCGTCGTCATCGCCTGCGAGTACTCGGCCACGGCGAGCAAGGGAGACGACGTCATCGTCGTCCGCCCCGGCACCACGTCCGCGCTGGCGCTGGGGATGGCGAATGTGATCCTGCGCGAGAAGCTCTACGACGCGCAATACGTGAACCAGTGGACGGATCTGCCGGTGCTGGTGCGGATGGACACGCTGCAATACCTGCGCGCGCAGGATGTGCTCGGCACGCCGCCGCGAGAACTGAAGAACACGCGCGTGCTCGGCAAGGACGAGAAAGAACCGCCGCCCATCCAGCAGGACCGCATCGTCGTCACCCAGGCCATGCGGGACGGCTGGGGGGACTTCGTGTGGTGGGACCGCAAGTCGCAGGCGCCGCGAGTGCTGACGCGCGACGACGTGGGCCGCAATTCGAATGTGCAGGACCCGCTGCTGGAAGGCGGCATCGAAGTGAAACTGGCCAACGGCAAGACGGTGCGCTGCCGGCCGGTTTTCGATCTGGTGCGGGAATACGCGGCGCACTTCGATCCGAAGACCACCGAGGAGATCACGTGGGCGCCAGCGGCGGCGGTGGAACAGCTCGCCCGCCACATCGCCAAAGAGCCCGGCACCACGCTGTTCGCCATCGGCATGGGACCCAACCAGTTTTTCAACAGCGACAACAAGGACCGAGACCTGTTCCTGCTGGCGGCGCTCACGGGCAACGTGGGCAAGGTGGGCGGCAACGTAGGCTCTTACGCGGGCAACTACCGGGTGGCGCTGTTTAACGGCGCGCCGCAGTACATCAATGAGAATCCCTTCGACATCGAACTCGATCCGGAAAAGCCCGCCCGCGTGCGCCAGTACTGGCGGCCGGAATCGGC
>FWPU01011934.1_pt1 | contig 11802 bp, 15 predicted proteins | sample 2228361 | NCBI WGS metagenome assembly FWPU01 (sample SAMEA103939777, study PRJEB20133) | metagenome | reverse complement strand
CTTACCTATGCACCGCACGCCCCGAAGATGTGAAAGTAGGGATGGTAAACACATCGGCAGCATCAGCTCTATCATGGGCAATAAAATGGATCCATGTTTTCGAAATGTGGTTGGCTGGCGATGTTTCTACGGCTCAATTTCAAGATAATTTTTAAAGAATCACCCATATAATATTATGTAAGAACGTAAAATTTTTCATCCAACATAATTATATTTTTTAGATCAAAAAGGAGACCCCAATGTCCATTCAACATATTTGTATACCTGAAGGTAAACTTGCTCAATCACAGGACGATGCTGCTGCAGCTCGCAAACGGCGAGAGTTGCGTGACAAGTTAATGCGCGGCGAGAAGGTCGTCGCCACTCCAGCAGGACAGGTTAAGGACGAAGCTGAGAAAAAGCCAGATGAGACTGCTATCACAATCCCTGAAGGCAAATTGGCACAATCGCAAGAGGAGGATGCAGCAGCTCGCAAGCGTCGAGAATTACGCGATAAGTTAATGCGCGGCGAGAAAGTTGTTGCTACTCCGGCGGGACAGATTAAAGACGAGGTGGATAAGAAACCTGGCGAGACTGCTATTACAATCCCTGAAGGCAAGCTAGCAGCTGGCTATTATTGGTACGAGCGAGATCCAGCATTATTTGAGGGTGAACGTACAGCAATGGCAAAGTATTTTCCCCAGTTCAAGCTTGAAAAACTTGAGGATGGACGATTAAGTTGGGTGGGCATGGTCACACCAACTGACATGCGACCTGGTGCGCAATGGATTATTCAAGTTGTTTATGATCATAACCACCCCAGCAACAGCACCTACGGAGGTTCTATTAAAATATATAGTATTGACCCTGATTTAGCAGAAATTTCCAAGAAACTTGGTGAATCCATACCGTGTACTTTACGAGATTCGGCAGGAAATCCTTACCTATGCACCGCATCTCCTGGCGATATTCGGGTTGGCAACGTGAATACATCGGCAGCCTCGGCTCTTTCATGGGCAATAAAATGGATCCATGTTTTCGAAATGTGGTTGGCTGGCGATGTTTCTACGGCTCAATTTCGAGATCACATTTTTTAATAATGCGATCTACTGCGCCTTTAGTAATTTTTTCAGAAAAAGCCTTTCTCGGCATATATGCTGAGACCTATGAACGCGTCGGTACTGAAACGGGGGGTATTTTTCTCGGTCAGTACGATCAGGGTATTTTCTATGTTTTGGAAACATTAGATCCTGGGCCGAACTCGATATTTCAGCCAGCTTATTTCGAATATGATACACCTTATGTGAATCACCTCGCTAATAAAATTGCGCGGTTTTATCAGAATGGCTTAACCCTGGTAGGTTTGTGGCACAGACACCCTGGAGGTTTTGATCGTTTTTCGCACACAGATGGAACCACAAATATAAAGTATGCTCAGCAAAAACCCTATGGCGCAATTTCAGCAATTGTTAATTTAGATCCAGACTTTCGCCTGACGGTATATCACGTGGGCGTTCCCCTAAGTTACACTCGCGTAAATTATCAGGTAGGTGATGGATTAATCCCGAATGAATGGAAAGAACTAAAAGGCCAAACGGATTTATTAAAATGGAAACCGCCAGAGTATGCACCACAATTCTCCTCTCAAACAACTAAAATACAACCCGATACTAGCGAGATAGAGTCTCATCAAAATATCCGTAACGTATCATACTCTAGGCAAGATACCCGGTCAGCAGAGAATTGGGGTTTGGTCAAAGTGCTAAAAAATTTATTTTGGCCGTTTCGCGAAACCGGCAGATTATCTGGCGACTCGATGCGCCAAAAAGATCGAAAAGGAGGAACTACTAGAGATATTGTAAATAGACGATCCAACAAACCTCGCTCAGAAAGCACTGTTGATGTGCCACTAGATTCATCAGTTCAAATTAATTCTATGCGTTATCAGTATCCGGGTTCAAAAGTACTTAACTCATCTATTTCTAGTACCTCGTCTTCATTGAGTAACAACAAAGCCACATCGAGTAATGAGTTGCTCCTCGACATGATTGACAATGAAATTGATTATCTAGAACGACAAGTTGATTATCGTTATACCCTCTCGATAGACGGTGAAGAAGTTGTAATTCAAATGGAATATATTCAATATATGACAGTTTATCCACATCATATAAAGTTCCATTTTGGAATCTCAAACGAAAGTGGGTATTACCGTCTAAATGGGCAAACTGAGAAATATAAATATCAGCCTCAATCTATTCGAAATTACTTGAATTTCATAATCCAACAATCCGGAGGGTAAATTTGCGTTCTATACTCGTTCAACCGAGGGTTTTCACCCCACAGACCTTAGATGAATCTACCTTTACGGGTTTAATTTATGGATATTACTTCCCTGATACAGATATTTTTAATATTCTTGCTTGGGATGATACTACACTTCAAATTTTTGCTAACAAATCATTAAGTTTATTAGGCAGGATAATTAACTCTAACGAAAACGAACTTGCTGGCTCAGATGACGATAATGACGACCAATCTCAAAGCCTTGGATTATTAGGAAGACGAGGTTTCGGAGGCCTACAATTTTCAATTGCAGAAAAAAAATACAAAAAAGAAATCTATAGTTTGACACAAAACATTTTTTCGAGAAATACAGGCATACTCGAAACAGACTGGATGCTCGAAAAGACAGCTTTTATTCTTGGTTGCGGTTCTGTGGGTAGCTTGGTAGCACTGGAGCTTGCCAGATCAGGAGTTGGGCGGTTCGTATTAGTTGATAATGATATTCTCGCGTTTCATAACCTGTGCCGACATCAATGTGGGATAGATGATGTTGGAGCTTATAAAGTAAATGTTTTGCGAGACAGGGTTTTAGCCATCAATCCTTATGCTAGAGTGGAAACATATATAGGTATCATCGAGGATATTCCGAAATCGGTTTTTGATGCTCATCTTGATAAACAGGCAATATTGATCGGTTGTGCAGACAATAGAGAAGCTGATGTTTATGCGTGTTCTCGCGCAGCCTTTTACGGTACTCCTTTTATTTCCATCGGTTTTTGGGAAAGGGCTTTTGCTGGCGAAATTTTTTACTTTTTACCAGATCGGGAAATGCCTTGTTATGAATGTGCATTAGGGAATGAACAAGGGATTTCATCTCGAATATCAACTAATAGACGAATCTATACTATGGAGGAGGATTTAGCAAAGGTAAATTTTGAACCAGGCATATCTGCTGATATAAACTTTATCACAATCATTGGGGTGAAAGTTATCTTAGATATACTTAACAAAGACAACCCTCGTTTCACTCCTCGTTTGTTGCCACATCTGACCCAATATACACTCATTTGCAATACCAACAATCCTTCTATTGGGGGTGAAAAAGCAGAAATATTTGCTTATCCTTTACAGGTAACCACATCTATTGATGTGCAATTCCGTCAATCTTGTCCACCTTGTAAATACATAGGGTGATCCAAACTCGATTAGCTACTTACCTAACTTATTATGCCTAGGGTTAATGAAAAAGGCGAGATTATACGAGACTCGGTCCCGCCATCGGAGACCAATACCAGTCAAGATACAAGAACCAACCATGGCGGACATGGCTCAAAATTTGGTGGGTGTATTAGAGTTGCTTTAGTTTTACTCGCGTTGTATCTAGGTATTCAGTTTATTAGTAATAGTCTTCAACCCTCAAATCAACAACATACACAATCAACTTCTGTTTCTAGAACATTTGAACAACACGCCACTTCGACAGATTCCGTCACGGGTAATAAAACGCCAGAGAAATTGGCGCTTGAAAAAACCGTTCTCCCAACAAACACCCCAATTATAAAAAGAACAGAGCCAAATTGCTCAACTGCCGCTAAACCAAGAATAGAAGTTGACGACTTAATCGAGGTAAAAACAACTAAATCAGATCCTCTTAGATTACGCTCATCACCTGATATTTCATATGATAATATTAAGATAAGATTAGCGCCAGGAACACAACTAAAAGTAGTAGATGGGCCGATCTGTGTAAAAGATGATAGAACCGGTAATTATTATTGGTTTTGGGAGGTCAAAGTGAGGGGTACCAATGAAATCGGATGGGTTGCAGAGGGACAACCATATTATTATTATGTAGAGAAAGTTGACAAATAGCCTGAGTGGATATTTCTAAAGGTACTCTTTCAGATGTTACAAAAAGCAGTGGAGTCTGCATAATCGGATTAATTTTATATAATTCGGAAAGGGCAAAAGATGAGTAATAATGATTTTTTTGTGGATGAGTCTGGCCAGATACATCGTCGAAATCCGTCTCAGGGAGATGGACAAATTCAAACCCATGCCCGCGAGCATATTGTACAATACGGGAATGAGGATAAGAATCGTTTTTTTACTACGATCCTAATATTGTCTCCAATAATATACGCACCGGTAGGTGCTTTATTAAATAGTGCTATGAATTGGGGAGTTGATCCAGGTTTGGCAATATTGATTGGAGCAATAGCCGGATTTGCTATTTCAGGATTATATGGGGCGATCAAAGCAAGAACATATAAAGGGAGTGATTATGCAGCAGCTTTGGCAGCGCCCGCTGCAGTAGCAATTCTTGTAGCCGGATTTGTAATAGTAGTTATTGTTTTAATTGTTTTAGCAGTTCTAGCAGGCATGGCATCTGGCGGATAGGGGGAAACATCGGGATAAAGCTGTTTATTACCTGTGCAATAAACCATTCACGTTATGTCTCTTAAGTATTCTCGAATCGACCATCACACCTTAGCAAGATGGGCAATATTTCTTTCAACGCTATTATTTATTATCATACTCTCTGTAGTATTGGCTTATTTTAAGGACGATTTATTACATCTATCTGGGTTTGGCTATATTGGAATTTTTTTAGCCTGCCTCGCATCCAACTCCACTGTATTTTTACCAGCTCCAAGCACAGGAATTGTTTTTGCAGCTGCTGGTATTTATCCACCAATTCCTACTGGTTTAGTTGGAGCGTTAGGTGCTACTGTCGGTGAACTGCTTGGATATTTTGCTGGTATTACTGGTCGTAAGGCGATGAGGTCTATACCGTATCAAACTCGTTTACAAGATGCTATAAATCGTTATGGCATTCCATCTGTTTTCGTGTTTGCTCTGTTGCCCCTACCTCTCTTTGATTTGGTGGGAGTGACTGCTGGCGCAGGCCAGATGTCACCTATCAAATTCCTGGTTCCTTGCTTTCTTGGCAAATTGCTTAAAATGCTGGGTTATGCCTTTTTAGGTGCTGGGTTATTACCTCGAATATTACCAATATTAACCATGATCTTTGAAAAATAAGACTTGAGCGATCAGGAAATTGCCCGCTTTGCACTTTCGATAGCCTGAACCATGTTCTCGAGAGCTTGTATGTATTCCAGAATAATTGTTTCTGTTCCATCCCAATAATCATGTTCAAACTGATTACGAACCTCATCTTCCCATTCGTTAGCTGTCTGCTGCCATGTCATACGCAAATGGCGCCATAGATCACTGCTTTTTTGTGGAATCTGTTGGAGTGTCATAGCCTGTTATTCCAAAATGACGGATTATTTGCTGTCTGTAGTGAGTTTTTTAAAATTTATGTTGTATAAAAACGAACTAAATCTGGATACAATGTGTCTGCATAATAAACCATCACATCCAATGCAAGGTGAAAAAGATCTTTGGTTAAGCAAGATGTAGGGAGATCCAGACATAATACAGTTTCGTCCTTGTCTGTTTGAGCCAAGCGAGCAAATTTAATTTCTAGGTTACGATGGCAAATATGCTGTGTAAACTCAGAGCGACGTTCTAACGTAAATGGGGGTAAATATGGGAATACAGTTAACCCGACCCAGTGTTCACTTACTTGCGCTAATAAATTAAACTCTACATTAGAGTTCTCAGCAAGAAAACGAGCTACTAGGCTACCGTTTTCGGCCAAGATAGTTTTCCAACCATATTCTTGAAAATAGTTGGTGATTGTCTCGATGTATGTCATAAGTTTATTTCCTTTTAACGGATAAAATCATCAATCCCCAGCTCGCGAGCGCGCCTTGGACGAGTTCGATTTACCCAAGCATCTTCAAACCGTAAATTGGCAGCAGTATTTAAATTTATCTGTCGATGGCCAGCATCCAATCCTGGCGGCATGCGGATATTTATGGCAGCAGGATGTTGTACTCGTGGATCTCCCCTCTGAACATATTCGATCCGACGTAGTTCACTTCGGATCCACCCCTTGATATCACGACTTACCAATGGGTCGTCAAGTGCTCGACGGAGCATTTCTTGTTTTGCACGCTGAAAATCAGACCCGTGTCCTCCAAGAGAATCTATCTGATACCCAGAAGGCATACTATCTGTGGCATAACGGTCAAGATCACTCACTTTCTGGCGCAGGAAAGCCGATGCATTAGAAAAAGTCTCGTTCGATAGACGGCGTAACCTGTTTGCTTGACCATTTACTGCAAAAATACAACTATTAACTTTGGTTTTATGTTCGATAACAGTATTAAGTTGCTTTTGAGCCTGATCAAGAGCTCGCTGTGCCTCATTTACTTGTGCTACTAAAGAACTACAATCACGACCACGGCCATCCTTATCACGATAGGCTTGGCAGGCAGCCAATGCTCGTCTAGCCTCACTTAAAGCTTGGGAATAACGTCTGACCTCTTCACGCCAGTATCGCTCACGATCAGCCAGCCACTCTATAGTACGCTCCATCTCGCCCTTTATTTCCCGCCATTGGACATTATATTCTTGGCTGAATTGATTCAAGGCATTATTCATTTCCCGTAGGGCTTGTATCCGGCGTACTTTTACTCCCCCACTCATTGAGTACCCCCTCCTATATACTTTTCAAGAGGAATGATCTTTTGGTTTAGGTGATGATCAAATTCCTGAGCACGAGCTTGATATCTCTTAATAGTTTGAGTGGCCTCTTTCAAAGCCGACTCAAACTTGCGAAATTCAGCATCACGCCAATATTCGCCAAGAGTATTCAGGTGGCGATCAAGTTGACGCATCAAATCGTCAATTTGTCCATTAAACGCATGGAATTGTCGACGAAATTCCCTCATCCGTACAGGATCAGCTTCCACTTTACTCATAGTTCCTCCATGTAATCTACCAGAATTTCCACCACTTTCTACGCTCTTGTAAAAGTTGATTCTTCATTCCAACTAACTCTTGTAGTCTGGTTTCGGCAGATTGAAGTGCATTATTTATTTCATTTGCATTTGATTGAGAGCTTGGAATATCTAAATGAGGTAATGATTGTATAGGAGGTTGGGGTATCTGCAATTCGTTTAAGATGCGATCGGCTTGAGTACGAACATTTTGACAACGAGAGATAACATGCAATAAGAACGATTCGATACGATCATCTGCAATCAATATTCGATTGCGATTATCTTGGTCGTTTTGTTGTTGTGCTTCTAACTCTTCGCGGCACACTTTTTCCGCTATTGCTACTTCATTTATTGCATCAATACAAATTTGACGTATTTCTTTTAAATTACTCATGAGTACCATCCTTAGACTAGCTCCAACTTTGAGTAATTCTACTAAGCATGGAAGCATATGTAACAGCTTCTGGCAGATTATACGGCTTAATTTTATCGATTACTTGCGCTCGCCAAGTAGAATGATTCCGATAAATGATTCGAGGAGGGTTTTGGCCTAACCGGCTAGCATCGCTGACGCCAAGAAAATCAATGGAGTCTTCAGATTGCATATGAAGAGCAATTCTATGTGCAAAATGGTCTAATATATCTAGCCCAAAGCCTCCAGTAAGCATCTTTAGAGATGCAAGGCGATCAATATACATCAAAGTGTGGATAGATACAGAGGGTCCTACTTGAATCAAACGGATAAGTCTTTCTGATGAGGATGTTTGATATGTTCCGTCCTCATTGGACAATTCGCTGGCAGATGATGTTAGTTCTGGTATACGGTGTAAACCCGGGATAAATATAATAAGAGGTGGAAAATTAGACCGTGTTCCTCCATCATCCTCCAATCGACTCTCCAGACGTAAATCTAGTTCATCCAAAATAGAGTTAATTTGGGTACGAGCAAAGGTCTCAAACTTGTGTGAAATGGAAGATTTAATCGCTTGAAGATAATCTCCACCTGCCAAGTGGGAACGTGGAGATTCGATCCAAATAAATTCAGTTGTGTCAGGTGCACAAGTAAGACACAATCCTAAAAAGTTATTCAAAAGTATCGAAGATGCAAGTGATGAATCACCTCCAGTAATTAGAAGATTCTGGCCCTCAGTTGGTGATAGCTCCAATCTCACATCTTCACCTAAACGTATAGGCTGACCAAGCCAAAACGATGGTGGCGAATTTTCAATATTTTTATTGCCTCTTGAAGAAAGGATAGCATTTACCTCAGGTACATCTCCCCATGCAATTGGATCAAAACGGCTAAAAACTAACATTCGTCGGCCATTAGTTAGTGGAGGTAGAGGAGTTTGAGTTGATAAACCTTGCAGGTAGAGATGTCTATCTTCATCGTTAGCATAAGCAACTTTGACTATCTCCACTTTGTTTCGTATGCTAGGTTCATAAGTAATAGCAGCAATCCCTTTTCGCTCCAGGCGTGCTGCATGGTCATTTCCCTCACCAAGGATCAGAATTGAGTCATCAGCTTCATTAACCTTAAACCCCACACGTAGATTTATTTGACTTTTTATGGAATTTAAGTTATGAAAACTTGCTGCAACTGGCCTCTGAGAAGCAAGAACAAGATGAATACCAAAAACACGACTACGTGTGGCAAGTGCAAGCAGCGCATCGTAAGCACGGTTTGCTAAAGCATCATCCTCTTCAAATAAAACAATAAATTCATCAATAATCGCTAGTATGCGTGGCAGTTTCATCCCACTGACACTTCGGAAATCTTCGATATTACGTACGTTTACTCCAATTTTCTTGAATAACTCACCACGTTTCTCCATTTCAGCTACAAGATATTCAAGCACACTGACTCCAAATTCACGTTCTGCTTCAATTACAACAGCCTTCCCATGAGGTAAACCATGATTGGCATAAATTTGAAATTCAACGCCCTCTTTAAAATCCAGCAAATAAACTTCAAGCTCCTCCCAAGAGTAACGAGTACATAATTGAAGAAGCAATGTATGCAAGAAGACACTTTTGCCACTTCCGATACGTCCTCCAACGAGAATGTGAAATGCATCCTGGCTTGGTCCGATTTGAATATTGAATTGTTTGCCAGATGTATCCATCCCAATTGGTATTACCATTCCATTAGCGCTAGATGATTTCCACCACTCACTTAACTCTGGAGCTAAATCCACAAAATCTACTAAATCGCTAGGTTGACCTAATTTATCTTCTACATCATTGGAGATAAGATCAAGTATTTCAGGTATTGGTGGTGGGTCAACTGAAATTGGAATATGAGCTAAGTTAGGATCATCCCACTCAAGCCAACCGGGTTGATTGAGGGAAAGGAAGGACGAATCTTCGGCAATACCCTCCAAAGGGTTCTGATAGTTGTCCTTATGAACAGGTAATACAGCACCTAAAAGATATACCCCTGCCCTCCTACCATTATGAGAAATTGTTTCAAGCAATCTTATAGTATTATCACTAAAACCATGAGGAAAAGCTGTAAAAACAACGAATCGAAACGGATGTATTGCTTGCGGATTCGCGTTATTATAATCTTCTAGACTGGATAATCGTTGTCCTTGTAACCGAAGTTGGGTGGTTTCTTCTATATCGTTTACAATAGATTGTAATTCAATGCGAATTTCTTCGTCTTGACAGAAAATTTTAGGTCCTCGTACAACTTTCGGCAACTTGAGTAAGTTTGAAAGATGAGCTCCTTGATCCAAAGTATCTATAAGAGTCAGCCGGTAGCGAAATGGATCAGTAAAAGCAGCAATACGCCATATAATTCCTGATAACAACTCTGATGCATCTCGGACCTGATCGCGATCGCAAAATACTAATACATGATTTCCACCTATTAACGGCAATAGAGCTGGCATGGCTGGTAAGTTAGCCGTAACTAGATTGGGGTGTAGTTCACCAATCCTAACCAAGGATGGTGGTATGGGATTTGGCTGCAAATTGAAATTAGCCCATGCAGAAGGAGTCCATTTTGTCGCTGCAAGGTCGAGATTATTCAGTGCCGCTGCAACCCTTTTTTCTGCAGTAGTAACGGTTGTATAGAGATAATCTTCTATGATATCTTCTGCATTGATGTATTCCCGCCCAGATTGTGTAAATGCGTGTTCTAAAAATGAGTTTTGATGGTATCTTAAATGTTGAACTAATAATTCAACCTTTTGTAAGGTAACCTGAAGGTCATTATATGTAGATAAAATAGCCTGTTCAAGTTTTTTGCGAGTCGAAAACATTAATGGCCCTCCTCTACTTTTCAATATTAAGCACGCTCGGAAAAAAGGTTTACAGCTTTAGATAGGATCTATTGAGAAATGCTTGCTAAACTATTCACAGGTGTATTCCATAATTATTTTATCGCGAAATGAAAAACAAGGTTGTGATTTATATCTTTATCGAGGTTTCAACTGGCCTGAAAGATGGGGGGTTAATTTTAGTTGCATGATTTCTCATCGAGTGAACGCCCTAATACTAGCCAAACCTGTCTCTGTGACAATCAAATCCGGCACTACGCTGGGAAACAATCTCTCCAAATCTGCCGACACCTGTACCAGCACTATATCCTCCCCAGCATCCACCGAAATCCCCGTCACCACCGCATAAACGCCATATTGGGAGAGATAGCCGTTATTCATACTGGCAAACGCCTGAGCGTTGGTCCACGTTTTGCTGGTAGGCTGCAAATCCCCGGTCTCCTCAAAAACACGCTGGCTGATCTCGGCGGCAGCCGCCAGCGCCGCCGCATCGGCGGCCTTGGCAATTTCCGCCCGGGCATAGAAATAGCGTCCTAACTCAATGCTCAGCGCCAGAATCGGGATCAGGATGAATCCAAAAAAGACCGTCCAGAAGGTCAGCGAGTAGCCACGCCGATCTTTTATTAAGTTCATCACCATCCCTCCTGCCTGAATGTTGCCTCGGCTGAAACGTCAAAGCTGGCTGGCAGGCCTGGCACCAAGCTGCCCAGGAAACTGGGGATGCTGCCCGAGACGCGCACGCTCAAGATACTGCCGGTCACGCCGCCAGGCGCGAGGATAGCCACGTTCGGTTCCTTGACAATCGGATCACCATTGATGGCGCTGCTGGCTGCGCTGACCGCATAACAGGCGCTGCACTGCTGAGCAACGCTGCCCATGCGTGCGCCATGTCTTGCAGCAGCTTGCACTGCCTGTTGGCCATAGACAACCATGCCCAGGTTGACCGTCGCCAGCATGACCAGGATGGCGATCGGGAAAGTAATCGCCGCTTCCAGAGTTTCAATTGCTCGTTTGGCTTTCAAGAATTTCATCTTTCACCTCAACAATCAAGAATGGCGCGGGCAAGGGCCACCAGGCAGGCTGACCCTTGCCCGCCTTGGATTCACAACCGGCCGGCCACATCGCGTACGACTTCGGCGATGCGTGCACCCAGGAGCTGGTAAGCTCCATACGCCACCAGCACCACCACCGCAATTATCACGGCGACCTCGGATGTCTCGATGGCTCGTTGGTCATGTAAAAACCGCATGGCGTCTTCACCTCCTTTCTATTCAAAATTTACCGGCTTATCACCTTACAACACCCAACCACAGCCAGGCGGCGATTGCCGGCAATAACCGGCCAACACAAAGACCAAACCCTCGGCGGGCGTGATGGTTCCCAGCCGCAGATTG
>FWPU01011933.1_pt1 | contig 11802 bp, 8 predicted proteins | sample 2228361 | NCBI WGS metagenome assembly FWPU01 (sample SAMEA103939777, study PRJEB20133) | metagenome | reverse complement strand
TGGGTGGCTTCAGACTCATTTTCGACAGCTGAGTCGTCGACTGGGATTTCGGTGTCCATCGTCGCAGCCACTTACGCTGCCCGCGTCGGAGTTCGACGCGAAATGTAGTGCCACGCGCGCCGCGGCACGGCGCACTTCTTTCTTGCAGAATGCGTCGGCGCCCTCGATGATGGCGCTATGTTCGTGCGCGTGAAGCGTAGTGGCAGCGGCCGCCACGCGCGCGAGTATCTCCAGATCGTCGAGTCCCGGCGCGACGGTGGCCGCGTGCGCCAGCACGTGATCGCGACGCTCGGCCGTCGCGACGAGCTCGTGGCCGAGGGCACGCTCGACAGCCTGTTGCAGTCGCTCGCCCGGTTCAGCGAGCGCCTGCGCGTGGTTGAACGGGTGCGGGCAGCCGGCGTCGAGGCCGGCGCCGCCCGCGCCTGGGGCCCGGCGCTGGTGTTCGGGCGGCTGTGGGAGACGCAGGGCCTGCCCGACCTGCTGCGCGCCCGGGCCCGGGGGCGCCGCTTCGAATTCGACGTCGAGCGGGCATGCTTCGCGCTCGCCCTGCAGCGGCTCTGTGCGCCGGGGAGCGACCTTCAGGGCGCGGCCTGGGTGCGCACGGTCGAGTGCCCGGGCTTCGAGGCGCTCGAGCTCCAGCATCTCTACCGCACCGTCGGGTGGCTCGCCCAGGTCCGCCCCGAGCTGGAGACCGACCTGTTCTGGCGGGATCGGGACTTGTTCTCCCAGTCGCTCGATCTGGTGTTCATCGATACGACAAGCACCTACATCTACCGGACCGAGGAGACCCCGCTGCGCCGCCGCGGCTATTCGCGCGATCGCCGGCCCGATCTGCCGCAGGTGGTCCTCTGCGTCGCCGTGGATCGCCACGGCTGGCCGGTGGCCTGGGACATCCTGCCCGGGAGCACCGCGGACATCCCCGCCTTCGTGGCGATGCTCACACGGCTGCGGCAGCGCTTCCGGCTCGGGCGCGTCATCGTGGTGGCCGACCGCGGGATGGTGAGCGCCGCGACGCTCGCCCTCCTGGAGGGAGCCGCCGACGCGCCGTTCGAGTTCATCGTCGGCTGCAAGCTCCGGCGGCAGAAGGAGATCAGCGAGGAGGTCCTGGCCCGCGCCGGGCGCTACCGGGCAGTGGCTGACAACCTCGAGGTCAAGGAGGTCGTGGTCGACGACCGCCGCTACGTCGTCTGTCGCAACCCCGTGGAGGCGAAGAAGGATGCGGCGGCGCGGGGCCGAATCGTGGCGAAGCTCGAAGCCGCCCTGGCCCACGGGCCGAAGAGCGTGCTCGGCAATCGCGGCTTTGCGCGCTTCGTGCGGGTGCAACGGGGCGCGGTGACCCTCGATCGGGCGGCGATCGAGCGCGATGCCCGGCTGGACGGCAAGTTCGTGCTGCGCACCAACACGGCGCTGGACGCGGCGGACATCGCCCGGGCCTACAAGAGCCTCTGGCGGGTCGAGCGCACCTTCCGCGAGACGAAGAGCACGCTCGAGGTGCGCCCGGTCTTCCATCATCGGGACGACACCACGATCGGGCACATTGTGGGCTGCTTCCTCGCCCTCCGCCTGGAGGTCGACCTGCAGCGTCGGCTCGACGCGCGCGGCGTCGACGTGGCCTGGCCGGACCTCATGCGCGATCTCAGCGAGCTCCGGGCGGTCGAGCTCACGCTCGACGGCCAGCGCTATCGCCTCCGCACCGAGTTACGCGGCGCGGCGTTCGCCGCCTTCGCCGCGGCCGGCGTCCGTCCCCCCACGGCGGTGTCACCCATCGGCGCCGTCTCCGCCCTGACCTCGGTCGGGGAGGCCGCCGTGTAGTGCCAAACTCCCGCGTGTGCGCTCCAACTGTCTGAAATCATGAGAGTCGCCAGACGAAACTGTCGAAAATGAGTCTGAAATCATGAGAGTCGCCAGACGAAACTGTCGAAAATGAGTCTGACATGACTGTTACTCTAATTCGCAAGAGTCATTAGCGAAGCCACATACCGATCTCTAACGGTCGATGTGAGAGTCTACTTTTATGCTTTGCTTCGTCAGACCGCCATGTCTAAACGAACACATTTCGTGGCTCTCAGTAATATTGAGGGGACAGCCCTTTAACACATCTTGAAGGTTGTTCCCCGAAACCCGGAGTTATGGGCCCGACAACTCCTTAGAAAACGTTTCTTCATAGACTCGGCGGATCGCGTTGCCCACGATTCCGGTACACACCCGACGGACTCCTAGCTGCTTTACCCACCCAACTCGGACCGGCCTTGATGCAACGCTGCCTTCCTGGAACCGACAACCTCTATTCCCCATCATCCGCCTATGCTCGGTCCAAGACCCTAACGAATTCATGCATACGGCTTACGACATCATGCCCGTCTTGCCACACACGCCGCCGCCCATTCTCCTGAATCCGAGCTCGGTCCCCTGGCGCAGCAAGCAGCTCCCGCACTCGATCGACAAGCTCGCGGGTCGAGGAGAAGAAAACCGCATCCTCGCCATCCTTGAACATGCACTGAAGGTCGCTCGTCCGCTCAGACACCAGCAGCGCCCCGCACGCCGGGATCTCGAAGTGCCGACGCGTGTACGTATCCCGATTTAGTCGCGAGAGCAAGCCAAGGGCCATCTTGGCCCCAGAGAGAGCCTTGGCGTATTCATCACCGTACACACATCTAACGGCTCCGAGAGCGCGTTGGAGATCCGCATGCGCCCACCGGTTCCAGTACTCGCCCCCAAACACCCGAACGCGCAGGCCGGCTTTCAGCAAAACGCGGATATAATCATCGCGCGCGTCGGGCTCGTAGTGTCCGACGAACACCACATCACACTCGTATCGTCGCCGATCTTCACGGCTGAGCTGCAGGGGGCGATGAAGCCACGGCACGAAGTAAGGCATCATTATGCTGACATTCCTCCCGCCTGCCGCCGTGACCTCACCGACATTTATACGCCGAAACACGAAGTTCACATCGAACTCCTTCAGCCCTGCAACGTACCACTGCCATAATGCGTGATGATGCCAGGGCGCGTTCGCGTGCAACCTCGGGCCGAATGGGTCATCGTTGTTGTAGGAGACGAGCCGCGCGCCGGTGTGCCGGCGAACCAACCTAAGCGTGGAGGGCAAGACGTGTGTACCTCGCCAGATCAAGACCCAATCGGGCCGGTATGTCTTTACTGTTCGGTACAACGCGAAATTCAACCGGAAAAGCGCCGGCCCAGGAAGAACCGGAAGCGCCCCCTCTATCTTGCCCAGATAGCGCCACCCCGCATAGCCTTGGAAGAACCGCGCGAAGCCACACGGCATGACTTCCACCCCAAGGCGCTGCAGCGCCTCCGCGCACGCTGGCTCGTACCAGTCGTACCGCCAGTCGCCGGCAAGGAGCAGTCTCATAAAGCCAGCCACCGATCCGGCAAAAGCCCACAGAACCCCCAGGCTGTTTTGCCGTCAAGCCTTAAATCAGGTGCGATTACGATCTTGTCAGGTGCTTCGGAGAGCCACGCCCCCCACCAACTGAAGGTGCTGTTGGCAATGATGAAGTGACGGCACTGGGTCATGAGCCACAGATCTCGGTACCCGTCAGTCACGCCAGGGCCGTGCGCCACTAGCGTGGCACGGCCGCGGGGGAGATCCAGCCATTGCTCGGTGGCAGCGGGATCGTCCGAAAAAAGAAAGTACTGTGGCCGAGCGACCTTTCTCTCCACAAGACGAATGGCCGACTCGTAGTACGACAAGGGGGCGTTATGAAATACAGCGCCGGCCGGCGGATCAAACCAGCGAACGTGGACAGCCACAGCGTTGACCTGACGAATCGCTTCTGCCAACTTCCGCCCCGCCTCATCGGCTGGGGGAACAAGCGTAAGGTCCTTCCGGATCACCGCCTCCACGTCCTTAAAATACCCCTCGCTCTGCCACAGACCATCCAGGTATACGGTGCCCCGGACCCGGTACTCGAGAAGCCGAGGATCGAAGTCCACCTGCTCCTGTTCCACGTAGGTCCGTTCGAGGAACGGCCGTCGACGGTTGATCCACTTGAGAAGCCCCCGGCGTACGCGCTCAAAGGGCTCCAGTCGTTCCGCTGGCGAAGCCTTCCGCCCCGCGAGCTTCTTGACGTGATCGAGTTGGTATTGGCGGCGATACGAACGGTCGCGCCGAAACCCGGTGACATCATCGATCACGAGCTCGGCATCGTTGGCAAGTGCCAGCCGACGAGCCGCGGCGTAGCAGAAGAGCTGGTTACCCAGCCCACCTTTCAGGCGTACGATCACCTTTGCGCTAAGCACACCCCGCTGCTCGAGCAAACCGATTCCCACTCTTGCCCCCGAGACCGAAGCCAACTCCGCCGCCTCTGCGAATACGGCCCAACCCCCACAGTTACGGGGCGTAGTAACGTACCTTTCCCCGTACCACAGCCAGTGCGCGGCGCTCGTCACCGATCCCGCCTATCACACCAGCAGCGCTACCGTACGTTGCTCTGGGCTCCACTTGGCGCTCGGCACGCGCCGCGAGCCAGTCACCGCGGCGAGCACCGTACCGCCAGCCCCATTCATAAAGCGGCAATGACACCTTCGGCCTTCATCAGCGCCGTATCGCAGACCCATGCGGCGGAATCACGCGCATTCTAAGAACACTCTGGCGTGCTTCGCCCATCGATGAGGTAATCCTCGCCGCCACTCTATTACACTCACCAGTTCGGCCCGTAGACCCATTGGACGACCAAAGACATCAACGCCACCACAACACTAGCGACAACGACTCGTCCGTACGCCCCTTGGCTATTCGCCAAAAAGAAAAACATCGCCCAGTCCAACGGCAGGCGGTATCGAGGAATTGGCGCCGGACTCAAGCCGACCATGCCATAGGTCGCCACCACGATTGCAAGCGCGGCAGCTTCGGGTGGGGTGGCCTTGCGAGCCATCACGCGCCTTACGGTGTCTACCAACGCGCTCGACGCGGCCATGGCCACGGCCAGAGAAACGATGTTCCCTACGCCAGCAAACAAGTGATAGGACCAACGCTGGTCGTCTACCAGAAGTGGAAATGGCACCCACCACGAAGCGAATCCACCCAACAGCATCGATACGAGAGCGCCAACCGCGCCATACGACGCCAGGTTTACCAATACACCTAAGAAACGGCTCGTCGCATGCTCCCTGGCAATACCGGATCGATCCTGCCAACTAAGCCACTCTTCTTCCCCGAACGTCCTAAGCCCGAAAATCGTCAATAGAACTCCGGCCGACAGAGCCACACACAGCCCTAGCGCCCCCATCGGTGGACGCCAGCTCAATATTGCTACAGCAACTAAAGCGGCCACTACCAGCATCAACGACAGGGGCCTGTTCAGGCCGATAAGCACCGTTCCAACCGCGATGACACTCCAACGCAAAAAAAAGGCCTGACGCCTGTTGCCGAACAAACCCACCAAGACCAGAGCTATACCGAGAAGCACAAAGGAGTCCCTGGTAACGATTCCAGCCGTTAGCCATGCAACTGGAGTGGTCGCAAACCACATAGGTCGAATCCCATCTCTTCCGCTGGCCCACTGCTGCTGTCTATCGAGAATGTGGGCTTCATGGATTCGGCCCAGGCACAACGCGGCCCAGCCGAGGCACAGCGCGTTGACCGCTATTACATAAAACGTGCTTTCTCCGAACGATTCAAAAAGGATCGCAATGAACCACGGCGTCCCCCGGACGTTCGGCTCGCTGCCGACAAGCGGCGACCCCGTTAAAAAGTCAGGGCGACGACCTGCTGTGTAATCTAGAGCCGCATCGAGGTAGGTAAAGTGATCCGACCAGCCTTGGGTTACGTATGGCGATGGCAGCCAGAAAAAGCAGTACCACACCATTGCCCCGAGTATCAGGCCTGCCTGTTGAGCTCCCGCCAGCCCCCATCGCGTTCTCTGTGTCGCCTGCCTTCCATTAAGCCAGACAAGTACCCGAAGCAACAACGTGGACACAGCCGCCGCCGATGCTACAAATCCGACCATCCCAACCGGTTCCACCGGGGCCGTGACGCCGTCCGGATTGACATCAGCGCTTGAATAGAGGGCCGCAGCAACTAACAGAGCCGCCGTCTGGACTGTGACGAAGCCCAACGCTCCGTTTTGATGGCGGCTCCGGCGACCTTGCCGCACTGCCACATTCTTGGCATCTGTCAATATCACGTTGTTACATCCCCAATGAAGCGCGCCCATTCCCTCGAAATCGCTTCCTCAGAGCACGCCGCCCAGGCCTGTAGTGCACCATTTCGCCCGAGGAAAGCTCTCAAGCAGCAGTCCCCGACAAGTGCGGCGAGGCTTTGTCGCCACTGATCGGAGTCCCCCGCAAGAAGGCCTGTTTCCCCATGCCGTATCCACGTGCAATACGAGGGAATCTTCGACCCCACGACAGGGATCCCGGCGAACTGATACAGTTGTACTCTGTGCGGTCCCTTACTCCAATAGAACTCCTTATTTCCGTCGACCGGTGCCAATCCGATGTCTCCTCGCATCATCAGCGAGCTCACTGTGTTCCTTTGCCAGGGAGCCACACGAGCCCGTAAACCCAGTCGGCGCAAGAACAAAGCAGGGCTTCGCGTGCCCCGGGCGGCTCTACCCATGTCGGGGCCTGTCACGACTAAAAGCTCCACGCCTCGCTCAGTCTGAAGCTGCCGAACTACCTCAGCGATCACTTCTAGCTGAAAAAGGGTCGACGCCTGGCCCACCCACAGCAGTACACATGACTCGTTGTCCAAATGTAACTTGCACATGGCGTATTCATCGGTCGGAAAAGCATCGTGGATTACCGTACAGCGGCTATTTAGATCCTTGAACGAGTCTCGCTGCGCCCCGGATGAGCAGACCACGCCAGCCGCGGCACTCAAGATCTCGGCCGTTAGCGCTAGTGGGTCAGGCGGCCTGAGACGATACCACAACCGGGCCGCGACATAGCGAAGCCGAGTGGACATTTGGGTGGCACGACGGTACGCTTGCTCAACAGTCAGCAAGCTTTCCGGTATGTCAACAACGAAGCTTATTCCAGCCCTTCTGACTTCAGTCCACCAAAAAGCGCGAAGCGCCCAAAAAGGGAAAACATAGATACTTTGTCTCTCAAGGTTGACCGGTGGTTTCCTGTGCCAGCTTTGAGTTGAAAAATGGAGTACGTTTCGGCCAACTCTTGCCCATCCGGCTCTTGTCAGGTTCCTGGCCGCAGCCGAAGTGCGGAGACGGATTCCGGCGTCGTCGTCTAAGCTAACCAGCGTCGGGGCCGGCAGGACAAACACCACCTGGCGATTCATCGCTGCACTCTCAAAACGCCAAGTGCTGCGCCGTCCACGCGATCTCGCGTGCCCTGCCTGCCAATAATGCCTTCATCTCGGGTGCAGGGTCGCGTGCTGAAGCCCGATTTGACCAAAAAGCATCGCCGGAAGACTTCTCACCGTCGTTAGGTCGCCCCATGGGCGCGATTCCCTGCGCGCCACATCAAGTAACCCGCAATTCCGAGGCGTCAGTCGTCCGCTTTCAACCGAATCCAACGCCATTGGTTGGCCTCCAGCCACGTTTAAGGCGATCGCCAAAACTACGGTGTCCACGGTCCGATCTGTCTCGGCGGTAGATCTCGGTGGAGCATGCAGGGTTGACGGGCACTCGCCAGAACACGGTCGTCTTCCCTCTGCCAAGTGATTCGCGTCGCACCGAAGTGATCGCCTCAAAACACAAGCCTCGAATCTCAGCGGACCGACGCGCGTCCACGAAAAGAAAGGTCTTGCAGCCCAGACCCCCCCTTTCCTTGCCCTCCTGAAGCGACCGGACTTCCTCCAAGGGGGATCGCTCTGCGAGCGTCCTTAAGAGGTCACGGATCACGGTCCGCACCGCCCATTACCCTGGCGCACTATCCGAGGTGGCTCAGGTCCCAAGTCCTTCTCACGAAGGAACGTCGCCAGAAGGCTTCTTATGGCCAAGTTAGACCTCCAAGCGACGCGATTCCTTGCGCGTGCACGCCATGACGACCAAAAGGTAAAGCGACGCCCACGCGACGTTTGCTATCACTACTCCCACGAGACCCGCCGCCCAAGCTCCTGCCAGATTCGCGATTACCCCGGCAACGGCTGTCACCATCTTTGCCACCAACAACGCCCGTGTGCTCAAGTCCACCATGAAGCCTAGGCTCACGACTTGCCCGGCCGCAAAGACACCGGCAGCCAAGGCCATCCAGGGGAGGAGAAAACTCTTCTGCCGATAAGACGTCGCGACCAGTAATTCGAAGAGGCGCTCGTGAAAGAGGCTCAGCATGGCAAACAGGGCAATGGTGAGCACACCGGTCCACAAGGTCATCGAATAGATGTCCTTCGTACTGGATTGCGGTCGAGTCCCCTCGGCGGATGGGCCACTCTTTTCGAACAGCACAGGCCCAGCGAGCTGCACGGCTATACCAGAAGCCAGCAAAATCGGATAGTACCCGAGCTGGTAGATCACAGCGTACTGACCCACCGTCTCGGTCGACGCGAAGAGTTGCAGCGCCCACCGGTCGGAGGCTTGTTGCAGGAACGTGAGCCACCCCCACGCAGCAAAGGGCCAGCTGTAAGACCAAATTTGTTTTTCCCAACGATCGCCGCTTAGGTTGGTCACCGGGGTCTGCGACTGTCTGAAGATGCTTCGACTGGCCAGCCGCAGCTGTGAACCGAGCACGAGTGCCGCCCCCACGCTGTAGCCGGCCACGGCCACGCCGCTTGTCGGGCCCACAAGACCGACCAGTCCGGCCGCAAGGAGAAAGCGAGCCCACACGCTCAGCGTCTGATGCCAGGCGACCACGGCGCGCTGCCGTGCTGCGTTCTGAACGCCATCCAGAATTCCGTTGCAACCGGACAACACGGCGAACACGCCCGCCGCCATCGCGAGGCCGAGCCAACGCGACCCGCTTGCCATCATGAGACCGAACGAAGCCAGTCCTGCTCCGAATAGAACCCAGCGAGTGGCCGAGAACGTCAGGCGTGTCAGGGCAGCCCAGTAGCCTGGAAGATCATTTGTCTCCCGGGCGATCGAGTAAAAGCGGCTGGCTCCATTGGCGAGCGGACCGAAGACGACCTGATTCAGGAGCGTCGCCACGGTCAGGCCGAGCGCTACTTCACCATAGGTGGCAGGGGAGAGCAGCCCGGTCAGGATCCGGACGCCCACGATCCCGCCGAGGATCGTTATCACCTGCCCGGTGACGACCCAAAAGGCCTCGCGGGCGAGCCGCCGCACGCGAGCCGACGTCAGCTTCTGTGGCAGAATCTGCGTCAGAACTTGGTCGACAGCTGCCCAGTGCGCCCTGATGGCAAACCCTCCGCCAAATGGCATTCGTCCACAATTCCAGTCTGCTCTTTCTCTGCTAACACTTGGCTTCTGCCGGTAAGGTGACGCGCCCTTCCGCCCTGTGCCGACTCGAGCCCGCCGCCCGAAGCTGGCCTCCGTCCGGACCCGCCTTAGCAAGGTTTGGCTTCGCCTCCCAACTCAGAGCCGGCCTTGTCACCATCCCAGAGTGGCGCGATCCAATGCGCGGTGGTCCGGCCGAGCCCGAGGTCGACGTGGGCGAAGTAACCGAGGAACACTTTCCCGACGATGTTTGTGCGATGGCGGTTCCCTCGGCTTTAGGCCGGTGCACTGGGCCCAAGGTCCTACTTCGACCGCCCGGCCAGCACCAGCGCGCCGGCGAGGTAGAAGAATCCCGCCGTCACCAGCATCGTGTAGTTCCCCACCCCCTGCACCACGGCGCCCCCGAGCGCCACTAGCCCGGCCAGGGCGAGCAGCCGGCCCCGCCGATCCCCGGCGTCCGCATGCGCGTCGGCCAGCGCCAGCCCCACCGAGGCGACCAGCGCCAGCGCCAGCCCGAGCCCCAGCAGGCCGGTGTCCGTCAGCAGCTGGACCCAGTCGCTCTCGGCGTGGGTGAACGCGACCGGTGCCTCGAGAGTTCGGAACCGGGGGAACGCCACCCCGAATGTGCCCAGGCCGGTGCCGAGCACCGGGGCGCTGCCCCAGAGGGCCAGGGCGTCGGACCAGATGCGCAGGCGCGCGCTGGTTTCGGGCCGGTCCAGCTCCTCCGCCAGGCGCCCGATGGTGCCGTGGAGGATCTCGCTGCTGATCCAGGCGCCGGCCAGGACGACCAGGACGGCCGCCACCGCGAGGCGGCCGGCGCGGCCAGCCCAGGACCGGCCGCCGGCCAGCGCCCCCAGGACCATGGCGCAGAGGGTGGCCAGCAGGGCGATCAGGCCGCCGCGCGAGCCGCTCACGAGCGCGGCGCCGCCCATGACCAGGACCAGGAAGAAGACGAGGCCCCGGGGGCTCTCCTCGCGCGAGTTCCACTCCCGCAGCCGGGCGCGCCAGGTGCGGTGCCACGAAGGACGGCGCCGGCGCTGCTGGCGCTGGCTGCTGAGCGCCAGCGCCATCGGCACGATGGTGACCATGAGGCCGGCGAAGTGGGCGCGGTTGACGAAGGGGCCGAACGCGGAGCCCAGAGCCTCGGGGCCGACCCAGTAGAGGTGGCCGTTCCAGGTGGCGCGCTGCACGATGCCGAGGACGGCCAGCAGCGTGCCCATGCCGATCATGGTCCAGAGCGCCCGCCGGGCCTGGGCCGGCGTGCGATAGACGTTCCAGCAGATCAGGAAGAAGGCGGCCACGGTCAGGAGCTTGAGCGCCATGCGCCGGGTGGCGTGCGGGTCGAGCGACCAGGCGGGGACGACGGCCTGGGCCACGACCAGCGCCAGCAGCAGCAGCGCGGGCAGCCAGCCGGGCGGCAGCTCGATGCGCAGCTCCCAGTCGCGCAGCACGGTGCCGATCAAGTAGGTCACCGCCATGCCGAGCACGACCAGGCCGGCGATGGCCTCCGACCAGGGCTGATAGGTCCCGAAGGCCAGCGGCGTGAAGACCAGGAGGAACAGCGCCCCGGCCTCGACGATGCGGTCGGGCCACGAGGTGGTCATTCGAGGCTCACCTCGTCCACCCACACCTTGCCGCCCAGGTTCCCCTCCGGCTGCCCGGCCGGCTCGCGCCTGAGGCGCAGGACGACCAGGCTGACGTCCTCGGGAATCTGGACGGCGGCCTCGAGCGGCACCCAGTCGGTGGTGCCGGCGACGGCAGGCGTCTCGCCCAGGACCTCGCCGGCGTCCGGCAGCACCACCTGGAGCTTCAGGCCCGAGCCGGTCACGAGCTCCGAGGCCCGGGCGAGCGCTCGCAGGCGGTACCGGCGGCCCGGCTCGACGCCGACCATCTGCCAGACACCGGCGAAGTCCAGGCGCGGGAAGGAGTTGAAGGCCAGCCGCAGGGAGTGGCGGCCGCCGGCGGCGACGAAGCGGTCGAGCGTGACGTCCACGCCCCAGGTCTGGGTGACCCGCCAGTCCATCCCCCAGCCCAGCAGCCGGTCGTTGTCGAAGCCGCCGTTGAAGACGGCGTTGCCGGCGCCGCTCGAGCCGAAGCGCACCAGCGAGGCCCAGACGCGCCGGGCGCCGGCGCCGTCACGCTCGGCCAGCAGCAGGTTCAGGTACCGCCGGCCGATGTCCTCGGGGACGGCGGGCTCGAGGGTGCTGAGCCGGCGCCAGGCCACGCCGGCCAGCTCCAGGTCCTGGTTGCCGACGGCGGCGGCCAGCACCGGCGTGAGCCGCTCGGGCTCGGCCGGCAGCAGCCGGGCCGGGTCCTCCCGCGGCGGCAGGAGCAGGCGCGCCAGCTGGAAGGCCGCCTCGCGCTGCTTCGGGTCCACGGCCAGGACGTAGCGGAAGTGCTCCAGGGCCTGCTCGCGCTCGCCCCAGCGGAAGGCCAGCAGGCCGGCCTCCCAGCGCAGGCTCACGCTGTGGGGGTCCAGCTTGAG
>FWPU01011932.1_pt1 | contig 11802 bp, 7 predicted proteins | sample 2228361 | NCBI WGS metagenome assembly FWPU01 (sample SAMEA103939777, study PRJEB20133) | metagenome | reverse complement strand
TTCTCGCCGAGCGCTCGATCGAGCGCCTCGACGCCCTCATGGATCGCGCCCTCGACGCGCCATCGCTCGAGAGCTTCGCCGCCGCGCTTTGAGAAAGGGGGATTCGCCTCGCCGGACCCGCCCCGCAGCGCCGCGCGGCCGCCGGATTTTCGCGCGGATGTCGGACCCCCGTGCGATACTTTCCCGCCCATGGGGGATTACGACACGACGTTTAAGCGCCTTGCGGCGGCGCGCCCAAAGGACATGGCGCGGCTTTTCCTCGGGTATCGGCCGCGCGCGCTGACGCCCATTCCCGGCGACCTTCCGGCCATGCGCCACGAGCTCGACTTCGCGGCGCGCATTGGCGGGGCGCGCCGGAGGTTTATCCTCCACGTCGAGTGCGAGCGGCAGCCCGGCCCGGGCTTCGCGCGGCGCCTCCTCGAATACCACGCCCTCCTCCACGCGCGCGAGCGCCTCCCCGTGCTCTCGGCCGTGCTTTCGTTTCGGGGGCGCGCTCGCGCGCGGCCGCTCGCGACGGAGCAATACCGCTACGAGGTCGCGGGAGAGCGCCCGATCGTCTTCCGCTACCGCGTCTTTCACCTGCCTGCGATCGAGGCGCAAAGGCTCCTCGATCTCGGCCTCCCGGGGCTTTTCCCGCTCGTCCCGCTCGCGCGCCACGGCACCGAGCGCGCCGTGCTCGCCGAGGCGGTCTCCGCGATCCGCCGCCGGGCGCCCGAGGACGTGCGCGCCGACCTCACCGCCGCCCTCGCGGTCTTCGCCGGCGTTGCGGGAAACCGGAAGCTCGTGTACGATCTCGTGAGGATCGAAGAGATGAAGAAGTCCGTCATCTACCAGGACATCCTCGCCGAAGGGCGCGCGCAGGGGGTCGCTGAGGGGCGCGCGCAGGGGGTCGCCGAAGGGCGCGCGCAGGGCATTGCCGAAGGGCGCGCCGAAGCCGTTCTGCGCGTGCTCGGGCGGCGCTTCGGCCGGGTTCCCGAGGAGGTCCGCCGGCGCGTTCTCGCCGAGCGCTCGATCGAGCGCCTCGACGCCCTCATGGATCGCGCCCTCGACGCGCCATCGCTCGAGAGCTTCGCGGCGCCGCTCCGGGAGGAGGGCGGGGCAACTCCGCGCATGGCCAGCAACGGCGCCGGACGCAGGAGGGAATAGGTCCGCTCGGGCGATTCGATCCGCCCCGCGGGCCCCGGCCCGTTCCCGCCCCGGCCACCGGTCGTCCTCCGCCCCCGAGGGCGAGCCTCGCTCGCGGGCGCCGGCCTCGTCGGATCGGCCGATCTCGGGCGACCCTGAAGGAACGGGCGCCGGGCGCGTCGCTCGACGGGCCAGCCGGGAAAGCACCTCGGGTGCGCTCGCGCGCCTCGATTGCCACGGCAGCCGGCCCGCGGGCGCCCGCGCGCGTGAGCTTGCGGGGCCCGCCGCTCGCGGGGCGTAGTCTCGGCGCGGACGCGCTCGCCTTCGGCGGCGGCCGCGCCGTCAGCTCAAAGTCAGAGCTGAGAAAAGTACGCGCGGAATTGCTTGTCGAGCTTCTCCCAGTCCTCGTCGGAGTCGTAGCCCTTGAACGCCTGGGCGATGGCCTCCTCGTTTCCCAGGCCGCTCTTGAGCGCCTTGAGATAGTCGACGAGGATCTTCTTGCCCTTCGGGTGCCCCTGGATGAGGAACTGGCAGATCGCCCAGCCCTGCGCGTAATTCTGGGCGCGGAGGTGCTCGCGGTCCTGGCGGTCCGGGAGATCCTCGGCGTAGAGCTTGGACTGCGGCATGCGAATCAGCTCCCGGATCGGGTAGAGCGGAAAGCGCGCCGAGGGCTTGAGCGCCCCCTTGATGATCTGGTAGTTCGTGAGCCCCATCCCGACCGCCTCCTTCTGCACGTTTCCGAGCACGAGCCGCCCCGTCTTCGGGTCGTCCTCCGCGGTGGCGAAGAACTCGGCGAGCCCCTCGTTCAGCCAGGATGGGCAGTCCTCGATGAAATAGTCGATATATTGGTGAAATGCCTCGTGGAACATGACCTCGCGCGTGGCTTGCCAGAGCCCCCCGCCGTATTGCTTGCCGGTGTCGCGAGAGCTCACCATGAGGAGGCGGAACGTCGGCTGATAGAACCCCGCGGTCTCGTCGTTGTCGGTTCCCGTGATGTACTTTGCGAACTCCAGGTAGTCGGCGCGCTCCTTGAAAACGAACACGCGCGCCACGAGCTTCGGGTCCTTCGCGAACGTGCGCGAGGGAAAGATCGATTCGTACGCCTCGTAGATCGCGTCCAGGGCCTTGGCGCACGCCTTCCACCCCTCGCTTCGCTTCTCCGCGAGGAACTTCTCGAGCGCCTTCTGCGCCGCCTTCTTCTTTTCCGCGTGCGCCGCGAGCTGCGCGTATTCCGCCTTCGCCGCGTCCCACTGCTTCGGGTCGAAGCCGAGGTCGGTCGCGAGGTAGTACCGCCCGCCGGGAGTCAACCCCGACATGAGCGTCACCGCGTCCTTGTAGTGGGGCCGGAACGGCGTGTCGAGGATCGCTGCGAGGCGCTCGTCCCAGGGGGTTCGCGAGCGGATCTTCGCGAGGTGCTCGCGCGCGACGCCGTCTTCCGCGTAAAAGTACGCGATCCGCGCGAGGTACCCGTGAACCGTGTCCTCGTCGCCGCCCTTCTTGAGCGCCTCCTCGAAGGCCGCCCGCGCCGCCCTGTAATCGCGCTTGCGGAAGAGGTCGAACGCCCTTTTCGTCTCGTCCGCGACCTGGGCGTCGGGCTCGGGGTCGCCCGGGACGATGGGCCCGCCGGCGTGCGCAAGCGGCGCAAGGGCCCCGGCCGCCGCGCCGAGCGCGGCGAGCGCCGCAAGGACAAGGAGAAAGCGAACCCCGTTCCGTGCGATCAACGCTCTCACCTCCAACCTCCGACAACGCGAATACATGGAACGCCGCACATGATACTCGATCGCCGCCGCGCAGGGAAGGGGAAGCCTGCCTGCCTGGCCTCCCCAGCCTGCCTGCCCGCCAGCCGCAACCGCGCAACGGCCCCAACCGCCGCAGGGCACGGTAGAATGCCGGGGAAGGAAGCGAGAACGGAGACGGACCGGCGGACGGGCGCAACGAAGGACGGAAGGAGGGCCCCCCGTGATCCGGACCGCGATCCGGACCAGGCCGAGCGCGGGCGCGCGGGCGGTCGGGCAGGCGGCGCTGGTTGCGGCCGTCGCGGCCGCGCTGTTCGCGTGGATCCAGACGGCGACGCCGCACATCGTCGACCGCGACGGGTACTATCACGCGCGCTACGCGAACCTGCTCCCGGCGCGCGGCCTCGACCGCACCTTCCCCTGGGCGCAGGAGACGGTGCTGCGCGACCAGTTCTCCGACACGGCCTTCCTCTTTCACGTGCTGCTCGCGCCGCTCTGCGCGGCCGAGCGCGACATGGTGCCCGGGGCGAAGGCAGCGGCGGTCGCGTTCGGGGCAGCGCTCGCGGCGGCGGTCTACCTCCTCCTGCGCGCGCACGGGGTGCGCGGCGCAGCGTTCTTCGCGCTCGCGCTCTTTGCGAGCGGCAATCACTTTCTCTTCCGCATGTCGATGGCGCGGCCGCACCTTCTCTCGGTGCTGCTCGCGGTCGTGGGCGCGCACGCGATCCTTGCGGACCGGCGGCGCCTCCTCGCCGCGGTGGGGTTCGTGTACGCGTGGAGCTATGCCGCGCCCTACCTTCTCGTCGGGCTCGCGGCGGCGGACGCGGTCGCGCGGCGGCGGCTCGGCCCGCTCGGAGCGGCGTCCGCAGGCGTGGGCGCGGGGCTCGTCCTCCACCCCTACTTTCCGAACGATCTTTACGTTCTCTGGGTGCAGTCGGCGGTCGTGCTCGGGCGCGCCTGGGGGCTCGCCGGAGGGGACGGGCCGCGGCTCGGCGCGGAGTTCGACCCGGTGACGACGCGCTCGCTCCTTTTCACCTCGACGGGCGCCGCCGCGGCGCTTGCGTTCGGGATCGCGGCCGGCCTCTTCGGGCGGGAGCGCCCCTCGCCGCGCACGCGCTCGCTCGCCGCCATGGCCGCCGCCACGCTCCTTCTCTTTCTCCTTTCGGCGAAGTTCGTCGAGTACTTCGCGCCCTTCGCCGTCCTCTTTGCGGCGTCGGCGGCGAGCGATCTCGCGGGCGACCGCCCGCTGCGCGATCTTCTGGGCGGGCCGCGGCGGCGGGCGGCGGCGCGGATCGCGGCGGCGGCCGCGCTCGTCCTTCTCTGCGGGGGGCTCGCCGCGCGCGCGGTCGCGCTTGCGCGGCAAGCCGTCGCGGCCACGCCGCTCCCCGCGCTCGAGGGCGCCGCGCGCTTCCTCCGCGCGCACGCGCCGCCCGGCGAAACGGTCGTGCACCTCGGGTGGAGCGAGTTCGCCGTCCTCTTTCACTTCGCCCCGGAGCACCGCTACCTCGTGGCATTCGACCCCATGTTCATGTGGGCGCGCGACCCGGAGCGCGGGCGGCTCCTGGAGGACGTGCGCGCGGGGCGGCGCCCGATCGACCCGGAGGAGCTGCGCCGCGTCTTCGGCGGGCGGTGGCTCGCGATCTCGAAGGAGCGGCCGCGCCAGACCGCCGCGGCGCGCGCCGCCGGGCTCGAACCCGTCTACGAGGACGCCACGGGCGCGCTCTTCTCGCTCGAAGCGGGCGACTGACGCGCCGCCTCGATCGCGCGCCGCACCGCGGGGGCGAGAAGGCGCGTGGCGTCGGCGGGCTCCAGCCGCACGAGCCCGTATCGCTCCGCGAGCGACGCCGCGCTCGCGTCCCCGAGCGCCTCGGCGACGCGCGCCGCGAGCGCCTCGGCGCTGCCGCCGCCCTCGGCCGGCCCGCCCAGCGCCTCGAGCGCCTGGCGGATCGCCTCCGCCGCCGCGTCGCGCGCGGCGCGCAGCCGCTCCTCCGGAACGGCGGCGAGGATCTCGCGCGCCGGGCGTTCGAGCAGGAAGCGCGCGATTCGCTCGCGCGCCTCGCGGAAGAGCGGGCGGTTTGCGGGGGCCGTGGCGAAGGCCACCGCCCGCTCGAGCGCGACCTTCACAAATCCCTGGAGGAACGCCTTCACCTGCGCCTCGATCCCGGCCCCGAGCGACCCGGCGAGCCCCGCGAGGACCCCGCCCCCGAGCCGCCGCGCGAGCGCCATCCCCGGGAGCGCGTCGCCGATCGACTGGACGCGCTTCACGAACTCGACAATCCCGTCGTAGAGGAGCGCGGCCGCAAGCGCCTCCGCGGCCGGTCCACCGAAGAGCGCCCGCACGAACGCCTCGTCCGGCTCCAGCGCGCCCGCCGCGCGCACGAGGACGCCGGTCGCGGCCGGGCCGGCGAGGCTCGCCACGCTCTCGCCCGAGGCGCGGAGGCGGCTCGTGACCTCGTCGAAGCGCTCGCGGAAGCGCGCGGCGCCGCGCTCGGGCGCATCCGGAGCGGAGAGCGCCGCCCGGATTGCGGCCGCCACCCGATCGGGCGGAAAGAGGGCGCGGAGCGGCTCGCGCTCGAGCGCGGCCAGCGCCCGCGCGACCCACTCCTCCACGACGTCCTCTGGCGCGAGCGGCCCGGCGCGGCCCTCGCTGCCCTTCGCCCCCGCGCGACCCGCCTCGGGCTTCATGGCCGGGCATTATACCGGACCCGAACGCCCGCCGAGATTGAGCGCACGATTTCTCCGCAGGTGCGCTCTTGATTCGTGCGGCGCAATTCTCTATACTGCGCGCGTTCGGTTGAGTTGAAACGTCGCCAATTCGGCTTTATTCAGCGAACGGAGGTCTTCATGCCTCGTCCATCGAAATCGGCGAAACCGCCGGGTACGGCGTACACCACCTCGCGGCGCGTGATCGGGCTCGATGCGGCGGTCGCGCGGCTCAGGGAAGAGCTCGACGAATGGCAGCGGCGCGCCCTCAAGCTGCGCAAGCTCGTGGACGGAATGCTCCGCGACATGGGGCTGGCCGTGCGCTCGCTCGGGAGCGGGCGCGACGCGCGCGCCCTCATCGAGCAGGCCCGCCGCGGGCGGCGCGCCGGAGCCGGCGCCAGGGCCGCGGAGATTCTGCGCGAGTGGGGTCGCCCGGCGCGCGCCGGGGAGCTCCTCCCCGAGATCCAGCGCCGCGGGGTTCCGGTCGGCGGGCGGAACCCGCTGGCCACGCTCGCCTCGACGCTGCTCAAGTACCCCGGCGTGAAGAGGGTTTCGCGCGGCCTCTTCGCCGCTGCGGACACCAACGGGGGCGAGAGCCGCCGCGGCCGCAAGGCCGGCGCGCGCCGGGCGCAGCGCAAGGGCTCGAAGGAAGTCGCGGGCTCGGCGAACCCCGAGGGCTAACGGCTAGGCTGAAAGGGCGGCCCGGGCCGCGCGGAAGGGCGGCGCCGGTCGCGCGCTTCCGAGAGCGCCGGCGGCGCCGCTCGCGGCTTCATTTTTCTTGTTCGGGCCACCCCGCGGCGCCCCGGATCGCCAGAACCGAGACGCCCGGGCGCCAAGAAGGAAAGGACGCCGAGCGGCGCCCTTGGGGCTCGGCGAGCGGCGCCCGAGGCTCGGAGGAAGGCCCGGGCGGCGCCTCGGGAATTCAGCGCACGCCCTTCGGGAAGCGGCGGTGCGCCTCGATGAGGAAATTCAGCAGCAGATTCTGGAGCGCGAACTCGTCCTCGCGCGACTCCTGCTTCCCGAAGTGCGAGAGCACGTGGAGCACGCGCCCGCCCGCGAGCTTTTCCGGCTTCCCCTCCTGCGCGTACTTCTCGGTCTGCGGCCCGCTCGGCAGGAAGGTGAGCGCCACGGACTCGAACGCGGGGCCGCCCTCGCCCTTCAGGTCCTCGCTGGTCATGAGGACGGTCACGCCCGCGCCGCCCGTCACCTGGATCACGGGGCTGTCGTCGTCGATCACCCAGTTCCGCGTGATCTTCGCGTCCGGCGGAAGCTGGTTGGGATCGCGCAGCGACGTTTCCCCGCCCTCGCCCGGCGCGTTCGCCGCCCGCGCTTCCGGGTCCACGAACACACCGCGCAGCATCGGGTGGGCGGTGCGGCCGCGCGCCGGCGAGCACGCGACCGTCCTCTGCTTCACCTGCTTTCCGGCCTTCACCAGGCCCGGCCAGCACGGCTCGAGCAGCGCGACGAGCCCGTAGTCCTCCGAGAAGAGATATCCGCCGCGCTCGACCCACTCCTTGATCCGCTTCACGTTGCCGTGAATGGGGTCCTGCTTCTCGCGCCCCGTGACCGGATCCCGCTTGTAGGTCAGCCCCGAGATCTTGTGGTTCACGACGTCGTGCTTGTCGCACCCGGTGCAATTCGTCATGCGGTTCGCGGTGGCGCCGCCGCTCGGCCGGCAGGTCTGGCAGACGCAGTGGTCGTAAATGTTGACGCAGTTGAGAATCAGCGCCGTGCGGCCTTCGAGCGGAACCTTGCCCGCGTTGAAGTCCTCGATGGTGGCGACCGTGTGCGGGATCTTCATCTGCTCGAGGATCGACTCGATCCGGTCGTAGTTGCACGCAGCGTCTCCGTAGCGGTTCTTCGGGCAGCTCGCCCGGAGGACGAGGATCATCTCCGGGCGGATCTTCGAGAGCGCCTCCGTCTCCGGGCCGCGGAAACCCTCGTCGACCACGGTGCCGGTATTGGACTCGCGCCGCGCGCGCCCCTGCGGTCCCTGCGCGCGCGCCCCCGCCCACCACTTGCACCAGGCGTCGGCGGAGCCGCAGTCGGCGCCGGTGAGCGATTTCAAGCTGTTGAGGAGGCGGCGGCGCAGCTCGGAGTCCTTTCGCTCCTCGCGCTCGTAGGCGTCGATCAGGACGTCCACGGACTCGGAGACCTCGATCAGCGCGAGCTGGTCGGCGGCCATGAGCTGGAGATCGTCGGCGCCCTTCTCCAGAATGCGCGCGTGGACGAGCGCCGGCGCGGCCGGGCTCCGGTTGTTCTGCATGGCGAACATGAGATCGCGCGAGAGGACGCGCCCCGTGTCGCTCGAGAGGATCGCCGCCGCGACCGCGCGCAGCCCCTCCTCGTCCCGCATGCCGGCGGCGCCGTTGAGGAGCCGCCAGTAGACGAGGTCCTCGCCCGGCGGGATCTTCTGCGCGAGCCTCACAAGGAGCTTCACCGCCTCCTCGCCCCCGGTCGCGCGAAGCGCCTGGATGGCGCGGTCCATGGCGGGGAAGTCCTTCGCCTGGATCGCGCTCTTCAGCTCCCCTTCGAGGGCCTTCACGTCCGAGGACGCCGCCGGCGTGGCGATCGCGACCGCGAGCGCCGCACCGAGAACGACGGCGAGCCTTCCCTTTCGCATGGCGCCTGCCTCCTCCTCCCCCGGGCCCGACTCGAAGACCCTAATTTCTCATAGCCCGGGCCCCGAAGGCAACGTGCGGGGCGCGCCCTTCCGCGCGCGGCGCGGCGCCCGCGGCGCTACCGGCCGAGGAACTCGAGCAGCTCTTGCTCGCGCATGACGATCACACCGAACTGGACCGCCTTCGCGAATTCCTCGGACTGCTCGGCCTCCTCCATCGCAATGATGAAGTCGGTCGCGATGCTGACCGTCTTGTCGACGCGCCCGCCCTCCTCCTCGATCCGGCGGACCAGCTCGTCCATGCTGTAGCGGTCGTTCGAGAGCTTGGTGCCGACGAAGACGAAGCGCATCTCCTTGTCCTTGTCGTAGAACGGCGACGCGATCAGGTCGCCCTTCACGATGGGATCCGCCGGATCGACAGTGTGGAGGATCGCCACCTGCGACATGCGCTCGTCGATCGTCTTGATCTCGACGTGCCCCTTCACCTTGCGGGCGCCGCCCTTCACGTACTGGAAGACCTCGAACGTGGTGCCGCGACGCACGTGGTCCGCGCGGCCAAGATCGATCCAGGCGAGGCCGAGCTTCGGGTCGGCGTGGACGACCTGCCCGTCCGGCTCGGTCTCCTCGAGCGTGCGCTTCTTCTTTTCGGTGAGCTCCGCGATGCGCGCCTCCAGGCGGCTGACTTCGGAGCGGATCCGCGCCTCGTTGATCGCCGCCTGCTCTTCTATCTTGGTCTTCTCGGCGAGAATGGACTCGTTCTGCTCCAGGAGCCGCCGCTTCTCGGCGTCGAAGTCGCGCGCGAGCTTGAGCTTTTCCTCCTGGATCGTGTTCCGCTCCTTCTCCAGGGCGCGGATCTTCTCCTCCAGCGTCGCGATCGTGGCGTCCCGCTTCGACTTCTCGGTCTGCGCGTCGCCGAGCGCAGTCACCTTCTCCGTGCGGAGTCGGTTCAGCTGCTCGACGGTGGCGGTGACCGCGACGAAGAGGTCGTTGTACATCTCCGTGAGCGCCTGGTAGTCGCGGGCGGTAAGCTTGACGCCGTCCTTGTTCGTGAGGCTCTTCGCGAACTCCTCGCCGAACCACTCCTCCTTGTTGAGAACCTCGGCGAGGCGAGCCCCGCCCGCCTTGAGGTAGTCGCGGCGCACCATCTCCGCGTCGACTTCCTTCTCGTCGCCGTGGATGAGCTTGTTGAGCTCGCGGACGCGGCGCGCGAGCGCGATCTCCTTCTGACGCGCGGCCTCGCTCGCCAGCTCGGCGGCCGCCGCGCGGTTGCGCTCCTGTTCGGTCTTCGACTGCTGCAGGAAGAGGAGAACGATGAGAACCACGATGAGGAAGATCGACACCAAGAGCCCGATGAGCACCCCGCTCGGCCCACCCTTCTGCGCAGCCATGAAGACGCCTCCTGAGGCCCGTCGCCTGGGCCGTCGGATTCGAGACCCGGTTGCGCGATTGTATCCGCGGGACGACCGAAGTCAAGCCGCTTCAAGCGATTGTCATGGGTCTGTCACGGCGGCGCGAAAAACGCGTGCGCGCTACCGCGCCCTTGCGAGGTGCGCCCTCGGCCACCCGATCGGGGCGCGATTTTAAGGCGCGGCGTTCCCCGCGGTTGTCACCCGCTCTGAGCGCGGAGCGTCCGCCACGACGTGCGCCCCGGTCGGAGCGCAGGACCGCCGGCCGGCGGCAAGCGGTTCAGAACGAGGGGTTCACGCCCCTCTCGATGTCCTGGCCGAATCGATCGTCGGCGGCGAAGAGATCGATCGGGGCGAAGCTCGCGGAGAAGCGCACGTCGTTCTCTCCGATGTCGGCCTCCACGGTGAGTCGCACGTAGAAGCGGTGGAGGAAGCGGATCACGGAGAGCTCGTTCTCGATGAACTCGTCGCGCTCGAAGTCGTACTGCGAGGACGCCTCGAATCCCCATTTCTCGGTCGCGCGGAGGAGGATCGCCACGCCCACCGACTGATAGACGCCGTCGAGAAAGTGGTGCTCCGCGCGGAACGCCAGGTCCTCGGTCGCGCGCACGAGGAGCCGCGCGTCCGCCCGCACGACGCCGCGCCCCTCCGGGTCGAAGTCGATGCGCCCGTCGAAGCGCAAGAACGCGGTCGGGTCGATCCGCAGATCCGCGTGGACGAGGTCCCAGCGCCGCCGCACGTCGCCGGGCCGCACGAGGAACGGGCGCCTGGGCGCGGCGAGGCGGCCCCGCGGAAAGTAGCGCGTCTCGACGATCAGGTCCGCGATGTCGCGCGACGCGCGCCGCGGACCGCGCGCCGCACCGAGGAGGCGCGTCCGCACCGAGATGGGGACGAACTCGAGCTCGCGCGCGGTCTCCACCGCGTCGAGCGGAATCAGCCGTCGCGGCTCGACGTCGTTGTAGAAGACGCGCACGTACCCGGAGGACGGCGTAATGATGTGCCGCAGCCCGGCGATCCCGAAGACATCGGAGCCCACGGCGAAGTCGCGCCAGAGGTCCGTCGTGGCGATGGCCCCGGCGCCGAGAGTGAGCCGGTCGATCGCCTCGTCCGCGCGCGCCTCCTCCGAGAACGCGGAATAGCGGACGAGCGCGAACGGGTCCAGCACGAACGGCCCGATCGGGCGCGCCGCGTCGATGCGGTGCTGGAGGTCGGCGCGCTGGACGTGCTCGGTGTCGGGGAGGCCCATGTCCTCGTCGAAGCGGCGGCGCGCGTTCGAGACCTCGTACGCCGTCGTGAGAAAAAGTCCGCGCCCGCCGGGGAAGAGATCCGCGAAGAACGGCTCTCCGATCCACGCCCAGCGCGCGCGCGGGAGGTATTCCGTCTGCGTCTGGAAGTCGTTGAGCCGCCATCGCCCGAGCGCCGCGGCCCCCATGTTCGCGCGGAGCCAGCGCAGGTACGCGACCGTCTCCTGTTCCTTCCCCGTCTTCGCCTCGCGCTCGTAGAATTCGGGGAGCACGCCGCGGTCGGAGATCCACGAGAGCTCCGCCTCGCGCCGCAGCCGCCCCCAGGGGAATTCGCCGGCCGCCGCTCCTGCGCCCGCTCCGAAGTCGTCGCGGTGAAAGAATCGGACGCGCCCGCGGTCGTCGGGCGGATCGAAGCCGGTGCGGTCCTCGCCGCGGTCGTGGATGTACCAGCCGTCGAAGAACCCGAGGTAGCTCTGTCCGTCCCCGGGCGGGCCGCGCCACTCGGCGCTCCCTCCGTAGGCGCCGCCGCGCTCGCTCATGTAGTCGAGCTCTGCCTCGACGTCGAGCGCCTTGCCGACCCAGAGGGGAACGCGCGAGAGCGCGAACCACCCGAAGCGGCCGTTGCGCCCCACCCGCACCTTCGGGACGAAGTCGTTCCACGCGGTGTCCCACGCGAGGTCGAAGGGCCAGCGGAAGATCGTCCGCCCGAGCACCTGCGCGCGAGGGGATTCGAGCTCCGCGACGAAGGTGCGCGGCGGGGGCCCGAGGTCGGGGTCCTCGCCGCCCTCCCCGGGGAGGTCGAATCCGCCCTCCCCGAAGAGCCCCCCGCGCGCCCGGACCCGCACGCTGCGCGCGGCGATCGCGTAATGCGGCTCGCCGAACGTGCACGTCGAGACGATCACGTCCTCGCCCTGAAAGAGCGAGAACCCGTCGCTTATGCGCGCGGCGCGCGCCCGCGCGAGAAAGGACGT
>FWPU01011931.1_pt1 | contig 11802 bp, 9 predicted proteins | sample 2228361 | NCBI WGS metagenome assembly FWPU01 (sample SAMEA103939777, study PRJEB20133) | metagenome | reverse complement strand
GGCGTCGTCCTGCCGGGTGTGCTCCTGGTCCTCCTCATGGCCATCCCCTACCTGGACCCCAACCCCAGCCGCCGTGGCCGGGATCGCCGGGTGGCCATCATCAGCGGCATCGTGGCCGGCACGGTCATGATCATTCTGAGCTGGATGGGCACCCCCCACTACGCCGTGCAGGCAGCCCCTGCAGTGGAGGTGGTCCAGGCGCTGATGCCCGAAGAAGGGGCTGGCCTGGTGCGAGAGATCGGCTACAAGCACCTGCCCGTGGGCACCTACGACACCCGGGAGGAGTACGAGTTCGACGATCCCGAATTTGCCGAGCTCTTCCACGCCTACAGGGAAGAGATCGCACGCTTCGAGGAAGAAGATCCCGACTTCAACCACGCCTATGGGCTGTTGGTGATCACCCAGGACCAGCCTTCCCTCAAGAAGATCCACTGGGAGATCCACTGGGTGACCGCAGACGGACAGGAAGATGTCTTCAACCGGGACTTCTTCCTGCATGCAGACTCCATGTACTGGGAGCAATACGGGCTGCGGGACTTCAGCTACATCTTCCGGTCGGAAAGCGGGGAGTAGACGAGGCCATGCGAAAACCCTGGTACACCTACCTGTACATCAAGTCGCCCATCACCAAGATCACCCTGGGCATCCTCTCGGTGCTGATCGCCATCGTGGTGATCCTCTTCATCGGGCTCTTTGAGGAACCACGCATGGAGGCCCAGACCCGCAACTGGGAGGGCCGCAAGATCGAGAAGGGCGCCGAAATCTACGCCAACAACTGCTCGAGCTGCCACGGCCCGGACGGCAAGGGGCTGCCCAACGTGGCGCCGGCTCTCCACAGCCGCTACTTCTTCACCCAGCGCCTGAAGGACATTGGCTGGGCCGGCTCCCTACACGACTATGTCGCCCTGACCGTGGCCGCCGGGCGCCCCTCCAAGGTGAACACCCAGTGGGCCCAGATCATGCCCACCTGGAGTAACCGCTTCGGCGGCCCCCTGCGGGATGACCAGATCGAGCAAGTGACGGCCTACGTGCTCAACTGGGAAGAGTCTGCCCTCCAGCAGACGCCGGAGGAAGATCCCTGGCAGTTCTTCCAGGATGCCCCCTCCAAGGCCGAAGGTGCCCAGGCGCAGACCCCTGCCGAACAGCCAGCCCAGGGCGAGAGCGCCGGCCCCCGGCCTCCCCAGGAGCTCTTTGTCACCTACGGCTGCTCTGGCTGCCACAACCTGGATGAGCCCCAGACCGACACCAACCGGGGCCCTGTGGGCCCCAACCTGGGCAACCTCCACGAGGTCGCCGGGGAAATCGTCCCCGGCCAGGACGCCGAGACCTATGTCTACACCAGCATCGTGGATCCCAACGCGTTCATCGTACCGGGCTACAACGCCAACATCATGCCCCAAAACTTCGCCGATCAGATGAGCGAAGAGGAGATCCGCGGGTTGGTGCAGTGGCTGCTGGATCCCAACCGCCAACGCTGAGCTGGCCCCCGCCAGCCCGGCCCGCCAACCTGTGACTCTGTTTCGCTGCGCCGTCCATCCGTGCCTGAAGGACATCTGGATGGACGGCGCAGTTCTGTTTGGCGGATGGCGCTGCCCCTGGGCCATGGACCCGGTCGATGGTATAATTTTCGAGTTTGAAGCCATCCCTGTCCACCCATGTGAGCCGGCATGAACACACCGTCACCCAACTCATCGTCGAACGACTTATTGTCGAACCACAACAATCCACCGCCCCAGGACAGGCCCTATCGCCTGACCCACGACCCTGTCTTCTACATCACGGCCGCCTTCTTCGCCTTGCTGACCACTGCTCTGCCCGCGGGGCTGGGCCAGCCCCGCTTTCTACCCCTGATCCAGGCCGTGGGACTGACCGTCTTCCTGGCCATCCCCCTGCGCCGGGGGGAGATCCGCCAGAGCCTCTACGTGGTGGCCCTGTGGCTGGCCGTCCAGTTTGTGACCATCACCGCGCTGAGCTGGCTGGTGATCGGCCAGGTGGAGCGGGCCATCCCCGATGGCTTCCTCTATCGGGGCGCCATGACCCGCTGGTTCTTTGACCAGGGGCCCCTGCCGTCAGGCCTGGCCACCGCCCCCGTGGGGCGGCTGGCCGAGACCGCGGGCATCCTAGTGGGGGCCCCGGCCACGGGCGGGCTGGTGGCCAACTGGTTCGTGGTGCGGGCCATCAACCTGGCTGGCTATGGCATGGCTTCCCTGCTCCTGGTCCTGGCCAGCCCGGCTGCCCTGCTGGCGGCCCTGCCCCTGTGGACCCTGGTGCGGGTGGCCGGCTACGCCGGCCTGACAGTCCTCCTGGCCGAGGCCCCCCTGACCGGCAACTGGTCTCCCCGACACCTCTGGCGTGACCGGCGGACGCTGTTCCTATGGTCCATCGGCCTGGTGGCCGTCGGCACCCTGCTGGAGCTTTTCCTGCCTGCCCTGTGGGCCACCCTGTTCCGCTGAAGCGTCCACCGCAACCACCCGTGCAGGACTGAGGACACCATGCGCATCAAACGGGTCGTCATCCAGGGCTTTAAAACCTTCGCCCGTAAAACCGAATTCATCTTCGACCCCGGCGTGACCGCCATCGTCGGCCCCAACGGCAGCGGCAAGAGCAACATCGTCGACGCCATCCGCTGGTGCCTGGGCGAACAGAGCTTCAGCTTGTTGCGCTCCAAGAAGACCAGCGACATCATCTTCTCCGGCAGCGACCAGAAGGCCCGCCTGGGCATGGCCCAGGTCACCGTCACCCTGGACAACAGCCAGGGTCAGATTCCCCTGGACTTCGAAGAAGTGGAAATCACCCGGCGGGCCTACCGGGACGGCAACAACGAGTATCTCATCAATGGCCAGCGGGTGCGCCTGCAGGATATCACCGAAGCCCTTGCCCAGACCGGCCTGGGCAAGCGCACCTACGCCCTCATCGGCCAGGGGCTCATCGACCGGGTGCTGAGCCTGGCGCCCGAGGAGCGGCGTTCCCTCTTCGAGGAGGCCGCCGGCATCACCGGCTACCAGGCCAAGCGCCACACCACCCTGCGCCGGCTGGAGGCCACCCAGCAGAACCTGACCCGGGTCCAGGACATCATCGCCGAGCTCAGCCCGCGGCTGGGCCACCTGCGCCGCCAGGCGGAACGGGCCCGGGAGCGGGAACAGATCGCGGCCGACCTGCGCCAGCTGTTGCGCACCTGGTATGGCTACCGCTGGCATCAGGCCCTGGCCGATCTGGAACGGCAACATGGCCAGGTGGTAGCGCTGAAACAACAGGTGGCCCGGCGTCAGCAGGAGCTGGAGGCCGTAGGCCGACAGATCGAATCCCTGCGCGCCCGACAGGCGGCCCTGCGCAACCAGCTCGGCGACCGGCACCGGGAAAGCAGTGTCCTCCACCGTCAGGCCGAACGGGTGGGGCGGGAGCTGGCCGTGGCCCAGGAGCGCCTGCGCCAGGTCCAGGCCCGCCAGGAAGAAGCCCAGCGGGAGCTGGTCCCCCTGCGCCTGCAACAGGAGACCCTCCAGGGCCGCATTGCCGCTCTGGAGGGGCAGCTGGCCCAAAGCCGGGCCCGCTACGAGGAACGACGGGCCCAGGTGGAGGCCGTACAACGGGAAGTGGCCCGGCGCCAGCAAGAACAGGCCGAGCTGGAACAGCAGCTGGCCCTGGCCCGCCAGACGGTGAACCAGCTTGCCACCCGCCGCGCCAACGACCAGGCCCGGATCCAGCAGTGGGAAGAGCGACAGGACAGTCTTCGCCGGGAACTGACCGAGCAGAGGGAAGCCCTTGCCGCATCCCGCCAGGCGGCCCAGGCCCTGCAGGAGCACCTGCAAGAGGCGGAGCGCCGCTTGGCCGCCCTCCAGGCAGAAGGCACCCAGGTCCAGCAGGAGATGGAGCAACGCCAGGCCAAGATGGCCACCCTGGGCCAGGCACTGGCAGAAGCCCAGGAAGTACGGGTCGCTGCGGACCGAACCGCCGATCGCCTCCAGACCCGTTTCGAGCTGCTGCAGCGCCTGCGCAACGAAGGGGCCGGTTACGCCAGCGGCGTCCGGGCAGTGCTCGCGGCGGCCCAGGGTCCCTCCCCCGCCTTGACCGGCGTCATCGGCACCGTGGCCACGGCCATCCACGTCCCGCCCCCCCTGGACAGGGCCATCGAGACGGCCCTGGGCAGCGCCATCCAGCACGTGATGGTCCGCCGGTGGGGAGATGCCCAGCGGGCCATCGAGTACCTGAAGCAGAGCGGGCAGGGCCGGGCCACCTTTCTCCCCCTGGACCGGCTACACGTGCTGCCGCCCATTCCGGCCCCCCGGCAGTCGGGCGTCCTGGGCAACGCCGCGGAGCTGGTCTCCTACCCATCAGAAGTGGAGCCGGCCGTCCAGCAGCTCCTGAATCGGGTCTGGGTGGTGGAAGACCTGGACACGGCCCGGCGGGCCCTGGACAGCATCGCCCAGGGCCCCCGCCCCACGGTGGTCACCCTGGAGGGCGACATCGTACGGCCCGGCGGCGCCGTCACCGGCGGCAGTGACCGCAGCCAGCAGGACCATTCCATGCTGGCCCGGGAACGGGAGCTGCGGGAATTGCCCACCCAGTTGGAAGAGGCCAACGCCCGGGCTCGACAGGCGGCAGAGCGCTGCCAGGAGCTGCACAGCCACCTGGCAGCCCTGCAGGCCCAGATGGGCCCCCTGCAGGAAAAGCTGGCATCCCTGGCCCGCCAGGAACGGCAGCAACGGGCCGAGCTGGATGACCTGCACCGGCAACTGGACCGGGCCCGTCAGGGCGAGCAGTGGCAGGCCGAACGGCTGGCCACCCTGCAACAGGAGCTGGACAGGCTGTCGGAGCAGGTCCAGGAGACCCGCCAGGCGCTGGCCTCCCTGTCTCAGGAAGAGGCCGCAGCCCGGCAGGCCCTGGAGGAGGCCGAAGCCGCAGTGGAGGCAGCCGGCGTAGGTGACCTGCTCCGACAGCTGGCCGATGTCCGCACCGCTGCCGCGGCAGCCCAGGGCGATCTCCAGAGCCAGCAGGCCCTGCTGGACAACCAGCGCTCCGGGCTGCAAAGCGTGGTGGATCAAATTGGGGCCAAGGAGCGGCAGATCGGGCTGCTGCAGGCCGAGGAGGAGCAGTTGAACCGCCGTATCCGGGAGCTGGGCGCGCAGGAAGACCAGTTAACCGGCGCCCTGGTGGCCCTCCAGTCCCACATCCGGCCGGCAGAAGCGGAGTTAGCCCGCCTGGAGGCCGAGCAGCAACAGGCCGAAGGCGAAGAGCGTCGCCTCCAGGAGGGGCTGCGCCGGGATGAAAACGCCTGGAACGGGGCCCAGTATCAGCTCCAGCGCTGCGAAGATGCCCTCCAGCAGCTACGCCACGACATCGAACAGGACCTGGGGCTGGTCCTCCTGGAGGAGAGCGACGAGGTGGCCTATCAGCCGCCCCTGCCCTGGGAAGCGGTGGTGGAGCAGTTACCGGTACTGACCAGCATCCCGGAGGGGCTGGAAGAGGAAGTGCGGGAGATGCGGGCGCGCCTCAGCCGGGTGAGCAATGTGAACCCGGACGCGCCCCGGGAGTACGAGGAGGCCGCCAGCCGCCACGAGCACCTGCTCATCCAGTCGCGCGACCTGGAAGCCGCCGCGGCGGATCTGCGCAAGATCATCCGGGAGCTGGACGAGGTGATGCGCCGACGCCTGCAGGAGACCTTCCACGGGGTGGCCCAGGAATTTGTCCACTTCTTCCGCACCCTCTTCAACGGCGGCACGGCCGAGCTCCTTCTGACCGAGCCCGACGACATCGCCAACTCCGGGATCGAAATCATTGCCCGCCCGCCGGGCAAGCGCCCCCAGAGTCTGGAGCTCCTCTCCGGTGGGGAACGGACCCTGGCGGCCTGCGCCCTGATCTTCGCCATCCTCAAGGTCAGCCCCACGCCGTTCTGCGTGCTAGACGAGGTAGACGCGGCCCTGGACGAGGCCAACGTGGACCGCTTCCGCCAGAGCGTGGAAGCCCTCAGCGCCGGCACCCAGTTCATTATTATTACCCACAACCGACGCACCCTGGAAGGGACCAACGCCATCTACGGCATCACCATGGGCAAGGACGGCATCAGCCAGGTGATCAGCCTGCGGCTGGAGGGCGACCGCATGGTCCCGTCCGAGGAAAACGGCAGCCAGCCCCAGGCCAGCGAAGTGGTGGAGATGTAGCCCGTTTCTACAGCTGCTTCAAGCCGACTGCCGGTCCGACGGTTCCCCTTGGTTCGAGCCGTCTTCGCTGCCGGGCAGGGGCAGGGGAGGTGGCAGGGGCCACTGGGTTTCCAGCGCAGGGTCGGGTGTGTATTCGGGGACGCTGGCCCCGATCCGATGGAGGGCCATGGCTGCCGCGGCCTGGGAAGCCTCCTGCTTGCTGTGGCCCCGGCCCACACCCCACGGATGTTGCAGGATGGAGACCTGGATGGTGAAGATGCGGGCGTGGTCCGGACCTTCGCTGGCCACTACCTTGTAGCGGGGCGCCGCGCCAAAGACCTCCTGGGCCCACTCCTGAAGGCGACTCTTGGGATCCTTGCCATAGTCCCCTTCCTGGAGCAATGCCAGCTCGTCTTCCATCTGGCTCAGCACAAAGTGGCGTACCACGTCCATGCCATGCTCCAGATAGATGGCGCCGACCAGGGCCTCGAAGGTGGCGCAGAGGATGGCCGACCGCTGTCGGCCGCCGCTCTCGTCCTCGCCGTGCCCCAACAGCAGATAGTCGCCCAGGCCCAGGCGTTCAGCCAGGCGGGCCAGGGTCTCCCGGCGGACCAGGGCAGCCCGCAGATTGGTGAGGTCCCCCTCCTGCTGCTCTGGGAAGCGACGAAACAGCTCTTCGCTGACGATGAAGCCCAGAATGGCGTCACCCAGAAACTCCAGCCGCTCGTTGTCCTCCAGCACTTCCTCGTCCGGGGCTTCGTTCAGGTAGCTGCGGTGGACGAAAACCTGTTGAAGCAGTTGTCTGTTGCGAAAATGAAGATGATGACGTTCCTCAAATTCAGATAAGTCAGCAGCACTCACGGGATTCTATCCTGCTCTTCATCCACACTGGGTGGGTTCTTCAGCCCGTGGCCGGTTAGAACGGCCACGACGCTATCGTTGGCTTTGAAAAGAGAAAGGTTTTTGCGCAACGCGGCCGCCACGGTGGCACTGGTAGGCTCCACGAAGAGGCCCCGTTCTGCCAGCTGGCGGTGGGCCTGCCGGATCTCGGCTTCGTCGACGGCGATCACGGTCCCCTGGGAGCGACGCAGCGCCTCCAGCAGGGCAGCGGCGCGTACCGGCACGTTGATGGCGATGCCGTCGGCGCTGATGGGCTCCATGACCAGGGTGGGGTTGACCTGGGTCTGGCGGTGGTGGAAGGCATCATAGATGGGCGTGTAGGGCTCCGCCTGAACGGCCATCAGCCGGGGAAGTTTATCGGTCACCCCTGAATTTTGCAGATGTTGGAAGCCCCGCCAGATGCCCAGCAGCGCCCCGCCATGGCCGGCCGGCGCCACCACCCAGTCCGGCACCTGACGCCCCAGCTGTTCCCAGATCTCCCAGGCTGCGGTCATCTGCCCCAGCAAGAAGGCCGGATGCCAGGCGTGGGAGGCATATTTGATGGACTTGACCATGCGGCTGGCCGCGGCCGCAGCTTTGGAAGCCGCGTCCCGGGGGCCGGGGACTTCCACCAGCTCCGCGCCGTAGATGGCGATTTGGGCCTTTTTGGGCATGGGTGCGCTCTCGGGGACGTAGATACAAGCCTCCAGGCCGGCCCGGGCCGCGTAGCAGGCCAGGCTGGCCCCGGCGTTGCCGCTGGAATCGTCCACCACGGTCAACGCCCCCCGGCTGACCAGCCAGTTCACCATCACGCTCACGCCCCGGTCCTTGTAGCTGCCCGTTGGCATCAGGGCATCCAGCTTCCAGTAGAGGGGCAGCCCATGCCAGCGGTCTTGAATCAGGGGCGTCCACCCTTCACCCAGGGTCACCAACTCCTGGCCCGGGCCGACCACGGGCAGCATGGCCCGATAGCGCCAGTGGCCCGCCAGGGCAGGATCGATGGCCGCCGGATCGAAGGGGGGAAGGTCGGTGTATTCCAGGGGCGTGGAGCTACTGGGGCAACGGAGGGGGCTGAGCTCGGCCGGTGCCCGAAAGCTGCAGGTCGGGCAATATGCGATCACCACTGCATCCTTTCCAGGGCAGGCCCTGTGCCGGGGCGTCCGTGGATGGCGAGAGGGCCCCCGGGAGCCCTAAGGGGCTGTGGGCCTTTCCCCATGCACAGGCTGACGGGTTCACGGTTGCGCTGGTCTAGCCGTTTCCCTTAAGTTTCCCGCAATTGGGGCCACCTTGTCAAAGCAGCCCAACGCTTGGATACGCTCCGCAGCCATGCTATAATCCTGACAGGAGTAGACGCGGGTTTTCCGCGTCTCTCTTTGTGATCCCCGTTCTGCATTGCGATTCGGTTGCCCCACCAGGCGCCGAATGTTCTCATACAGGAGCAGTCGATTGTTACGGCGACTATTCGGCAAAACAGAAACCAAAACCCAGGACGAAGTCAAGCTGGAAGAAAGCCTGCAGAAGACCCGGTCCGGCATCTTGGGTCGCATCGGGGCCCTCTTCCAGGAAAATGAAATCACGGAATCCCTGTGGGAAGAGCTGGAAGAGACCCTCATCATGGGCGACGTGGGGGTGGCCACCACCATGGAGCTGGTGGAACGGACCCGGAGCCGGGTAGAGCGGGAGGGAATCAAGAGCACCCGGGAGGCCTACCTGGTGCTCAAGCAGGAGATGGTGCGGCTGCTGGAGTCGGACGAGCCCCTGCATATCGACGAGCCCCGCATCCTGACCGTGGTGCTGGTGGTCGGCGTGAACGGTTCCGGCAAGACCACCACCATCGGCAAGATGGCCTACTACTACAAACAGCGGGGCCGCAAGGTGGTCCTGGGCGCCGCGGATACCTTCCGGGCCGCCGCCATTGATCAGCTCAAGATCTGGGCGGAGCGGGCCGGGGTGGATGTGATTGCCCATGAGCCAGGGGCAGACCCGGGGGCCGTGGTCTACGACGCCATCCGGGCCAGCCAGGAAAGCCGCAAGGCCGACCTGCTCATCGTGGACACGGCGGGCCGGCTCCAGACCAAGTTCAACCTGATGAAAGAGCTGGAGAAGATCCGCGGGGTGGCCGGTAAGCTGGTCCACCGCGCGCCCCACGAGGTGCTGCTGGTGTTGGATGCCTCCACGGGTCAGAACGCCATCTCCCAGGCCAAGAGCTTCAAGGAGAGCGCCGGCGTGACCGGCATTGTCCTCACCAAGCTAGACGGCACCAGCAAAGGAGGGGCCGTGCTGAGCATCAAACGGGAACTGGGCGTGCCGGTGCGCTTTGTGGGCACGGGCGAGAAGCTGGAGGACTTTGCCCTCTTCGACCCGGTGGCCTTTGTAGAAGGTCTGCTGGGCGATTCATAGTAAATCCCGGCAGCAATTCGCCGATAGCTTCCACCAGAGGTAGGCCCGCCGAATTCCTGCCGCGGTATTTACGCCAGACTGTAATAGGAACAGCTCATCTACCCCAAATGTGCGCTACCCACCCCAGTTTCGCAACAGGTTCGCGCACATTTGGGAGATGAGCCAATAGGAATAAACCCAGGAGCGAAAAGAGTACATCATGAGCGAATTACGTAATCGACTTCAACGGCTGGTGGAGCAGGTAGACGTAATCAGGGGGCGTCTTTGACCTGCCCAAAAAACAGGCACGGGTGCAGGCATTGGAACAGGAATCCATCTCACCGGATTTCTGGAACGACCAGCAGGCTGCCCAGAAAAAAATGCAGGAGCTCAGCACCCTGCGGGAACAGGTAGAACTCTGGGAAGGCCTCTATCGCCGGGCCCAGGACGCCCTCGAACTATGCGAAATGGCCGAGGCAGATGAAGATCCCGGGCTGCTGGAAGAGCTAAAACGGGAGGCCACCGCGCTGGAAGAGGACTTTGAGAAGCGTCAGTTTGCCCTGGCCCTGAGCGGCAAACATGATGCGGATTCCGCCATCCTGAGCATTCACGCCGGCGCAGGCGGCACCGAAGCCCAGGACTGGGCCCAGATGCTCCTGCGCATGTACCTCCGCTGGGCGGAAAAGCGTGGATACAAAACTACCATCACCGACATGACTGAGGGGGAAGAAGCTGGCATCAAGAGCGTGACCGTGGAGGTGGAGGGGCCCTACGCCTACGGCTATCTGAAGGCAGAAAAGGGAACCCACCGCCTGGTCCGCCTCAGCCCCTTCGACGCCAGCAACCGGCGGCACACCAGCTTCGCCAAGGTGGAGGTCATGCCGGTGCTGGACGAGGACATCGAAGTGGAGATCGACCCCAAGGATATCGAGATCGAGGTCTTCCTGAGCGGCGGGGCTGGCGGCCAGAACGTCCAGAAGAACGCCACCGCGGTGCGCATCCGCCATTTGCCCACCGGCATTGTGGTCACCTGCCAGAACGAACGCAGCCAGACCCAGAACCGGGAGTCGGCCATGCGGGTGTTGCGGGGGAAGCTCTACGAGTTGGAACAGGAGCGCCTGGCCGAGGAGAAGGCCCGCCTCAAGGGTGAAAATGTCCAGGCCGACTTCGGCACCCAGATCCGCAGCTACGTCCTCCACCCCTACCAGATGGTCAAGGATCTGCGTACCAACGTGGAGACGGGCAACACCGCTGCGGTCCTGGACGGGGAGATCGACCTCTTCATCGAAGCGTGGCTCAAGCAGCAGGTGGGAGCGGAAGCCCTGGAAAATTAGCTATGTAATCGCCGAACAAGCAGAGAGGGGCGGGTTGTGAACCCGCCCCTCTCTGCTTTCAGGTGCGCCTTTCAAATACCCGCCGATTATCGCCGCTCAACGTGGGGCAGATAGATCCGGTAACCATCCCACGGTGCCAGCATGCCCTCGATGGACCCGTATTCGATGGTGGCTCCATCTCGCGTCACCTCCTGCAGCCAGTAGAAGTAGCGGACGTTGCGCTCGGCGGTGGTGTCCTCGAAGCGGTAGGTGCTGTTGTTGCCCCGGGCCTGGATCAGGTTAGGGGTGATGCGGCTGGCATGGGCTCGCTCCCCATCGACACTTCGCCAGATGTGGAAGCCCCGGGTATTCACCTCCAGGCCGGTGGACCAGGTCAGCGCCAGGTATCCGTTCGCCACCACCGACACAAACCGCTGGAGCTGGGTGGCATCCGGCCGGTTGTCGATGATCACGTCCACCACGTCCTCATTGTCGTCCGGGATGGGATCGTAGCCGGCGCCACCTGGGTCACTGCAGTGATGACACGGTGTTGCTCACCGCCAGGCTGCCCACTCGGTCACTTTGGCCAGGGCCAGGTCCGTGGGTTCGCCCGCCGGCTGCAGGTAGGTGGTGGGCTCGGTGTCGTTGGGCTGGCTCTGGGTTCCGCCGATGGGCGTGGTGGCAGTGAGCCAGACGCTGTTGACCACGCCGGAGTTCACCTGGACATGAATCGATAGCCCCGGCTCTCACCCACGGTCAGGTCGCCAGCCATGCAGGTGACGACGCTGCCCGAGACAGGACATTCGGGGCTGGCGCCTGCATGGCTTACCTCCCAGGGTATCGGTCACCACCACGTTCTCAGCCAGGGATGGCCCCGTGTTGGTGGCCACGATTTCGAAGAAGTAGGTTTCCGCCTATGTGACAAATGTAGGATTTCTTGTCAATGATTATGACTCCTTGACAGGAAGGATCCGATCGCTGCGAGCATAAAATGTGGGCCACATCCAAATCGGGGTGCACGTAAGAGTTGTCATCAGGCGGCAGAGCGGTGATAAGAGCGTTTTGGGGGAGGGATGAGAGCAGCCGTTTCCTGCCAG